>FWWM01000757.1_pt1 | contig 105459 bp, 102 predicted proteins | sample 2228351 | NCBI WGS metagenome assembly FWWM01 (sample SAMEA103939774, study PRJEB20133) | metagenome
TGCCGGCGAGCGCCGCCGAGCGGCGCAGGCGGGCGGCCGCCGAGAGCGCCACCTGGGCGATCGAAAGCGCCAGCGCCAGGACAAGCGCGAAGGCGCCGATCTCAGAGATCATGTGCCGCTCTTGCCGGGCGTTCCGTACGCGGGCGGCGGCGCGCCGTCGCCGCGCCACTCGCCCTGTTCCTTCAGGGCGTCGGCGACTTCCTTGGGCATGTAGGTCTCGTCGTGCTTGGCAAGCACGCGCTTGGCCTCGAAGATCCCGTCATGGCGATAGGCGCCCTCGGCGATGATCCCCTGACCCTCGCGGAACAGATCGGGCAGGTCGCCCTGGAAGACCACGCGGTCGGCAGCGATCTGGTCCTGGACCGTGAATTCGACGCGGCCGTCCGGGTGCTTGAGCACCGAGCCCGCCTTGACCAGCCCGCCCAACTGGATCGCCCGGCCCGGCGCGGGCTTGGCCTCAGCCGCCTGCGAGGGCGTGTAGAACAGCGAGATCGAGTCTCGCATCCCCCACAGGGTCAGGCCCACGGCCACGGCGACCACCGGGGCGATCACCGACAGCAGCAGCAGGCGGGTCCGCGCCTTGCGGGATTTCGGCAGGAAACTCATTGCATCTGTTCCGCGCGAGCGGCCTCATCCAACTGTTGCACCACCTGCGGCTGGCCTGCGTAGCGCGCCCGTGCGCTGGCGTAGGCTTCGTCGCGTTTCGCAGTATCACCCAGGACGGCGTAGGCGCGAACCAGGCGCACCCAACCTTCCGGATTGTCGGGATTGGTCTTTAGCTTGCCGGCGAGGCTCGCGACCATGCTCTGGATCAACGCCTGCTGGGCCGGATCGCGCTCCGGCTCGGGTTCGCCCCGGATGCGCGCGATCGAAGCCTCGACGGCGCCGCGGCGATCGTCGGCGGCCGGCATGTCGGCCAGCAGCGCCTGAAGCTCGGCCACCGCCTCGTCCTTGCGTCCCGCGTCGGCCTTGGCCTGCGCCAGGAAGAACCGGGCGCTGGGATTGCCGGGCTGCAGCGCCGCGAGACGCCGGAACGCGGCGGCGGCGTTGGTGTCCACCTTGCCCCCGGCCGCCACGATCTCGGCCTCGCCCAGCATCTGCCAGATCTCGGGCCGCTGAGGCGCCAGCTCGCTGGCCTTGCGCAGGGCGCGCACGGCGCCCAGCGGGTTCTGCGCCGCGCCCTCCACCATGCCCAGCAGGCGGAAGCCCTCGGCGTCGCGCGGCCTTTCACCGGTCACCTGCCGCAGGACCGCCGCCGCCTGCGGCGGGGTCAGCTGCATCAGGTCGCCGGCCCGCCAGGCCGCCAGCCGCTGCGCGTAGGGCTGATCGGGGACCCCCGGCGAACCCAGCTTGAGGTAGAGGCCCAGCGCGAGAGCCGGCGCCGCGGCCACCGCCAGCAGCACCGCGCCGCGCGCCTTCGTATCGGCGGTCCAGGGCTGGGCGGGCGCATCGGTGGCCGACAGCAGCCGCCGCGCCGCTTCGGCGTGCGCGCTCTTGCGTTCGGGCTCGCCCATCAGGCCGCGCTCGGCCAGCTCGTCGATCTCGCCCAGCTGGCGACGATACAGCGCCTGCGCCGGATCGGCGTCGGACGCGCTGGTCGCTGCGCCCGCGGCGCGCATCAGGATCAACCCTGCCGCCGCCGCGGCGAGAACGCCGGCCAAAGCCCAGAAGAGGAACATGGCTAGCGCGTTTATCGGAAAGCGGTGGCGTAAGCGAGGCGTCGTGCAGCCGCGGCGTCAATGAACCGAACCTGACCGCGCGAGTTCAGACCGGGTTCAGTCCGCACGGCGCTCCATGGCGGCCGGCGGGGACATGAGTATCGAGGAGTCGTCATGAAACGCTTTCTGTATGCCGCCGTCGCTCTGGCCACCGTGACGGCGCCGGTCGCAGCCGCGGCCCAGCCCCACGGCAATGCCTACGGTCACGAGCGTCGCGAGGATCGCCGCGAGCTGCGCGAGGATCGCCGTGAATACCGCGAGGACCGACGTGACGCCGCCCGCGATGGCCGCATCACGCCGCGCGAAGCGCGCGAGCTGGAGCGCGACCGCCGCGAGGTCCGCGAGAGCCGGCGCGAACTTCGTTATAACCGGGCGCGCGCCGACACTTGGCGTGACCGGGCCGAATGGCGCGACTACCGCGGCGCGCGTCGCGGTCAGTGGTACGCGCCCGGCTACGGCTACCGGCCCTACTATTCGCAGGGCTATAGCTACCGCCCGGGCCGCTATGTGCCGGTCGCCTATCGCGGCTATTATGTGCAGGACCCGTACTACTACGGCCTGCGGGCCCCGCCCCGCGGTCACCGCTGGGTCTATGCGGACGGCAACTTCGTCCTGATGGCGTTGGCCACCGGCCTGATCGCGAGCGTCGTCGCGAACGGCTACTAGCGTCTAGTGCAGGGTCGCGGCCGACTTGATGTTGGTCGCGGCGCCGCGCGGGATCGACAGCACCAGCGCCGATCCCGTCGCGTCGGCGCGCAGCGCCACCGCAGCGCCCAGCTGCTCGGTCATCGCGCGCAGCAGATAGCCGTTGGTCACCGAGACCAGCGCACCCCCGTCGCCGTCGCTACCCTGAAAGATCGCCACTTCCGTCCGCTGGCCCCGGGCATCCAGGCGCAGTCTGAACGTGCCGCCCACGCCGGCGTCGAACAGCGCCGACAGACATTCGGCCAGAGCCACGCCCAGCGATGTGGCCTCTTCCACATTCAGCGACAAACCCGAGGGGTCGATCAACACCCGATCCGTGGGCTCATTGCGCGCCGCGCAGACGGCGCGGGCCAGGGCCGCGGCGAAGTCGTCAAAGGCCACCGCCTCGTCGCCCCGCCCGCCCAGTTCGCGATGAACACGGCTGATCAGCAGCGAACGTTCCATGGCCCGCTTGAGGCTGTCGGCCACCTGGGGTTCGGGTTCGCCCTTGGCCTGCAGCGCCAGCACGCCGGCGACCAGCCGCATATGATGGCTCATCCGCTCGTTCAGCTCACGGAACAGGCCCGCGTGACTGTCGGCGACGGCCTGCGCCCGGCCCAGTTCGCGCGACACCGTCCGCAGAGCTCCGGTCAGGCCGGTGATCAGTCCGATGATCACGGTGCAGGTGACCGCGAAGAACACGAGGCCCGCGAAGACATCGGGCCCCGTCTTCCAGTCGAAGGCGGGCTCGACGAAGACCCAGTACGCGAGGGCCGCTGAGGCTGTCGCCGCCGCAATCCCCGGCCAGCGGCCGAATGCGTATGCGGCCAGGATGACCGCGGGATAGAAGGCGGAATAGGCCAGACTGCCGCCCAGCGCGCCCTGCATGGGAAGGCGGATGAGAAATGCGCAGGCGACGAGACCGGCCGTCGCCCCCCACGGGAGCGCCGCCCGGCCACGCGGGCCCAGACGCTCGGAAACCCAGGAGAACATGTGACCGGGTCTAGCACAGGCCGCCGGGCCGTGCTTCACGATCCAGCAACAAGGTGCGGAATGAACGATCGCGACGTCTACCTGAAGCTGGCGGCCGTGGCCGAAGAGCTGATGAAGCTGGCCGACGAGGCCGAGACCTTTGTCGGCGAGACAGCGCTCAAGCACGCGGCGACCACCGTCGCAGGCACCGCGCAGGCGGTTTATGAACATGCGCTGGGCGGTGAAAGCCACTGACCGGAGCCGACCGGCGCCATCGCTGGCGCTGGCGGACTTCGGCCGCTAGCTTCGCCGCCATGAAGCTCGCCCCCCTGTCATCCGTCCTGCTTGCGTCCGTCCTTGCCGCGTCCCCCGTCCTGGCGCAGCCGGCCGATCTCGTGGTGTGGGGCGGCCCCGTCTACACCAACGCCACGCCCGCCACCGCCGAGGCCGTAGCGGTGAAGGATGGCAGGATCATCTTCGTGGGCTCGCGCGCGGCGGCCCAGGCGCACCTCGACAAGGCCACGACGGTCTTGGACCTGAAGGGCGCGGCGCTCTTTCCTGGGTTCACCGACAGCCACGCGCACCTGCGCGGCATCGGCGAGCGCGAGCTGCAGCTGAACCTCGAGGGTTCGAAGTCGGCCGCCGAGGTCGTGGCGCGACTGAAGGCCTATCTGGAGGCGCGCAGGCCGGCGGGCGTGGTGTTCGGCCGCGGCTGGATCGAGACCGGCTGGCCCGAGGGCCGCTTCCTCGAGCGCGGCGACCTCGACGCCGTGGCGCCCGACCAACCGGTTCTGCTGGGCCGCGCCGACGGCCATGCGATCGTGGCCAACTCGGCGGCTCTGAAAGCCGCTGGAATCGACGAGGCGACCAAGGCGCCCGCGGGCGGCGAGATCCTCAGGGACAGGGCCGGCAAGCCCACGGGCATGCTGGTCGACAACGCCATGGCGCTGGTCCGCAGGCTTCAGACCGCGCCCACCGAAGCCGACCGTCGCGCCGCGTTCGACGCCGCGTTCAAGGTCGAGGCCGCCTACGGCTGGACCGGCGTCCATTCGATGAGCGTGGCCTGGGACGACGTGCGGCTGCTGGAGACCCTGAACGCCGAGGGAAAGACGCCGCTGCGAGTCTACAACGCGGTCGATGTGGGCCAGGCCGGCCCGCTGCTGGCGGAGGGCCCGCGCAAAACCGGGGACGGCCTCGTCGTGACCCGCGCCATCAAGATGTACACCGACGGGGCCCTGGGCTCGCGCGGGGCGGCCCTGTTCGAACCCTATTCCGACGCCCCCGGCACGACGGGCCTGATCCTGACCCCGCCCGAGCGCATGCGCGAGGCGATGGTCAGGGCCAAGGCGGCGGGGATCCAGGTGGCGGCCCACGCCATCGGCGACCGCGGCAACGCCAGCGTGCTCGACCTGATGGCCGAACAGAAGCCCGACGGCCTGCGCTGGCGGATCGAGCATGCCCAGGTGGTGCGCCCCGCAGACCTGCCACGCTTCCGCGCGCTCGGGGTCCTCGCTTCGATGCAGCCCAGCCACGCGATCGGCGACCTGCACTTCGCCCCCGCTCGCCTGGGCGACCAACGCCTGGACGGCGCCTATGCCTGGGAGACGCTGATCAGGTCGGGCGCCGTGGTCGCCGGCGGCTCGGACGCGCCGGTCGAGCGCGGCGATCCGCTGATCGAGTTCTACGCTGCGGTGGCCCGCAAGGACCTCGCCGGCTTCTCGGCCCCGAACTGGCGGCCGCAGGAGGCGCTGAGCCGGGCCGAGGCGCTGAAGCTCTTCACCTCCAACGCCGCCTACGCCCGCTTCTCCGAGGGGGAACTGGGCACGATCCAGGTGGGGCGGATCGCCGATCTTTCGGGGTTCTCGGTCGACCTGATGACGGCGCCGGAAGCGGCGATCCCCAAGGGCCACGCTGTGCTCACGGTCGTGGGCGGCAAGGTGGTCTACCGCAAGCCGTAGCTGAGCCCATCGCGCTGCGGCGGGCGACATCGGGAACGTGCGACGCGTCCGCGGGTTTGGGCTCCACCCCGAAACCGCGGAGACATCGCATGAGCCATCAGCTGACCAACGACGAAGTCCAGGAGCGCCTGTGGAAGGCGGTGGACGATCACCACACCGGCATGTTGGGCCTGACCCACGACAGCCATCACTTCCAGCCGATGACCGCCTTTGTTGAGAAGGACACGAACACGCTCTGGTTCTTCACGAAGACCGACACCGACCTGGCTCAGGCGATCGCCTCGGGGGCCAACGACGCGGCGTTTATCTTCCTGGACCGCAAGCTGCAGGCGTGCATCGACGGCCGCATCAGCCTGGCGCACGACAAGGCCCGGATCGACAAGTACTGGAACGTCCACGTCGCGGCCTGGTACCCCGAGGGCAAGGACGATCCTTCGCTCACTCTGCTTCGCATGGATGTCAGCGAAGCCGCGGTCTGGATCTCGGAGGGCGGCCTGCTGAAGTACGCCTTCGAGGTGGCCAAGGCCAACGCCGGCAAGAGCACGCCCGACATCGGTGAGCGTCGCGACGTCAGCTTCCAGTAACGACGGGGCCGCAATGCCGTCGCGACGCCAGTAAAGACTCGGCGTCGCGGCGCGCTCGCAAAAATTGATGGTGCCCCACTCGGATCAGAATTCAATCCGCTCATGAGTTGCGTCGGCTATCCGACACGCAGCCAAGCTATCCAGCCACATCAGCGCTTATCCAGTTGCCGAGAGCGGCCGTATCTTTTCCACCGGGACTTGCGAAAAGTGTCGAGTTCTCGACAGTTTTTGCGGCCGCGCATCGATAACTTGAAACCTGAGCCGGTGAACGGCGTTTCATTTCCCCTGATGCAAAGGCCCGTCACCGCGTTGCAGAACCGCCTGCTCGAAGCGCTCCCGGCTGAGGATTTCGCCCGGATCGCCCACCACCTCGTGCCGGTGGAGCTCGAACGCGGACGCCTGCTTTATGAGCCAGGCGACAACATCGACGTCGTCTACTTCCCCCACAACGGCGTCATCTCGCTGATGACGTTGATGGAGAACGGGGCCGCGATCGAAAGCACGACGATCGGACCCGAAGGAGCGATGGGACTGATGTCGGCCGTGGCGCCGCGTCAGTCGCTGTCGCGCGCCATCGTCCAGACGCCGCTGCGCGCCTCGCGCATCGCCGCCGACCGGCTGCACGAGGCGTGGGAAAAGAGTCCGGCGCTTCGCAGCCTGGTCGATCGGCACACGGAGGCGCTCTACGGCCACGCGATCCAGTCGGTGGCCTGCAACGCGCTCCATTCGGTGGAAGCGCGCTTCTGCCGCTGGCTCCTCACCTGCCATGACCGCATCTCGGGCGACACGGTGGCCCTGACCCAGGAGTTCCTGGCCGACATGCTGGGCGTGCAGCGAACCACCGTCACCGCCGTCGCCCGCTCGCTGCAGGACAAGGGCATCATCCGCTATCGCCGCGGCGTAGTGGATATCGTCGACCGCCCGGGCCTGCTGACGCTCAGCTGCGAGTGCTACGGCGTCATACGCGGCAACTATCAGCGTCTGCTGGGCGTCTCCCCCGGAAAGAACGACCTCCGCGCCGAGCGCCGCGAACGCTTCGGTTCGGCCGGCTAGCCACTCACGCTGCCCGGATACGCCCGTCCGTCGCTGAGGCATTGCCTGGGATCGAAATTCCTCGTTTCTTGCGCGGCCTGAGCGGTTCCGCCCAGAGCCGACGCCAGCTTCCGCCGAGAAAAGACCCATGATCTCCCAGACGCGCAAAATCCTGCTGTCGGCGGCCGGCGCCGCGACGCTGGCGCTCGCCGCCCAGCCCGTGCTCGCCGAAGAGCGCGCGTGCCTGGACGATGGGTGCACGATGCAGGCGCTGTTTGACGCCGCCGACGCCCCGGCGGGCGCCGCGACGTCGCTGGCCTCGCCCAGCTATGGGACCTGGGGTTTCGATCTTGCGGGCATGGACCGCTCGGTGAAGCCTGGCGACGACTTCTTCAAGTTCGCCAACGGGGCCTGGTACGACCGCACGGAGATCCCCGCCGACCAGACCAACGTCGGCGCCTTCAATGCGCTGCGCGTGCTGTCCGAGGCCCGCGTGCACGCGATCCTGGAGGACGCGGTCGCCGGCAAGCTGACCGATCCGGATGCGGCCCGTATCGCGGCGGGCTACGCGGCCTACATGAACGAGGCGCTGGCCGAGACGCTGGACGCCAAGCCGATCGCCGCCGAGCTCACTCAGATCCGCAAGGTGCGGTCGAAGGCCGAGTTCACGAAGCTGATGGGCAAGACCACGCCGGGCGCGGGCCGCGGCAACGAAGGCGTGGGCTTCTCGACGATCCTGGGGGTTTCGGTGATCCCCGACGCCAAGAACCCGACCCGCTATGCCGTCTACGCCGGCACGAGCGGCCTGGGGCTGCCCGATCGCGACTACTATCTGCAACCCGCCTTCGCGGAGAAGAAGGCGAAGTACGAGGCCTATGTCGCCCAACTGCTGACCATGATCGGCTGGGACAAGCCCGCCGAGAACGCCAAGGCCGTCGTCGCCTTCGAGACTGCGCTGGCCCAGGCCAGCTGGAGCCGCATCCAGCGCCGCGACCGCGACAAGACCTATCAGCCCAAGACCCTGGCCGAACTGGCCGCGCTGACCCCCGGTTTCGACTGGAAGGTCTTCATGGCGTCTGCGGGGCTTCCGGCGACGGTCGATCGGGTGATCGTCACTTCCGACACGGCCTTTCCGAAGTACGCCCAGGTCTACGCCGACACGCCGCTGGACACCCTGAAGGCCTGGCAGGCGTTCCATCTCACCAATGACGCGGCGCCCTATCTCTCCAAGCGCTTCGTCGAGGCCAGCTATGCGTTCAATGACAAGGAGCTGCAGGGCCAGCCCGAGCTCAAGGCGCGTTGGAAGCGGGCTTCGACCTTCATGGACAACACGTTGGGCGAGGCCGTGGGCCGCGTCTATGTCCAACGCTGGTTCCCGGCAGAGTCCAAGGCCAAGATGGACCTGCTGGTCGCCGACATCCGCACGGCGCTGAAGGCCCGCATCGAAAAGCTCAGCTGGATGGGCCCCGAGACCCGCGCCCGGGCCGACGAGAAGCTCTCGAAGTTCACCGTCAAGATCGGCTATCCCACCGCCTGGCGCGACTATTCCAAGCTGACGTTCAAGGCGGACGATCTCTACGGCAACGCGGCGCGGGCGGACGCCTTCGAGTGGCGGCGCCGCATCGCCCGTCTGAACGGTCCGGTCGACAAGTCCGAGTGGGGCATGACGCCGTCGACCGTGAACGCCTACTACAACTCCACCAACAACGAGATCGTGTTCCCGGCGGCGATCCTGCAGGCGCCGTTCTTCCATCCGAACGCGGATCCGGCGGTGAACTATGGCGGCATCGGCGGGGTGATAGGCCACGAGATCAGCCACGGCTTCGACGACCAGGGCCGCAAGTCGGACGGCGACGGCGTGCTCCGCGACTGGTGGACCGCCGAGGACGCCGCGAAGTTCCAGGCCCAGGCCATGCGGTTGGGCGCGCAGTACTCGGCCTTCGAGCCCCTGCCCGGCCACAAGGTGCAGGGCGGCCTGACCATGGGCGAGAACATCGGCGACATGGGCGGCCTGTCCCTGGCGCTGGACGCCTACCGCGCCTCGCTCAAGGGCCAGCCGGCGCCGATCCTGGACGGTCTGACGGGGGACCAGCGGGTGTTCCTGGGGTGGGCGCAGGTCTGGCGGGCCAAGATGCGCGACGACGCGCTGAAGCGGCGCCTGGTCTCCGACCCTCACTCGCCGGCCTACTACCGGGTCAACGGCACCATCCGGAACATCCCCGGCTGGTACTCGGCCTGGAATGTTCAGCCGGGCGACAAGCTGTACGTCGCGCCGTCCGAGCGGGTGGATATCTGGTAGGCGCTAGACGAACTGCGCCGCGCCGAACGCCAGGGCGCACAGCAGCGCGGTCTGGCAGGTCAGGGCCGCCAGGGGCCGCCAGCCCATGCTCTTCAGGCCCGACATCGAGGTCTTGGCGCCGACAGCTACGACGCCGGCGCCGATCAGCATGTTCGAGGCGAAGGTCGCGGCCGGCAGGATGGCCTCCGGAACCAGGCCCGCCGTGCGGGCGCCGGCCAGGGCGAAGAAGGCGATGACGAACCCCGGCAGCAGCGCGGCCCGGCCCACGCCCTTGGCCGCGCTGTCGCGCGCCGCGCTGGCGAACGACCAGGCCACCGTCGCCACCACCAGCGCCAGCAGCGACACGCGGACCAGCTTCACGGTGACGGCCAGGTCGCCGACCTGGGGCGACACCGAGTAGCCGGCGCCGGCCACCTGAGCCACGTCGTGGATCGAAGCGCCCAGGAACACGGCCGCGGCCTGCGGCGGCAGCCCCGCCCAGTGCGCCAGCGCCGGATAGGCCAGCATCGCCAGCGTCGAAAGCGTGGCGACAACCGCGATCACGTAGCCGGTCTGCTTTTCGGCCTCGGGGCCCTTGGGCAGCACCGAGGCGACCGCCATGGCGGCCGACGCGCCGCAGATGGCCGTGGCGCTGGCCGACAGGACCGCAAAGCCACGCGGCAGGCCGAACAGCCGGCCCACGCCCGAGCCCAGCGCCAAGGTCAGGGCCACGCAGCCCAGCACCAGCATCAGAGTCTGCAGCCCCAGCCCGGCGATGTCGCCCAGGGCGATGCGCAGGCCCAGCAAGGCCACGCCGGCCCGCAGCAGCGGCCGCTCGGCGATCTTCATGCCGGGGGTAAGGTCGATCCGCCCCGCAAGCGGCGCGGCGATCAGGAAGCCCGCGATCAACGCCAGCGGCGCGACGGGAATGTGGAAGACCTGTCCGACCCACGTCGCCGCGCCCGTCAGCACGACCGCCATCGCCAGGCCAGGGACCCAGGCCGGCATCGGCTTGCGCTCGGGCCTTGCGACGATGCGGTGCGTGACCATCCGCTCATGCAGCGCGCGGATGCGGCGGCTGCCTGTGGACTGGAACGCGAAGGGGAAGAGGCCGTGCAGGAAGCAGCAGATCGCGCCCAGGGCCATGGAGGCGGCGAAGCTGGACGCCTGGCCCAGGTGCTGGAAGTAGGTCTCGCCGACCGACTCCGGATGCTGCGTGAACGCCTTGAGCATGGCCCCAATCCCGCCCGCCAGAAACGAAGCTCAAGGGTGACGGACCGGGTGGGAATATCATTGCCGATGTTCCGCCCCCTGCGGCCCGATCGGAGAAGCCTGTTCTCCGCATGCCGCCGCAAACGGAACGACTGCCTCCCAGGGCGTTCACATGGCCTGCCGAAGTCCTAACGCGGCGCGAGTCGCATCGCCTTCGGGCGCTGTCGACAGCCCCGCGACGCCCGACCTCCCGCGAAAGCGGCGGACCGGCCGCGGAAGTTAATCATTCCTGAAAACACTCCGGAAAGCGCGCCGGCCGGACAGTTGCCGAGGTCTTAACCCTTGCAAGCCGGTCACCACGTCATGCAGTTCGTCGCCCTCCCCGTAGCCGGCTCCGGTGGACGAGAAGTCCTGATCAACCCGGAGCAGGTCGTCTGCATCCTGGATGCGGGCGAGAAGCGGACGCAGATCGTCACGACCGGGCTGTCGACCGAGTCCTCCATCAGCATTGTGGTCGCCCTGAGTGTGCGCGAGGCCGGTCTGCGGCTCGGCGCCACCATCGTCCACGACGCCACGGGGCTGGTGAGCTAGAGCGGCCCGTTCCGCAACTCTCGCCAACGCTCCGGGGATCCCCCGAAACCCGGAGCGGCCCCGCGGGGGAGGAGCAGGCCGTCCCCGGTTCCTCCCCCGACCAGGGCGTTGACCCGACTCGCCCGGCAGGCGTCCGCCTTTGCTCTTGCAAGCCGTCTCGGCTACGGCAGAGACATGGAACGCTCCTGCGGCGCCTGCAGCATGTGCTGCAAGCTCCTTTACGTCGAAGAGCTGAGCAAGCCCGCCTGCGTGTGGTGCGAGCATGCCATCCCGGGCAAGGGGTGCGGCGTGTACGAGACCCGTTGGGAGGTCTGCCGCACGTTCAAATGCAGTTGGCTGCGGGACGCCAATTTTCCCGACAACTGGCGGCCGGACAGGTCGGGTTTCATCGTTCGTCAGATAGATGCCGATACAGTTCGGATCGACGTCGAGCCGTCGAAACCAGACGCCTGGCGAAAGGCGCCGTTCTACACCCAGATCAAGCAATGGGCGGCTGAGGCTCTTGCGCGGCGCGGCGCTGTCGTCGTCACGGTCGGCGACCAGACAACCGTGGTCTTCCCGGACGCGGACGTCCCGATCGGTCTTTCAGAGGACGTTGACGTCTTCGTCGGAGGCTATGAACTCCGCGACGGAAGGCGACGTCCCTACGTTCGGGTCACCCGGCCCGATGGGCGCACCGTGCATATTCCCGGCTAGGGGGACGCCTCGCCGTTGGTATTCGCGCCGGGACCGCCCGCGCGGCAGGCCTCCAAAAAGTTTTCAAAGAATGGAGCAAAGAGGTCGGGCTGCTTACCGCAGAAGTCCTGGATCAGATACTCCAGCAACTCGCCGAAACAGGCGTACGATACCGAGTAGATGATCGAGCGACCATCCCGGCGCGATGCGATCAACCCCGCGCTCGCCAATACATTGAGATTGCTGGAGGACGTATTCTGAAGGGATCCGGTACGTCGGGCCACTTCGCCCGCGGGCAACCCCGTCGAACCGGCCTCCAGAATCAACCTGAAGGCCGCCAGTCGACCTTCATGCCCGAGCGCGGCAAGGGCCTTGGCTGCTTTTCCGGTTTCCATTTATCCGGATATCTCAGTGAGTTGGTGCGTTTGGGATGTCGGGCGGGCGACGCAAATGCGAGTGAATCTCAATCAGATTGTCTAGTCGGTTTCCGAAGGCGAGTCGAGGAAACTCACGGGATTGCTGCGCAGTATGGCGCGGCCTCCGCACGCAGCCGGAGCGTTAGTGGGACATCGCCCACGCGACTGAAGAGCACTGCACCTTTATACCCAAAATGGTGACGCCGCGATGGGATCGGGCAAGCTGCCATTCTCGACTGCATGCCTGAGGCGAGCGATATTCCGGAAACCGAGGTGCTCAGGGCCAAATACGCCGCTTTCTCGCAACCCTGCATAACAGCGTGCCGGCAACTGCTCTGAGAACTTGTATTTTTCCCTCAATAGGCGAACACGAGTCCTCGTATCGAACGTTCATGATATGAAACACCTATCGTTTGATAGGGGTGCGACAGATGCTGAAGAAACTTCTTACAGGGGCGACCGTTGCGGCGGCGCTCGCAGCCGGCGGACCGGCCTCGGCGCTGACGTGGGTGTCGCAACTCGAATACCGTGACGGCCTGACGGGCGCTCAGTCGCCGTCGTTCGGGACCGTGACGCTTGAGGAACTGACCGCGAACGACGTTAAGGTGACCGTTACCTTGACCAACCCCGGTTCGTTGTTCGTCAACACGGGCGGGCCGCACGATCCGTTCCTGTTCAACCTGAACAACACGACGTCGACGGGCGTTATCAATGCTCCGGTGGACACGTTCATTTGGGGCGGCCAGGCGGGCGGCCCCTTCTCGGCGACGCCGTTCGGTGACTTCACCAACCAGATCAAGTGCTGCAACGCGAAGAATGGCGCCAAGAATGGCGACGCTCCGCCGCTGGTGTTCACCGTGTCGAACGTGGGCGGTCTGACGTTTGCGGGCGTCGGCGCCACGCGGGATGGAGACGGCAGGCTGACCGGTGAAGGCACGGGCAACCGCTTCCAGTCGAACTCGGGCGGCTGGTGGTTCGCGGCCGACATCTTCGATACAGGTACGGGCCTCACCTACAACATCGCGGCCCGTGACGCCTTCTGCCGGGGCGATGGGTGTACGACAACCATCGTGCCAGAGCCCAACACCTGGGCGCTGATGATCCTCGGCTTCGGCGCTGCGGGCGCCATGATCCGACGTCGAAAGACGGCCCTCGCCTAGCAGCGCGGTCGGACGAGACTCAAAGCCCCGGCCTCAAACGCCGGGGCTTTTTGCTGCAATTGCCTGATGGGGGAGATCAGGAATGTGGTTCACTCTCAGCGCCCTGGGCAGCGACCTCGAAAGCCCGGGTGAAGCGGCCGTGCTGGGCGCGCTGGACGACGCCATCCGCGAGGCGGAGGCGATGCTTGAGCGCGAGCCGGCCTGCGAGGCCGTCGAGATCTTTGGGGAAGGCCACTTCCTTGGCGACCTCAAGCGTCGACTGAACTAGCCGCCGGACACCACCGCGCCCGCGACCAGCGTCGCACGCACCCGCTCGGCCGACGGCTGAGCCAGCACCTCGCGCAGCGGCGCGTCGAGCAGAGCCAGATCGGCCGCCGCACCCACGCCCACGCGCCGCGACGGGCCGCCAGGGTCGGCCGGATCGCCCAGGTAGAGTGACAGCGCCGTCGCGGCATCCACCGCCTCGCCAGCGCCTATGACCCGACCGCCGACGCTGGTCCGGTCGATCGCGGCGCGAATCCCGACCCACGGGTCGGCGCTGGCGTAGGGCGCATCCGAGCTGGCCGCGACAGGCACGCCGGCCGCGCGCAGGCTCGCGCAGCGATAGAGGTCGGGCTGGTCGGCGGGATCGACCTGGGCGGCATAGCGGTCGCCGCGCTCGCGGATGAAGGCGGGCTGGGTCACGACCGTCAGGCCCAGGGCCTTGAGCTCGCCCACCGCCTCGGCCCCGATGACGCCGCCGTGCTCGACCCGGTCGCCGACCTGGGCGCCCGCCGTGCCGAACGCCGCCAGGGTCAGCGCCAGCTCGCCCGCCGTCACGCAATGCACCGCCACGGGCCGCGCCCAGGCCCGCGCGTCGGCGATCCGCGCCAGGAAATCGTCCAGGTCGGGCAGCGCGTGGTCGTCCAGCAGCACCTTCACCGGCCCCACCGCGTACGCCCCGTCGGCCGGCGCGGCCAGCGCCCCGCCGCTCATCAGGGTCAGCCGCTGGGGCAGCGCGCCGCTGCGATGCGCCTCGGCCAGCCGCGCCGCCGCATCGGCGTCGGTGGTGACGCTGGCGTCGGTGAGCGCGGTGATCCCGTAGCTCGCCAGCCGCCGACCGATCGGGGCCAGCGGCGGCGGCTGGGCGTCCATCCGCGCCCGCAGCCAGGCGTCGCCACGCCACAGCCGCCCGGTCTCGCGCTCGAGGCCTGCGGGATCGTCGTGGGAGGGCAGGCTGTCCAGGGCCATGCTGTTCAGCACCCACAGCGCTCCCGTCTGGTGCTGCATCCGCAGCCGGTGGCGCGGGGCCAGACGGTCGAGGTCGGCCCGGGTCAGATCGCCGGCTATGGTCTCGTGGTAGCCCAGCGCCCGGATCCAGGCGCCCGGCGGTCGCGCCGCCGTCGCCCGGGCGATGCGAGCCGCGACGTCGGCGAGCGAGGCGGCGTCCTCCAGCACGACGGAGTCGGCCCGGGCCGCAAATCCGAACAGGTGGATGTGGTGGTCGCAGAGGCCGGGGATCAGCGCCCCGCCCCGGCCGTCGATCTCGTCGCCTCGCGCCGCCAGCTTCGGCCCGATCTCGGCGATCCGGCCGCCGTCCAGCCGGACGTCGAGGCCCGGACGGCCCTCCACCTCCACGTTGCGGACGATCATGCCGCGAGGCCCATTCGCCAGGCCGCGCCCGCCGCCATTCTCGCCAGCGCCACGTCCACGAGACAGCCGCCGCCCGTCTCAAGCGCCTTCAGCGCCCCCACGGCTGCGGCGAGGCCGGTGATCGGATCGGCCAGGGCGTCGCCCAGGAACCGCGGCCCATCGGCCTCCCACGAGACCAGCCCGCCGGCCGCCGCTGCGTCATCGCCGAACGCCACCCGCGCCGCGCCGTCGCCGGACCAGCCGTAGCCGGTGATCGCCACCCACACGAGGCCGGGATTCTCGGCGAAGACGTCCTCTGGCCTCAGGTCGAGGCCTGCGAAGGCGCGTGGCCGCGCGCCGGTGATGAGCACGTCGGCCTCGCGCACCAGGCCGCGGAGCTGCGCCCGGCCTTCCGGCGAGCGCAGGTCGCAGCTCACGAGCCTCTTGCGTCCGTTCAGGCGCCGATCGAACGCGGGCGTAGCGTCTCGCGTGGGATCGGGCCGCTCGGGGCTTTCCACCTTCGAAACCGAAGCGCCCAGCGATGACAGGATCGCTCCGCAGAGCGGGCCTGCCCACAGCGCCGAAAGGTCGACCACCCGCAGGTCACGTCCCCTGCGCGGCACCGGCGAGCCCATCTGCAGCATGGGCGCCTCGAGGGTCTCTGACACGACCTCGCCCACGCGGCCGACCGGCAGGCCGACCAGCGCGCCGCGTTCGACCAGCTCAGCGCAGGGGCGCCTCGCGACCTGCCCCTCCACCGCGGCCCAGACGTCGGCGCCGACATTGGCGGCAAGCCAGGCCGGGAGCAACTCGCGGTCCTCGGGGCGCGCCAGATTCAACACCAGCCAGCCGTCGGCCGCCCGAAGCAGGCGGCACGAGCGGTTGCAGGAGATCCGCCCGCCGGGCGGATCCAGCGCCAGCTGGCCCTCACGGTCGGTGACTCCCATATCGACCACCTCGACGCGGTGGCCGCGCCGCTCGGTGAGGTCGCCGATCTCGCGCGACAGCTCCTCCAGGACGGGCCGGATCGGGTTCACACCGCTACCTCGTCCACGAGGCCCCAGCCCAGCGCGGTGGCCAGGTCGATCTCGGCGCCCGAGATGGCCATGTAGGCGGCGCGGCGCCGCCCGACCCGCCGCGGGATCGTGACCGTGCCGCCGGCGCCGGGGATCAGCCCCATCGAGACCTCGGGCAGACGGAACATCGCCCCAGGACGCGCCGCGATGCGCCCCGCCGCCGCCGGCAGCTCGATTCCCGCGCCGACGCAGGCGCCGTGCGCTTGCACCGTCAGTCGGTCACCCAGCTGGTGCGCCAGTCGCGCCGGCGCGCGGAGGGTGCGGATCAGGTGCGCCTGGCCCGGATCGGCGGCGCGGCCGAACTCGTCCAGGTCCCCGCCGGCGCTGAAAGCGGGGCCCTCGCCGCTCAGGACGACCGGCAGGGCGTCTGGGTGCTCGGCGGCGAACGACAGGGCTTCGAACAGCTCGTCGCGCATGCGCGCATCGAACGCGTTGCGCGCGGAGGGTCGGTTCAGGCGGATCGCGATGGCGCGGCCGACCTCGACCGTCACGCGGGGCGCGGCGTCGTCGTGCCGTTCGCGCGGAGGGTTTGCCGCCCGCCAGGATCGGAAACCTTCGGACGCCAGAAGCATCGAATAGGCGAACGACTCGGCCGCCAGCGCCTGGTCGAAGGGCAGGTCCAGGCTCATCCGCAGAACCTGGGCGCAGGCGGCCGCGGCCACGGGCTGACGCGCCACGGCAGCCTTCAACTCGGCGATCACGGCGTCCAGTCTTGACGGGGGCACGCTGACCCAGGGACCCGGCGCGGCCGGATCCGCGGACAGCAGGATATCGAAGGGCTCCAACGCCCCGCCCGGGACCGGTCCGCCCCGATGCACGCCCAGCTGCACCGCGCCCGACGTCGGGGCCAGCGGCGGCGGGTCGAGCCCGAGCTCGGTCACCACCAGTCCGGCTCCGCCCAGCTCGGTCAGATCGGCGATCAGGGCCCGACTACCCACGCCGTCACTCCATTTCACCCGACCTGCGTAGGACGGCGGGGCCCTGACGTCCAGCGGGCCTCAGGCCTTGGCCATCTCGGCCTTGAGCTGCCGTCGCAGGAGCTTGCCCGTGTCGTTGTAAGGCAGCGCGTCGCGGAAGGCCCAGACCTCGGGGGTCTTGGACGAGCGCAGGCGCGCTTTCGTCCAGGCCGCCAGTTCGTCAGCCGAGGGCGTCGTCTCGCCGGCGACGATGACCGCCGCGACCTTCTCGCCCCATTCGTTGTCGGGCAGACCCAGCACCGCCACGTCGGCCACGCCGGGATGCTCGCGCAGCACGTCCTCGATCTCGCCCGGGCTCATGTTCTCGCCGCCGCGCACGATCACGTCGTCGAGGCGGCCTTCCACGAACAGGAACCCCTCCTCGTCCAGGAAGCCGCCGTCGTTGGTGGCGAACCAGCCGTCGTCCTGGATCACCTTCTTGGAGGTGTACTCGCCCGAGACCTGCTCGCCGCGGACGTAGATCTCGCCCGACTGGTTCGGCCCCAGCACCTGGCCATCGGGCCCGCGGATCTCCAGCTCCAGCCCCGGTAACGGCTTGCCCACCGAGCCCAGGCGGCGCTTGCCGGCCTCGTCGTCGGAATAGATCGCCATGCGATGATCGTCAGGCCCGAGGATGGAGATCGTCGAGCTGGTCTCGGTCAGACCGTAGGCGTTGGCGAAGTCCACGTGCGGCAGCATGTTCAGCGCGCGCTCGATCACCGGCAACGGCATGCGCCCGCCGCCATAGCTCAGCGCCCGCAACGACGGCAGGGTCTCGCCGGTCTTCTCCAGAACGTCGAGGATGCGGCCCAGCATGGTGGGCACGACCATCGCATGGGTTATCGCTTCGGCCGCCGCGGCCTCGACCCAGGCCTCGGGCGTGAAGGCCTCCAGGTGCACGATGCGACGCCCGCCGTACGTCCCGGTCAGCACCGCCGAGATCCCGGCGATGTGGTACGGCGGCACGCTGACCAGCGCGGCCTCGTCCTCTTCGGCGCCCAGGAACTCGACGGTCGAGATCACGTACGAGGTCAGGTTGCGGTGGCGCAGGATCGCGGCCTTGGGATCGCCGGTCGTGCCGCTGGTGAACAGCAGCACCGCGATGTCGTGGTCCGCATCGAGGAACTGCGCTTCGCAGTCGCCGTGCACTTTGCAGGCCGCGTCGAAGGCGCTGCGGCTGACCACGGTGACGCCCTCATGCGCCGCCAGCCGCGGGACCATGTCGTCATCGACGATGGCCACCGACGGGGCGGTGCGAGCGAGGAGCTTGTTCAGGTCGGCGTCCGGCAGCCGGTAGTTCAGCGGCGCGAAGGGACGGGCCAGCATGCCGGCCGCGAAGATGGCGACCGGAAGGCTGGGGCCGTTCAGGCCCACGAAGGCCACGTTGGTCCCGCCCAGCTGCTCCAGCCAGGCGGCCCCGTGGTGCGCACGACGACGGGCCTCGGCGAACGTCAGACCATCCGCCCGCCGTCCCAGCGCCAGCCGATCCGGCGCCGCGTCGGCCACCATGTCGAGGAGAAGTGCAGTGTGCATCGGAGGATCAGTCCGACGCAGGCAGCTTCTTGGCTTCCTTGGCGCCGATGGGTCGGCCGCCGATGGTCAGAGTGCCCTTCCCAGCCTTGGTGCACAGCACCTCGAGCCCGGTCTCCTCGTCGGCGTAGCGCTTGCCCGCCGCGCTGCCCTCGGCGAAGTCCTCGGCGATCGCCTTGCCCTCGGGCTTGGCTTCCGCATGCGGGATCACCTGGTAGCCGCCACACTCCAGCGTGGCCTCGGTCTTCGGCGGCTTCACCACCACCACCTCGACGTCGCAAACCGCGCTCTTCCAGCGCGACCCTGGCTTCAGGTCCATTCCCGGCGACTCCCTGCGTACCGCTTGTTCTGATTGCCCCAACACTTAGCGGTCGCCTCGCCCGCCGTCACCCCTGCGGATAGAGCGCGGCGGCGAGAGCGCGGATCTCGGCGCGGTCGGCCTCCAGGATGAAGCCCGCCTTGATGGTCCGCGACAGGGCGGCGTCGAACGCCTTCAGGTACTCGTCCTTCCCGCCCGGATAGAGCCGCTTCAGGGTTTCGGCGTCGTAGGGTTCCGTCGACCCCAGGAGGCCCGCGAACGGACCGCCGGAGTTCCCGAAGCCCGAGAGTTTGGCGGTGGGCGCCTCCAGCCACGGCGTCCGGATCCCACCCGTCGCATTGCCGTTGGCGTCCAGCGTCAGGGTGGCCGCGCCGCCGGCCTTTCCGGGCGTGAGGTCGATGCGCGGCGCCTTCGGCGGCGCCTTGCCGGTGCGGACCCAGGTTTCCAGGGCCGCGAGCGCGGCCTGGGCCACGTAGTGATGTTGAGGCGCGGCGTTGATCGGCTTCGCCATCACGCCCGAGATGGTGATCTTGGTCGGCTTCCAGAGCGGCGCCAGCTTCTCGATCGGGGCCAAGCCGGAATCCACCGCCGAGACCTGCAGCATGTAGGTGTCGGCGTGCGCCGCCCCCGGAATCTGCCACACGCGCAGCTTGGGATTATCGGGCTGGTCGGCCAGCCACCAGCCGCCCGGGCTAGCCACATCGGTCTCGGCCAGCACGGTCATGATCGGCACGCGTGCGTCGGTGCGGAAGCGGACGCCGGTCTGGGCCTGCTGCGGCGGGGTTCGCGAGGCGTCCACGCCCGGCGCGCCGCCGAAGCGCGAATGCACGTAGAAGCCGTCGTACACCTTGGCCATGGGATCGATGGCGTTGATGTAGGTCGTCATGAAGATCGCCGACTGCGACTCGCCCAGGGCCAGCAGGCGCCGGGGCTTCAGGCCGCGCAGGACGTCGCCCTGACGAACCACCCGGCCGGCCTGGCTGAAGATGTCGAAGGCATACGCGTCGCCGGGGTGGCTGAGCGCGCCATAGCGGGCCGGGTTCGCCTTCTTCAGCGCGCCCACGCTGGGGCCGCCCATGCTGTTCCCACCCTCGACGCCCACCTTCTGGACCGAGACGGCGACGTACGCATAGCCCGCGCGCATCATCTCGCGGTGGGTGTAGGCCCAGTCCGGTCCCAGATCGAGGCCGCTGGTGACGTTCAGCCACTCCACCGCGACGGTCCCGTTGAACTTCGCGGGGTCGGCGGGACGTACGACGACGATGCGTGTGGCGTAGGCCGCGGTGTCGGCCGGCTCGGCCTGCCATTTGCCGTCCGGCCCCGCTTCGCCGACCTTGCGATAACTCTGGGCCGTCCCCTTGAGGAAATGCTCCTCGACGACGTAGCCCACTGTCTTGAGATCGTAGGCCGCCAGGCCCAGGGTCGGCGCGCCCGGCACGGCCGTCACCTCGGGCGGCGCGGCGACAGCGCTGGCGGCAAGTCCGAACGCCATGACGGCGCCGATGATCAAGGCCTTCATCCTACCCTCCCCGGAACTCTATCGCCTGCGGCTCTAACGGCCGCCCTGTCCGTCATCCACGCGGATCACCGTGCCCGTCACTGCATCCGACGCCGGCCCGACCAGATACAGCAGCGTCGAGTCCAGCTGGGCGGGATCGCCCAGGCGCTGGCGCGGGAAACGCTGGGTTATGTCACCCATCCGCGAGAGCATGCCGTCCATCATCTCGGATGCAAAGGCGCCCGGGGCGATGGCGTTGACGTTGATGTTGTAGCGCGACCACTCGACGCCCAGCACCTCGGCCGAACGCGCGACCGCGGCCTTGCTGACCGAATACAGCGCAGCCCCGCCGCCCGTGTAGGAGAAGGCCGCCACCGAGGCGATGTTGACGATCCGCCCGGGCTTGCCCGCCGCGATCAGCCGGCGAGCGACCTCGCAGGCGAGGATGAAGGGCGCGCGGACATTGATGTCCAGCACCTGGTCGATCAGCTCGATCGACATCTTGTGGGCGCGCTGGGCGTCGGGGATGCCGGCGTTGTTGATGAGGATCGTGACGGTCCCCAGCTCGGCCTCCGCCTTGGCGACGGCGGCGATCAGCTGGTCGGCGTCGGTCGCGTCCATAGCGATGGGCAGCGCTACGCCGCCGGCCGCCCGGATCTCCTCGGCCAGCGCCTCCAGCTTGTCGACGCGCCGCGCGGCGATGGCCACCTTCGCGCCCTGGGCCGCCAGCACCTTGGCGAAGCGGTAGCCCAGGCCCGACGAGGCGCCGGTGACCAGCGCCACCTGCCCGCTCAGGTCGATGGACGCATTGGGAAGGGGAAAGCTCATGCCTGGCTCCGGCCGCTGGTGGGGATGTCCTTGAAGGGAACGTTCTTGTCGACGCGGATGTCACCGGGCAGGCCCAGCACGCGTTCGCCGATGATGTTGCGCAGGATCTCGTCCGAGCCGCCCTCGATCCGCGTGGCGGGCGAGCGCATCAGCATCGCCTGGAACCGCGCGTTCATGGGACTGCTCTCGTCCCAGACCACGCCAGCCTGGCCCTGCAGATCCAGCGCGAACATCGCCAGGTCCTGCATGGTGGCGCCGGCGACCAGCTTGCCGATCGAATTCTCCGGCCCCGGGGTCTGGCCCTTGGACAGGGCCGTGATCGCCCGCATGCCGGTGTACTTGAGGCCGGTCTGCCGGACCGCGTACTGCGCCAGCCGCGAACGCACCGAGGCGTCGTCCACCGCCGGCCGGCCATCGATCTCGGCGTCCATGCAGAACTGGAACAGCTCTGGGAAGCCGGTCGACATGCCCGAGCCGATCGACAGACGCTCGTTCATCAGGGTGGTCAGCGAGACCTCCCAGCCCTGACCCACCGCACCCAGGCGCTGGCTGTCGGGGATTCGGACGTCCTCGAAGAACACCTCGTTGAAGCCCGACTGGCCGTTCGCCTGCTTGATCGGCCGAACGTCGACGCCCGGCGAATCCATTCGCAGGAAGAACATCGTCAGGCCCTTGTGCTTGGGCACATCAGGGTCTGTTCGGGTGATCAGGAGACCCCACTGCGAGTGCTGGGCCCCGCTCGTCCACACCTTCGAGCCCGAGATGATCCAGTCGCCCGAACCGTCGTCGGCCTTGACCGCCTTGGTGCGCAGGCCGGCCAGGTCCGAGCCGCCGGCTGGTTCCGAGAACAGCTGGCACCAGATCTCCTCGCCGCTGGCCAGCGGGGGCAGCAGGCGGCGCTTATGCTCCTCGCTCGCCCAGGCCATGACGGTGGGGCCACACATGCCGTGGCCGATGATGAAGGGGCCGGACAGCGCGCCGTAGACGCCCTCCTCCTGGCCGAAGATCACGCGCTCGATAGGCGTCGCGGCGCGGCCGCCGTACTCTTTGGGCCAATGCAGGCAGGCCCAGCCGGCGTCGGCCTTCTTCTTCTGCCAGGCCTTGGAGGCGGCCATCGGGTCTTCGCTCTCGATGCCCGAGGAGGCGAAGCCGGCGCGCTTGAGCTGCTCTTCCAGGTGCTTGGGCGCGTTGGCGGCGATCCAGCTGCGGACCTCCGAACGGAACGCGGCTTCCTGGGGTGTGTCGTCGAAATCCATGATCCGTCTCCGTTACGCGGCCGCGACGTTCGAGCCGCGCATGCGCTCGATCAGCAGGTCTTCCCAGGTCGACAGCGAGCCCAGCGACAGGGCCAGCGCGTTTGAACGCCGGTAATACAGGTGGCAGTCGAAGGCCCAGGTGAAGCCCATCCCGCCGTGCGTCTGGATGTTGTTCTTGGCGCAGTGCTGGAAGGCCTGGGTCGCCGACACCCGCGCCGTGGCCGCCGCGATGGGCAGCTCGGCCGCGTTCGAGGCCAGGGCCCAGGCGCCATAGTAGCAGTTGGACCGCGCCAGAGTGGCTGAGACGTACATGTCGGCCAGCAGGTGCTTGATCGCCTGGAATGAGCCGATGGGCCGGCCGAACGCCATGCGGTCCAGCGCGTAGTCGCGGGCCATCTCCAACGCCCGGTCGGCGCCGCCCACCTGCTCGAAGGCCATCAGGATCGCGGCCTTGTCCTGCACCTGCTCGGCGATCCGCCAGCCGTCGCCCTCGCCGCCCAGCAGTTCGGCGGCCGCGCCGTCGAACGTGATCTTCGCGTAGCTGCGCGACGGGTCGATGGTCTCCAGCGCCTCGCGCACAACGCCCGGCCCCGAGAGGTCGACGACGAACAGCGAGATCGCGTTCTCGCCGCGGCCCGCGCCCGAACGCGCCGCCACGATGGCGACGTCGGCGCTGTCGCCATCCGGCACCGGCGCCTTAACACCCGAGAGCTTCCCGTCCTTGACCGCCGCGTGGATCTTGTCGGCGCTCATCCGGCCCTGGCCCTCGACGAACGCGAAGGTCCCTACCGCCTCGCCGTTGGCCAGCTTCGGCAGCCACGCCTGCTTCTGCGCCTCGGTCCCCGCCTGCAACAGGAATTCGGCGCAGAGGTAGATCGATGACGACACCGGGACAGGCGCGATCGCCCGGCCCAGCTCCTCGGCCACCAGGCAGAGCTCCAGATGGCTGAGCCCCATGCCGCCGTAGGCCTCGGGGATCGCCACGCCCAGCGCTCCCATCTCGGCCAGGCCCTTGTAGAGCGACCGGTCGAAGGGCTCAGGCCCCTCCAGGATCGCGCGGACGGCGGTGGTCGGGCATTTCTCCGTCAGGTAGCGGCGGACCTGGTCCTGCAGCTCCTTCTGGTCGTCTGAAAAGTCGAGGTTCATGGGCGGCTCCCGGCGCGCGATCTCGCGCTCTTGGCCGCACCTGACACCCCCTTACGTGACGCCAGTCGAGGGGGTTCTTCAGGGCCTCTTGCCGGGCGTCGCGGGTTCGGGCGGCGGCGGGTTCTTCTCCTCGTAGCGCGCGCCCGTCAGCGCGTTGGGCAGGCTGTAGTTCCCCTCGTGGCAGGCGTACTCGTAGATCGGACCCTTGGCCGCGCGCAGCGGCATCTGCGCCTTCCAGGGCTTGGTGAACATCACCGGATCCTCGGCGGCGAACTCATAGAGGATGTCGTTGGGCCCGGTGCGCGTGAACCGCTCGACCAGCCGGCCCTTGGGCGACCACATGAACCCGCCGGTGAGCGAGCCGATATAGGTCTTCGGATGGAAGTTCACGGTCTCGACCACCAGCGTGTCGCCCTCCCACCAGCCGACGCTGTCGCCCATCCACGGCAGGATGCCGGCGGGCGGGCGGCGCTTGTCGGTCAGGCGGATGATCCGCACGTCGTGGTTCATCTCGATATGGATGGCCACGTGGTCCTTCGTCTGGACGATCTGATAGTGGCCGTTGAAGCCGGTGTTCATCATCGGCGGGCCTTCCGATGAGCCGATGGCGATCAGGCAGCGCTCCTCCAGCGGCCGCCCCTCGGGCCCATCGTAGTTGTCGCCCGACTGACGGGCGGCCTTCTTTCCGGCATCCGTGAAGGGCAGCCTGCCGTCGGCCGGTTCGATGATCCATGACGACCGCGGCTGGCCGCCGATGCGCGCCAGCTTCAGGTCCATCTCGAGGATGTCGGCCTGGGGCGCGTCCTTCACCACCGGCGGCGCCGGCAGGTTCGGGTCCACGTGCGTGTCGAGCAGGCCGCCCGCCATCTGCTTGAAGCCGGCCATCATCATCTTCTCCTCGGCCTCGGTCGCGACGAGGCCCTTGAAGATGGGCGCCCGCTGCAACCAGGTCAGCGAGGTGTTGGTCCAGACGCCCTGCAGGTCGGGCTGGCCCACGGCATTGCGCGGCGCCTTGTAGTCAGCCCCTTCGGCCGCGCCGGCGGACAGGAGGCAGGCCAGGATCAGCCAGAGATGACGGGGCATCGGAGGTCTCGCACGCATCGAACGGTGGCCTAAAGCTTCACGCCCCGACGACGCGCGCGCCATGACGGGCGCGCTCAGAAATATGACCGCTCGTCTCAGCCGCACGAGCCTCGCCCAGCGTCAGCCTTGGGCCGTGCTAAGCGTCGGCCAACGAACGTTGGAGAACCTCATGAAACTCGACAGCTCCGTGGCCGCGGTGGTGACCGGCGGCGCGTCCGGCCTCGGCAAGGCCACCGTCCAGGCCCTGCGCAATCTTGGCGTGAAGGTCGCGATCTTCGACTTCAACGCCGAGACCGGCGAAGCGGCCGCCAAGGAGACGGGCGCGATCTTCTGCCAGGTCAACGTCATGGACGAAGAGTCGGTCGACGCCGGCTTCGCCAAGGCCCGTGCGGCCAACGGCCAGGAGCGCATCCTGATCAACTGCGCCGGCGGCGGCCGGGGCGGCAAGACCGTCGGCAAGAACAAGGAGACCGGCGAGGTCGTCCCGTTCAAGGTCTCCGACTTCTCGTACGTGCTGGAGCTCAACACCGTCGGCACCTTCCGCTGCATCGTGAAGAGCGCCGCGGGCATGATCGCCAACCTGGAGCCCGACGAGACCGGCGACCGTGGCGCCATCGTCAACACCGGCTCGGTCGCGGCGGAAGAGGGCCAGATCGGCCAGGTCGCCTACTCGGCGGCCAAGGCGGCTATCAAGGGGATGACCCTGGTGATCGCCCGCGACCTGTCGGGCGACGGCATCCGTATCAATACGATCCTGCCAGGCATCATGGACACGCCGATGCTGGGCGGGCTGAAGACCCGCGCGCCGCAGGTCTACGCCGGCCTCGCCGCCTCGGTGACCTTCCCCAAGCGCCTGGGCCACGCGGAGGAATACGCCGACCTGGCCGTCACCATGTGCCGCAACGGCTACCTCAACGGCGAGACCGTCCGGCTGGATGGCGCGATCCGGATGGCGCCGCGCTAGACTGCGCGGATGACCGACACAGACCTCAAGCGACTGCCGCCCCTCGCCGATGGCGGGGCGGCGGTCATCACCGGCGGGGCCAGCGGCATCGGCCTCGCCGCGGCCCGCCGCTTTGCCGCTTTGGGCATGCCCGTCGCCATCGCCGACCTTCCTGGCGAGACGCTGGACGCGGCCCTGGCGGAGCTCAAGACGGCCGGCGCCCGCGTCATCGCCGTCCCCGTCGACGTATCGATCCCCGGCGATCTCGAGCGGCTGCGCGACGCGGCGCTGGAGGCCTTTGGCCATGTGAGCGTGCTCATGCTGAACGCCGGCATGGGCCTCAATCCCGGATCCTGCTGGCAGAACCTCGAAGCGTGGCGCCGGCTCGTGGACGTGAACCTGTGGGGCGTCATCAACGGGGCGCAGGCCTTCCTGCCCGCAATGGTGGCGGCCGGCCGGCCCGGCTACGTGATCGCCACCGGATCCAAGCAGGGCATCACCACTCCGCCGGGCAACGCCGCCTACAACGTCTCGAAGGCCGGCGTGAAGTCGTTCACCGAGGCGCTGCAGCACGAACTGCGCAACACCGACGGCTGCCGAATCAGCGCCCACCTCCTCGTTCCCGGCTACACCTTCACCGGCATGACCGCCCGCACGCCCGAGAAGCCGCCTGCGGCGTGGAGCGCCGACCAGGTAGTCGGGTTCATGCTGGAGAGTCTGGCCCAGGGGGACTTCTACATCCTCTGCCCCGACAACGACGTCAGCCGCGACGTGGACGAAAAGCGGATGGCCTGGGCCATGGGCGACATCATCGAGAACCGCCCGGCGCTCTCGCGGTGGCATCCAGACTGGAAGGCGCGCTTCGAGGCCTTCATGAACGGCGGTTAGCGGCTATGCCGACGCCACGGCAGGCCTCCTAGGTTGGTCGCCTCAATCGGGAGGCCTTGCCAATGGATCTGAGCTGGAGCGACGCGGACCGCCGGTTCCGCGACGAGGTGCAGGCGTTCCTGGACGCGAAACTCACGCCCGAGCTCAGGCACGTGGGCAAGACCCTGACCAGCGTCTACGCCGAGCGCGACGTGGCCCTGGCCTGGCAGAAGATCCTCTACGACCAGGGCTGGCTGGTCCCGGCCTGGCCCAAAGCCTACGGCGGCTGCGAGTGGTCGGTGACCCAGCGCTACATCTTCGCCAGCGAGCTGGCCAAGGCCCATGCTCCGCCCCTGTCGCCGATGGGCCTGGGCATGTGCGGCCCCGTACTGATCGGCCACGGCACTCCCGAACAGAAGGCCCACTATCTGCCCCGCATGCTCAGGGGCGAGGATTTCTGGTGCCAGGGCTATTCCGAGCCCCAATCCGGGTCCGACCTCGCCTCGCTGCAGATGAGCGCGGTCGAGGACGGGGACGACTTCATCTGCTCGGGCCACAAGCTGTGGACGACGCATGCCGCGGTCGCAAACTGGATCTTCTGCCTCGTCCGCACCGCCAAGGAGGCGATCCCGCAGCGGGGCATCACCTTCCTGCTGATCGACATGCGCACGCCGGGCGTCGAGGTGCAGCCGATCCTGTCGCTGTCGGGCGAGCACATCCAGAATCACGTCTTCTTCACGGACGCGCGCGTGCCCAAAGCCAATGTCGTCGGCCGGATCGGCGAGGGCTGGACCGTCGCCAAGTACCTCATGCAGTTCGAGCGCGGCGGCAGCGTGCAGACGCCCGGCCTGCACACCCGCCTGCGCAAGATCACGGCGATGATCGAGGCCGAAAGCGCCGGCCGCCCCGAACTGGCCGATGAGGCCAACGCGCTGCGCCGCCAGGCCGCCGACGCGGCGATCCAGATCGAGGCGCTGGAGGCTCTGGAGCTGCGCCTGCTGTCGCGGCTGTCGGCCGGCGATGCGCCCGGCGCAGAATCGTCACTGCAGAAGACGGTCGGCACAGAGCTTAGCCAGCGCCTGACCGAAATCGCTCTGGCCGCCGCGGGCCTGTTCGCCGCCGTCTATCAGCCGCATATGGTCTCGCCGGGCGGCCCGTCGCCCGGCTACGTTGTCCCGAACGATCCCACCGGCATCGGCCCGGACTATGCCTGGACCGTCGCGGCCAAGTACCTGAACGACCGCGCCGGCTCGATCTACGCCGGCTCGAACGAGATCCAGCGCAACATCATGGCCAAGGCGATCCTGGGCCTGTAGGGCCCCGCAGCATCGGCAGGGGCGGCCAGCGTCGCTCACTTCTGCTCAGCGTACGCCTTGATCAGCCGGTAGAGGAACTCGCGGCCGTCCACGACCGACTGGACCGAAACGTGCTCGTTCAGGCCGTGGATGTTGCCCGCATCGTCGCCGCGGAACAGGGCCGAGAAGCCGAACGTGGGGATCCCCACCGCGATCAGGCGGGTGGAATCGGTCCCGAACGTCTCCTGCATCGGGGTCACCGGCACGCCCGGATAGACCTTGGCCGCCACGGCGCGGATCGGGTCCATGATCTGCGGCGTCAGCGGCGAGATCGCCGGCCGTGGGGTCGTGGGTGCGGGCGGCGCGCTGAACTTCACCCGCGGGTCCGCGATCGCCTTCTCCATCGCCGCCTGTACGTCGGCCACAGACTGGCCCGGCAGCAGGCGACAGTTCACGGTCGCGCGCACCCGTTGCGGCTGGGCGTTCGAGGCGTGACCGCCTTCGATCAGGGTCGGAATGCACGTGGTGCGCACCATGGCGCGGCGGCTCATCGAGCGGTCGACAATGGCGGTCGCCGCCGCGTCGGTCGGATCGACGAGCACCTTGCGCATGGCCGCGCCGGTCTCGGCGTCGACCCTTGGCGCCACGGCCTCGAAATAGGCGCGGCTGAAGGCGTTGAACTCGGTGGGGAACGGCAGGGCCCCCAGCTTCACCAGCGCCTCGCTGAGAATGGTAATGGGGTTCTCCGGTCGCGGCTTCGACGAGTGGCCCCCCGGTCCGGTCACCTCGAGCGTGAAGTTGGTCGTCGCCTTCTCGGCCGCCATCACGGTGACCGCCAGCTTCTTGCCCTGGTCGTCCAGGTCGCCGCCGCCGCCTTCGGTCACCGCGATCCCGGCGTCGATCAGCTCACGCTGGTTCTGCGCCAGCCAGGCCGCGCCGTTGACGAACGGGCTGGGCTCCTCGCCGCAGGTCAGGGCCATCTTGATCGTGCGCCGCGGCTTCAGCCCCTCGGCGTGATAGCGCACCATATTGTCGGCGTAGATGGCGTCCTGCGCCTTCATGTCCGAGACGCCGCGGCCGTAGAACTCGCCATTCTCCTCGACCAGCACATAGGGGTCGCGGGTCCAGTCCTGGCGGAAGGCGTTGACGACGTCGATGTGGCCCAGCATCAGCACCGCCTTGGCCTTGGGATCCTTGCCCGGCAGCACGGCCACCAGATTCCCCGCTCGAGGGGCCCCCTCCGGGACGAATACGTGCAGGTTCTCGGCCGGGAATCCCGCCGCCTTCATCCGGGCCGCGGTCCGGTTGACCAGCACCGTGCAGTCGCCGCTGGCGTAGCTTGTGTCGGTCTCCACCATCTCCTGGAACATGGCGCGGAACGCGGGCCAGCCTGGCGGCTCGGCGGCGTGGGCGGGGGTAGACAGCGCAAGCAGCGCTGCGAGCGAGATGAACCGACGCATGAAGAATCCCCGATTTGGGCGGCACAGTTTCAGTCGGGTCGAAGCACATCAACCCCTGGCCTTCCTTTCCCACGTGGTGGGAAACGAAGGCGCCTTTAGTCGATCCACTTCAGCGCGCGGCGGAACAGCCCCAGCGTCTGGTTGTGCAGCGCATCGCCGGTCGTCTTCTCGGCCTTGCCGGCGGCGGCTCGGGCGTTCGTGCCTTCCAGGATGATGCCCAGCTTGTAGCAGGCCAGGACGCCGTACCAGCGCATGTGGCTGAGGTCGCGCTCGGTCTGGCCGGCGTAGCGGTCAATCAGCTCATCGATGGTCGGGAAACCGTCCCAGGGCTTCACCGAGACATTGCCGGCCTCGCCCTCCGCCGTCTCGGGCCATGTCGCCATCAGCCAGCCCAGGTCCAGCAGCGGATCGCCGATGGTGGTCAGCTCCCAGTCCACGATGGCGGCCAGCTGCGGCCCGTCGAAGCGGAAGAGGACGTTGGCCAGGTGATAGTCGCCGTGGATGATCCCGGGCTTGAACGCGGTGGGCGTCCGGGCCGCCAGCCAGGCGCCCACCTCGTCGATCCCTGCGATCTCGCCGGGGCCAGCCCAGCCCTCGTATTCGTTGTAGCTGTCGAGCTGCTTCTTCCAGCGGCCCACCTGGCGCTCCAGGAAGCCGTCGGCGCGGCCGAGGTCAGACAGCCCGGCCGCCACGTGATCGACGCGACCCAGCGCGGCGATTCCATCCACCAGCGACAGGCCCATCGCATGGCGCACTTGGGGCGACCCGGCGTGGAGCGGCGGCAGGCCGACGGTGGCGTTGAAGCCGTCGATGGGCTCCATCAGGTAGAAGGCCGCGCCCAGCACATCCTCGTCCGGACAACCGGCGATCAGGCCGGGGTGCGGCACGTCCGAACCCGCCAGCGCCCCCAGCACGCGCGCCTCGCGCCGCATGGTTTCGCTGCCGTTCATGCGGGGCGACATCGGCGGGCGTCGCAGCATGAACCACCGCTCGCCCCGCCGGAACCGGATCAGGATGTTCTGGGTGCCCCCCGGCGGCCGCTCGGCCTCCTCGATGGGATTGCCCGCCTCGAGGCCCCGCGCGTCCATCCACGCGGCCAACCGGTCCAGGTCGACGAGGCTGCGCCACGCGCTCAGCGATGGGTCGGCGACACTCATGAGATCGTCCTCCATAGGCGCCCCCGCCCTGGTTGACGTGGGGGCACGATTGCCGCCGCTTTTTCCGCGACTTAGCTTCTTCCCAAGTGCAGCGCCTTTCCAGGAGGCCGCCATGGCCGAAGGCTTCATCCTCGAGATCGAAGAGCAGGTTGGCCAGCCGGTCGCTGCGGAACGCAAGCCACAAGCGAAGACCCACGAGTGGCCCGCCGGCACCCGGATCGTGTCGGCCGACAGCCACATGCTGGAGGGCGACCTCTGGATCGAGCGCTTTCCGCCTGAACTTCGGGACCAGGCGCCGCGCATGGTGTTCCGGGACGGCGGCTGGGATCTGTCGATCGGCGGCAAGTCGATGACACCCGCGCCGATCGCCCAGCACCTCTGCAGCGCCCTAGAATGCTATCCCGGCCTGACCGACGTCGCCGCGCGCCGGGTCGATCTCGACATCGAGGGCGTGGAGAAGGAGTTGATCTTCCCGCAGCGGCTGTTCGGCCTGATGATGTTCGGCGAGATCGCGAACAAGCCGCACGTCTTCGGCGCCTACAACGAGGCCATCGCCGAGATCTGCGCCCAGGCGCCGGACCGGCTCTATTCCGTGATGGTGCCCAGCTACTGGGACCCCGAAGCCGCCGACGAGAGCGTGTCCCACTGCGCCGAGCTGGGCGCGCGGTGCCTGATGATCCCGATCAAGCCCGGCAAGTTCGATGACGGCCGGACGATCCAGTACAACCACCCGCGCATGGATCCGCTCTGGGCGGCCATCGAGAAGAGCGGCCTGCCGCTGGCCTTTCACATCGGCGAGGCCATCCCCACGGCCGAGCCGGGCGCCGTCGGCGTCTCGGTGCTGACCCAGATGCAGGGCTTCCGCCAGAACTGGGCCCAGCTGACGTTCGGCGGCGTGTTCGATCGCTTCCCGGGCCTGAAGGTGGTGTTCGTGGAAGCGGGCCTGAGCTGGGTGCCCGGCATGCTTCACGACGCCGACATGATCTACAACAGTTTCCCCACCTCGGTGTCGCCCAAGCTGGCGCACCCGCCGTCGTGGTACTGGCGCGCCCACTGCTACGCGACCTTCATGACCGACCCGGTCGGCCTGGAGATGCTGCACCGGATCGGGGCCGAGACCGCGATGTGGTCCTCCGACTATCCGCACCAGGAGAGCACCTTCGGTTACACCCGCGGCGCCATCGACGCGGTGTTTCGCGCCTGCAGCGTGGAAGACGCCCAGATGATCCTGGGGAAAACCGCGTTGAAGCTGTTCCGGATGGAATCGTGAGCCTCGCCTCAAAGCGCCCAGGGAACACCCTGGCCGAGACTTACGCCCGCGACGGCGTGGTCCACCTTCCCGGCGCCCTCGATAGCGGGGCCCTCGCCGACGCCCTGGCCGCCTGGGAATGGAGCGTCGCCCATCCCGGCCCGCTGGCCTCCAACATCCGACAGGCCACCGAGGCCACGTTCTATCAGGACCTCTACAACCCCGAATGTCTGACGGGGTATCGGGCGATGCTCAAGGCCTCGCCCGTCCCCGCGATCTGCGCCGAGCTGTGGGGCGATCCCGCCGTCTGGTTCATGTACGAGCAGGTCTTCCTCAAGGAAGGCGGCGAGGCCCGCCGCACGCCGTGGCATCAGGACAGCTCCTACCTCGCTGTCGACGGCAGCCACCTGGCGGTCGCCTGGATCACCTTCGACGCCTGTTCGAAAGAAGACTCGCTGGAGTTCGTGAAGGGTTCGCACCACGGCCGCCTCTACAACGGCTCGCGCTTCGACCTCGACGACGACACCGCGCCCACGAATCCGATGTCGTCGCTGCCCCGCCTGCCCGACATCGAGGCGACGCGCGGGCAGTGGGATATCGCGGCGTGGGCCGTCGAACCCGGCGACCTGATCGTCTTCCACCCGAAGGTGTTGCACGGCGGCGCGCCCACGCACCCGGGCGGCCGTCGCCGCACGCTCACCCTGCGCTTCTTCGGGACGGACGCCGTCTATGACCCCCGCGAGGGCGGCGCAGGCCCTCGCGTGAAGGACTTCCACGACCGCATGCAGGCCGGCGATCCGTTCCGCCACCCGAGCTTCCTCAAGCTGGGTTGACCAGGATCAAGGCGGGTTGAGCGGGAGGGGCGAAGCCTGCCTCCCATCGACAGGAGGTCCCGCCATGCCAAGTCCGCGAACCCGGCTGCTCAGCGCCGTCGTCCTTGTGGCGGCCTTGGCCGCGCCGAGCGTCATCGCCGGCCCGCGCACCCTTTCCGAACCGGAGTCGATTGCGCTGGGACGCAGCCTCGCGGCGCGCAACTGCGGCATGTGCCATGCCCTGGATCGGACAGGCCCCAGTCCCAACCGCCAGGCGCCGCCGTTCCGCTCGCTGAACGATCGCTTCGATGTGGAACAGCTGGGCGAGGGCCTGGCCACCGGCATCCTCACCAAGCACCCCGCCATGCCCGAGTTCCGCTTCGAGCCCCATGAGGTGGTGGCGATCGTCCGCTACCTGCGCAGCGTCCAGGACAAGCAGCGGACCTGAGCCGCGCTCAATCGCCTTCTTCCGGCAACGGCCGGCCAAGCCAGGCCAGCAGCGCGGCGACCACGCATCCCGCGGCGATGCCGGTCGAAAGTTCGTGCGCGATCGTGACGACGAAGGTGGTGAGCACGACGACGGCGGAGGGGCCGTGCTTGAGCAGCCGCAGGAACTCGACCCGCTCGGCCATGTTCCAGGCGACGACCAGAAGCAGGCCCGCCAGGGCTGCGAGCGGAATGTAGCCCGCGAGCGGCGCTGCGATCAGCATGAAGGCGAGCAGGAAGGCGGCGTGCAGAATCCCGGCCATCGGGCTGCGCGCGCCAGCCCGGACGTTGGTGGCGGTCCGGGCGATCGTTCCCGTGACGCAGATGCCGCCGAACATCGCGGACGCGACGTTCGCCACGCCCTGGGCGACCAGCTCCATGTTCGAACGGTGACGCCGGCCGATCAGGCGATCGGCCACCTTGGCCGAGAGCAGGCTCTCGACGGCGCCCAGCAGAGTGAACGAGGCCGCAGCGGGCGCCACGGCCAGCAGCGTGGCCGGGTCCAGGCGCGGCAGGCTGGGCGTCGGCAGGCCGCCCGGGATCGCGCCGAAGTGCGTGCCGATCGTCTCGACGGGAAGATGGAGTCCGGCGGCCAGGGCCGACGCGCCCGCCACCGCCAGCAGCATGCCGGGCCACCCGGGCCGCAGACGACGCACGATCAGGATCGCGGCCCCCACACCGACCCCGACGGCCAGCGCCGCCAGGTTGACGGTCGTCGCTGCGGCGGCCAGCGCCTGCAGCTTGGCCAGCAATGGGCCGGGTTCGCGACCGGCGAGCTGCAGGCCCGCAAGATCCTTCAGCTGGCTGGCGGCGATCGTCACGGCGATGGCGCAGGTGAAGCTGACGGTCACCGCGTGCGGGATGTGCCGCACCAGAGACCCCAGCCGCAGCGCTCCGGCCAGGGACAGCATGACGCCCGACATCAGAACCGCCGTCAGCAATCCGTCGATCCCGAACCGAGCCGCGGTGGCCGAGACCAGGACAATGAACGCGCCGGCAGGACCGCCGATCTGCGCCCGGCTGCCGCCGAGCAGCGACACGATGGCGCCGCCCACGATGGCCGCGTAGAGCCCGCGTTCCGGCCCCACGCCCGACGCGACAGCGATCGCCATGGATAACGGCAAGGCGACCACGGCCACGGTAACGCCGGCCCCGACGTCGGCGCGAAAAGACGGCCAGCCGTAACCCTCGCGCAGCACCGCGATCAGCTTCGGCTCGAAGAGATGGGCCGTCGAGCGACCGTCCGGCATGGTCTTCTCCAGGCGCGAGATCGGCGAACGCCGCCAGCCGCGATTCACCGGCTGCCGCACATCAAGCTCCCCGCCGCGGAGGGCGGTCAACAGGTCAACGGCGGCTCAGGGACGGCTCCGCTCGATCGGACACGGCCACGCGCGCTCAAGGGCGAAGCGGACGAAGTCGGCCGCGCCCACGCCCGCTGCGGCTACGGCATAGCGCGACTGGCGGCGAACCGCAGCGACCACCGCCAGGGGCGTAGCGTCGGCGGGCGGGCAGACGATCGTCCGCCGTCCCCTGGCGCGGGGGATCAGGAGGCCGTCGGCGACCCCGGTGACATAGCCCAGGCAAAGCGCCTGGCCGGCGGCGGCGTCGGGCCCTTCGGCGGCGCAGAGCGCCTGCAGGCGCGGCGCGTCGAGGAACCCGGCGTGGGTGGGATCGGGGGGCGGGAGCGCCGGGGCCGGAATCGCCAGAGCGGCGATCAGGGCCAGCCGGTGCATCCCGCCCTCCTGGTCTGCACCCCTAGGACGCCTTGCGCCGACCCAGGCCCAACAGCGTGATCAGCGCGGCGGCGGCCGACAGGGCCGCAGCGGCCGTGGCTATGGGGTGGGCCTTGGCCTCGGCCACAGCCTTCTCGGCCAGGTACTTGGCTTCGGGCGGCGCCTTCGCGGCGACGCGTTCGGCGGCGTCGCGGAGCGCCTGCGAGGCCTGGGCCAGCGCGGTTTCGGCGTCCTCGCTCAAGCTCTCGGCAGCCTTGCGCAGGGCCTTGGCGACGTCTTCGAGCGTATCCTCGAGATCGTGCTGAATCTGCCTGGTCAGGGACTTGGTCATGGGTCTTCTCCGGGGGGTGGGAGGGGATGGCGACGGCCGAGTTCATGGCCCTCGCGACTTGTCCGTCACACTGGAGCCGTCGGCCGTTCAGCGCTTTGACCGACGTCAACCCGGGCCACCGCGCGCGCCAGACCTTCAAGAAGAGCCTCGCGCGCGGCATCGCTGGGCAGCGCGTCCAGGCGGGCGTTCAGATCCAGCATCAGCCGGGCGCGGGCGTTGTGCCAGTCGGGCCGCGACGCGGCGCTCGGCAGGATGCGCGCCGGTCCGGGCGATGGCGCAGCTCCGGCCTTCGACAGGATGAAGCGCTCGTCCAGGTCCGGGATGACGAGGCGCGCCGGGTCGAACCCGGCCTTCGCCAGCCCCGCCCTCAGCCCCTCCAGCCCCTCGGGCTCGCCGTGAGCCAGGAATACCTGTCCCCTGACCGGACCGCGAGCCGAGGCCCAGCGAACCAGGCCATCGTGGTCGGCGTGGCCGGAATAGATGTCGAGCGAGCGAACGCGCGCCCGCACCGAGATGGGCTCGCCCTCGATGCTGACGGTCTGCGCGCCCTCGGCGAGGATCCGACCCAGCGTGCCCTGGGCCTGGAAGCCGGGCAGCAGCACCGTGGCGTCCCGACGCCAGAGCAGCCGCTTCAGATGCTTGCGCACCCGGCCGGCGTCGCACATGCCGCTGGCCGCCAGGATCACGTGCCATCCGCGTAGCCGCTCGAGCTGGTCGCTCTCCTGCGGCTCCTTCAGAAACTTCAGCCGGCCGCTGGAGCGCAGATCGGCGAAGGGGTTCGCCTCCATCACGGGGCTCCAGCCGCGCCGCTGGAACACCTCGGTGGCCTCGATCGCGAGGGGCGAGTCCAGGAAGATGTCCGCCTCGGGGATCTCACCGTCCCGCGTCAGGATCTGCAGGTCAGCCAGCAGCTCCTGCGAGCGTTCAACCGCGAAGGCGGGGATCAGCAGCGGGCCCCCGGCGCGCTGCGCGTCGCGCAGTTCCTGGGCCAGCAGCCGGCGCCGCGCGGCGGGATCGAGCATCGGGCGCGAGCGCCCGCCGTAGGTGGACTCGACGATCAGGTGGTCGACGCCGCTGGGCCCTTCCGGGTCGGGGAGGAAGTCACGACCGCCCGGCCCCAGGTCGCCCGAGAACAGCAGGGCGATGGGTCCTTCCTCGGTCTCGACGGTCACTTCGATCGAAGCCGAGCCCAGGATATGGCCGGCTTCCCAGTAGCGCGCGGTGATCCCGGGCGCGACGTCGACCGTGTGGCCCAGCTTGACCGGGCGGAACAGCTCCAGGGTCCGCCGGGCGTCGCGCGCGGTGTAGATCGGCTCGACCTCGGCGCGGCCCCGCCGCTGATTGCGGCGGTTGAGGCGTCGGACCTCGCTCTCCTGGATGTCGCCGGCGTCGGGCAGCATGACGTCGCAGAGGTCGCGCGTCCCGGGGGTGGCCAGGATCGGCCCCCGGAAGCCGGCCCGCATGAGTTTGGGCAGCAGGCCCGAGTGGTCGATGTGCGAGTGGGTGAGCAGGACGGCGTCGATCTGGTCGACGTCGAAGGGAAAGGGGTCGTAGTTCAGCGCCTTCAGGGTCTTGGGTCCCTGAAACATGCCGCAGTCGATCAGCACGCTGGCGCGCCCGGTGGCGATCCGCGCGCAGAATCCCGTGACGCAGCCGGCCGCGCCATGAAAGCTGAGCTCCAGGCTCACGACCAGCTCTTGGCGCGCGCCTGCCGAAGGTGCTGACGCAGGGCGTCGGGATCGTCGTGATGACGGGCGTGGGGATCGGTGACATCGATGCGGGCCACGATCTCCGGCGGCAGCGCCATCTTCAGGAACCCCAGCGTCCGTGGCGACCCCATGAGGACCAGCCGTTCGAACTCGCCCTTTCGGGCCTCGAGCGCGACGCGGTTGGCGACACGGCGCAGGAAGCGGCGCTCGGGCTCGTGCTGAGGCGCGCGCTGGTCGCCGCGGTGGTGCGCGCCGCCGGACCGCTCATGGTCAGACGCTGTCATGTGGAGCCCGTCCAACTCGTGAAGCGGCCCGGTGCGGGCGCGCTCGCAGAACACGCGGGCTTCACGCCCGTCGGCGGTCACGATCCAGGTGATGCTGCCTTGGTCCATCGCTCGGCTCCGTGGTTTCGGGATGCAGAGCTTCGACCAGGTCCGCGACATCCTCCCTGACGCAGATCAAAGCGCGGCGGGCCCGACCTCCGTATTGGTACTTAGTGGGCGTCCACGAATGTCACCCCGCACGGGTGAGGCGTAGCTCTTGGTCATCGAACTGGAGCACGCCGATGACCCTGGCCTACCCCCTCGACGATCCGCGCACCGCCCGTCCCGCTTCGGCGCTGACCGACGCCTTCGAGCGTCACGGCGTGCGGATGACCTACGAGCGCAACGCTGAGATCTACGCTCAGGACGACGCCGTAGAGCTGCTCTACAGGGTCGTCAGCGGCGTGGTCCGCACCAGCCGGGTCACGGCCGACGGCCGACGCCAGGTGGGCGACTTCTACTACCCGGGCGACCTGTTCGGGCTGGAGCCAGGTCCCGACCATCGCTTCGGCGCCGAGGCGCTGGATGATTGCGAGATTCTGGTGGTCCGCCGCAGCGCGGTTCGCGCCGCCGCCGGCGACGCCGAGCTGGACCGGGCGATCCTGGAAGCCCAGCGCGTCGAGATGGAACGACTGCAGGATCACGTGGTCATGCTGGGCCGCAAGAGCGCCCGCGAACGCGTGGCGAGCTTCCTGATGTCGATCGCCGAACGCGGCGACAACGATCACGCCGACCTGGCCATGGGCCGCCAGGACATGGCGGACTATCTGGGCCTCACCATCGAGACCGTGTCGCGCATGCTCACCCAGCTGCAAGGCGAGGCCATCGTGGAGTTTCCCTCGTCGCGTCACTTCCAGATCCGCAAGCGGACCGCACTGGAAGCGCTCGCGGCCTGAGCCCTTCCCTCTTGCCTGTGCGGCCGCAGGCGCACTCGTCGGCCGCGATCTAGGCCAAGGAGCCGACGATGACGAAAACGATGGAACGGCCGGCGACCCAGGTCGTCGTGCGCCCCGACACCTACGCCACGATCCTGGTTCACGCGGAACCCGAGCAGGCGTCCACGCATCGCGTCGAGGTCGCCGCCCGGCTGGCGCGCGATCTCGAGGCGCGCCTGATCGGCCTCGGCGCTGAGACCTTCGACCCCGCGCCTTACACCAGCGGCGCCTTCATGGGCGTCGCCGGACCCGAGCTGGTGGGCCTGGTGCAGGAACAAATCGGCAAGAACCTGGCCGCGGCCGAAGTCGCGTTTCGCCGCGACGCCGCGGGCGCCGACGTGGAGTGGCGCGCCACCCAGGACTATCCGCATCGCGCGCTGACCGGCGCCGCCCATGCGGCCGACCTGATCGTCGTCAGCCCGAAGAGCAAGCGGGGCGATCTGGTCGCCGCCGACCCGGCGGATGTCGTCATGGCGGCCGGACGGCCGGTGCTGGTCGTGCCCGAAGGCCGCAGCCATCTGGTCGGCATGAACGTCGTGGTGGCCTGGAAGAACACGCGCGAATGCCGCCGCGCCCTGACAGACGCCTTGCCGTTCCTGCAGCGCGCCGACCAGGTGGTCGTCGTCGCGGTCGTCAAGCCGGGCGTGAACGACGCCGCCGCCGTCGAGACCGACGATGTGGTCGCCAACCTCAAGCGCCACGGGATCGAGGCGCGCGCACTGGTCAGCACCCTCGACAATGACGCGGTGGAAATCGAGATCGAGCGCATCGCCGCCCTCAACGGGGCCGACCTGATCGTCGCGGGGGCCTATGGCCACAGCCGCCTGCGCGAATGGGCGCTCGGCGGGGTGAGCGACAGCTTCCTGCACCAGCCGAGCTGCTTCGTGCTGCTCAGCCACTGAACCCACGTCCGCCAGCGCGTGGCGCCAGTGATGGCTCCACGCGCCAGCAGGAGCCGCTTCATGTCCTGCCTCGACACCCTGACCGCCGGACTGAGGCGGGCTGTCCTCTCGGCCGCCGTCCTTGGGCTCGCCGCCTGCGCGTCGCCGGTCGCGACGCCCGCCGGCCAGACCTGGTCGAATGTGCCGGCGCTGCCGAAACTCGACGCCCAGCAGCAGCGTGGCCGCGACTTCGCCGTCCGCCGCTGCGCCGGCTGCCACACCGTGGGTCTCGACGATGGCGGCGCCCAGGAGGGGCCCGCCTTCTATCGGCTCGCCCGGCGATACAACTCGCTCTCGCTCGAGCGCCGCTTCGCGGAAGTCTCGGCGCATGGCTTCGACCGCATGCCGTCGATCCCATTCACCGCCAGCGAGGCCGCCGACCTGATCGCCTACTTCGACACCCTGCAGGGCAACTGACGCCCAAGGAGCCTCCATGGCCTACCGCGATCTGCTGCTCACCGCTCTCACCTATCCGGACGCGACACCCGATCGCGCGATCCGCAGCGGCGTGGCGCTGGCGCGTCGGCTTGGCGGAAAGCTGACGTTCCTGACCGTCCGTATCGACCTGCCGCAGCTGCACAACCGGCTGGCCAACGCGCTGATGGACCTGGACCAGCTCAGCGACATCGAGCAGGCGCGTAGCGCCGCCACCGCGGATCTGGAAGCGGTCTGCGCCCGCATCGCCGCCGAGATCTTCAAGGCTCCGATCGAGGTCGCGACGGTCACCGCCAGGCTGTACGAAGAAACCGATGTCGTCGTCCGCGCGGCACGCACCCACGATCTCATCCTTGCCCCGATCGGCCCTGCCGTCCTCGCGGACCGGAACCTCGCAGAGACGATCCTGTTCGACGCCGGGCGGCCGCTGCTGGTCTATCCCGAGGCGGCCCAGATCACGGCCGGAGACGGCTTCGCCCGAGTCTCCGTGGCCTGGGACGGCGGCCGCGCGGCCGCCCGCGCCGTCGCCGACGCCCTGCCGATCCTTGCGGCCGCGGGCGAGGTGCGGATCTTCACCGCGCTCGGCGACAAGCCACAGGCCGACAGCGGAAGTGCGGCGGACCTTGTGCGCCACCTCCGGGAGCATGGGATCCAGGCCAAGGTCGACGAACGCCTCGACAGCGATCGCCGGATCGGCGCCCGGCTCAAGGCCTACGTCGACGAGGTGAAGCCCGACCTGCTGGTCATGGGCGCCTACGGCCACGCCCGCCTGCGCGAGTTTATCCTGGGCGGCGCGACCGAGGCGATCCTTGAGGATCCGCCGTGCCCCGTCCTGATGTCCCATTGACCCCCGCCCCGTCCTCGTCGGCGCCGCCGCGCGGACAGATGCGCGGCGCGAACTGGGTGCTGCAGGCCGCCGCGATCGCGATCGTCGCGCTGCTGGTCTGGCGGCTCGCCGACGTCCTGCTGCTGGCCTTCGGCGCCGTGCTCATCGGAGTGCTGCTCCACGCGCTGGCCACGCCTCTCACCAAGGCTCTGCGCTTGCCCCGACCGCTGGCCCTGGGCCTCGCGGTGGGCGGCCTGACGGCGGTGGTCGGCGGAGCCGTCTGGCTGTTCGGCCAGCAGGCGGCGTTGCAGGCCGTGACCCTGGGTGAGCTGGTGCCACGGGCGTGGCAAGCCCTGGAGGCGCGGCTCGCCACCTCGCCGTCCGGCGCCTACATCCTCGACGACCTGCAGCGGCTGCGGCATGCCGACGGACTGGTCGTCCAGACCGCCTCGCGCCTCGTCCAGAGCTCGCTCAGCGCCGCCGCGGCGACGGTCATCATGTCCTTCTGCGGCCTCTACCTCGCCTTCCACCCTGGCACCTACCTGCGCGGCGTGCTCCACCTGGTCCCGCCGCAAGGACGGGCGCGCGCCGCCCAGGTGCTGTCGGCCTGCGGCGAGGCCCTGAACCGCTGGCTCCTGGGCGCTCTCGCGTCGATGCTGCTGGTGGGCGTCACGGTCGGCCTGGGCTTGTGGTGGGCCGGCGTTCCTTCGCCACTGGCGCTCGCCGTCCTGGCCGGCCTGGCCCAGTTCGTACCGGTGGTGGGCCCGTGGGCGGCCACCATTCCGGGACTGATCGTCGCTGCCGCACAGGGCCCTCAGACGTTCGCCTGGACCGCCGCGATCTACCTTGGGGCCTCGCAGTTCGAGGCCAATGTCGCGACGCCGCTGCTGCTGCGCCAGATGGTGGAGTTGCCCATGGGGCTCACCCTCTTCGCCGTGCTGGCCATGGGCGTGCTCCTGGGCCCGCTCGGCGTCGTGTTCGCGACGCCGCTGGCGGTGGTCGCCTACGTGCTCGTCCGTCACCTCTACGTCGAAGACCTGTTGGGTGACTCCCTGTCTCCCCCCGCCGCAGAGGCCGGAGGCGCGCCATGAGCACGGGCGACGCGCTGCACCTTCATGCCCTGGTGCACCTGCACCCGGACCGTCGCCGACCAGCCCTGGCGGCCGGAGCCGGAATGCTGATCCTGGCGGTCGCGGCGATACTCTTCCCCGCCGCGGCCATCCGCGTCGTTGGCGCGGCCAGCGGCTGGCTGCTGTGGTTCGCCGGCGCGTTGATGCTGGGCGTTGGGCTGTTGACCTTCTCCGGCGCTCTGCGGGGTCTCGCGATCGGCGCGGCCCTGGCCGCGGTGGGGCTCGGCGCATTTCTGACGTTCAACCCGACCGTCGGCGCGCTCGCTGCCGCTCTGGTCCTTGCCGCGGCGCTGGTGGCGGACGGCAGCTTCCAGTTGGCGGCCGCCCTCCACCTGCGTCCGCTGGCGGCCTGGCGATGGCTTCTGGCCTCGGCGGCGACCAGCCTCGTAGCGGCCCTGCTCCTGGCCGCCGGTCTCCCGGTGCGTACGCCCCAGGCCGTGGCGATACTCCTGGCTGCGGCGTTCGGCAGTACGGGCCTGGCCCTGATCGCCACCGGTCTGGTGCGGACCGCGCCGCGACGTGATCCAGCGCCCTGAGACGACGCGCGCCTTGTCACAAGCGAGCTTCGGACCTACCGCTTCGCCCATGACGCCGACGCCGACGCCGCCGGAGATTCGACGCGCCCGTCTCGATCGGGCGGCGGCTTACGGCGTGGCCATTGGCGCGGCGGTGATCTGCCTGGTCCTCCGGCTGCTGCTTGACGGCCAGTTCCGTGGCGATGTCGTGCTGCTGCTGTTTGTCCCCGCGTTGCTGGCCAGCGCCGCTGTCGGCGGCCTGGGCCCCACGCTGCTGGCCGGCGCGCTTTCCCTGCTCTTCAGCTTCGGGGTGTTCGGGTTCCAGGCCCTCGACGATCCCGAAGCCGTCGTGAGCGTCGTCGTGTTCATCGCGCTCACCCTGGCGATCGGGTTGATCGGCTCGCGCCTTCTGCACAGCAGCCAGGCCATTCGCGAGTTCGTGGCGGACGCGCAGACCCGCGAGGCGCACCTGCAGTCGATCCTCGACACCGTGCCGGACGCCATGATCGTCATCGACGAACGCGGCCTGATCCAGTCGTTCTCGAGCGCCGCGGAACGCCAGTTCGGATGGGCCGCGGCCGAGGTGATCGGAACGAACGTGAGCGTCCTGATGCCCGCGCCATATCGCACGGCGCACGACGGCTACCTGGATCGCTACATCACCACGGGCGAGCGGAGGATCATCGGCATTGGCCGCGTGGTGGTGGGCGCGCGTAAGGACGGCACGACCTTTCCGATGGAGCTGTCCGTCGGCGAAATGATTTCGGGACAGACCCGCTACTTCACGGGCTTCGTCCGCGACCTCACCGAGCGCCAGGCGGCCGAGCGGCGCCTTCAGGATCTGCAGGGCGAGCTCGTCCATGTCTCGCGGCTGACCGCACTGGGGGAAATGGCCTCGGCCATGGCCCATGAGTTGAACCAGCCGCTGACCGCCGCCGCCAGCTTCATGAAGGGCTGCCTGGTCCTGCTCAAGCGCAAGCCGCTCGATGAAAGCCGGTTGGCCGACATGATCGGACAGGGCGCCGACCAGGCGCTGCGCGCAGGCCAGATCATCCGCCGGCTCCGCGACTTCGTCTCCAAGGGAGAGTCCGAGCGGGGAATCGAGAACCTGCCCCAGCTCCTGGAGGAGGCCGGGGCGTTGGCCATGATCGGCGCGCGCGAGCGCAATGTGCGCCTGAGCTACGACCTGGACCCCCGGGTGCGGCTGGTGCTGGCGGACAAGGTCCAGATCCAGCAGGTGGCGCTGAACCTGATCCGCAACGGCATGGAGGCGATGGAGGACAGTCCGCGCAAGGAAATCCTGGTGGGCGCGCGGCCCGTGGCCGAGGACATGGTCGAGGTCTGTGTCGCCGATACGGGCCACGGGATCAGCGGCGAGGCGGCGCGACAGCTCTTTCAGCCCTTCATGACGACCAAGGCCAACGGTATGGGTATTGGCCTGTCAATCTCGCGTACGATCATCGAGGCGCACGGTGGCCGTATCTGGGTCGATCCGAACCCGGGCGGCGGGACGATCTTTCGCTTCACCCTGCCAAGCGTGCGCGACGAGGAGTTGACGGATGTCGACCATGCCTGAGCCGATCGTACACCTGATCGACGATGACGAGGCGATCCGCACGTCCGTGGCCTTCGTGCTGGAAATGAACGACCTGCCGGCGCGCACCTACGCCTCGGCGCTCGAGTTCCTCGAGGTGGCCGACTCGCTGCGCAGCGGTTGCATCGTCACCGACGTTCGCATGCCCGAGATGAGCGGCCTGGACCTGGTTCGCCGCCTCAAGGAACGGGGTGTCACGCTGCCGGTCGTCGTGATCACCGGCCACGGCGACGTCCCCCTCGCGGTCGAGGCGATGCGCGCCGGCGTGATCGATTTCATCGAGAAGCCTTTCGACGATGAAGTCCTGCTCCGCTCGATCCGCATGGCCCTCGACGCCAAGGCCGAAAGCGACGTCCATGCACAGGAGCGCGCGCGGTTCGAGGCCGTGCTTGCGACGCTCTCCGGCCGCGAGACCGAAGTGCTTCGCGGCGTGGTCGCCGGCAAGATGAACAAGGTGATCGCGTACGAACTCGGGATCAGCCAGCGAACGGTGGAAGTCTACCGCGCCAACGTCATGAGCAAGACCCACGCGAACGGCCTCTCCGAACTGGTCAGAATCGCGCTGTTGGCCGGCTTCGCTTGACCGAGATCAACGAACGCTAGCTTCGGGGACGCCAAGCTTCGCGTATGGATCAGCGCGTCAGCAACCTTCCGCCTCCCACGGTCTATGTCGTCGACGACGACGACGGTGTGCGGCGCGCGCTGGCCTTCGCATTGGATCTCGAAGGGTTCGAGGTCGAGACGTTCGAATCAGGCGAGGCGCTCCTGCTGCACGACAGGCTCGACGCTGCGGGATGCCTGGTGATCGACGAACGTCTGCCCGGGATCAGCGGCCAGGAAACTCTTCGCCAGCTGCGGGCGCGGCAGGTCGCACTGCCCGCGATCTTTGTCACCAGCCACCCCAAACCGCTCATGCGCGACGCCGCCGCCCGCGCCGGGACGCCGATCGTCGAGAAGCCGCTCGAGGCGGAAACCCTGATCGCGACGATCCACCAACTCCTGCGGCATCCCGCAGCGCGATAGTCCCCGGGGCTTCCGGCTACAGCGCCTTGGAGTGCCGCGTCACGTCGGCGGCGAAGTAGACGTCGAAGCAGGCGCAGATCGACCGCACCACAAGACGACCGTCGCCCACCACGCGCAGCCGGGCGCCTTCGAAAGCCGCCAGGCCGTCGGCGATGAACGGCGCGAGCCGGGCGGTGGCGGTCGCAAGGTCCGAGACCTGCGCGCCGTGTCGAGCGCAGACGGCCTCGAGGTCCACTTCCAGATCGCACATCAGCCGCTCGATGATCTCGGCGCGGAGGCGATCGTCATCGGTCAGGGCGACGCCGCGGGCCACCGGCAGCTGTTCGGTCTGCACCGCCACCCGCCAGCCCAGCTCCTGCGCCACGTTCTGCACATAGCCCTGCGGCAGCCGCCCGATCGCCGAGGCCCCCAGACCCAGCAGCGTCGTGGCCGTGTCGGTGGTGTAGCCCTGGAAGTTGCGATGCAGCCGGCCCTCGCCCAGCGCGCGGACCATTTCGTCGTCTTCGCGTGCGAAGTGGTCCAGGCCGATGCGCACATAGCCCGAACGGGCCAGCCGCTCGGCCGCGGCTTCCGCCTGGTCGAGGCGCGCGGCGGGGCCCGGCAGAGCGGCCTCGTCGATGAGCTGCTGATGGGCCTTCATCCACGGCACGTGGGCATAGCCGAACAGCGCGATGCGTTCAGGCTGCAGCGTCACCGCTGCGTCGATAGTCTCCAGGGTGTTGGCGGTGGTCTGGTGCGGCAGGCCGTACATCAGGTCGAAGTTGATCGATCGGACCCCCGCGTCGCGCAGCCAGCCGGTCGCGGCGGCGATCTCCTCGAAGGTCTCGCGGCGGTTGACCGCAGCCTGCACCGACGGATCGAGGTTCTGCACGCCGAGGCTGGCGCGGTTCAGGCCGTGACGGGCCGCCGCGCGCACCCAGTCGCGATTGAGGGTGGCGGGGTCCAGCTCGGCGGCGACCTCGAGATCGGGCGCCAGGTCGAACACCCGTGACAGGCCGTCGAAGATCGCGGTCATATCGCGCGGCGACAGCATGTTGGGCGTGCCGCCGCCCAGGTGGATGGACCGCGCGGGCAGCCGCCGCCCGATCGCCTCGCCCAGGCGCTCCATCTCGGTCAGCACCAGGCGAACGTATTCGCCGATTGGCTGGTGACGATTCACCGCTCGGGTGTTGCACCCGCAGTACCAGCAGAGCCGGGCGCAGAACGGCACATGGACGTAGAGCGACACGGGGTCGTCCGCCGGGAGCGCCGCCAGCCAGCTGCGATAGACGGCTTCGTCCACCGCCGGCGTGAACTGCAGCGCCGTGGGATAGCTAGTGTAGCGCGGCGCGCGCCCGTCGTAGCGCGCAACGAGGTCGGCGAGGCGGTGGCCGTGGTCAGTCGCGACGCTGGCGACGGTCATGGAACTGGTCATGCGCCCAGTTGCCCACGCCAAGGTCGGCGCGCCGTGATCCAGATCAAGGAGCCGGGCGGTCGTCCGGTTCGTCGATCAGAATCCGCGCAGCGTCGCCGGCGGGATCCTGGTACTGGCCGTCGCGCAGGGTCCACCAGAACGCGCCCAGTGCGATCAGCCCCAGGCCCAGCGAGAACGGCGCCAGAAAGATTACGATGTCCATCGGCCGGCTCCGGTGCGCAGGGCGTTGAGGGTGACGACCAACGAGGACGCCGACATGGCGATCGCCGCCACGAACGGGTTCACGAAGCCAAGGATGGCGGCCGGCGCGGCGATGGCGTTGTAGAGCGCCGCGAGCCCGAAGTTCTCAAGTGCGCGGCGATGGGCGCTGCGGGCCACGTCGACGGCGGTCACCACGGCGGCGAGCCGCTCGCCCGAGAACACCAGGTCGGCGGCGTTCTGGCTGGCCTCAAGCGCGGTCCCGGGCGCCATGGCCGCATGCGCCCTGGCCAGCGCGCCCGCATCGTTGAGGCCGTCGCCGACCATGAGCACCTTATGGCCTGCCGCCGCCAGCGCCTCGACGGCGGCCACCTTGTCCTGAGGCGTACACCCCGCCCGCCAGGCCGACACCCCCGCCGCCTCGGCCATCCGCGCCACCGGTCCTGGCAGGTCCCCGGACAGGACCTCGACGGTGAGGCCGCGCCCGCGCAGCGCAGCGATGGCCTCGGCCGCGTCGGGCCGCAGAGCGTCCTCGAAGCGGAAGCGAATCTTGGTGTCGCCCTCGAAGCCGAACCACAGTTCGGTGGCGTCGCCGCGGCTCGGAACACCAACGAACGCGGCGCGGCCCAGGCGGGCGCGGCGACCGTTGATGGTCCCCTCCACGCCCTGGCCGGCGTGCTCGACGACGGCTGTGGCGACGGGGCCGTCGCAGGCGGCTTCGGTGAGGGCCCGCGCCAGGGGATGCCGCGACGCCCGCGCCAACGGGGCGGCCAGGGCGATCGCGCCCGGGACGGGATCGATCAGGCGCGGATGGCCCAGGGTCAGCACGCCGGTCTTGTCGAACACCACGTGGTCGACCTCGGCCAGCCGCTCGAGAGCCGCGCCCGACTTCACCAGCACGCCCTTGCGGAACAGGCGCGCCGAGGCGGTGATCTGGACCGCAGGAACCGCCAGCCCCAGGGCGCAGGGGCAGGTGACGATGAGCACCGCGACGGCTCGGATCAGCGCCTCGCGCGGGCCCAGGCCCAGGGCCCAGCCGCCCGCGAAGGTCAACAGCGCCACCGTGTGGACCACCGGCACGTAGACCGCCGCCGCCTTGTCCGCGAGACGGACGTAGCGCGAGCGGGCCTGCGCGCCCAGCTCGACCAGACGCGCGATGGCCGCCAGCGCCGAGTCGGCGGAAGCCGCCGTGGCGCGCAGGCGCAGGACGCCCGAGAGGTTGAGCGCGCCGGCGCGAACTCCTTGGCCGGCCGCGACGACGACGGGGGCTGTCTCGCCGGTAAGCAGGCTGTTGTCGAGGTCCGAGACACCTTCGACGATCTCGCCGTCCACCGGCAGGCGGTCGCCCGGCCGCACCAGCAGCAGGTCGCCGGGCGCGACGTCGTTGAGCGGAATGGCCGTCAGGGCGCCGTTCGGGCCGATGCGGGTCGCGCTCGCGGCCTGCAACGCCAGCAGGTCGGCGGCGGCGCTGGACGCCCGCGCCCGCAGCCGATGCTCCAGCCACCGGCCGATGAGCAGCAGGAAGAGCAAAGAGACGGCGGCGTCGAAATACACGTCGCGGCCGCGCAGGATCGTCTCGGAGAAGCTGATCGCCAGGGTCAGGAGGACGCCGATGGAGATCGGCACATCCATGTTGGCGCGGCGGGCCCGGAGCGAACGCCAGGCTGAGCGGAAGAAGGGGAGGCCCGCATAGAGCGCGCACGGCGCGCCAACGATCCCGGAGAACCACATCATCAGGGTGCGCGTCGCCGGCCCCAGCTCCTGGCCGAACAGCCCCGCCCAGATCGGCACCGAGAACATCATGGTGTTCATGACGCCGAACCCGGCCACAGCCATCGCCAGGATCAGCTCGCGGCCTTCGCGGTCGCGGACCTGGCCCGCCGCCTGGGGATCATAGGGTGTCGAGGGATAGCCCAGCGCATCGAGGGCGGCGACCACGCCGCCGGGATCGCCGCCGCCGGCGCGAAATTCGACGAGGAGGCGCTTCTGGCTCAGGTTGACGCGGGCGGCCGTCACGCCCGGCACGGCCGTCACCGCGCGCTCCACCTTGGCCATGCACCCGGCGCAGCGTACGTCCGGCACCAGCAGCTCCAGGGTCGCGCCGCCCGCGTCGCTGCGGCGCAGGAACGGACCCAGGTCGGCTCGCGGGGCGGCGTAGGTCAGGGCCACGTCAGCCTCCGTTCCGCGAGAAACGCGCCGCCAGACGGGCCGCGGGCCTCGGCGGTCAGGTCCCACGCGCCCGAAAGCCGGCCGCCGGGCGCGACATACGCGCCGGGGGCGGTCTCGACGAAGCGCAGCGTCACCCGCCCCGCTTCGGTCGCCGGCCGCTCAAGCTTGCCCGTGACGGTCAGGCCGGTGAGCGGACGCCCCGCCCGATCCCGGAACGCCATCACCACCTCGCCCGGCGCCGCCGAGGCCGAGGCTCGCCAGCCCAGGCGCTCCTGCGCTTCGATCTGGGCGATGCGGCGATTGTAGAGCAGTCCGTCCTCATAGGGCGTCACCGACACCTGGCCGGGGAAGGTGCGGATCGCCATCACCGTGAACGAGGCGTCCACGGCGATCACCACGGCGAAGAAGGCCGTAACGCCGGCCAGGACGTGCCAGCCCCGGATCGTGAAGCCCGGGCGGGCGGGGGTGTCGGCGGCGCTCATGGGCGGGCCTCGGTTCCGGTGATGAAGGTGGTCTTGGTTTCGAACACGCCGCCGGCGCCGCGGATCGCGAAGACAGCCGGGAGGCTCTCGGAAGCGCCCTCCGCCGGATCGGCGATGACGAAGACGCGCACCGCGCGCACTTCGTTGGCCGGAATCGTCGCGCGCAGCGTTTCCCCCGCCCGCTCGCCCGGCGCCCGCAGCCGGGCGCCCGCCACGCCCCGGAAGCTCACGTCCACGGTCTGCGGCAGGAACGTGCGGTTCGCGATCTTGAGCGTGTAGCCGTTGCGGATGGCGCCGTCGTGCAGGCGCACAAAGGTGGGGTTGCGGTCACGCAGCGCGTGCAGGTCCAGGGGCTGGCGGTTCAGGAGCCCCCAACCCACAAGTCCCGAGACCAGCACCAGGGCCACGGCGTAATAGATCGTTCGCGAGCGGACCGGCTTGTAGACCGGGGTCTCCTTCCGCGCCCGGGCGGCCACAGCGGCGTCGGTGTCGTAGGCGATCAGAGCGCGCGGGCGCTCCACCCGGTCCATGATCTCGTCGCAGGCGTCGATGCAGAGGCCGCAGTTGATGCACTCGAGCTGTGGGCCGTTGCGGATGTCGATGCCCATAGGACAGGCCACGACGCAGGCGTTGCAGTCGACGCAGTCGCCGCGGCCCTCCCAGGTCTGGCCCTTCTTGTGCGGACCGCGCGTCTCGCCGCGATCGTAGCGATAGGTGACCTGCAGCGAGTGGTCGTCCAGCATCGCGCCCTGGATGCGCGGCCAGGGGCACATGTAGGTGCACACCTGCTCGCGCATGTGGCCGGCGAAGATGTAGGTGGTCGCCGTGAGGATCGCGCACGACAGGTAGGACTGGATCGGGGCCTTGCCGGCCCAGAACTCGACCAGCAGCGTCGGCGCGTCACGGAAGTAGAAGATCCAGGCCCCGCCGGTGCCGAAGGCGACGCCCAGCCAGACCAGGTGCTTGCCGCCCTTGCGCCAGAGCTTGTCGAACGACATGGGGGCCGCCGCCAGGCGCATGCGCGCGTTGCGGTCGCCTTCGAAGGCGCGCTCGATATAGATGAAGAGGTCGGTCCAGACGGTCTGTGGACAGGCATACCCGCACCACAGGCGACCGAACAGCGCCGTCGCCAGGAACAGCGCCAGCGCGGCGATCACCAGCAGGCCGGTGATGAAGTGCACCTCCTGCGGCCACAGCTGGATGCCGAAGAAGTAGAAGCGGCGGCCGAAGAAATCGACCAGCACCGCCTGGTCCGGCAGTGCGCCCGGCCGCTCCCACCGGATCCAGGGCGTCACGTAGTAGATCGTGAGCGTGAGGATCAGCAGCGCCCACTTGATGCGCCGCCACTGGCCATGGACCAGCTTGGGGTAGATCGGGACGCGCGGCTTGTAGAGCTCGCCCTTGTCCTTGGCCTTCTCTCGCACCTTGCCGGCGGCGGACTGCGGACCCTCCGCCGGCTTGCGCGAGACGTTGTCGATGACGGTGGGCATCAGCGGCTCGCGCCGACGGCGCTCCCCTGCGGCGCGGCCGCCACCGGCGTCGCGGGCTCGGCGTCGCCGCCCGCATTGGCGTGGATATAGACGGCCAGAGCCTTGATCATCTCCGGCGAGAACCGCGCCTCCCAGGTGGGCATGACGCCGTTGCGGCCGTTCCAGAGCTGATCGCGGATCGCGGCCCGATCCGACCCGTACAGCCACTCGGCGTCGGTGAGGTTCGGGATACCCTGGGCGGGGTCGCCGGTCCCGGCGGGGCCGTGGCAGGCGGCGCATTGGTCGGCGAAGGTCTGCCGAGCGCGCCCGACCGCCGCGGCGCTGGCCTTGCGGCCCGAGAGCGCCACCACGTACTCGGTGAGGTCGGTGATCTGCGCATCGGTCAGCAGTTGGTCGCGACCGAAGGCCGGCATCATCTTCTCGCCGCGCGCCTGCGCATGGCCCGAGCGGACGCCCACCTGGATCGTGTGGCGGATCTCGTCCAGCGTGCCGCCCCAGAGCCAGACGTCGTCGCGCAGGTTGGGATAGCCCTTGGTCCCTGCGCCGCCCGCGCCGTGGCACGTGGCGCAGTTGTCCCCGAACACCGATTGGCCCACCTGCATGGCGTAGGCCTGCAGCTCGGGATCGGCCTCGATCTGTTGCAGCGAGGCGTTCTGAAGGCGCGCCTCTCCGGCCCGCCGGTGCTTGGCCAGGTCGCCCAGTTCCTGGACGACGGCGGAACGGTCCGAAGCGCCTAGGACGCCCTTGGTATAGCCGCTGATCCCAGGCCAGGCGGGCATCAGGACCCAGTAGACGATCGAGAACAGGATCGTGCCGTACCAGACCCACAGCCACCAGCGCGGCAGCGGGGTGTCGAGCTCCTTGATGCCGTCCCACTCGTGGCCGGTGGTTTCAGTGCCAGTGTGCTCGTCGCGTTCGCGCTCAGACATGGGGCGCCTCGTCGTCTTCAAGTGGGAGTTGGGCGAGGCGGTCGAACGCCTGCTTGTGGCGCGGCCAGAGCGCGTAGATCAGGCCGCCCGCGAAGATCAGGCCGAAGTAAAGCGTCCCGCCCTGTTGGGCGAAGGTCGCCACGGCCTCGTAGGAAAGGCCGCTCATCGCAGGTTCTCCGGGTCTTCCGCCTTGTAGGTGCGGAAGTCGACCATGGTGCCCAGCACCTGGAGGTAGGCGATCAGGGCGTCCAGCTCGGTGATCCTCGAAGGATCGCCATCGAAGTCCCGCTGCTGGACCTTGGCGCCGTAGCGCTTCTTCAGATCCGAGGTCTCGCCCGCAAACGGATCGACCTGCTGCTCGAGATCGGCGCGTGCATTGGCCAGCTGAGCCTTGGTGTAGGGCACGCCCACCCGCGTCAGGGTGGCCAGGTGCTTGTCGATCGCGCGGTAGTCCAGCTCACGCTTCGCCAGGAAGGCGTAGGGCGGCATGTTGGATTCCGGCACCACCGAGCGCGGGTCGCGTAGGTGATCGACGTGCCAGCTGTCGGAGTACTTGCCGCCCACCCGGGCCAGGTCCGGCCCTGTGCGCTTGGACCCCCACTGGAACGGATGGTCGTACATGCTCTCGGCGGCCAGGCTGTAGTGGCCGTACCGCTCGACCTCGTCCCGCAGGGGACGGATCATCTGAGAGTGGCACAGGTAGCAGCCTTCGCGGACGTAGATGTCGCGTCCGGCCTGCTCCAGCGGCGTGTAGGGGCGGACCCCGTCGACCTCCTCGATGGTGCTCTCCAGGTAGAAGAGCGGGCTGATCTCCACGAGGCCGCCGATCGAGACGACCACGATGATGCCGAGCACCAGCCACAGCGAATGGCGCTCGAAGCGTGCGTGTTGCTTCCACATATGCGGGGGCCCTTACTCAGCCGCCGCGAGGGCGGGCGTGGGCGTCGCGATCGGGGTCGCCAGGGCCACCGGAGCGGCGCTGGGCGAGCGGATCGTGCGCCACAGGTTGTAGGTCATGATGGCCGCGCCCCCGAGGTACATGAGACCTCCGATGGTGCGGATGACGTTCTCGATGTGCTTGGCCGCGACGGTCTCGACGAAGGCGTTCGCGAGGTAGCCCTGCGGCGTGTACTCCCGCCACATCAGGCCCTCCATGATGCCGGAGACCCACATCGCGGCGATGTAGAGAACGATGCCGGTGGTCGCGAGCCAGAAGTGCCATTCGACCAGCTGGTCGGAATAGAGCTTCTCCTTCTTCCACAGCCACGGGACCAGGCAGTAGATCGCGCCGAAGCTGATGAAGCCGACCCAGCCCAGCGCGCCCGAGTGGACGTGGCCGATGCCCCAGTCGGTGTAGTGGCTTAGCGAGTTGACTGCGCGGATCGACATCAGCGGGCCCTCGAAGGTGGCCATGCCGTAGAAGGCGATGGCGACCACCATCATCCGGACCACCGGGTCGGTGCGCAGCTTGTCCCAGGCGCCCGACAGGGTCATGAGGCCGTTGATCATGCCGCCCCACGAGGGCATCCACAGCATGATCGAGAAGGTCATCCCCAGCGTCTGGGCCCACTGCGGCAGCGCCGTGTAGTGGAGGTGGTGGGGACCGGCCCAGATGTAGATGAAGATCAGCGACCAGAAGTGGACGATCGACAGGCGGTACGAATAGACCGGCCGCCCCACCCGCTTGGGCACGAAGTAGTACATCATCGCCAGGAAGCCGGCGGTCAGGAAGAAGCCGACCGCGTTGTGGCCGTACCACCACTGCACCAGGGCGTCCTGGACCCCGGCGTAGGCCGAGTAGCTCTTGGCTTCGAGCAGGCCCACGGGGAGCGCCGCGTTGTTGACCAGATGCAGGATGGCGATCGTGACGATGAAGGCCAGATAGAACCAGTTCGCCACGTAGATGTGCGGTTCCTTGCGCTTCCAGATCGTGCCCAGGAAGACGAGGAGGTAGGCGACCCAGACGATGGTCAGCCACAGGTCCACATACCATTCCGGCTCGGCGTACTCCTTCGACTGGGTGATCCCGGCGAGGTAGCCGGTGGCGGCCAGTACGATGAACAGCTGGTAGCCCCAGAACACGAACCAAGGCCAGACGCCGCCGGCGAGGCGCGCCTTGCAGGTGCGCTGCACCACGTAGAAGGACGTGCAGATCAGCGCGTTGCCGCCGAAGGCGAAGATCACCGCCGACGTATGCAGTGGTCGCAGCCGACCGAAGTTCAGCCACTCGAGATCCGGGAAGTAGAAGATCGTGGGCCAGCTGAGCTGGGCGGCGACGACCACCCCCGCGGCCAGCCCGGCGATCGCCCAGAACATCGTGGCGATGACCCCTGCCCGTACGACGCCGTCCGCATAGCGGGTCGGGTCGGCGCGCAGCTTTCCGTCCGCCATCGGGAGCGACATCGCCAGGAAGGCGAGGAGGAAGGCCGCCAGCATGATCCAGCTGTGGAACCGGAAACTGGGGTCCGGGCTGAACGCGGTCGCCAGCAGGGCGCCGAACGCGGCCAGGCCGGTGAATATGTAGAGCGCGACGACATCGAACGGCGTGTCGTCGCGGAGGAACTGGGCCTGCGTCATGGAACTCGTCGGCTTCGGTGAGAGACGGCGAGGTTCTGCCGCAGCGGGCCCGGCGCAGCTTTGATCTCCGTCAACGATCGCGCCGCCGGCCCCTGCGACAAGACGGCGTTCCGGAGGTCCGAAATGCGCCGTCATCCCCATCCAATCGAAGACCGCGTGTTCCGGGCCACCGCCGGGACGGTCGGCGGCGTCCTGCTCGCCAGTGCAGGTCTCGCCGCCGACCTCGCCCGCGAACACATGGCTCTCCTCGGGACCATCTGCGGCGTCGGCTCGGCGCCCCATTGCGGCTGGTGCTATGTCGCGGCCGGTCTTGCGCTTGCGGGGATCGGAGCGATCGCTGCGGCTGTCTCCCCGCGCGCGGTCCCGCAGGACGCCTGATCCGCCGCAGCCCGCGGCGCACCCTCGCAAGCCTGAGATCGTCGGACCACCAGCGAGTGGCCCGCGCCGTCATTCGCGGTCGATCCCCACTCCGGGCCGGTTCGAGTTTTGGGTTTGCTCCAGATCAAAGCCGACGCGAGACCGGCGCGGCAAAGCGACCCGCAAGCGGCGCCTTACGCCGCAACCAAGGGGATAGAGTCATGAAGACGATGTACGTAGTCACGGCAGCGCTTGCCGGCCTTGCCGTCGCGGCCCAGGCGCAGGCGCAGACATTCCAGCCCAAGGCGAAGGGCGACGTGGTCCTCAATGTCAGGATCACCGACGTGAGCCCGACCGGAACCGATCCGATCACCACGCTGGCGGGCGGCGCGACGGGCCTGCGGGCCAAGGTCGGATACGACCTCATGCCGACGATCGGCGTCACCTATTTCCTGAGCGACCACGTGGCGGTCGAGGCGATCGCCGGCACGACCCAGCACACGGTCCGCGCCAAGGGCGCCGCCACCGACGTCAAGGTGAAGGACACCTGGGTGCTGCCCCCGATCGTCTCGCTGCAGTACCACTTCGCGCCGGCGAGCCAGGTGAGCCCCTATGTCGGCGCGGGCGTGAACTACATGCTGTTCTACGGCGGCGACAACAAGAACGGCTTCAACCTCAAGCTCGACGACGGGTTCGGCGCCGCCCTGCAGGCCGGCGTGGACGTCGCGCTTCGTGACAGCTGGTCCATCAATCTCGACGCCAAGAAGGTGTTCTTCGAGACCGATGGGGTCGATCGGGCGCGCGGGATCAAAACGAAGGTGACCCTCAACCCCTGGGTGCTCTCGGCGGGGGTCGGGCGCCGGTTTTAGGCGCCCCGGATTGATCCTGCGCAAGGCGGCGACCGCACCGCCCTCCTAGGTTTGCCTCCAAAACCAGGGAGGTCGGCATGAACCGGTTGAAGGGTAAGGTCGCCGTGATCACGGGTGGCGCGCTCGGCCTCGGACGCGCCACCGCCCTGCGCATGGCCGAGGAAGGCGCCGCGGTGGCGGTCTGCGACCTCCTCATCGATCCGGCGAACGCGTTGGTGGACGAACTCGTCGGACGCGGCTTCGACGCCTGCTGCTGGCAGCTCGACGTGTCCAAGGAAGCCGCCGTCGAGCAGGTGCTGGACGACGTCGCCCGGCGCTTTGGACACATCGACACCCTGGTGAACAACGCCGGCGTCGCGGGCGCCAACAAGCCCACCGACCAGCTCACCGAGGCGGAGTGGGATTTCGTCCAGGGCGTCAATGTGAAGGGCGTCTTCTTCTGCACAAAGCATGCGATCCCGCACCTTCGACGGGCGGGCGGCGGCAGCATCATCAATCTCAGCTCGATTTACGGCCTGGTCAGCGCGCCCGATGTGCCGCCGTACCACGCCTCAAAGGGCGCCGTGCGGCTGATGACCAAGACCGACGCCCTGCTCTATGCGAGCGAGAAGATCCGTGTGAATTCCGTCCATCCCGGCTTCATCTGGACCCCGATGGTCGAGGGCTATCTGGAGAGCCAGGGCGGCGTCGAGGCGGGCCGGCCGGCCGTCGACGCCCTGCACCCGCTGGGCCACATCGGCGAGCCCGACGACATCGCGTGGGGCTGCGTCTATCTTGCGTCCGACGAAGCCAAGTTTGTCACCGGCGCCGAGTTGGTGATCGACGGCGGCTACACGGCCCATTGAGGACGACACGCCATGCCCTCCGCCATCCCGGCCCTGCTGCGCGCCATCCTCGTCTGGGTGCTGATCATGTTGGGCGAAAGCGCGCACGGCGTACTGCGCCGGCTGTTGTTCGACGCCGACGTGCTGTTTGCCCTGCGCCAGGTCTCGGTCGGCGTGGGGGTGTTGATCGTCTTCGCGGTGACCTGGATGTGCCTGCCCTGGTTGCGCCTGCGCTCGGCCCGGGGGGCGCTGGCGGTCGGCGCCGTATGGGTGGTGCTGACCCTGGCGTTCGAGTTCGCGCTGGGGCGCGTCGTCGGCCTCTCCTGGGCGCAGATTCTCGCCGAGTACGACCTCGCCCAGGGCGGCGTGATGGCGCTGGGGCTGCTGGCGATGGGGCTCACGCCCTGGCTGGTTCTGCGTCTGCGGCCCGCGGCCAGCAAGGTCGGGACGGCCCCATGAAGCACGCCGTCGTCGTGGCGCACCCCGCCCACACCAGCCTGAACGCGGCGATCGCGCAGACCTACCGCCAGACGGTGGAGGCGCTGGGCCACGACGTGCTGGTGCGCGACCTCTACCGGATGCGCTTCGACCCCCGACTCAGGGCGTCCGAGATCCCGGGGCCGCATCCGCCGCGGTTTCGCCCGGACGTCCTGCGCGAGCGGGCGATGCTGGCCGATGTCGACGTGTTCGCCTTCGTCTATCCGCTCTGGTTCAACGCGGCCCCGGCGATCCTCAAGGGCTACGTGGACCGCGTATTCGGCATGGGGTTCGGCTTTGTCCCAGGCTTCGGCGGCACGCATCCGGCGCTGACAGGACGCAAGCTCGTCAGCTTCACCACATCGGGCGCCCCGGACTTCTGGATGCGGGACACCGGCGCGCTGCACGACCTGACACGCCTGTTTGACGCCCACCTGGGCGGGACCTGCGGGCTGGACGTGGTCGACCACACCCACTTCGGCGGCATGGTGTCGGGCCTCACACAGGAGGCTGTTGACGAGGTGCTGGCGAAGGTCCGCACCTCGGCCAAGGCGCACTTCCGGGCTCACCCCCCGCGCGTCGCGTGAACCGCCGCAGGTCGGATAGGGCCCCCGCATGAGCGCGCGCAACCTGGACGGACTCTTCGCGCCATCGGTCATCGCTCTGATCGGGGCCAATGCCCGTCCTGGCGCCGTGGGCAACGTGCTGGCCGCCAATCTTCTGTCGGGCGGCTTCGCGGGCGAGGTTCTGTTCGCGAACGCCGATGGCGCGTCCGTGCTGGGCCACGCCTGCAGCCCGTCGGTCGCGGCGCTTCCGAACACGCCCGACCTGGCGATCATCGCCACGCCCGCCGCCACCGTCCCGGGCGTCATCGCCGAGCTCGGCGCCCGGGGCTGTCGCGCGGCTGTGGTGATCAGCGCCGGCTTCGAGGGAGACGATCCCGCCAGCGCGGGACGTCGGCAGGCCCTTCTTGACGCCGCCCGGCCGCACCTGGTGCGGATCGTCGGCCCGAACTGCCTGGGCATGCTGTCGCCGGCCACGGGCGTCAACGCCAGCTTCGCGAGCTCCATGCCCCCGCCCGGCGGGATCGCGCTGGTGGCGCAGTCGGGCGCGGTGGCCGCCGCCGCGCTGGACTGGGCGCCCGCCCACGGCCTGGGCTTTTCGCGCGTGGTCACCCTGGGCGACTCGCTGGACGTCGATATGGGCGACCTTCTGGAATTCCTGGCGCAGGATCCGGCGACCGAGGCGATCCTGCTCTACGTCGAAGGGATCGTGGACGCCGCCAAGTTCCTGCGCGCCGGTCGCCTGGCCGCCAGCGCGAAGCCGGTCCTGGTCCTCAAGGGCGGCCGCGGCGCCGCCGGCGCGAAGGCCGCGTTCTCCCACACCCGGGCGCTGGCTGGCGCCGACGCCGTCTACGCCGCAGCCTTCCGACGCGCCGGCATCCTGCAGGTGGATGGGCTCGACGACCTGCTCGACAGCGCGCTGGTCCTGTCGCGGGCTCCGCGGTCCGCCGCCCAGTCGCTCACCGTCCTGACCAACGGCGGCGGCGCCGGGGTGCTGGCGGCGGACGCCCTGGAGCGGGCCGGCGCCCGCCTGAGCGTGTTGTCTTCCGAGACGCAGGCGACCCTGCGTGGACAGCTTGCCGCCAGCGCCGCCGTCGGCAATCCCGTCGACATCCTGGGCGACGCGACGCCTGCGCTCTATGCCGCCGGACTCTCCACCCTGCTGGGCGCGTCCGAGGTCGAAGCCGTTCTGGTCCTCAACTGTCCGACGGCGGTGACCGACAGCGGAGCCGCGGCGGACGCGGTCATCGCCGCGTTCGAGGCGACGCCCGGTCCGCGCAAGCCGCTGCTGGCGGCCTGGTTGGGCGAAGCCAGCGTGGCCGAGGGCCGCCGCAAGCTCAACGCGGCGGCGATCCCCGCCTTCGCGTCACCCGAGGCGGCCGTGCGGGCTTTCACGCGCCTGGCCGCCGTCCATCGTCTGCGCGAGCCACCGCGCGACGCCCCGGACGTGGCTGTCGCCAGCGACGACCCCGGCGCGGCCCGAGCGGTCGTCGCCGCGGTGCTGGCCGACGGCCGCGCGGCGCTGGAGCCGCTGGAGGTGCAGGCCGTACTCAGGGCCTATGGCGTGCCGGTGCTGGAGACCCGGGTCGCCGATACGCCCGAGGCGGCGGGCGCGATCGCGGCCGCCCTCGGGAGCCCCGTGGCGCTCAAGGTCGTCTCGCGGGATATCAGCCACAAGTCCGACGTGGGGGGCGTGCGGCTGGACCTGGAGGGTCGCGAAGCGGTCGAGGAGGCCGCACTGGACATGCGCGCGCGGCTGCGGGCATCGCATCCCAAGGCCCGCCTCGAGGGCTTCCTGGTTCAGAAGATGATCGCGCGGCCGCGAGCCCAGGAAGTGCTGGCCGGCCTGGTGCGCGATCCGACCTTCGGGCCGGTGGTCGTGGTCGGTGAGGGCGGGGTCGCCGTCGAGGCGCGCGCCGACCGGGCCCTGGCGCTGGCGCCCCTAAACCTGGCGCAAGCCCATGACCTGATCGGGCGCACCCGGATCTCGCGGCTGCTCGCCGGCTATCGCGACCGGCCGCCCGCCGACGTGGAGGCCCTGGCCCGCGTGTTGGCGGCGTTGGGTCGCCTGGCCGTCGACGTTCCCCAGGTGGCGGAACTCGACCTCAATCCGCTGCTCTGCGACCACTCCGGCGCGCTGGCGCTCGACGCGCGCATCTCGGTGGAGCCTCGCTAGGTCGCGACCCGAGGAAGGAGCCGGCCAGCCGCGCCGGCGATCACTCCGGTGGCGAAGCCCAGTCCGGCCGCGGCCCACGCGACCCCGGCGCTCGGGAGGCTGAACCCAAACATCGCCGCCAGCGGCGGAACCAGGAGCGCCGCCAGGACGCCACTCGCCGCAAGGGCGGCGATCCCCGCGAAGGCGACGCGCTGTCGCGGGTCGGCGGCCCGGCCCGCGGCCGCCAGCACTGCCGCGACGCCCAGATTCGCCGCGACCAGGAACACGAATGCCGCAGCGCGGGTCGCCGATGGAGCCAGGCCCTGGGCCAGCAGCACCAGATGCGCCCCGTAGGCGCCCGCCAGCAGGGCGAACCCCTGGGCGATCGCTATCGCCAGCCGGCCTGCGCTCATGAGCGGCGCCCCTGCGGCGCGAGGTGGTCGACGCATGGCGCCGGCGCTGGCCTTGCGCCCTTCGAAAACGAGCGCGCACATCGGGTCGATCACCAGCTCCAGCAGGACGACCTGCATCGGGAAGAGCACCGCGGGCCCCCCAAGCAAGGGCGGAAGCAGCGCCAGCCCCGCCATCGGGATGTGCACGGCCACCAGGTAAGCCAAAGCCGCCTGCAGGTTGGCGAAGATGCGCCGACCCTCGCCGATGCCCGACACGACCGAGGCGAAGCGGTCGTCGAGGAGGATCAGGTCCGAGGCCTCGCGCGCCACATCGACGCCGCGGCGGCCCATGGCGACCCCGACGTCGGCCGCTTCCAGCGCGGGGGCGTCATTCACCCCGTCGCCGAACATGCCGACCCGCTCGCCGGCCGCCTGCAGGGCGCGCACCAGGCGCAGCTTCTGGTCGGGCGCGACGCGCGCGAACACCCGCACAGTGCGGACGGCCTCCCGCAGGCCGGCATCATCCAGCGCCGCCGTCTCCGCGCCGCTCATGACCCCGCCGGCCACGTCGATGCCTGCATCGCGCGCAATTGCGAGCGCGGTGGCGGGAAAATCGCCCGTGATCATCACAACCTTGACGCCGGCCGCCGCCGCCGCCGCCAGCGCCTCGGGCACCTCGTCGCGGACCGGGTCCTCGAAGGCGACGAGGCCCTCGAAGTGGAACGCCTCGTCCCCGGGGTCGCCGCCGTCGTCCTGGTCGCGGACTGCGCGCGCCACGCCCAGGACGCGCAGACCCTGCGCGGCGAACTGCGCGACGCAGGCTTCAGCGGCGGCCCGCGCCGGCGGCGGCAGGCGGCAGAGCTCCAGGATCGCCTCGGGCGCGCCCTTGGCGGCGAAGTCGACCCCGGCCTCGCCCGCGGGCCACGCCTGGATGAAGACCAGCCGATCCGGCCGCAGCGGATAGGACCGAAGCGGCGCGCCGGCAGGACGCCAGCGCCGGGCGGCGGCGTGCAGCGCCCTGTCCATTGGATCCAGCGGCTGGGCCGCGCTGGCCCGCACAGCCACCTCGATCAACACCCGAGCGCCCGGTCTGTCCCGGGCCACGACGCCGTCGTCCGGCCGCCACTGTTCCGCCAGCCGCATGCGGTTTCGCGTCAGGGTGCCGGTCTTGTCGACGCAGAGGACGCTGATCGCGCCCAGAGCCTCAATCGCCGCGGTTCGACGCACCAGGACCTGGCCCTGCGCCAGCCGCCATCCGCCTAAGGCCAGGAACACCGCCAGCACCATGGGGAATTCCTCGGGGATCAGGGCTATGCCCAGCGTCAGCGCCGCGAGGATTCCCCCCACCCAGTCGCCGTGCAGGACGCCATGGGTCACAAAGACCAAGCCGGCCAGTCCAACTGCGGCCACGCCGAACGCGCCGACGAGGCGGCGCGTCGCGCGCTGCAGCGGCGTCGGCGGCTCGTGGGCCTGCGCCAAGGCAGCGCCGATCTGGCCCAGCCGCGTGGCCGCGCCGATGGCCGTGACCCGCGCAACGCCATGACCGCGCACGATCAGGGCGCCGGCCGCAACCCGCGACGCTTCGACATCCTGGCCTGACGCGTCAGGCGCCCGGTCCACCGGCGCGGACTCGCCGGTAAGGACTGACTCGTCGAGGGACAGCACATCGCCCGCCACGAGCACGCCGTCGGCCGGCGCCCGGCAGCCCTCCGACAGCAGCAGGATGTCGTCGCAAACCAGGTCCGCGGCGGCGATGCGGCGGGTGCGGCCGCCGCGCACGACCTGGGCGGTGGGTTCGGCCAGCGCCTTGAGCGCCGCCAACGCGCGCTCGCTGCGCGCTTCCTGCACGACGACCAGACCAATGGTCGCCAGCGCGCCCGCGAACAGGAACGCCGCCTCGGCATGGTCGCCCAGCACGAAGTAGACGCCCACCGCCGCCAGCAGCAGCAGGAACATCGGCTCGCGAAGGACGTCCCGCACGATCTCGGGCAGCCGCCGGCGACGGGGCGGCGCCAGCCGGTTGGGTCCGTCGGCGGCAAGCCGGCGCGCAGCTTCAGCCTCGCTGAGCCCTTGCAGGCGCGAGGAGACAGCCTCGGTGGAGGCGGACGGCTTGGCGGCGGAGGTCATGGCGCGCACCGGGCCATGGGGGACCCGCGCGCGCCTTGATACGGATCATGCGCCGAGGCCGCTTGATGCAGGTCAAGGCGTCGCCCGGCCGATTGCGCCCAACTCCGCCTCAACCGGAGCCCTCGCCATGACCACGCCCGCAGCCTTCGATCGCCTGACCCCCACCCCTGAGACCACGGCCGCCTGGACCGCGCTGGCCAGCGAGGGGATGGGCGCCTGGACCTGCGCCTGGGACGCGTGGGCCGCCTATCTCGGCCGCCTCGCTGTGGCGACCGGCCCGATGGACGTGTTCGACGCGGGCGCAAAGCTCTCGCTCGAGAGCATGGAAATCTGCAGCCGCGTCGCCGCTACCCGGCTCGGCGGACTGCGCACGCCCCTGCTCAGCGATTCCTGACGACCGGACGCCGGTCTACCGGCGCGGCGGCCCCTGGATACTGCGCAAGTAAGCCAGGATCGCATCGACATCGTCCGGCCTGAAGCGGAACTCCGGCATCTCCGGGTGGCCGGTCATCAGCCCTTCCGCCAGCGCCTCGCCCAGCGATTCCACATCGTAGCGCCGGGAGAGCTCGCGGAACGCCGGCGCGCCGGCCCGCGGGCTCTCGCCGCGCCGGCCCACCGCATGACAGCCTCCGCAGTCGCGCCGCAGCAGGCTTTCGCCCTGCCGCAGCGACGCGGCGTCGTCCGCCGCCTTCCCGGGCCCCGCCCAGACCGACGCCGCGACGACCAGCAAGCCGGCGACAAGCGAGGACGTGCGTTGGAGGGAAAGCGGCGGAATGGTTTGTCTCCTGACCGTGACCGACACCCTGGCAAGGCCGGCGCCGAACGCCATGACACGGGTCAATCCCGCCCTATGGCGCATCAACCCTCACCCTCGACCAGCGGAAACTGCAGAACCGCGATCAGCCCCTCCGTCGCATAGGTCAGCTCCGCCGATCCATGCAGGCCGGCCGCCAGGCTGCGCTTCACGAGCCGGGTTCCGAACCCCTCGTGCGCGGGCTCGGCCGTCGGCGGCCCGCCCGCTTCCGACCAGACCAGGCGCAGCACGGGACCATCGGAGCCTGGAGCCACGGACCACGCCACCGCGACCGTACCGCCCGTGGACAGGGCGCCGAACTTGGCGGCGTTGGTGGCCAGTTCGCCCACCGCCATGCCCAGGGTCACGGCGCGGTTGGGGCGCAGCAGGACCGGTGGCCCGTCCAGCGAGAACGGCGCGCCGTCACGGTCGTACGGTTTGAGCTGCTCGGCCACGATATCGGCCACCGTCGCGCCCGCCCAATCGTTGCGGGTGAGCACGTCGTGGCTCTTCGAGAGGGCCATGATCCGCGTATGCACTGCGGCGCTGAACGCCTCGGGCGTGGGAGCGGATCGAAGCGTCTGGGTGACGATCGACTGCACGCTGGCCAGCGTGTTCTTCACCCGATGGTTCAGTTCGCGGATCAGCAGCGCCTCGCGCTCCTGGATCTCGCGTCTCTGGGTCAGGTCGCGGATCACGCTGGTCACCAGCCCTTCGCCGTGGTCGGAGAGGAGGCTCAGGTTGGTCTCGATCGGAAACTCGCCGCCGTCGCGGCGGAGGCCGAACATGTTGGCGCCATCGCCCATCCGTCGCGTGGTCGGCCGCGCCAGGTAGGCGCGCACGTGCGCGGCATGACGCCCGCGGAACCGCTCCGGTATCAGGGCGTCAAGCGGGCCGCCGACCAGGGCTTCGCGCGGGTAGCCGAAAAGGGCTTCAGCCTCGGCGTTCATCAGCACGATGCGCCCCTCGGCGTTGGAGATGACAATGGCGTCCGGCGCCCCCTCCAGCAGGCCGCGGAACCTGGCCTCGCTCGCCTGTAGCGCCGCGGCGCGGTTAGCCGCTTCAGCGGCGAGGCGGCGGGCGTCGGCCAAGCGTCGCAGCACCATGCCGATACCGACGATCCCCGCCAGCGAGGCCAGGCCCAACGCGGCGACGTCAATCCAGGGCCAGCCGAGGGCGTAGCGCGCGGCGGCCAGGCCGGCCAACGCCGAGACGCCTCCGCCCACACGACCCAGCAGGCTGGTCGTCACCGCGACGACCGCGATCCCGCCAGCGGCGGCCGTCGCCGTTCCGCCGGCTACGGCCACCACAATGCCCCCCAGAGCGCCTGCGGCGCCGAGCGCGACCAGTCGCCAGCGACGGGAGAGACCCGGAGGGAGGTGCAGCATGAGCGATCCGAAAGGACGCTCCGGCCGCGAGACGACCGGAGCGCCGAGGCGACCCATTCGGCAGGGGGACCGCCCGAACGGGATGACGGGCATCGGTAGTGTCGGACGCGGCGACGCCGCGGCCCGCCGGAAACGAAGGCCTTCCTTCCCGACCGGCGAACATTCCGGCCTTCGTAACGACGCGCGCAGTTTGCACAGACGCCTCGGCGCCCGCTTTGCGCGAGGTCAAGGCGGCGCGGCGGCGCGCACTAAGGGATCAGCACCGCCGCCCCGGCGTAGGCGCCGGTCCGCAGGTCGCTGAGCGCGCGGTTGGCCAGGGCGAGAGGATACGTCGAGACGTGCGCCCGCACGCCGCTCGCCGCGGCGCGCGGCAGGTAGTCCAGCGCGTCCTGTCGCGTCAGGTTGGCCACGGAGATCAGCCGGCGTTCCTCCCAGAGCAGCCGGTACGGAAATGAAGGGATGTCGCTCATGTGGATCCCGCCGCAGACCACCGTTCCCCCCTTGCGCACGGCCGCCAGGGCCTGGGGGACCAGCTCGCCTACCGGCGCAAAGATGATCGCTGCATCCAGCGGCTCGGGCGGGACATCCGCCGATCCCCCGGCCCAGGCGCAGCCGACGTCGCCGGCCAGGGCCTGCGCGCCGGCGTCTCCATCGCGTGTGAAGGCATAGACGGTCTGACCCTCGTGTACGGCCAGTTGCGCCAGGAGATGGGCGGCCGCGCCGAAACCGTACAGACCCAGCCGCGAAACCGCGCCGGCGGCGCCGGCCAGCCGCCAGGCGCGGAATCCGATCAGTCCGGCGCACAGCAGCGGCGCCACGGTCGCATCGTCGAGGTCGGGCGGCAGGGGGAAGCTGAAGTCGGCGCGGGCGATGACCCTGTCGGCGTAGCCGCCATCCCGCGTCCAGCCGGTGAACACCGCCCGATCACAGAGATTCTCTCGACCTTCCCGGCAGTAGACGCAGGCGCCGCAGGTCCCGCCGAGCCAGGGGACGCCTCGCCGTTCGCCCAGACCCACGCCGTCGACGCCGGGTCCGATGGCGTCGACGACGCCGACGATCTCGTGCCCCGGGACGACCGGCCCACGGGACGGCAGCTCACCATCGACAACATGCAGGTCGGTGCGGCAGACGCCGCAGGCGCACACCCGCAGCCGCAGCTCGCCCGGCCCAGGTTCTGGATCCGGGCAGTCCTCGGCGACAAGCGCGGTTCCGGGCCGCTGAAGCACCATGCGTCTCATGCCGGCCTCACGGGTCGCGCCCGTCCGCGCTCAGTGCGACACGAAGAGGGGAACCGGCAGGCGCTCGAGCATGTCGCGGCTCGCCCCGCCCAATACGAACTCCTGAAGGCGCGGGCGGCCATAGAGTCCCATCACCACGAGATCGGCGCCCTGGGTCGCCACGTGACGCGCAAGCGCCTCGCCTGCCGATCCGTCGGGGCTGGGATCCACGATCAGGTTGGCGTCCTGCCCATGATGTTCGAACAGCCGCTGCAGCCCCCCGTCGGGATCCATCTCCCCGCTCGGCGAGACGACCAGCACGTGCAGCTCCTTCGCCTCGACGATCAGCGGCCAGGCGTCGCGCAGCGCGCGACTGGCCTCGCGGCCGCCGTTCCAGGCGACGAGGATCTTCTTGCCGACGGTGGGCGAGAAGTCGCCGTCCGGGGTGATGAGCACAGGCCCGCCAATGGCCAGCGCCAGCTGCGCGGCCTCGACCTTCTCGTGTCCGAGACAGGGCAGCGCCGTGCGGGGCGCCACGAGCAGATCCGACCGTCGCGCAGCTGCGGTCAGGCGACGGCGAACATCGCCCGCCAGCATCCGCCATTCGGACCGCACCCCCGCCTCGGAAGCCGCGGCCTCGAACCGTTGACGCGCCGAGTCGCCGTGGCGATCGCGCATCTCGCCGAAGGCCTTGAGCAGATCAGCCACCAGCTCGGGCGTGAACGTCAGATAGGAGTCGCCCGCCGAAAAAAACTCCGGCGGCGTGTCGTCGGCCAGAAAGGCGCCGGTGAGATGCGCCTGAAAGCGTCGGGCGAGATCGGCGGCGGCGCGAAGCCGCGGGACGGCGTCGACGCTGTCGTCGACCTGAACAAGGATGTCGCGAAAGCTCATGGCAGGACTCCGGCAGGAGCCTCACCCTGGGCCTGCCTCCACCGCCGGGCGTTGATGCGCATCAATCCTCGACCCGCGACCGCGCGTCCACGCCCCGCAGACGCAGGCCCGACCACAGCGCCCAGCCGCCGACGAGGATGACAACCTGATCCAGCGCGGACGCGAGAAGACACCCGCCGAGCCCTAGGCGCAGGGCGCGCCGCTGCGCCTCGGCGGAATCTCCGTAGACACCGATCATGAGCCCTGCAGCGCCCAGCAACCCCAGGATCAGGCAGGCTGCGCCGAACAGTGCGAGACCTGTCCGTCGCTCTCGGTCCCCATCTTTGCGGGCGCGTGACGACACGGCGTCACGCCACGGCCACGCTGGACGGCAGGAGAACGGTCCGCACCGGGTCCAGCGACGCGACCCGCACGTGCTCGACGTGTCCGAAACCTTTCCGGTAGTCGAGAACGCCGACGACCTCAGGAACGACTTCGAACAGCGCCAGGCCGTCGCCGCCCACATCCGAGACATACTGAGCGATCTCGCTGAACTTCGCGGCGAACAGCGCCGCCACGCGGGTCTGCGCCAGGTCCGAGGGAACCGGCCGCGCACGTCCGCTGAGGGATAGACCGCGAATCTGGCTCCAGTCGCGATACGGCAGCGTGACACTGATCGCGACGCGGTCGTCACGGCCCAGGTTTCGGGCCTTCTGGGATGATGGCGAGCAGCCGAAGTAGATTGAAAGTCCGTCGCTGGCGTAGCTGACCGTCACGGCGTGCGGTGCGCCATCGGCGAAGGTGGTGGCGACGACCATATCCTGGCCGGCCGCGAGGATTTCCAGGATTTCAGCGACGAGGTGCTGGGACATGCTCCGTCCTCCCAGGACAGAAGCGGATCACGCCGAGGCCGCGCCCGCTTTGCGCGAGGTCAATGCCGAACGCGCGCGCGAACGCTCCTGTCGGCCATCTCGAACAGGCGGCGCCCCTACGGGTAGACTTCTCCAGACGTTAGCAGGCGAGACCAGCGTCGAGCCGCCCGCCACCGCCGCCGGTTCGCCCTAGGTCCTCGTCCAGACGTCTGCGGGACCTTCCAGCTCGGCAAGCCGCCGAACGATCGACACGAAGAACGCGGTCGACCAGCCCAGCAGGATGATGCCGTTGACGCCCTCGATCGCGCCCACGATGCGCCAGTCGCGCGATAGTACGAGATCCCCGTAGCCGATGGTCGCGTAGGTGGAGGTCGAGAAGTAGAGCGCATCCCCGAAATCGCGAAACTCACCGGCCAGGGCGTAGACGGCGGCATAGAGCCAAATCTCGACGCCATGGAGCAGGAACAGCGTGAAGACGGCGATGAGCACCAGGAGCGCCTGGTCCAGCCGGACGTGGACGGTTCGCACCCGCCCCCCGTGGGTCTGCAACAGGGCGATCAGCGCCGCGAGGCCGCCAAGGTGCAGCAGCGCCGTCAGCGCCACCAGCACCGTCGACGCCAGCAGCTGCGACAGCAGGCTCACGCCGGCAAGGTGACCGACACGAGCGCGCCGCCGAACGGCGCCGCACCCATCCGGGCATGGGCGTTGATGGCGCTCGCCGCCTGGGTGATCCGCGCGCGGCCGCCGGACTCGTAATCGGCGAAGTCCGGCATGCCGATGCCGTCATCGCGCACCGTCAGCGTCAGCCGGCCGCGCTCATAGAAGAGGCGGATCCAGACATGGCCGTCTATATGGTTAGGGAAGGCATGGCGCAGCGCGTTGTCCACCGCCTCGTGCGCGACCAACTGCAGGTTTTCGACGACCTCCTCGGGCAGGCGCAGATCGGGATCGCAATCCACCCGCACCTGATGCGCGCCCGGCGTCGCGCTTGCCGCCACCGCGTCCAGGGCCGGGCGGGCCAGGATGCCCCGATCATGCGCCGCCGAGGGGTTCAGTTGGGCCGTATCGGTCATGCGAAGCCTCCATGTGCTCCGCCAAGTCTGGCCCGGCCGGTCCGGCGCGGCCTTGATCCAGATCACGTCAATCGTGACGTGCAAGCTGAGCGCACATGAGTTCGCGCACACGGTCTATGCGCGCAGGGCCCTTGTCCGCATCGGCCAACGCCTCGCAGGCGCGGGCCGCGAACCCGCTGGCCTGCGCGACCGCGAAACTGGTCCCGTACAGGTTCCGCTGCAGCGGGACACCCGGGATCGGCCGCGGGTAGCCCGAGGCCAGGAAGACGGACGCCTCGCCCCGGCGCCGTACGGCATACGCCGCCCGCGGACAGTCCCAGTCGACGTCGACGCCGAGGACCCCCGGAAGCGAGCCGGGATAGCAGAGCGCGCCGTTCGCCTCGTAGGCGGCCACGACGACAATGCCTGCCGCCGCAGCCTCATCCACGATCGCTGCGAAGGCGTTGCGGTGCGCCGCGTTGAGCGAGCCGAGGCTGAGGTTGATGATATCCGCCTCACGGGCTATCGACCATCGCATCGCCGCGACCAGGGCCGCCGCGCTCGTTTTCAGGCCCTCGCGAAACACCCGCACGGGGATGCACCGTGCATCCGGCGCCTTTTCCTGGATGGCGGCCGTCACCGCGGTGCCGTGACCGAGCTGGTCGAGCCAGACCCCGTCACCGTCCACCACCGCGCCGTCGGACAAGACCATGACGCCGGGCTCGATCCGGTCGGCGGCGATGTGGTCGTGCCCGGGATGCACCCCACTGTCGATCACGGCGATCGAGACCCCGCGCCCCGTGAGGCCCGGCAAGGGCTGCGCGAGTGTGGGCTCACGCACAGGCGGCTTCCGCCCTCTGCGTCATCGTCGCGCGACCGCCGTCCAGCGTGATGACGGCGTCCGCCATCTCGGCCAGGACGGGCCTGTGGGTGATGACCACGATCGTCGCGCCCGGCAGGGCCTCGCGAAGCCCCCTGGCCACCAGTTGCTCGGTCTCGCCGTCCAGGGCCGAGGTGGGCTCGTCCAGGATCAGCACGCTGGGCTTTCGCAGCAGCGCGCGGGCCAGGGCCACGCGCTGGCGCTCGCCCGCCGACAGCGCCAAGCCCCGCTCGCCCGTGCGGGTCGCCAGACCTTCCGGCAGGCGGGCCAGCAGGTCGGCGAGGCCGGCCATGCGCGCGGCCGCAGCGACGTCGCGGTCGCTGGCGCCCGGCAGGGCGAAAGCGATGTTGGCCGCGATCGTGTCGTTGAACAGATACGGCGCCTGGTCGACCAGGATCAGTTCGCGGCGCAGATCGTCGAGGCGCAGATCCCGGATGTCGAGCCCGTCGACGAGGATGCGGCCGTCTTGGGGGTCCTGGTAGCGCACCATGAGGTCGGCCAGGGTGGATTTGCCGACGCCGCTCGGCCCGAGCACCGCGCAGAAGCTGCCTTGAGGGATCTCGAGATCGACGTCCACCAGCACGGGATGGCGGTCGTAGCGCATCGACACGCCCTCGAAACGGATGCCCTGGCGGACCTGTTCGAGCCCTGTCGCACCCGGCTTCTCCGTCACTTCGGCCGGCGTGTCGAACAGCTCGAAGATCCGCGCCAGCGACACCCGCGTCGAGGCCAGCCCAGCCGTCAGGCCCATCAGCGTCTGGATCGGGCCGAACAGGCGGCCCTGGTAGGTCATGAAGGCGACGAGGGTGCCGATTGTCATGCGCCCGTCGATGATCATCGCGCCGCCATACAGGATCACAGCCGAAGTCGAGGCCGTGAGCAGCGCGCCCGGGATCGCGCCGGCCATGAATGAGGTCACCTGCATGCGCAGCATGGCCCGAACGAAGGCGTTGTTGTTCTGCTCGAACCGCCGCACCTCGTGCTCGCCCGCGCCTAGCGAAGCCACCACCCGCATGCCCATCACGGTATCGACCAGCAGGCTGCCAAGGTCTGCGCCGCGTTCGCGCATCTCTCGCGTGATGAGCGTCAGCTTCTGCTGGTAGTGCAGGAAGGTGAGCACGCAGACGGGGATGAGCACGACGCCCACCAGAAACATCCGCCAGTCCAGCCACAGCATCAGCCCGATGCTGCCCACCAGCATCAGCACATTGCTCAGCACCGACAGGAGTGTGTCGGCCGTCACGCGCTGGACGTCGCTCACGTCGCTGTTGATGCGCGACATCAGATCGCCCAGGCGGAAGCCGCCGAAGAAGCGCGGCGACAGCGTCTGCAGGTGGCGCAGCAGCGCGACGCGGATGTCGAACAGCATCGCCGCCGACGACGACACGTAGCGATAGCTGGCGAAGATGTTGAGCGCGTAGCCCACCACGCCGAACGCCACCATCAGGAGTGCGATCTCGATGAGCGCGTCCATGTCGCGGCGCAGCAGCGCCTTGTCGATCAGCAGCTTCGACAGATAGGGTTGCGCCAGATTGAGCGCGGTCGAGGCCAGGCTGACCACCAGCACCAGCAGCAGCGGCCGCAGGTAGGGCCGGAGGAACGGCGCGAGCCGGCCATAGCTGCGCCAGCTGGCCACCGGCGGCCCGCCGGGCCCAGGCGGCGGCGTTGGCGTCGCGGCGAGCGGTTCGGTCAAGAGGCCTCCCCTCGCGCCACGAGACGAAAGTCATGCAGCTCGTAGCGGGGCTCCGGCATCTTCGCCAGCCGCGCGGTGCACCAGTCGAACCCCTCGGCGAGGTCGGCGAGCTGGGCGCGCCACCATTCGCCGTCGCCGCCGCTGGCATAGAACTGGGCGCATAGGCGCAGGTGCCGGCGCATCGCGGCCAGGATCATCGACTCGAAGTGGATGCGCAGCGCGGCTTGATCGCCGCCGTCGCGCATGGCCGCGATCACCGCGCTGGCCAGGATGGCCTCGCGCACCGCCTGGGCCGTCCCGTCGCCGCAGATCGGGTCGAAGGCCACCGCCGCCGAGCCGCAGGCCAGCCAGTCCGGCCCGGCCAGCGACGTAAGCATGCGCGGGCTGGTCTCGAACGCCGACGATATCCGGCCCACGCCGTCGATGCGCGGCGCGATGTGGCGGCTCTGGCCCAGCAGGGTCTGCGCGGAGGCCCCGACGCAGAGCAACCAGGCCGTCGACTCGCCGGAGGGGATCAGAAACAGCCACCCGGCCTCGACCGCCTCGATCCCACAGACGGATCGGTCCGCGTCGCGCCGCAGTCCGACCTGCGCGGCGGCCGTGCTGCGAGAGCCGAAGCGGCGGATCTCACCCGCCGGAAAGGGCGGGGCCGTATGGATGGACATCCCGGGAGCCGCCGTCGCCCCGGGGGCCGGCGGCGGGGCCAGCGCCGCATCGAGGTCGCCTTCGGAGAGGACGATGGCGCCGTGTGGCAACTGCACCGGCTCGGCGGCGCCCCAGGCGACGAGGCGGTGGGTGATGCGGGGCCGGTCAGCGAACAGGTCCGGCCGCTCGAAGACGCTGCGCGTCAGCGCCAGCGCCGCATCACTGAGCAGGATGGCGGGAACTGGCGTCCGCTCGCCCGCGGTCCGAACGGCGGCGACGCCCGCGCGGGCCAGCAGGTGCGCGCAACAGTTGGCAGCGATCCCCGCGCCGTGGATGGCCACGCTCGCGCCCGGCCGGTTCGCGACGGGCGCGCCCGCGCCCGCCGGCGCCGGCGCAGGCGCGCTCACCGCGTGATGACCATGCCCGACATGGTGATGTCGTGGGTCAGTTCCCATGCCCCCTCAGGCTTGAGGGTCTTGGCGTCGTAGACCGCGACGTCGAAGCCCGCGCCGTAGATGTACAGCTTCTGCCCGTTGCCCGACATGCCGAAGTAGAAGCGGCGGCGGCACTGGAACTCGGACTTGTCGAGCGCCTTGTTGCTCCCGAGGTCGAAGCGCCAGAACTCGCAGCGCTGGCTGCCCAGTTCGCCCGTCACAGCGACGGTGTAGCCGTACTTCCCGTCTGGCGAGACCTCCAGCCCGGACAGCGCCTTCGGCGAGGGCCCGATCGGCGTGAAGGTGAACTTGCGCGTGTCCAGGTCGAGGCGCGCGACCCCGAACGTCCGGTTGTGGATGTAGGGATCCTCGGTCTCGAAGAGCGAGACGAACTGGCCCGGCGTCTGCAGCCGCCCGACGCCGCCGCCAAAGCTTACCTCCTGCATGCCCGGGTACTCGGGTTTGGAGAGGTCGAAGTGATCGACGGTTTTCAGGTCGGCGGTGTTTACGACCAGGATCTTGTCGCGGAAGGCGTACAGCGTCTTGCCGTCGGGCGAGAGCATCAGGCCCCCGCGGGAGCCGAACTTCTGGTCGTCGGGATCGAGCTCGGCCGTCCTCACCACCTGCTTGGTCTGGAGGTCGACCACCATGAACTGCGGCTTGCTGATCCGGAAGGCGTCGATGCCTTTGTCGATCCGCGTGCCCAGGATGTAGAAGAAGCGCCCCGTCGGGTCAGGCACGCCGCCTGTGAAGCGGTAGCGTACGGCGGGCGTATTCAGGCTGAAGCTGTTGACGATCTTGCGGGTCGCGACGTCCATCACCTCGATGCCGCTGGTCGTGATCGTCGTGGCGTAGAGCAGCTTCCCGTCGTCTGACAGTCGCATGCTCATGGGCAGGCCGGTCTTGAGGTCGACCTCCTGGGTGATTGACCCCTTGGCTTCGTCGATCACCATGAGCTGGCTGGGATAGCCGCCCAGGATCATGGTGCCTGCCTGCGCCGGGCTCAGGGCGGCGGCGGCGGCCGCACTCAGGGCGATGAGACCAAGCCGGAGCGTCTTCATGCGACAGACTCTTCCTCGAATGGATGGGCGGGAACGACGGGGTGTCGCGGCTACGGGAAGACCAGGTCCAGCTTGCGCCAGTCCTTCGTCGCCACGGCGCAGTTGCTGGCCCAGTCGGGCGAGTAGTTGACGTGGTCGGCGACCTGCACGGGCCAGAAGCAGGTGACGTAGCAATCGTAGATGTCGCGCTCGACCGGTTGGCAAAGGCCCGCCGTGCCACCGCCCGCGTCGACTTCCCACCCGGGGAAGAAGGCCAGGCTGCAGCCCATGGGGACGTGCGGCGTCTTGGGGGCCGGCTGCTGCTGCAGGGCCACGACGTCCTCCTCGGTCATCGAGGCCGCCTGGTCGATCCGCTCCGCCTTCCGGTTGATCGGCCGAAGATGCTTCATGACGGGGCCTTTCGTTGCGCGAGGTGTTCCAGGAACTGCGGGTTCTGCGCGCTCACCGCGCCGTAGATGCGCAGGCAAGTATCCGTCCACTGACGGATCCAGTCGCAGTAGTGGAGATTGGCGTGGCCGGTGTCGCCGTAGCGCACGAAGGCCTCGTGATGGCAGCCGCCGGCGCAGAGCGGCCGGGCCCAGCACGTCTGGCACTCGTACTTCGCGCTGACATGGCCGCGGGCGAGGAAGTCTTCCCGCTTGGCGGAGTCGACCCCGGTGGAGACGTGTCCGAGGGTGTGGGTGTCGGCGTCGGTGAAGCGGTGACAGGGCGACAGGTCGCCCGACGCGCTGACGCCCAGCAGGCCGATGGCGGCGCCGCAGGGATGCGACTTGTTCGCGCCCTGGATCAGCTCGCCGATGGTCTCGCTGACGTTGGAGAAGCCGTGCCGCTGGCCGCGCAGCGCGTACTCCAGCCATTCATCGGCCAGCGTGTGGAAGTCGGCGACGACGCCCTCCATCCCGCGATCGTCCAGGGCGAAGTCCTGGTCGCCGCTGTTGGTGACGGGCGCGAAGCCGACCTCGTCGAAGCCGAGATCGTCCTTCAGGTGGCGGTAGATGCGCAGGACGTCGGTGACGCCCTCGGTAAGCGTGACCCGGGCCGTGATCGCGCGCGTGTTGTGCCGAGTGATCAGCTTGCGCAGCTTGGGCTCGATGATGCGATAGGTGCCGCGGCCGCGCTTGTCGACGCGGCGCATGTCCTGCAGGTCGGGCGGGCCGTCCATGCTGACCGTGACGCCGACCTCGTTCTCCGCCAGGAAGTCGATGATCTCGTCGGTCAGCAGCGTGGCGTTGGTGGTGAGGCTGAAGCCGATGCCTCGGCCCTGCGCCGACGCCTGCTCCCGCGCATACTCCACGACCTGGCGCAGCAGCTTGAAGTTCATCAGCGTCTCACCGCCGAAGAACGTGATGTGCACGGCCTGACGGCCGGCCGACTGGGCCAGCAGGAAGTCGACCGAGGTCTTGGCCGTCTCCAGCGTCATGTACTTCGCCTTGCCCTCGGGCGTGGCGATCTTGTTGGGGCCGAACTCGTAGCAGTAGGTGCAGGCCAGGTTGCACTGGTTGGTGATGTTCAGCACCAGCGCCTGCAGCGGGAAGTCGGCCGGAGGGCTGGTCGGCCCCGCGGGCTCCACCGGGGTCACGGTGTCGGCGACGATCCCGCGGACGTAGCGCAGTTCGGCGATCAGCTCCTCGGCGTCGCCGCGGGGGTGACCGTGGCCGACCAGGGCGTCGACCAGTTCGGGGTGCGACATCTCCCGCTCGCCCAGCCGCCGCAGCACATCGCTGGCGCCGTCGTCGAGCGCGAAGATCGCGCCGGCGGTGACCAGGTAGATGAAGTCCTGGCCCGCCGCCTGGAACTCGTGCAACTCGCCGCGGCGATACTTGACCGCCGCCATCGACGTCATGGTGGTCATTTGGACAGCTCCGCCTGGTCCCACCGCCGGTAAGTCGGCACGGTGACGACGAGATAGGCCTTCCCGACCAGCGGCCGGCCGAACTTGTCCTTGGCGTCCTTGGCGGTCGCGACCACCCAGACCTCGCCGTAGTTGTTGCGGCTGAACCGGCGCTTCGGATTGGGGCCTTCGGTCGACGGCGTGAACAGGGCGTTCGCGCTCAGGTCGCCCACATAGCTAGTGTCGTCGTCGTAGGTGACGGTGTGGAACTCCTCGAGGCCCCAGGTCACGGGGACCGGACCGATCGGCAGGTCGTCCGCGGTCTTGGGCTTGCCGTCCGGGCCGTTGGCGTAGCCCACCACCTCGAACTGCTCGTACCCCTTCTCGAACTTGATCCCGCCCAGATGGGCCATGCCCGTCTCGGGCGTCACCTTCAGGTAGTCGATCTTGTCGTAGACCGGCAGCGCCTTCACCAGCACTGCCCCCTTCACGCCGATGTCGCGATGCCCGGGCAGAGCCTTGTCGGCGACGTCGACGCTGACCACCAGTTCGCCGGGACTGGCCGAGACGATCCTGGTCACCGTCACCCCGGCGCCCATGTCGACGTCCTGGGGCGAGAGCTTCTGCGGCAGCGCGTCGCCGTAGATGTGGACCGCGACCCCCTTCGCGCCGGTCTTCAGCGCGTAGGGCATGACCGCCGCCACCGTCGGATCGGCCGACGCCCGCGTCATCGTCACATTGAAGCCGAACTCGTTGTAGGCGCCCCAGTACCAGCGGCCCTGCGCCATCTTCAGATCCGGCGCGAACCACATCACTTCGCGGCCGGCCTTCTTCGGATCATCGGGCTGGCCGCCCCCACCCGCGTCCGAACCGCCGCGCCAGCTGTAGCCGCCGTAGACAGCCCCCTGGCCCTTGCGGGTCATCTCGGCGCCGGACTGGAGCGAGCGCAGCTTGGTGACCGTCATGAAGCGATCGGGGTCCTTGCCCGGCGCGATCGTCATCTCGCCCAGATATCGGCCCTTGCCGGGCAGCGTGGCCGAGATCAGCCACTTGCCCTCAAGGCGCGGCGAACGGATCCGCGGGGCCCAGGCGGCCCATTCCGGCGTATGCAAAGGCGCCTTCTCGGCCAGGAAATTCAGCGCCACCTGGGCGGGGGTCATCGGCTTCCCGTCGGGGCCCTGCGGCGCGTTCGGCGAGGGCCGGAAGTACTGCATCTCGGCCTGCGAATAGAGCGCGACGTGCATGTTCTGCAGCAACGCCCACTCACGCTTGCTGCGTCGCGACGACAGCGGCTGGGCGAAGGCGTGGCACGCCGCGCAGGCGTTGCGGACCGTCTCGTTCGGGATGTTGGTCTCGTCGATGATGCGGTTCTCGGCGAAGTACATCACCGGCTTGGCCTCTTCCGGCGCCAGGCCGTGGTGGGTCGCCAGGTACTGCACGATCTGGCGAGCCTCCTCGGGCTCCATCACGGCGCCGTTCAGCTTGACCATGCGCTTGATCGTCTGGGCCCAGCCTTCCGGCGTCGCCCGCACCCACGAGATGCGTGACAGGTTGCCCTTGGCGTCGGCGGCGTGACAGGCCGAGCACTTCTCCTTGGTCAGTGCGTCCGTGACCGGAATGCCCGGGTCGGTTTCCTCCCAATCCACGGGATCGGGACCCGGCGTCTTGCTGCCCTGCGCCACGACCACCGAGGCCGAGAAGACGCCGACCAGCATCAGCGACAGCATCCCGAACCTGCGAAGGGCGCCGCCGCCGGTCCTCAACCGTCGCTGCACGGCTTGCGAACCGACCTGGCCGCCATCGGACGCGCCGACATCGCTATGCGGGACGTTCATCTCGACACTACCCCCTCGCCGATCCGGAAGGATGTCTTACGGATCGTCCAGGCGCCAGTGGGATCGCCTGCGGCCTAGCTTGGTCAAGCGGGATGCTGCAGGAATTGTGTGGCGACGGCGGGCTGCAGCGCATTTTGGCAAAGAAGCGGCAGAAGCCGCAGCAGCGGCGCCTATTTCTTCGACGCGGGTCCTCGGGCCAGGCCGCCGCTAGCCCTGGAGCGCCAGCCACGCCCGCCAGTCGGACGGCGGCTCAGGATAGGCGCTGACCACGGAACCCAGCGCCTCGCGCAGCGGGTCGAGCCACGCCTCGTAGTTCTTCCACTGCTCGAGCCCGTCCCTGAAGATCGGCCGGCGGACCTGTTCGGAGCTGGCCGTGCGCACAGCCCGGTCGTTGTTGTAGAACTCCAGGCAGCCCGGCTCGAACGGCAGGTCCAGGTCGGCCAGCAGCCGCCGGACCTCGGCCTCGGTGTTCGCCACCATGTCCTCGTAGATCACCCGGCGCACCGTCCCCGGCGCCGCCTCTTCATACGCGGCCATCAGCGCGACGTAGTCACGGTAGTAGCGGCCGATCTCGGCCAGGTCGTAGGTGAACACCTGTCCGCGCGCGAAATGCTGCTTCCACCCCGAGACGCAACAGCCCAGCGGGTGGCGCCGCGCGTCGATGATCCTGGCGTTCGGCAGGACCAGCCGGATCAGGCCGACGTGCTGCCAGTTGTTGGGCATCTTGTCGATGAACAGCGGCTTGTCGGTCTGACGGTGCACGCGCGTGCGCTCGATATACTCTTCGCCCAGCCGCAGGCGGTCGGCCGGGGTCAGCGAGGCGACCATATCCCGGAAGTGCGGGAACTCGCCCTGGTCCACCCGTGACTGCAGGCGGCTGGCGATGACCATCATCTCCGACAGCTCCATCGTGCCTTCCACCTGGCTGTGGCTGGCGAGGATCTGCTCCACCAGGGTGGACCCTGAGCGCGGCAGGCCGACGACGAAGATGGGATCGGGCGCGGGACAGCCGCCAGGACCCATCTGCGCCAGGGACGCGGCGGTGAACGCCTGCGCCGTCGCCGCCACCTCTGCCGAGAACGCCTGCGCATCGTGCGGCGTCATCGTGCGGCGCAGCCGGTTGCCCAGGTCGTAATGCCGATAAGAGGCCGCGTAGTCCCCGGCGTCTTCGAGCGCCTTGCCCAGCGAGAAATGGAGGTGGAACACGTCATCGCGCGCTGTGTCCCCCTTGGGCGCCAGCGCCTCGAGCGCGCCCGCCATCGCGGTGACATCCTCGGGGCCCAGCTTCACCGTCTTGAGATTGGCGAGGCTCCACCAGGCTTCGCCCATGGTCGGGCGGCGCGCCACCGCCTGGCGGTAGGCCCGCACCGCATCCGGCTGCCGGCCCAGGGTCTTCAGCACGTGGCCGAGATTCTGCCAGACCTGGGGCTGATCGGGGTCCCCGGCCAGCAGACCCTCATAGATCTCCCCGGCCCGTTCCTGGGCGCCCAGTCGCACCAGCACCGAGGCTCTGAGCAGGTCATGGCTGGGACTTCTGATCGGGGAATCGACCAAGGCCTCGGCGTGTTCCAACGCCTCGGGCAGTCGATTTGTCTGCATCAGGAGGCGGACCAGGAAGTCCCGCGCCAGGTCGAAGCCGGGCGCGAGGCGCACCGCGCGCTCCACCAGCTCCAGCGCTTCGGTCATGTCGCCGCGCCGCCAGCTGATCTCGCCCAGAAGACGGATGGCCGGCGGGTCGTCGGGCATCTGATCCAGACGAGCAGTCAGTATCGATACGGCGGCGTCGAATCGGCCCTCCTTCATCGCGACCGCCGCCCGCAGCAGGTCGGGATCGTGGGATGAGGCGTGCACGCCCGACAGGTCGGCGCGCCAGGCGTCCGCGCCGCGGCCGACCTTCCGCAACGCCTTCGCCAGGAGGAACCATCCGCTGGCGACCCGGGGCTGCAGGCCTGTAAGACGCACCAGGGCGTCGATCGCCTGTCGCCATTCACCCTTCTCGCTCGCCGCCTGCGCCAGCTCCCAGAGAACGGCCGGCACGCGCGGGTGAGCGCGCGCGAGCAGGTTCAGACGGCCCAACGCGGCCTTGCTCCGGCCCAATCGCCTCAGGGCCTGACAGGCCAGCAGTTCGACCGACGGCTGCCCGGGGGACTGCTTGAGGATCGCTTCGGCGTGCGCCAGCGCCGCGGCCGGCTGCGTCTGCAGCAACGCGGCGATATCGGGCGGCGGCGGCGCGGCGGGCGCCTCGGTGTCGGGACCGATCATGAGGCTCGGGCCGCAACAGATGCGGGCGCCTCGACATGCGGCGAGATCGGCACGGCGACGTCCTTTTTCCTGTGCGAGTCCCGTAAGCGCGACCCCGGCCCCATCGGGCCTTGCGCGCGCCGCGCGGGCAACAAAGGGGTCCGCCGGGGCGCCAACAGCCTTCGCCATGGCAAGCTCCTTGGGCGCCCGCGCACAAAATTGCGACATCTGCTCAGGTCACGGGGCCCTCAACCCTACCCCACGTCAGGTTTCGTAGGACAACGCGCTTGACACGCCCGAACCGCGTTCAATCAATCAGAATTCAGGCGCTTCCGCGGAGTGCCGCATCTAAAAAACACCCGACATATGCAGATCGTTTTCTGCAGAGTTGGCAAAAACAATAACATCTCCGGATATATTGTCTTCGGAGATCAGCACTTGTGCCCAGCTTGGACCCGAATGCGGGCCTGACGACGTCATGGGCGGCGTCCCAACAAGCATGACACAAGCAACGATAAGCCCGGAATGGAAGGAGACACTTAGCATCAGGACTTGGGGGATAATCAAACATGACTGCTCGAAAGACGTCCCGTAGGACACGCGTCCTCGGCTTGCTCGCGGCGACAACGTTTCTGACCCCGCTGGGGGTGGCGGGGCCCGCCTTCGCTCAAACCGCCGACGCCGGCGGCGGCGACGCCGCAGAACCGCTGCTGGGCGAGATCATCGTGACCGCCACCCGCCGCGCCGAGAGCATCCAGAAGGTGCCGATCTCGGTCCAGGCGCTGAGCAGCGAGAAGCTGGCCGAGCGTCAGGTCAAGGGCCTCTCCGACCTCGTGACCCTGCTGCCCTCCGTCTCGTTCGCCGGCCTGGGGCCGGGGCGGCAGACCACCTATTTCCGCGGCATCGTGCCGGCAGGCGGCACCTACGCCTCGGTCGGCTATTATCTGGACGACATCCCGATCACCGGCGTCGGCGTCCCTGACATCCACGTCTACGACCTCGAGCGCGTCGAGGCCCTCTCGGGCCCGCAAGGCACGCTCTACGGCGCCGGCTCGCTGGCGGGCACGATCCGCTTCATCAGCAACAAGCCCAAGCTCGACCTCTTCGAGTGGGGCTACGATGTCGAGGGCAACAAATACGGGCCAGGCTCGATCGGCGGCCAGCTCGAATCCTACGTCAACGTGCCGGTCAGCGAGACCATGGCCGTCCGCGGCATGGCCTACGTCCGCCGTGACGGCGGCTACGTCGACAACACGCCCAACAACGGCAAGCTGAACGACGGCCGTTCATCGGTCCTCACGCTCGGCGACAACAATCCGGCGACCTCGTTCACGCTCGACAACTCGGCCATCGCCGAAGACGATTACAACACGGTCCGCGAGTTCGGCCTCCGCGTCGTCGGCCTTTGGGAGCCCGCGCCCGGTTGGGAGGTCACTCCGCAGGTGACGGCGCAATATCAGACCGCCAACGGCTATTTCGGCTTCGACCCGCGCGTCGGCGACCTTGAGGTCCACGACTACGACGAGACCAAGAACGACGACCGCTGGTACCAGGCTCAGCTGTCGGTCCACGGCCACATCGGCGACTGGGACGTGGTGTCCGCGACCGGCTACCACCAGCGCCGCACGAAGCTGCTGAACGACTACACCTACTACACGGTGACCTATGACGGCTTCGGGCCCGGGTACGAGAACTACCTGCAGTTCTTCGACAAGTCGGGATGCACCGGGACCGGCGCGACCCTACGCTGCACGAAATTCCTGAACCCGACCCAGTATTTCCACGGCCTGACCTACCGGGACAAGTTCACCCAGGAGTTCCGGGTCACGACGCCCGACAGCTGGCCGTTCGACGTCACGGCGGGCGCCTTCTACCACTGGCAGAAGCAGGAAAATAACACCTACTATGCCATTCGCGGGCTGGATCAGATCGTGGGCTACACCCGCGCGGGCGGCGGCGACAGCAACCCCGCGGGCCTGGGAATCCCCGTGGCGAACGGCGGCACCATGATCCTGGGCACCCCGGCGGTGAAGGAGGACGGCTTCTACATCGTCGAGAGCGACCAGATCTATCACGACAAGGCGCTGTTCGCCGAAGGCCACTACAACATCACGCCGACCCTGAAACTCACCGCCGGCATCCGCTATTTCAAGACGGACTACACGATCAAGGGCTTCGCGGGCGTGATGGCCTCAGCCCTCAACACCACGACCTCGCTCAACGTGGCGACCAACACAAAAGGCTGTGTGCTGCCCCTGCCCAAGGCGCGGCTGCAGTGCCTCAACACGAACTTCGCCGCGGCCGACCAGGTGGGCCGCTACGATGAGAGCGGCGAGACCCACAAGATCGCGCTCGACTGGCAGATCACGCCCACCAAGATGATCTACGCCAACTATTCGACCGGCTTCCGGCCGGGCGGGTTCAACCGCCCCCTGCGCATCCGCAACGTCGGCGTCGCCACCGTGGACCCGTTCAAGTCTGAAGAGCTGACCAACTACGAGGTCGGCATCAAGACGCTGTGGGGCGACAACTTCCGCTTCAATGCCGCCGTCTACTACGAGCAGTGGGACAACATTCAGTATTCCGTGGTCGTCTCGGGCGCGCAGGGCGCGGGCATCACCGGCAACGCCGGCAAGGCCCGGGTCTACGGCGTCGAATACGACGCCGACCTGAAGCTGGGCGAGTTCACGATCTCGTCGTCGGGCGCCTACAACGACGCGGCGCTGGACGGCAACTTCTGCAATTTCGCCTTCGACGCGACGTCGCGCGCGATCACACAGCTGGCGTCGTGCACACTTGGCGCGACGGTGCCCGGCTCCACGCCCCCGACCCCCCAGGTCGCGGCGGCCGACGGCACCCGACTGCCCCGCCAGCCCAAGTTCAAGGGCACCACCTCGGTCCGCTACGACACCGAATGGGGCGACTACACGGCCTTTGTCCAGGGCGCGGCGTTGTACCAGACCGGGGCGACCCAGGATCTGAACGTCTTCAACAACGACCTGCTGGGCAACACGTCCGGCTTCGTGACGTTCGATTTCTCAGGCGGCGTGAAGAAGGACAACTGGACCTTCAACGTCTTCATGCAGAACGCCTTCGACCGGCGCGGCCAGCTGACGCGCAACACCTTCTGCTCGATCACCTTCTGCGCAGGCTCCTCGCGGGCCTTCCCGATCAAGCCGCAGTTCTTCGGAGCCCGCTTCGGCCAGAAGTTCTGACGAGCTGACATCGTCTATCGACGCGCGGGGCTCCGAGGGAAACCTCGGAGCCCCAAGCTCTTGAGCGCGCCGCGTTGCGACGCCCTGTCCCGCCGGGCGGGCGTTTCGCTATCGATGAAAGAAAAATGGCGCGCCCGGAACGATTCGAACGTCCGACCCTCAGATTCGTAGAAGCTCCCAAACGGTACAGCCTGAAACGCCGTGAACACTGAATCTCCCAAACAATACAAACTCTTGTGAGTTGCAGGAGGCTTCGTCCATTTGCACAGTTCTACGTCGATTTTCAGGGTTTTGTGACCTGACAGTGTGCCGCGAAGCGCCAGGTCACAAATCGAGACGGGAGCCCAGGACGTGCCAAAACTGCCTTCCCAGAACCTGACCGCGGCCTTCTGCCGGAGTGCGCGGCCGCGCACTCGGGAGACCGCGAAGGGAACGGTGTCCGTCCAGACGGAGTATCGCGACTTCGATGTCCGCGGCCTTGCCCTGCGGGTGTCGCCCAGCGGGCGCAAGTCGTGGACCTATCGGTATCGAGATCGCATCACGGGCGCCCAGAGCCGTATCCACATCGGCCTCTTCGATCCCACGACCGACACGGAGCCCGACGACGAAGGGATCTGCGCCCTCACCTTGCACGGGGCCAGGGTCGCCGCCCGGAAACTCCGGGCCCAGATCGACGCCGGCCGAAATCCCGCCGTCGAACGGCGTCGTGTTCGAGAGACGGCCCGCTCCCAACCGATCAAGTCGATGAAGGACCTCGCCCAGGTCTACTTCGCCGCCTGCGAGTCCGGGACGCACCGAAGCGGCCGGGGCCGGAAGAAGGCGCCCAGCACCCTTGCTGCTGAACGGTGGCTCTGGGCCAAGCACCTGGAGCCCCGATTGGGATCCGACCTGGTAGAGCAGGTCACGCGCAGCCGAGTTCGCTTGCTCCTGCGCGAGATCTTCGAGGCGTCCGGTGGGCAAGCCAACCGGGCGCGCGCCCTCCTCTCGCAGATGTTCAACTTCGCGATCGGCGAGGAGCGGCTCGTCCTGAATCCCGTCACGCATGTGGCGCGGGTGTCCGAGGTTTCGGCGAGGACCCGAACACTGACCAACGACGAGATGAAGGCCTTCTGGGCCGCACTTCAGAATAGCGATGCGCTCGTCATCCGCGACAAGAAGGCCGGTGACAAGGTGCTGGTCAGCCGGTCCGTTCGCATCGCCATCGCGTTGGCCCTGTTCACCCTGCAGCGTCGTGGTGAGATCGCCGGGATGCACAGGGACGAGCTCGACCTTGAGCGGAAGACGTGGCTGATCCCTGCCGAACGCACGAAGGGCCGCTCTGAGCACCTCGTGCCGCTATCGGACCCGGCGGTGGTCCTGATCAGGGAGGCGCTGCAGCTGCAGGACGCGCGGCGCAAGGGCGCAAGCGGGTTCGTCTTCCCCTCGCCCCACACGAACGACGCCGCCATCGAAGCCGCCGCGCTCAGCCACGCCATGGCGGACCTCACCGCGGCGCTCGATCTCGACGACGTGCGGCTTCACGATCTGCGGCGGACCGGCGCGACGGGGATCGCGGCCCTGGGCGTGCCGCCCTACATCGTCTCCAAGGTGCTGGCGCATAAGGACGGCGGCGGAGGCGCCGCGATCACCGCCCGCCACTACAATCTCTATGCCTATGCCGCCGAGAAGCGGGATGCCCTGGACCGCTGGTCGCGACATCTGGAGGCGGTGCTCCAGATCGGACGTCCGCCGGACCCGCGTGCGGCCCGACCGGCAGCGCCGGAACGCCTGTGGACAGACCTGGTCGATGACCCTGAAGCGGGTTACGCCGCCGCCGGGACGGAGCGGCTCTGGACCGATCTCGTCGAAGCCTGAGCCGCCACCGGGTGCTCGCGACGAGCGCTACGCGTGGTCGCGTCTCCGCAACCCGCCGCAGACCCATGGTCGAAGCGGCGAACCCTACTGCACGCTAGCGTTAGAGGGCGCACCGAAGCGCAAGGCGAGGTGGTCGGCGAGGTCCGCGACCTCACGGTACAATTCGGCTCGGCCTGCTTCGTCGGCGGTCTCGGCCAGAGCGATCAAGGCCAGGCAGCGATCCACGATGGCGCGAGCTCGGGGACTGCCGCGAGTGCGGACTCGAAGCTCGAGCAGGTATGCCAGATTTGCATCCATCGATCCCGCTTCCCCCGGGGTTGAGCGCACAGGCTCGGCTCCACAGTCCGTGGTGTGGTGAACGCTGCCAGACCCCCGTCTCGCAGCGCGGATTGCCCCCTAAACCTCTACCGCTGTTCTTATATCGCCGTTACAGCAAAGGGAGGCCGGTCGGACTAAACCAAGCGCTGCCTTGCGGCAACACCGGCGCAATGTCCCAGCCATCGCGGCCTATGCCATCGCGCACCCGCCCACATGACAGAATAGGGCCGGCCAACGGCCCGGCAGCCAAGCCATCCGCGCGGTGAAGTGACCTACGCCGAGGCGCAAAGGCACGCGAGCGTCGCTATCGGCGCGCCGCCGGGTTCGCTGCCGGCTGAGGGGCGAAGCGCGCCACCAGGTCGTACGCCTCCCCCGGAAACGTCAGACGCACGTGCGTAATCCGATCATCCCCCCGCCAGGTCTGGCGTTCCAGCACCAGACAGGCGGCCTGGGCCTCGATTCCGAGGAGGATGGAGGTCGCCCTGGGGACATTCGCGGCGCTGATGCGGTGTTCCGCTTCGGTCCACGGCACATGGCTGAGCAACCAGCTGCCAGGGGCGACCCGCATAAAGTCGACGTCCGCCGCCTCAGGCACCGCCGCCAGGTTGATGAGCCTTTCCTCCAAGGCGAACGGCCGACCGCTCGCGCGGTGCAGGCAACGCAGCGCGAGCACCTCTACCGGCAGATCAAGCCCGAGTTCCTCGATCTCGCGGCGTCCTGCGAGGCGGACCTTCCGCGACTGCAGTTCGTAGCCATACGGCTCGCCGCGGGCGGTCACCTCGGCGGGGATGTCGGGAATGTCGAGCACCACGGAGTGGATGCGAGGGCGCGAAACAAACGAGCCCGCTTTGCGTCGCCGGATGATCAGCCCGGACTCCGCCAGCGGAGCCAGCGCCTTGTTCACCGTCATGCGCGAGCAGCCGTACTCGGCCATCAGTTCGTGCTCGTAAGGGATCCGGTGGCCGGGCGGCCAGGCGCCCGACAGGATGCGCTCGGAGATGTCCGAGCGGATCCGTTTGTGCAGGGTCGCGTCCTTGAGGTCGGTCATGCGGTCAGGCGATCCAGGGCGGCGCGATAGCGGGCGACGATTCGGTCACGATGCCGATGCCGGCCATTTTCGACCACACGCACGCCGGCGCGCCAGACCTCCTTCAGGGCCTTTGCGCCTTCCACGAACACGAAACTGTCGAGCAGGGCATCGCCGGCCTCGCCCGGCCGCGCCTGATGGTCGGCTTCGAGCACCAGGATATCGGCCGAAGCGCCTACGGCCAGCGACGCACGCGTCCCGAGCGCCTGGCCGCCGCCGCCAAGGGCGCCGCGATAGAGCGCCCCACCCGTCGAGACCCCAGGCGCAGGGGCCAGCACGTTGCGCGCGCGCCGGTGCAGGCGCTGGCCATACTCCAGCAGGCGCAGCTCCTCGGCCGCGTCGATACGCACGTTGGAATCCGATCCGACACCGAACACACCGCCGGCTTCCAGGTACGCCGCCGCCGGGAACAGGCCGTCGCCCAGGTTGGCCTCGGTGATCGGGCAGAGGCCCGCGACGGCGCCGCTGAGCGCAAGCCGCCGGCACTCCTCGGTCGTCATGTGGGTGGCATGCACCAGGCACCAGCGCGCATCGACAGGCAGGCGGTCCAGCAGCCACGCCACTGGGCGCGCGCCCGACCAGGCCACGCAGTCGTCGACCTCGCGCATCTGCTCGGCGATGTGAATGTGGATCGGGCCCGAGGTGAACCCCGCCACCGCCGCAAGCTCCGATTCCGTCACCGCCCGCAGGCTGTGCGGCGCGGCGCCCAGCACCGCGTCAGGGAGGCCCGACACTGCGGCGCGGCTGGCCTCAAGCAGCCAAAGGTAGGCATCCAGGTCGGTGGCGAAGCGTCGCTGGCCGGCCTGCGGCGGCAGGCCACCCAGGCCGCCATGGGCATAGAAGACGGGCAGAAGGGTGAGGCCGATGCCGGTCTCGGCCGCGGCCGCGGCGATCCTGCAAGCCATCTCGCCGGGATCGGCATAGGGCGCGCCGTCGGGGCTGTGGTGCAGGTAGTGGAACTCTCCGACGCGGGTGAAGCCGGATTCGAGCATTTCGGCGAAGGCCAGAGCCGCCACCGCCTCGACGGCTTCGGGGTCCAGCCGGTCAACGAACCGGTACATGAGCTCGCGCCAGGTCCAGAAGCTGTCATCCGCTGGACCGCGCACCTCGGTCAGGCCGGCCATGGCCCGCTGGAACGCATGACTGTGCAGGTTCGGCAGGCCCGGCAACGCCACGCCGGCCCGGTGATCGCCGGCCTGGGCCGGGACGCCCTGCGCGACCGCCGCGATCCGTCCGTCGGCCAGGCTGAGGCGGACATCGGCGCCCCATCCCGCCGGAAGGAGGGCCCGCGCGCACCAGAGGAAGGTTTCGTTCATGACCCCCGCCGACGACCGAAAAACACCGAGAGCGGCCCTCTTATGTCTATACAAAACTTTTCAGCGCCGCTAGATTTTTCCTCGGGAGCGGCTGGAGGATGCCTTGCGTTGCGAACGGGTCTGGCGCCATGCGCGACTGGCCTTGCTCGACCCCTCACGATCGGGGCTGGGTGAGGTTTCAGACGGCGTCCTGGCGTGCGGCGATGGGCGTATCCGGTTCGCGGGCTCGGCGGCCGACGCCCCGAACTTCGAGGCCGCGGAGACCATCGACTGCGAGGGGCGCTGGATCACGCCCGGCCTGATCGATCCGCATACGCACCTGGTCCACGGCGGGGATCGCGCGCACGAGTTCGAGCTGCGGCTGGCGGGGGCCTCGTACGAGGAGATCGCGCGGGCCGGCGGCGGGATCGTCTCGACCATGGCGGCGACGCGGGCGGCGTCGGAGGACGAGCTGGTGGCGCAGGCGCTGCCGCGGCTGGACGCCCTGATCGCCGAGGGGGTGACGACCGTCGAGGTGAAGTCGGGCTACGGTCTGTCGCTGGAGCATGAGCTGAAGTCGCTGCGCGCGGCGCGGCGGCTAGGCGAGGTCCGGCCCATCCGGGTCATGACCACGTTCCTGGGCGCGCACGCCCTGCCGCCGGAGTGCAAGGACGACGCGGACGGCTACATCGACCTGGTCTGCCGCGAGATGATCCCGGCGGTGGCGGCCGAGGGCCTGGCCGACGCGGTGGACGCCTTCTGCGAGGGGATCGGGTTCACGCCCGAACAGACGCGGCGCGTGTTCGAAGCGGCCCGCGCGCATGGCCTGCCGGTGAAGCTGCACGCCGAGCAGTTGTCGAACCTGAACGGCGCGGCCCTGGCGGCCGGCTTCGGGGCGCTGTCGGCCGACCACCTGGAGCACCTGGACGACGCGGGGATTGCCGCCATGGCCAAGGCCGGAACGGTCGCGACGCTGCTGCCCGGCGCCTACTACTTCGTGCGCGAGATGAAACTGCCGCCGATCGAGGCCCTGCGCGCCGCGGGCGTGCCCATGGCGCTGGCCACCGACTGCAACCCCGGCACCTCGCCGATGACGTCGCTGCTGCTGGTCATGAACATGGCCGCGACCCTGTTCCGGATGACCGTGGACGAATGCCTGGCCGGGGTGACCCGCGAGGCGGCGCGCGCTCTGGGCTGCCTCTCCGACATTGGGACGCTCGAGGCCGGCAAGGCCTGTGACCTCGCCATCTGGGACATCGAGCGGCCGGCCGAGCTGGTCTACCGCATCGGCTTCAACCCCCTGCATTCCCGAGTCTTCGGAGGCCAGACCACATGGACGCGGTGACGCTCCGCCCGGGCGAAGTCCCCTTGAGCGACTGGGGCGCGATCTATCGCGGCGCCGACGTGCGCCTGGACCCCGCCAGCGCCGCCGCCGTGGCCGCCAGCGCCGCCGCCGTCGGCCGGATCGTGGCCAGGGGCGAGCCTGCCTACGGGATCAACACCGGCTTCGGGAAGCTGGCGTCGGTGCGCATCGGGGCTGAGGACCTGGCGACGCTCCAGCGCAACATCGTGCTCAGCCATGCCGCGGGCGTGGGCGAACCTTCGCCGGAGCCGGTGGCGCGGCTGATGCTGGCGCTGAAGCTGGCCAGCCTGGCGCAGGGCGCGTCCGGCGTGGCGCCGGCCACCATCGCGCTGCTGGAAGCCATGTTGGCGCGGCGGCTGACGCCGGTGATCCCGGCGCAAGGCTCGGTGGGCGCGTCGGGCGACCTGGCCCCGCTGGCGCACATGGCCGCCGCCATGATCGGCGTCGGCGCCATCGACGTGGCGGGCGTGCGGACCTCGGCGGCGAAGGCGCTGGCGGACGCGGGGCTCGCGCCGCTGACCCTCGGCCCCAAGGAGGGCCTGGCGCTGCTGAACGGCACGCAGTTCTCGACCGCCAATGCGCTGGCCGGGCTGTTCGAGGCCGAGCGGGTGTTCCAGACGGCCCTGGTGACCGGGGCGCTGTCGACGGAGGCAGCCAAGGGCTCGGACACGCCGTTCGACCACCGCATCCACATGCTGCGCCGCCAGCCGGGCCAGATCGAGGCCGGCGACGCGCTGCGGGCCCTGATGGCGGGCTCGGCGATCCGCGCCTCGCACCTGAAGGACGACGAGCGGGTCCAGGACCCCTACTGCCTGCGCTGCCAGCCGCAGGTAATGGGCGCGGCGCTGGACGTGCTGCGCCAGGCGGCGACGACGCTGGGCTATGAGGCGAACGGGGTATCGGACAATCCGCTGATCTTCGTGGGTGAAGAACTGGGCGCCGACGAGGCGCTGTCGGGCGGCAACTTCCACGCCGAGCCGGTGGCCTTCGCCGCCGACATGATCGCGCTGACGCTGTGCGAAATCGGGTCGCTGGCCGAGCGGCGGGTGGCCATGCTGGTGGACCCGGCGCTGTCGGGCCTGCCGGCGTTCCTGACGCCCAAGCCCGGCCTGAACTCGGGCTTCATGATCCCGCAGGTGACGGCCGCAGCCCTGGTCTCCGAGAACAAGCAGATGGCCTACCCGGCCAGCGTCGACTCCATCCCCACGTCGGCGAACCAGGAGGACCACGTCTCCATGGCCGCCCACGGCGCGCGGCGGCTGCTGGCGATGGCCAAGAACGTGCAGTCGGTGATCGGGATCGAGCTGCTGGCGGCGGCGCAGGGCTGCGACTTCCATAGCCCCCTCAGCAGCAGCCCGGTGCTGGAGGGCGTGCGGCAGTTGCTGCGGGGTTACGTCCCGCACCTGGAGGACGACCGGCACTTCCACCCCGACATCGCGCTGGCCGGCGGGCTGGTGGGCGAGGGCGATGTGGTGAGGGCGGCGGTGCTGTCGCTGCCGGGGGTGGCATGACCGACTGGCTGGAGATCCACCGGGGCGACGCGCCGCTGGTCGTGAGCTTCCCGCACACCGGGACCGAGCTGCCGACCTTCGTGGCGGCGCGGCTGATCTCGCCGTGGCTGGCGCGCAAGGACGCCGACTGGTGGATCGAGAAGCTGTACGACTTCGCACCCTCGCTGGGCGCCACCACGATCCGCACCGCGATCAGCCGCACGGTCATCGACGTTAACCGCGACCCGTCCGGTGCCTCGCTCTATCCCGACCAGGCTACCACCAGCCTCTGCCCGACCACCACCTTCGACGGCGAGCCGCTGTACCGGACGCGTGAGCCCGACGAGGCCGAGATTGCCCAGCGCCGCGCGGACTACTTCGATCCCTACCACGCCGCCTTACGGGCCGAGCTGGATCGGCTGCGCGCCATTCACGGCAAGGTGGTGCTGTACGAGGCCCACTCGATCCGCTCGGCGATCCCGCGGCTGTTCGACGACCTGCTGCCGAACTTCAACATTGGCACGAACTCTGGCGCGAGCTGTGATCCTGCGCTGACGGCGGCGGTCGAGGCCGCCTGCGACGCCAGCGCGTTCAGCCGGATCACCAACGGCCGTTTCAAGGGCGGCTGGACGACGCGCCATTACGGTCGGCCGCGGGATGGCGTCCACGCCATCCAGATGGAGCTGGCCTGCCGCGGCTACATGGACGAACCGCCGGGCCTGCTGACCTCGAACACCTGGCCCACCCCCTACGACGACGCCCGCGCCGCCCCGATGCGCGCGGCGCTCACGAACGTGCTCACCGCCTGCCTGGACTTCGCCAAATCATGACCCGCCTCGACAAGACCCGCGTGATCAAGCCCGCCACCGGCACGGCGCTGTCGTGCAAGAGCTGGCTGACCGAGGCGCCGCTTCGGATGCTGATGAACAACCTGCATCCCGACGTGGCCGAGCGGCCCGAGGAGCTGGTGGTCTATGGCGGGATCGGGCGGGCGGCGCGCGACTGGGAGAGCTTCGACAAGATCGTCGAGACCTTGCGGCGGCTGGAGGACGACGAGACGCTGCTGGTGCAGTCGGGCAAGCCGGTGGGGGTGTTCCGCACGCATGCCGATGCCCCCCGCGTGCTGATCGCCAACTCGAACCTGGTGCCCCGCTGGGCCACCTGGGATCACTTCAACGAGCTCGATCGGGCGGGGCTGGCCATGTACGGCCAGATGACCGCGGGGTCGTGGATCTACATCGGCGCCCAGGGCATCGTGCAGGGCACCTACGAGACCTTCGTGGAGATGGGCCGCCAGCACTATGCGGGCGACCTGTCGGGCCGCTGGCTGCTGACCGCCGGCCTGGGCGGCATGGGCGGGGCGCAGCCGCTGGCGGCGGTGATGGCGGGGGCGTCGTGCCTGGCCATCGAGTGCCAGCAGTCCAGCATCGATATGCGTCTGCGCACCGGCTACCTCGACCGCGCGACGACGGACCTCGATGAGGCCTTGGCCTGGATTGAGCAGTCGTGCCGCGACAAGGCGCCGATCTCGGTGGGGCTGCTGGGCAATGCCTGCGAGCTGCTGCCCGAACTGTTCGCGCGCGGCGTGCGGCCCGACCTGTTGACCGACCAGACCAGCGCCCATGACCCGGTGAACGGCTACCTGCCCAAGGGCTGGAGCCTGGAGCGCTGGGCGGCGATGCGGGCGCAGGACCCGAAGCAGGTCGAGGAGGCGGCCCGCGAGTCCATGGCCATCCACGTGCAGGCGATGCTCGACTTCCAGGCGGCCGGCGTGCCGACCGTCGACTATGGCAACAACATCCGCCAGATGGCCAAGGAGGCGGGGGTCAAGGGCGCGTTCGACTTCCCGGGCTTCGTGCCGGCCTACATCCGCCCGCTGTTCTGCCGGGGTATCGGGCCGTTCCGCTGGGCCGCGCTGTCGGGCGATCCCGAAGACATCGCCAAGACCGACGCCAAGGTGAAGGAGCTGATCCCGGACAATCCGCACCTGCACAACTGGCTCGACATGGCGGCCAGGAAGATCAAGTTCCAGGGCCTGCCCGCCCGCATCTGCTGGGTGGGCCTGGGCGAGCGCGACCGGCTGGGCCTGGCGTTCAACGAAATGGTCGCCTCGGGCGAGTTGAAGGCCCCCATCGTCATCGGTCGCGACCACCTGGATAGCGGCTCCGTCGCCTCGCCCAATCGCGAGACCGAGGCCATGCGCGACGGCACCGACGCGGTCTCCGACTGGCCGCTTCTGAACGCGCTCTTGAACACCGCCTCGGGCGCCACCTGGGTCTCGCTGCACCACGGTGGCGGGGTGGGCATGGGCTTCTCGCAGCACGCCGGCATGGTCATCGTCTGCGACGGCACCGAGGCCGCCGCCAAGCGGATCGCCCGCGTGCTCTGGAACGACCCGGCCACCGGCGTCATGCGCCATGCCGACGCCGGCTACGACATCGCGCTCCAGGTGGCGCGCGAGAAGCAGCTCGACCTGCCCGGCATCCTGGGGTGACGCTGACCCTGCTCCGCGCCGCCGATCGCGCCGCCGTCCCCTGGAAGAACGGCGGCGGCGTCACCCGCGAGGTCGCCGCCTGGCCGCCGGGGTCGGGCTTCGATGACTTCGCCTGGCGCGTCAGCATGGCCGAAGTGGGCGAGGACGGGCCGTTTTCCAGCTTCCCCGGCATCGACCGCGTGCTGACGGTTCTTGAAGGCGCCATGCGCCTGACCATCCAGGACGCCGGTGTCTTCGACCTTTCGCCGCGCAGTGCGCCCCTGGCCTTCGACGGCGGGGTCCTCACCACCGCGCAGCTGACAGCGGGGCCCGTGCTGGACCTGAACGTGATGACCCGTCGCGGCGCAGCCTTCGCACGCGTCGACCGGGTGGTCGCACACCTGACCGTTCCGCCAACGGCCGGCGCCTGTCTGGTTTTCGCGCTCGCCGATGGCGTCGCGGTTCACAGCGCCGGAGAGGTTCACGAGCTCCACCGACACGACGGCCTCTTGTCGCAAGCCGTTGGGAGCATCCAGGCCTCGGCCGACGCTCAAGCAATCGTCGTCTGGCTGACGACTCCCGACAACCGCATCTGACGGTCGTCTGCCGCCGCCAGCGGCGTGTGGACCGGCAGGTTGCTGGACTTCCCGCGAAGCTGGAGCGCAAATTCGGGCTTGAGAAGGCGCCGTCGGCAGGACATGGACCAGATCGCCTGGTTGGAGCAGAGCGCGTTCGCAACCTGGCTGCGCGAGTCCTCTTGGGCCTTGTTCGCCCTCTTGATCCTTCACACGTTGACGATGGGCGCGATCGTCGGTCTGGCGCTTGCGTCATGCGCGCGCCTGTTCGGACTGGCCTCAACTGTGTCGCTGCCGGCGTTCGGTCGTCTTACGCCAATCCTGGGTTGGGCGTTGCTGGCCGCGGCCGTCTCCGGACTCTTGCTGGTGGCCGCGTATCCCGCCAAGGCCCTCACCAATCCCCTCTTCTATGTGAAGCTCGCCATGGCCACGTCGGCGGCGGCGATCGCCTGGAACCTGCAGCGTCGCGTCTTCACCGCGGACGTCGCCTCGGCGCCGAGCTGGGCGCCGAAACTTGCCGCGCTCGGATCGGGGCTGTGGATCGCGACGCTCGCAGCCGGCAAGTTCCTGGCCTACACCCACAAGATGCTGCTGGTGGGTTGAGGTGAGCGCAGACTCCGTCGCCGCGTTCGGCCACGCCACCGGCATCTACGCCTTCATGAACACCGCGTTCGGCTGGCCCACCGTGGAGGTGATCCACTTCGTCGCGCTGTCGGTGCTGTTGGGTTCGGTGGGGCTCTTCGATCTCCGCGCACTCGGCTTGGCGCGGGTCGTTCCGATGCGCGCACTCCACCGATTGGTCCCCTTCGGCGTCGGGGGCTTCGTGTTGAGCGCCCTGTCCGGACTGCTCTTTTTCGTCAGTGCGCCGGACCAGTACATGTTCAATCCCGCGTTCCGGCTGAAGCTGGCCTGCATGGGCATCGCTGGTGCGAATGTGGCGGTGTTCTACACCGCATTCCCGCGGCGGGTCGGTGAAGCGGGGACGGATGAGGACGCACCCCTTCCCGTCAAGGTGATCGCGGCGATCTCACTGCTCTCGTGGGTGGGGGTGATCGCTTTCGGGCGGCTGATCACCATGTTCCGCCCGCCCTATCATTGGTGCTTCGTCTGCGGATAAGCGGCACACCGGAACCGACCGGTTCCAGGGGCCCTGGGCGGTGTTACCGCAGGCTTCCCAACAGCGCGCTGGAACCCGCAGGGCCGTTCGGCGGACCGATCAGCGGATTTCGAAGGTCAGCGTCGACCAGTTCGACTCGTAGGTCGCCTCGCCCGTCGCCTTCTGCATGTTGATGAGGGTGATGTACCAACGCCCGGCGGCCGTCACCTTGAAGGACGCGCCCCCGCCTGCGTCGGTGCGCAGCTTCGCCGCGCCGGCATGGCCGCTTCCGTTGGGCGCGCCTTCATAGCTTGCATAGACCAGCTGCCCGGCCATCGGCTGGTCCTTGATCAGCGTCCGAAGGGCGAGCGTGTCGCCCACTTTCACCGTGGTGGGGTTTTGCGCCAGCAGGATCTCGGCCGGGAAGCCCAGCGGCCGCGCGTAGTCGTCGGTCAGCGCCTCCCCAACCTGCAGGATGGTTTTCACGTGCTTCGAGTAGCGCTCCCGAACCGGCGTCCGCGGACCCTTCTCGGCCTGACGCGCCTTGAGTGTGTCCTCGATGCCGTCGTGCTGCAGGTACTCCTCGAAGTTGTCCGCGGAGAGCTCAATGATCTTGGGCGCGGTCGACACGCCGACCACATATGTGCCGGGCGCCGCCACGGTCAGGTCGAGGTAGGACGTCGCCTGGTCGTCGCGCCATTGGGTGGCCGGCGGGGCGCTGATCTTGCCGCCCGCCGCCACCGAGACCGCCTTCATGCGGTCGCGCGTGATCGGGTTCTCGCTCTTGTCGATCGTGCCGTTGAACAGCGCGACGACCGTCTTGGCGCCCGGCTCCAGATGAAACTGCGCCGGCTTCAGGAACATCTCATGGGCCCCGGCCGAGCTTGCGAAAAGCCCGAGCGCGCCGAGGGCGAGCGCCAGGAGCGGCTTGCGGGTCATGGAGATCTTCCTTCGTCGGTTCAGGGCACGGCGGGAGGCGTCGCGCCCACAGGCTGGATTCCCGGCAGGTTGCCCTCCTCACCGGACGGCACGAGCTGGTAGAAGCCCGACAGCTTCAGCCGGACCTTGATCGGCTGGGCCGAGCGGTTGCGGAAGTACCAGCCGTGGATGCCGTCGACCGGCGCGGTCAGGGCGCCATGGGCGGACGCGCCGCTGGCCTTCTCGTAGTCGGCCACGCTGACCGGACCGCCCTTGGCGTCGGCCGCTACGGTATGGCCGTGGAAGTCGAACATCAGGTCCTCCGGGATCGCGAGGCCGTCGGCCTGCCAGCTGTAGACCAGGCTTGCGCCCTTCGGCAGGCGGACCTTGAACTCCAGCGCGTTGCGCCGGGCCTCGTCGCCATCCGCAGCCAGCGGGATTTCGAACGTGTCGCTGCGGAACGCCGCGGGCTGGCGGCTGGCCGCCGGCGCGCCCGCCGCGGCGGGCGCCACGACGACCTCAGGGGGCGCCCAGAGGCGCGACAACCCGGTCAGGTGGCCGAGGCCCAGCGGGTCCTTGTTGTACTCCGCCGGCAGGACGGCGGCGAAGGTGATGACGACCGCCACTGCGGCCGCGGCGCCAATCGACACGAGCAGGGTGCGCTTCGACGGCGCGGTCGCGTCGGCTGGCGGCGGGGGGGATTTCGCGTCCGACATCACGCCGGGTCTCCGTAGACGAGGCCGCCGAGTTGGAAGCCTATGAGGACGAACCCTGCCAGCATGAGCAGGACGTTGGCGGCGACGGACATGCGCCGGTAGGCGGGAAGCGTCCGCAAGACCATGATCAGCGCCAGCATGAAGGTGAGCGCGATCATCTGGCCGATCTCCACGCCGACGTTGAACGACAGCATGTTGATGATCAGCCCGTTCGGCGGCAGCTCGAGCGCCTGCAGCTTGGTCGCCAGGCCGAAGCCGTGGATCAGGCCGAAGCAGAAGGTGGCCGCCCTGGGATCGGGCTGCACGCCGAACAGCGTGCGGAAGCCGCCGAGGTTGTCGAAGGCCTTGTAGGCCACTGACAGGCCGATCACCGCGTCCACCAGGTAGGGGTTCACCGCGATCTGCCCGAGGACGCCGGCCAGCAGGGTCAGGGAGTGACCGACCGAGAACAGCGTCACGTAGAGGGCGACGTCCTTCATCCGGTAGAGGAAGAAGATAACGCCCAGGATGAACAGCAGGTGGTCGTACCCCGTCACCATGTGCTTGGCGCCCAGGTACAGGAACGGGATGACGTCGGGCCCGGTGGTCGCGGCCACGAAGGCGGCGTCCTTGCCGCCGATTCCGTGGGCCAGGGCCGGCCCGGCCGCCAGAAGCGCGAGCACCAGGACGGCGCCGAGCGGCAGGCGGCCAGGGCCTTTGAGGAGGGAGGCTTTCACGAGCGGCGATCGAGGAGTCGCTGGCGGCCTCAGCCGCCCTTGCCCGGGGCGGTGATCGTTACGTCGATGGCCACAAGGTCCTTGAGGCTGTCGCCGAAGCCGAGCGCCTTCACCGACTGCCCGACCTTCACATCCTTGGGGGTCAGCCGCTTGCCGTCCTTCATCACGCGGGTGTTGCTGTCGACCTCCAGGGTCACGACCTGCCCATCGCTCATCTTGATGTTGATCGACTTGGCCGTCACCGCGGTGACCTGGCCGGTCACCGGCTTCTCGTCGTGGGCGGCGGCAGGCACGGCCACAAGGAGCATCGCGACGGCGGCGAGCGGGGCGAGGATTTTGTACATCGTTGTCTCCAGAACAGATGAGCGGGGATTTCGGAACGGCGTCTCAGCCGGCCCGGTCACGGCCGGCGCTGAAGGCGGGCGGCGAAGCCGGTAGCGTCGGTCCGCGAGGCGAGTCCCGCCTGGCCGATCTCGCTGGGATCACCAGTTCGGGTCCATGTTGGGCGTGCCCTTGAAGCGCACCACCTTGTCGCCGTAGAGCGGGTCATAGTAGTGGCCGCCGTCCTTGTAGTCGGGGTTCCACTGCTTGGTCCCATCGCTCTTCAGGCGATAGAGATACGGCGACATCAGCAGCCGCTCCAGGTGCCACCGGCCCGCGGCGCCCGACGGGATATCCTCGCCAGAGCCGTAGAGCATCAGGCCCCCGTCGGCGTAGACCTCGTGCGCAGGGCTCGTCTCCTTGTACTCGTGGCTCACGTTCATGACCTTGTGGCCGATCTCGTGGGCGATGGTCCGCCGCGCCCGGCTGGCGGTCGAGAGATTGTCGATGGTGATCGCCCCCCGATAGGCCCGCGGGATGGTGTTCCAATACGAGTAGGACGGGAACGACAGTCCGCCGGTGCGCACCATCTTGACCGTCCAGTTCCGGGCGTCGGATCGGTCGAGGAACGGCATGATGACGTCCTGAAGTCCGATCAGGTAAATGGTGCGATCGCTGTCCTTCCGGGGCTCGATGATGCTCTGGAAGGCCTGGAGCGCCATGCCGGTCAGCTCGCTGGGATGGCGCGTGTTGCCCTGGTACATGTTGATGTACTCGGTGTCGGGCACCCTCGGGATCTCGTTGGCCTGGATGGCCAGAAACCGTGGCTCGATCGCCCCGGTCTTGACCGCCACGAGATTGATCTGCACCCCGGTCGGCCGGTAGATCTCCTTGGCCGCCCGTACGCCCTGCAGCATCTGCTCCAGGGTCAGTTTGTTGAAGTCCGGATCGAAGTTCGACGGCATGTAGATGACCACATCCATCGTGAGCTTGGCGGGCTCCAGATCCTTGTTGAAGGCGGCCAGGTCGACGGACGGGACGGCCTTCCAGGCCACTGGCTTCGCGGCCGGAGCCGCGAGCACGGGGGCGGTCGCTGCGCCGTGCAGGCACAGCGCCGCCAGAGCCGCCAGCAGGCGGCGAGAGGTCTGCACGGGCAGCGCTCCCATTACGGCTTGATCTTCAGGACGGCGTCGAAGTTCGGGTTCACGCTGCGCGCGAAGGCGATCGCCGGATCGTCCGGCTTCAGCTCGCTGTAGTAGAACTGCATCTTGCCGGCCTTGCGGTCCTTGTCGGTTGAGGACTGCATTGCCTTCAGACCGCGGCTGAAGACGTCGTAGTCCTTGGTCTCGCCCTTGGGCTTGACGACCAACAGCAGCGCGGGCTCGTTGAACGGCGCTTCCCAGCCCGTCGGCATGTTGTCGCCGAAGCGGAACAGCGACCCGGCCTGCATCACCTGGCGCTTGTGCTCGCTGGCCAGCACCCACTTGCCACGCACGGTGTAGATGATGCTGCCGATGTCGTGCGGGTGCTCGGCCAGGAACATGCCGGGCTGCAGTTCGATGAAGAACGCACGCGTCTCCTCCGCGAACAGCAGCGCCCCGAAGGTCCCCTCGTGGGTCGGGATCGCGGCCTTGCCCTTCACCGCGTCCTCGATGTTCGGGATCACTTCCACGTTCGTCGCAAGCTGAACGTAGGACGGCGAGATATCGGTGGCCGGCACCGTGGTCTTCGGCTTGACGGCGGCCGTCTGGGCGAAGGCCGTCGCCGGCAGCAGGCACGAGATCAGGATCGTGGCGAGCCTCACTTGGATACCCTTTCGTGTTGTCCGATCAGGAGAGGTCCTGCGCGGGTTGGAGATGACGGATGTCTCATTCGCCAGCCGATGGCGTCCCGATGACACGCGCGCGCCCACGTCGGCGCGCGGCAAGTCGTTCGAACGGCGCGGCGATCCAGGCGACGTCGGAGGGTCGGAAGGCGCGGAACAGCAGGATCAGCCCGCTCAACGCCAGCCACGTCACGCCCGTCGCGACCGTCACGATCAGCGGATGGTTGAAACTCTGGCGGTCGCCGTAGTTCATGATGTGGAGCATCCAGGCGATGTCCCATAGCCGCCAGGTGTCCGTTTTCGCACCCAGCACTTCGCCGGTGGCGCGCGAGACAAACAACGCCGTGTGGTCGGCGTCCGCAAAGGCGACGCGCCAGACGGGACGCACCATGTCGCGCGTCTCGTGGGTCGAGTCCTCCACGAGCCGAACGGCCTCGACCTGCGCCGACCCCGCGTAGCGCGCGACCGCAAGCGATCGGGCCGCTGCTGCGTCCACCTCGAACGGCGTCGCCGTCCCGGCATCGAGCAGGCGAACCCCGTGCGGGGTCGTCGCCTGATAGACCCATCGGTCGAACAGCGGCTTGAGTTCGAGCGTGATGACCGGAGCGCCGACGGCGGCTTCGACGGCCGCCAGGGGCCGCGGGTTTGGAGCGGAGGTCAGGTGGGCGACGGGCAGGAGGGCGTGTTCGCCACTCACCTTGTGATGGTCGAGGATCGCCATGACCGCGCCGCTCAGGGCCCAGATCAGGAACTGCAGGCCCAGGACGAGGCCAAACCACTTATGGAGGGTGCGGACCAGGAACATGGCGTCAGGCCGCCTTCCGCCGGCGACGGCGCCGGAAACTGTAGAGCAGCAGCCATCCGCCGGTCGCGGACCCCAGGACGGCGAGCCAAGTGAAGCCTTGCAGCAGGACATTGTTCACGTCCTGGCGGTCATCGTAATCCATGATGTGCAGCATCCAGACCACGTCGAACAGCCGCCAAAGATCGTGCCGGCGGGTCACCAGCTCGCCGGTGTACGGCGAGATGTAGAAGGTCGGTCGCCAGGCGCCCTCGAACTCGACCCGCCACACCGGCACGGGCCGGGTCTGCATCTCGAGCGGCGCCTTGGTCAGGTACTCTGCGCTGACGATGGCGCCTGACTCCGCGAACAGCGCCTTGGCCCGCGCCTCGGCCCCGCCCTTGCCCAGCGGCGACAGCTTCTCCCCGGTCCGCGCATCGAACAGCGCTTTGCCGTCCGACGCATCGACCACATAGACGGCGCGCCCCAGCTGGGTCTCCAGGCGGGCGCTCTTCAGGCCCGGCGCCAGGTGGGCGAGATGCGCGGGCTCGACCAGACCGGTCAACGCCAGCGCGGACTGAGGCGCCGCCTTCACCAGCCGGTCGCCATGAATGATGTCGATGTGGACGGCCGTCATGTAGATGCCGCCGGCAGTCCAGAGGACGGCCTGGAGGCCGACGAAGAGCGCCAGCCACTTGTGCGTGGAGCGCGCGAGAGCGGGCAGGCGGATCATGGATCGAACCCAGAGGGAGGCGCCGGCAGGGTGTGGGGTCCCGCCAGCGCCTCAGGGGGGACAGGCTAGAACTTGTACGTCAGGCGAACGTAGCCACGCCGACCGACCAGGTCGTAGACGAAGGTGTCGGTGTTGCCGTCCGTGAAGCTGGGCAGGAACGGCGCATCCTCCTCGAAGATGTTGTCGATCCCGAGGGCCACGGTGGCGTCTTCCTTCAGCCGGTAAGCGAACTGGGCGTTGTGGTAGAAGACGTTGGGCGTGCGGTAGCCGAGCGCCGTCGGCGCCGCGTTGACGTCGATGGCCTTGCCGATCCACTGGACGGTGTAGCTCGCGCTCCACTTGTCGTCGTCGAGCGTCAGCGACGTCAGCCCCCGCCACTTCGGATAGCCGCCAATCCCGCCGCCGATGCGGCCGCGGTAGATGATCGGCGCCCCGCCCGGGAACGGGACGATGGTGTATTCCTTCAGGTAGGTGACGCTGCCCTGCACCGTCGCACGGAGGTCCATCACGTCGAAGGCGTAGGTCGCCGCGGCGTCGTAGCCCTTCACCGTCTCGGCGCCGACGTTCACCTGCTGCGAGGACAGGAAGTTGACCTCGCCGGTCAGCGCGACACGGGTGAAGTTGTCGGCCGAACAGAACGGGTGGGCGAGGTTCGGGGTGTTGTAGCAGACGGAGAGCTTGGTCGAGCCGGTGATGGACCGGATCGCGTTGTCGATGTCGATCTTGAAGTAGTCGAACGTCAGCGACAGGCCGGGCACGAACTCGGGCTCGAAGACCAGGCCCAAGGTCAAGGTCTCGGCCTCTTCCGGCGTCAGGTTCACATTGCCGCCGGTGGTCGTCAGGATCGCGTTGTTCGGCTGGATGTAGTTCGCCGGCACCCCGGTCGCCCGGCAGTTGGCCACCAGCGTCGCGTTCGTGCTGGTCGCATAGCGGCTGCACGGGTCGGTCGTGGTCAGTTGGCCTTGGGTGACACCACTGAAGAGCTCGGCCACGTTCGGCACGCGGAAGGCGGTGCCCCAGGTCGCGCGAGCCCGCAGGCCGTAGCCCACCGACCAGTCGAGGCCGGCCTTGTAGTTCACGTCGCTGCCGAAACGCTTGTAGTCCGAGTAGCGGATCGCGCCGTCGAAGCGCAGCGCTTCCACCATCGGCAGGTCCTTGAGCAGCGGGACGCTGAGCTCGGCGTAGCCTTCGACCGCCTCGACTGAGCCCTTGATGGGGCTCTGCTGATTGGAGTTGGCGATGCCCAGCACGATCAGGTTGTCCGGATTCCGGAAGCCCGAGTCCTTGCGGTACATGACGCCCGCGGCGGCCTGCAGCGGCCCGGCGGGAAGTTCGAAGAGCGTACCGGTCGTGTCGAAGCTGAAGTTCGTCGTCTCGTTGCCGCCGGTGTCGATGGTGGTGGCCAGGATGTACTTCAGCACCGCCGGGGAGACATCGCCCGGGCCGAGGTAGTCGGCGCAGGGGATTGCCGCCCCCGCCGCGAACGAGCAGACGGCGGTGTTGAGCGTGTTGGCGATGTTCTGGCGGTTGGCGATGTTGGTGAAGCCGTCGGTGCCGGTGCTGCGGCCGTAGTTGCCGGCCAGCTCCCAGGTCCAGTCCTTCCAGAACTTGCCGCGGGCTCCGGCGGTCGCCTGGTAGGTGTTGGTCTCCTGGAACGCGACGCGCGAGCCGGCCTCGACCAGGCGGCGCTGGATCACCGTGACCTGCTGACCCGTCGGGTTGGTCGGGTTGTTGGCCGCGACGATCAGATTGGTAAGGGTGCCGGGGGACGAGCTCTGATCGGTCTTGCGATGGGTGTAGAGGAGCTCCCCGAAGAGCTGGATGCCGTCCGTGACCTGGTAGTCACCGAACACCCCGGTGGTCAGGCGTTCGAGCGGATTGACCGCGTTGAGGTAGTTGTTGGCCTGGAAGCCGTGCCGCGCGGCGCTGTACGGCTCGAAGGCGTTGCCGCCCGTGAAGTTGATGATCTGGCCGTTGGGCAGCGACGCGCGCCCACCGGCGGTGGAGCCACTGCCGAGGCAGATCAGGGTCCCCGTCGCGCCGCTCTTCTGACAGCCGGCGCGGCTGAACATGTTGACCGGCTGGGTCACCTGGTAGCTGGCCGCGAACTGCAGGCCGCCGCGCTCGTTGCGAAGGCCGTAGGCCGCATCGGCCGTGAAGTCGGTGCCGTCGCCCTCGTCGCTCACCCCGTAGCGGGCCGAGACTTCGAAGCCCTCAATGTCGGTGCGCGTGATGATGTTCACGACGCCGGCCACCGCGTCGGTGCCGTAGATCGCCGAGGCGCCGTCCTTCAGCACCTCGATCCGGCCGATGATCGATGCGGGAATAGTGTTGAGGTCAGGCGCGCTGTTCGCGCCGGTGCCGCCATTGACGAGGCGGCGGCCGTTGAGCAGCACGAGCGTCCGGTTGATGCCGAGGCCGCGCAGGTTGACGGTCGCCGTACCCCAGCCCCGGGCCGCCCAATAGGCGTTGCCCTGACCGCCAGAATAGCCTGCCGCGGCCGGCAGGCGCTGAAGCATCGTCTCGACATTCACGATGCCGGTCTTGGCGATCTCCGGCGCGCCGATGACCGTGGCCGGCCCGACCCCCTCGATATCCGCGCGCTTGATGCGGCTGCCGGTGACGACGACTTCATCGACGTTGGAGGTCTCCTCGGCGGCGACGGCCGCACTTCCCATCATCGCCAGCGACACACAGGCGCTCGCGAACAGGAGACGCTTGGAAATTGCAGTCATGACTACCCCCTGTTGCCCCGACACCACGCCCGTTTCGGGCTCAGCGTTCCGACCTGCCGCATTTGTCCGGTCGGCGCAGGCCGGGAGTCAAGCTATGTATATACATAATGAACAGCGCGCGGCGGAACGAACTTGCGACATTTCCGTGAAGCCGGGTCTCACGGTGACGTTCGCGAGCTAGCCAGGCAATAAAATGCCCGCAACAGGTACGCACTTGGCGATAACTCGTCTTTCTTCGCACAACTGAAGAAACGGTGGCGCCCGCCTGTGGCGCCAACTTAATAGACATCGGGAAGCACAGAAGAACAGCCTGACCCAGCGTCCACTTCACCTTGCGCGCGTGGGAACGATGTCAAGCTCGCCGTGACGTTGCAGGTCGGGATGAGCCGGCAGAACGACAACCTTCCTATTGCTGGAAGGATTCAGGATGAGTCGCCGGCGACGAAGGCTGCTCTTGACCTTCCCATGATGGGAGGCCCCATCTGGGGCGGGCGTTGAGTTCAGGAGCCACGCCCATGCCCGAAACCACCCTCGAGCCGTTCGACATTCCGGTCCTCGGTATGACTTGCGCGAGCTGCGTCAGCCGCGTGGAGAAGGCGATCGCTGCCGTCCCCGGCGTGGCGCAGGCCAGCGTCAACCTGGCCGCCGAGCGCGCCCGCGTAGCCCTGAGCCCGGGAGGTTCCGCCCAGGCCGTCGCCGACGCCATACGCCGCGCCGGCTACGAGCCTCTGGAGACGGAGATCGAGCTGAGGATCGGCGGCATGACCTGCGCGAGCTGTGTCGGCCGTGTGGAGCGCGCGCTCGCAGCGGTCCCGGGCGTGCTCGGCGCGGAGGTGAACCTCGCCACGGAACGGGCGCGGGTGCGCGTTCTGGAGGGTGGTCCCGACAGCGCGGCCCTGATCCAGGCCGTTGTTACCGCGGGCTACCAAGCCGCGCCGGCCGAAGCGGCCACACCCGACCAGACGGACCGCGAGCAGGCGGCCCGCACCGCCGAGATCTCCGGCCTGAAGCGCGCCGTCCTCGTGGCGTCGCTGGCCACGGCGCCTCTGTTCCTGCTGGAGATGACCCGCCATTCCCTGCCGGGCGTCCACCACTGGCTCGCCACGACGATTGGCGAGCAGCCCTGGCGCTTGATGAGCTTCGCGCTGGCGGCCCTGGTGCTCTTCGGGCCGGGCCTGCGCTTCTACCGCAAGGGCGTCCCGAACCTCATCCGGCGCACCCCGGACATGAATTCCCTGGTGGTTCTCGGCGCCAGCGCGGCCTTCGCCTACTCCGCCGTGGCGACCTTCGCGCCAGCTCTGCTGCCGGCCGGCGCCGACCACGTCTACTACGAGGCCGCGGCCGTGATCGTGACCCTCATCCTGCAGGGTCGGCTGTTCGAGGCCCAGGCCAAGGGCCGCACGAGCGAGGCCATCCGTCGGCTGATGACCCTGCAGGCCAAGACCGCGCGGGTGGTGCGCGACGGCCACGAGGCCGAGGTTCCCATCGCCGAGGTACGTCCCGGCGACCTGGTGACGGTCCGCCCCGGCGAGCGCGTGCCAGTGGACGGCGAGGTGGCCGACGGCGCCTCCTTTATCGACGAGTCCATGATCAGCGGCGAGCCCGTGCCGGTGGAGAAGGGCCCCGGCGACGAAGTCATCGGCGGCACGGTCAACAAGACCGGCGCCTTTCATTTCCGCGCGACCCGGGTGGGCGCCGAGACCCTGCTCGCCCAGATCCTCCGCATGGTCGAGGCCGCCCAGGGGGCCAAGCTGCCGATCCAGGCGCTGGTGGACAGGATCACCGGCTGGTTCGTGCCGGCCGTCATCGCTGTAGCCCTCGCCACCTTCACCGCCTGGCTCGCCTTCGGCCCCAGCCCGGCGCTCAGCTTCGCCCTGGTCAACGCCGTGGCGGTGCTGATCATCGCCTGCCCCTGCGCCATGGGCCTCGCCACCCCCACCTCGATCATGGTGGGGACCGGCAAGGCCGCCGAGCTTGGCGTCCTCTTCCGCCGCGGCGAAGCGCTGCAGGCCCTGCGTGACGTGAAGGTGGTGGCCTTCGACAAGACTGGCACCCTCACCCTCGGCCGCCCAGCCCTCACCGACCTGATCCCGGCCGAGGGCTTCGCGGCCGACGAGGCGCTGCGGCTGACCGCGGCGGTAGAGGCCCGCTCGGAACATCCGATTGCGGCCGCCATCGTCGGGGCGGCGGCGGAGAGGGGCCTGGCCCCATCTCCTGCCGACGCTTTTGAGGCGGTCCCCGGCTTCGGGGCGGAGGCGAGGGTCGAGGGCCAGCGCGTGCAGGTGGGCGCCGACCGCTACATGACCCGCCTGGGCGTCGACATCGCCGCCTTCGCGCCCGAGGCCGCCCGCTTGGCCGCCGAGGCCAAGACGCCGCTGTTCGTGGCGATCGACGGGCGTGTGGCCGCGTTGATCGCCGTCGCCGACCCGATCAAGCCCACCACGCCCGCCGCGCTGGCCGCCCTGCACGCCGCCGGGCTGAAAGTGGCGATGATCACCGGCGATAGTGCGCGGACGGCGCGGGCGGTGGCCGATGCGCTTGGCGTCGATGAGGTCGTGGCCGAAGTGCTGCCGGACGGGAAGGTGGCCGCCCTCCAGGCGCTCCGCGTCAAGCACGGCGCCGCAGCCTTCGTGGGCGATGGCATCAACGACGCCCCGGCGCTCGCCGCCGCCGACGTCGGGATCGCCATGGGCGCCGGCACGGATATCGCCATCGAGAGCGCCGACGTGGTGCTGATGCACAGCGACCTTCGGGCCGTCGCCACGGCGGTGGCGCTCAGCCGCGCGACCCTGGCCAACATTCGCCAGAACCTCGCCTGGGCGTTCGGCTACAACGTGCTCCTGATCCCGCTGGCGGCGGGCGTGTTCTACCCGGCCTTCGGCCTCACACTCTCGCCGATGATCGCCGCCGGCGCGATGGCGCTGTCCAGCGTCAGCGTGCTGGCCAACGCGCTGCGGCTGCGGGGCTTCCGCCCCGCGACCGCGTGAGGTTCAGAACCAGGCCCGCAGACCGACGACGAGGCGGGTGTCGCTTGCGTCCTCGCCCGCGGCCCGCGCCAAGTCGGCGGTGTCGCCCACCTTGCGGCTCCAGACTACGCCCACGTAGGGCGCGAACTCCCGGCGGATCTCGTAGCGCAGCCGCAGACCCGCCTCGACGTCCGAGAGGCCCGAGCCGACGCCGCGAGAAGGGATATCTTCCGCCGAAAAGTTGAGCTCCGCACGCGGCTGCAGCACCAGCCGCTGCGCCAGCCGGAGATCGTACGTCCCCTCCAGCCGGCCCAGTACCTCGCCCTTGTTGGAGAGGAACAGCGCGCCTTCGGCCTCGAACCAGTAGGGAAGCAGGCTCTCAAACCCGACCACGGCATAGGTGCGCTCCGGCCCCGGCTCGAAGTCGTGGCGCACGCCCACCTGCACGTCGGTGTAGACGCCGACGGCGCGGGAATAGAGGACCTGGACCTCGGCGTCCTCGGCTCCGTCGTCCCAGCTTCCCTCGCCTTCCGACTTCAGGACGAGGCGGTTCAGGTCGCCGCCGTACCAGGCCTCGAAGTCCCAATGGTAGCCGCCGCCGGAGCCCAGGCGGGCTTCGGACATGTTGGCCATCACCTTGGAGAGCCGGGTCCCGCCATGCTCCTGCCGCAGGATCGCGCGGCCCTCGGCCATGGGCGCCGCGCCGTACACCCGGTCTGCGCCCGCCTCGGCGGGCGGCGGCGGCGGCGGCTCCCCACCGACGGGCATGTCCGCCCCGGTCTGGGTTGCGGCGGGCGCCG
>FWWM01000758.1_pt1 | contig 105256 bp, 80 predicted proteins | sample 2228351 | NCBI WGS metagenome assembly FWWM01 (sample SAMEA103939774, study PRJEB20133) | metagenome
GGCTCGACCCCGGGCTGCCGTTGCCGATCCCCTTCGGGGATCTCCGGTCCGGTGGCGTCCGGTGGCGAAGGTTCGCGGCGCCCGCCGCGGTTGCCCCAGGCTCTGAATGCTGAACCGACGCCTTCGGCGTCTCCCGAACGCGGTGGGGATGCCTGCCAGCAGCTCTCCAAAGATGCAGCAGGATCGGGCGGCCAGCCTGAGCGGTCCGACTCCGGGACGTTGGGAGGCGCCCGGAACGGGGAAAGCCGAAGCAAGCGGGTCCCGCACGGCCCTCCCTCGCGCCGCGTCGCCCTATTCTCAATACTGCTAATCCTCCCGGAACCTGCGCCGATATGAAGCCCGAGTGCTTAGAGTTCGGGGATGGTCTTGATGGCTCGGCAATTGCTGGAGGGCGCGGGTCGCCGGCGACTGGTCGCCTGGAGCCTGGCACTGTGTGCTTTTTCTTGCTCGGGCGTGCTTGCGGCCCAGTTGCCGGTGTTGACCAAGGTCGCCCAGATTCGCGAACTCACGCCCGACGAGGCGGATCGGGGCTATCCGGTGCGTCTGCGGGCAACCGTCACGTTCAACCTGCCTGCAGAGTTCCTGCTCTTCGTGCAGGATGAGACCGCCGGGGTTTACGTGTTTACCGACCGGCAGACGCCGTTTCGGGCCGGCCAGCTCCTGGAAGTTACGGGAGTTACTTCCCGGGGGGATCTGCACCCGATCGTGGTCAATTCGCGCTTCCGGGAGATCGGCGAATCCAGTCTGCCTGCCGCCCTCCCGGTAAACGCCGAACGCTTTCTGGCGGCCGAGACCGATTGTCAGCGGGTACAGCTTCAAGGTGTAGTCCGGCGGGTCGCCGCTCGCCCCGAGCCCCTGACCGTGTACCTGGCCGTCGATGAAAAGTTGATCGAGGCGGTGGTAGCCGAACCTCCGGACCCCCGTCTGGACCCCTCGGCGCTGGTGGACGCCACGGTTGCTGCCGCCGGAGTCACTGTGACCCTGACCCGCGAAGGTCGGACCGAGGTCCGTCTGGGACTCCCGAGCCTGGAATCGCTGGAAGTCATCCGGCCGGCTGTTCCGGTAGAGCAGTTGCCGATTGAACGTATCGGAGACGTCCGCCGGCGCTGTGGGGTTGAGACCATGGCACACCGGATCCGGCTCCGGGGTGTGGTGGTAGAGGAGTGGTCCGATGACCATCCGTTGAGCCTGCGGGATGAAACCGGCACGGCAACCGTCCGCACTCTCCAGTTTCCGAGTGCGCGGGTTGGGGAAAGACTTGAAGTGGTGGGATTCGTCCCGATGAACTGCCGGTCGGATCAGCCCCAGCTGATGGTGGAGTACGCGGAGACCCTGCGTCTCCCTGACGACCCGGCCTCGCCCCAGGGAGAGCCGGACCCTGAGCACGTGACGGCGGAGATTAACACGGTGGCCAAGCTGCGGGCCCTGGAACCCGCCCAGGTGGCGGCAGGCAAACCGGTGCGCCTGGTGGGCGTGGTGACCCTGTTCAGCCGTCTCTGGTACCTGCTCTTCGTGCAGGACCACACCGGCGCCGTGTACGTCCGCGCCCCGGATCCGGCCCTGCGGCTGACTGCCGGTCAGGTTGTCGAGATCCGAGGGATATCCGCCCCCGGGGACTATGCTCCGATCGTCGAGGCGAGGACGATACGGGTGTTGGGGAAGAGCGAACTTCCAGCGGCCCCGCTCCGCAGTCTTGAGCAGTTGTCGACCGGGCGTGAGGACTGTGCTCTGGTGGAGTTCGTGGGCCTGGTTCGCCGGACCGACGTGGTCGACGGGATTCCCCACCTGGACCTGGACTCGATGGGAGGCCGCCTGGAGGCTCTCGTCTTCGACGAACAGGTGCACGGCTTCGATCCCGAGAGCCTTGAGGATTCGGTCGTCAGGGCCCGGGGAGTCTGTGTTTCGGTGGTCAATCCCAAAGGCCAGCTCGCCGGTGTGAGGCTGTATCTGCAGCGTTTCTCCGATCTGCAGGTGCTGGAATCGGGTGTTCGGGAGCCATTCCACCTGCCCCTGACGCAGATCCGGGATGTCCTGCGATTTGTCGACTCCACGGACCAAGGACGCCGGCGTCGCGTCCGGGGGACGGTTTCCTTTGTCTCAGGGCCGACCCTCTACCTGCACGATGACACCGCCGCGCTCAAAGTTGAGTCCCGGCGCGAGAACAATGTCCAGGTTGGTGATCTGGTGGAGGCCGTAGGCTACCCTGTCCCGGGAGAGCCCGGTCCGACCCTCGAAGACTCGCTGATCCGCCGTCTGGGCTCCGGAACCCTGCCGCCTCCGGTGGAGCTCAGTCCGGGATCGGGTCCCCAGATGGAGTTCGACGGCCAGGTGATCCGAGTCAAGGGCTGGCTGCTGACCAGCGCCCGCCTGGACGAGGCGATCCTGATGACACTGCAGAGCGGCGGCTCCGTCTTTCACGCCGAGATTGCACCTGAGCGCGGCGCCGGACTGGATGCCTTGCCGGAAAACAGCCAGCTTCAGCTTACGGGTGTCTACTCCGTCCTGGTGGACGAGCAGGGCCGTCCCCGCGGTTTCAAGGTCCTGCTGCGCGATGCCGGCGACGTGGTGATGCTGCAGAGGCCGCCGCTGGTTTCTGCGGGACAGGCTCTGCTCGGGCTGCTTGGACTGGGCCTGGTGGTGATCGTTGTCCTTTGCTGGGTCTATGTGCTGCGGGGCAGGATCCAGCGTCAGGAGGAGCGGTTCCGGAAGGCTTTCATGGCGGCGCCGATGTCGTTGCACATGGTAACGGTGGGAGAGGGCAGGATCGTCGACGCCAACGACAGTTTCCTGAGGCTTTGGGGTTACAGGCGGGAGCAGGTGATCGGCCGCACCGAGGAGGAGCTGGGCCTTTGGGAAGACCCGCGGGACCGTGCCGCGGTCGGGCAGGCGGCTGTTTCGGGCGCGCAGGTCCGGGACCATGAGATCCGCCTGCGGACCAGCCGCGGCCAGGTGCGCAGCGCGCTGCTCTCCATGGAGCGGGTCGACCTGGATGGAGCGCATTGCTTCCTTCTGCTGTGCTACGACATCACCGAGCGGTTGAACCTGGAAGAGCAGCTCCGACAGGCGCAAAAGATGGAATCGGTGGGCCGGCTGGCGGCGGGTGTCGCCCATGACTTCAACAACCTGCTGACGGTGATCCAGGGACATGCCCAGATTCTGCTGGCCGACCCGGAACTGCCGCCGGCCATGGTGGAGTCGCTGCGCTTGATGGAGCAGTCTGCGATCCGGGGCGCCGGATTCACGCGCCAGTTGTTGACCTTCAGCCGGAAACAGACGGTCCAGCGCTGCGCCGTCGACCTGCTGCAGGTGGTCCGCGGCATGGGGGACATGCTGCGACGACTGCTCGGGGAGGGAATCTGGCTCGAGATCCGCGGCTCCAGCCAATCGCCCCCCATCGACGCCGACCCGGCCATGATCGAGCAGATGATCATGAACCTTGCCGTCAACGCGCGTGACGCCATGCCGGAGGGGGGCACCCTGACCATTTCGGTGGAGGTAACGGACGGTACTGCACTGGCTGCCGAGAATACCCTGAAGGACTCCGGTGCGCCGCCCGGAACGGCGGAGGGACGATGCGTCGTGGTGTCCGTTTCGGATACGGGAGTAGGGATGCCGCCGGAGATCCTTCCGCACATCTTCGATCCGTTCTTCACCACCAAGGAGGTAGGGAAGGGCACCGGACTGGGGCTGGCCACCGTGTACGGGATTGTCAAACAGCACTCGGGCCGGATCGAGGTGGAAAGCCAGGAGGGTGTGGGCACCACTTTCCGGATTTATCTGCCGGCGGGGAAGCCGGCGGAACAGACCCCGGAGCAGACCCAGCCCTCGGAGGTTGTGCAGGGCCAGGGGGAGACGATTCTGGTGGTGGAGGATGAAATCTCAGTACGGCGTCTGGTGACGGGGTTGCTGCAGCGGAGGGGCTTCCAGGTGATCGAGGCCTCCAGCGGGCCGGAAGCTTTGCGGGTTTGGCAGCGGAACTGGCGGGACATCCGGCTGCTGCTCTCCGACATGGTGATGCCCGGTGGCATGACCGGGCTGGATCTGGCCCGGAACTTCCGCCGGGAACGCCCTGATCTGCCTGTAATCCTGACCAGCGGATACAGCGAGAGGATGATGGGACCGGAACTCCAGGAGCTGGAAGGGGTGGAATTTCTGGCCAAGCCTTTTCAGCCGGGCGAACTGGTGGACCGCATCCGCGCTTGTCTGTCGGACTCTACTCGTCCCGCTCCTGAAATTCTCCAGCCAGGCGTGTGAACAGCCACATCACCACGATCGCCGCCAGCAGATGAACAGCCAGCGCGTACCAGATGTAGTCGGGATGTCCGATGTCCCGGAAATGGCCGTAGAGAGTGGTATAGGTGACGCCGCTGGTGGCACCGCCCAAGCCCACGGCCAGGAAGTTTGAGCCCATGTAGAGCCCGGCTTTCTCCTTGGGGGCGATCCACGTGATGTATTCCTGGATCCGGGGCGAGGAGATCATCTCCCCCACGGCGAACAGGAAGATGCCGAGGAAGACCAGCGCGGCCCCTCCGTGCACCGCCAGGCCCAGAACGCCGAAGCCCAGGGCGGCGATGAACAGGCCGAACAGGAACGAGGGAATCGCCCGAAACCGCTCCAGCCGGCTGGACACAAAAATCTGCAGAATCATGATGATGTAGCCGGTGTGGGAGATGGTCTCCCCCAGGACCCGCGGGACCCCCTGTTCGTCGGTATGGGAGAAGAAACCGGCGAACGCTTCGCCGAAGACGTTCCGCAGGCTCAGGTAGAGCTGTGCGGTATCCACGTTGCGGTCGACGTAGACGGCGCAAAGATTGAAGAAGGCCCAGAAAGGCAGCCAGAAAAACAGTCCCAGGAGGACCAGGAAGCCGGCAAACTTGAGGTCCGAGAGGGCGGTCCGGATCTCCCCGAACTTCTGCCGGAGGGTCACTCCCTCGATGTCCCGGGGTGGCTCCCGATAGAAAAAGAGGGTGATCAGCAACATCAGTACGATGGCCGCCGCCGCCGCATAGAACGCGTAGTCCCAGGACACCGCCCGCAGTTTGCCGGCGACGATCGGACCGAAGGAGCCCCCCACGTTGACCATCGCGTAGAAGATCCCGAAGCCCAGCGTTTTGTTGGTCTTGTCGGTTACCGCCCGGACGGTTCCCGAGATCAGCGGCTTGAAGATCCCGGCCGCCAGCCCGATGCTGAGCATGGTCAGGGCGATGCCCGAGAAGCTCTTCGTCAGGATCAGCAGCAGGATCGAAGGCAGATAAGCCAAGTAAGAGATGATGAGGACCTTCTTGAATCCGTAGCGGTCGGCGAAAGTGCCGGAGATGACCGGGACCACATAGGAAAGAGCCAGGAAGATGCTCTGGACCACCCCCAACTGCGCCCGCGAGTAGCCGAGATATTCCATGTAGATGCCGAAGCCGAAGTAGATGCCGTAGTAGGCGAAACGCTCCAGCACCTCGACCAGATTGGCAACCCAGAAAACCGGTGGAAACGAGGTCCGATTTTTCATCCAGCTCCTCCCCAGGTCAGCTAAGCCTAGACGGTCGACGCGTGCGGGTAAAGACTCAGGTTTCTCCGGCGTTCCGTCCTGCCGGCGGCGGAGAGTATTCTTACCGCATGCTGCTGGCTACCTGGAACATCAACGGCTTGAGGGCCCGCCTGGACTTTCTCCGTCACTGGTTGCGGGCCCGGCAGCCGGACGTGGTGGGACTGCAGGAACTCAAGCTGGAGGAACCGCAATTCCCGTTCGCCGAGCTGGAGGCGGAAGGCTATTCCGCCCTGGTCCATGGCCAGAAGGCCTGGAACGGGGTGGCTGTCCTCAGCCGGACCCCCGCCAGGCTGCTGGATAAGGGGTTGGAAGGCTCCCAGGGTCACGAGGCGCGGTTGCTGGCGGCGGAGATTGGGGATCTGGTATTCGTCACCGTCTACTGTCCCAACGGCAAGGATCTGGATCACCCGGACTTCCGCTGGAAGCTGGAATGGCTTGACCGGCTCAACGACTACGCCAGAAGCCGCCTGAGCTCCGGCCGGCCGACGATTCTGTGCGGCGACTTCAATCTCTGTCCCGAAGCGTTGGATTCCTGGGACGAAGAGCGGCTGAAGGGAACCATTTTCCACACCGAGGAGGAGCGGCGGCGGTTCCGGCGGCTGAAGGAGCTGGGATTTGTGGACCTGTTCCGGCGGCTTCATCCGGAGCGCCAGGCGTTCTCCTGGTGGGACTACCGGGCCGGAGCCTTCCACAAGAACCAGGGCCTGCGCATCGACCTGATTCTGGGAGCCGGACTGGCGGACCGGGTGGAGTCGGCGGAAATTGACCGCGAGTACCGCAAGAAGAAAAACGGTCTGACGCCCTCGGACCATGCGCCGGTGTTGGTCCGGCTGCGGGAGGCATGACACCGGTGACCGGCTGGGTTCCTCCCGCGTCGTTCCCGGCTTCGGCGCTCGTGTATCAAACTCTCCTGGAGTGTCTGAGACCGGCGGGCCCGAGCCCGCTCCCCGGGAGCCCCTTGGAGGGAGACCAGGCCGCCGAACTGATCGCCCTCGGCGGGGAACGCCTGAAGCCGTTGCTGGCGTATCGGCTTCACGGCCGCCTGCCACCCACGGCGCAGGATGCGCTGGACCAGGCGTTGCGCCGCAACCTGATCCGGAACCTGTCGCGGCTGGCTGAGCTGGCCAGGATCTCGGCGGCTTTTGCCGAGCGGGGGCTGGACTTGATCTCCCTCAAAGGGGTGCACCTGGCGCTGATCGCGTATCCTCACCCGGGAATCCGCTACATGAGGGATCTGGACATCCTGGTCCGCCCACCGGCGGTGGTTGCGGCGCAGGAGACGTTGGAGGCGCTGGGCTATCGGCCCACCGAAACCGGCGATCCCCACGCGGTGATGCAGGTGACCCATCATTTCTATCCTTATCTCCACCGTGAAACCGGCAACCTGGTGGAACTCCACTGGGCGCTCGGGGGAGGGTTTCATCGCCTGGACGAGGCGCACCTGGAAAACGTGTGGGCCCGGCAGGAGACGCTCACTCTGCCCGGTGGGGGTTCGGTCCGGGTGATGAGTGTGGAGCACCTGACGGCCTATGTGCTGCTCCACGCGAGCCACCAGCATCTGTTTGAATTCGGTCCGCTGCTGCTGGCAGATATGGCCAGCCTGCTGGCTGCGGCCGGCCCACGTCTGGACTGGAGTGAGCTGGTGCGTTGTGTGCGGGGCTGGCGCTGCAGTCGGGGCGCGTATCTCGGGCTGCGGATCTGCCGGGAGCATCTGGGGGTAGCTGTGCCGGAAGAAGTCTTGAGGGACTTGCACCCGCCCCGGTTCGATGATGCGTGGGTCGCCTTGGCCCTCGAGCTGGCGTTGGCGGTTCCCGACCGGCGGGGGGTGCCGGTGATGGATCGGCTGTTGACTGCGGGAACCTGGAGGGAACGAGTGGGGATTCTCCGGGATACGATTGTGAGGAACCCCATTCAGGACCAGGTCCAGTACCGGATCAGCCCCGAGTCGACCGGCTGGCGGTTGAGGCACCTGCGTCGGGTGGGCGATCTGGCCGGCCGGTATTGGCGGGTGTTCGTGTTCGCGTTGCAGCCCGGCAGCCGGCGCTGGCGTCGGCGGGCGGTGTTGCGGGGCCGGCTGTCCGCCTGGCTGCGGGAGGAGACGGCGGCCTCCCGGGACGCGGCATAGCCTGGCGGCCTGGCCCGTGTTGCCTGACCCTCGTCCGGATCCACGGCCCGGGAGGCCAAGGCTTGGCTCCTCGGACTGCGGCCTGACCTTCGCGGCCGGGCTGTGGGGCAACCGGCCGTTTCGGCTACCGCCTCCGGTAGACCCGCACATAATCCACTTCCAGGACCTGCGGGAAAACCGTGGAGGCGTCGGGTGAGCCGGGCCATCGGCCGCCCACCGCCAAGTTGACCAGGATGTGGAACCGCTGGTCGAAGGGTGCGGGGAAAGGGTGCCCGGTGGTGTACCACCAGGTTTGGCGCAGGTACATCACCCCGTCCACGTACCACCGCATCTCGCCGTCTTCCCACTCAAGGGCAAAATTGTGGAAGTCGTCGGAGAACTTGCCCTGGCGCAGGGCGTACGACATGCCGGTGTACACGTTGTTGGGCCACGCCCCTCCGTAGTGGAGCGTGCCGTGGACACGATGGGGTTCGTGTCCCACCAGCTCCATGATGTCGATCTCGCCGCTGGCGGCCCAGCCGCCGTAAACGTTGTCGGTGGGCAGCATCCAGAAGGCCGGCCAGATCCCCTTGCCCTGTGGCAGCTTCGCCCGGAACTCGAAGCGACCGTATTTCCAGTCGCCCCTGTTGATGGTGCGCAGCCGGGCGGAGGTGTAGGAAGCGGACTGGTAGATTTCCCTGCGGGCAATGATCTTGAGCGTGCCCTGGCTGACCTGGATGTTCTCGGGCCGTGCCGTGTAGTACTGCAGTTCCAGGTTGCCCCAGCCGTCGTTGTTGGGTCCGCGACCGATCTGAGCCTCCCACTTGGCGGGATCGAGCTGGTTGCCATCGAACTCGTCGGCCCAGACCAGCTCCCACTCGGGTGCGCTCGGCGCGGTGACCACCACCGGGAAGGTGGTCAGCGTGGGGATCTGTTGCGGGAACTCCAGGCGGGCATCCAGTTGGCGGAGCGTGACCGCGGCCACCGGCGCCCCCAAGGCTTCCACCTCCAGGGAGCCCTGCAGTTCCAGGGCACGGCGGTACTCATCGGAGTCTGGCGAGAACAGCTCGTTGGCGAACAGGGCCAGTTTCTCTCCTGGAGCAAGGCTCTTTTCAGCGGTGCCCACAAGCTGGTGGCTGGCGTCATACAGACGAAACGTGAGGTTCGCCGCCTGGCCGGCATCTGGAGGGCAAACCAGCGCCAGCCCGGTGTTGTGGTCGCCCCGGCTGTCCACCAGCACGGTCAGCTCACTGACCGGGGCGGCCAGGGGCACACCCGCCTCGAACAGCAGCACGTCCCCCTGGGCATGGGTCCCGGCGAAGACGGCGTTGCCGTCCACGGTGTCCGGGGCGGTCAGGCGGATATAGCCGATCCGGAGCTGGGGAGAGGCGGCGGTCCGGGCACTGACGGTCTGTCCCGGCTCCATTTCAAACTCGAAGCGGGAAGCCTGTCCCCAGGGATCGAGTTCCAGGACCATGGGCTGGCCCTCCCCCGAGAACAGGTCCAGCACCACCGGCGTCCGGGGTCCGGAATTGACCAGGGTCAGGCTGGTTTCGAACTGAAAGGTCTCGGCGGGACCGGCGGCCACGTGAGGGAAGTAGCGGACCGCTGCCTGCGCCGGGATCAAGAGCAGCGTGGAAATGAGAGCTGAAATCAGGCCGTGCATATGCTAAGCATAGCGATTGTCGGCGGGCTTGTCCCCCGGGGGTTGCCGGGGGTTGTGCTGGAAGAGCCTTGTGCTTCCGTTGCACGCGCCGGGTTTCGGGTAGACTGGTGCACACCCGATCCAACCACGGAGCCGAAGACCATGGCGGACAAACCTGCAAGGAACTATCCGCGGCCCTCGGACGAGGAACTGCGCCGCAAGTTGACCCCCCTCCAGTACAGGGTGACCCGTCAGGAGGGAACCGAACCGCCGTTCCGCAACGAGTACTGGGACCTGAAGGCGGAGGGCATTTATGTGGATGTTGTCAGCGGCGAACCGCTGTTCAGTTCCCGGGACAAGTTCGACTCCGGGACCGGCTGGCCGAGCTTCACGCGTCCGCTGGAGCCCGAAAACATCGTGGAGCGTCAGGACCGCAGTTTTTTCATGGTCCGCACGGAGGTACGCAGCCGGCACGGGGATTCCCACCTGGGCCACGTGTTTCCGGACGGTCCGCGGCCGACGGGCCTCCGCTACTGCATCAACTCCGCCGCCCTGCGCTTCATTCCCAAGGAGCGTCTGGAGGAGGAAGGGTACGGCGAGTACCTGGTTTTGTTTGATCCCGCCGTCTAACAGCTCCCGGGAAGAGCAGGGGAAGCCAGGAGAAAGGGTCGGGCTAACGGAAGGGATCGACGACACGGACGCCAGCGAAGTCCATGTCAGGCTGAAGATCCTCCGTCAGCAAGGTCGAGCATACCGCCGCCCGCGCGGCTTCCACGATTGCGGCATCCCAGCAGGAGATGTTCCATCGGGCCGCGGTAACCAGTGCGTCCCGAAGCAACCGTACCGAGATCTCCTGGACTCGAAACCTCAGCCATGCCTCGATCAGGTTGACCGCCTGTTCGTGTGTCAACCGCTCCGATCGCGATCGATGGGTGGCTTGCACGTAGAATTCTTGGAGCACCTGAACGGAAGTTGCGAGGTCGTCGCCGTCCAGAACGGCCAGCGCCCGCTGTTTTTTCATGGCCTCCTCCGGTGCGGTACTGACGGCGTACAGCAGTACGTCGGTGTCAACGAAGCGCATCGCGGTGGTGCACCTCATCGCGGCTGAGGCGGTCGCTGGCCCGAAAGGCTCGGATAGAGGCCAAGGTTCGATCCTGGAGCTTCTTTCGTCGTTCGAAATCGGTTTCGGCGCCCGCGAACTCGATCAGGAAATCGCGCACCACGGCCGAGAGCGAGGTGTCGAGCTCGGCAGCTCGTACCCGGGCACGGCGGTACGCCTCGTCATCCACTGTCACAAGAGGTGAAGAAGGTTCAAGAGGTGAGATCCCTGCCCGGTCGTGTCTGGCTGTGCTCACCCTTGTTCAGCCTTCGCGTCGTCTGCTTGAGTCCTTTTTCCGCCTCTGCTAATATGTGCGTTTCCCTGGCTTGACAGGGCTTGCGCCGTCGGGCTAGGATAGGCGCTCATTTTTGGACGCAGTGGTGGCTGGACGCCGTCAAGTGGTGCTTCGGCATCACTTTTTGTGTTTTTTGGGAGAGTGATTCGTGCCGACGTTCAATCAGCTTGTACGCAAGGGCAGGAAGCTGGTCCGTTCCAAGACCAAGAGCCCCGCTCTGGGCGGATGTCCCCAGAAGCGAGGTGTCTGTGTCCGCGTTTACACCCAGACGCCGAAGAAACCGAACTCGGCGCTGCGGAAGGTGGCGCGGGTCCGTCTAACGAACCAGATTGAGGTGACCACTTACATCCCGGGGATCGGGCACAATCTGCAGGAGCATTCGATGGTGCTGATCCGGGGCGGGAGGGTCAAGGACCTGCCGGGAGTCCGTTATCACGTGGTCCGCGGCACGCTGGACGCGGTGGGCGTGGAGGGTCGCGAGAACGGACGCTCCAAGTACGGCACGAAACGGCCGAAGGGATAAGCGAGAGTCGGGATCCAGAACCAAGCTGCACGGATGTGTTCTCCCTGCAGCTTGTTTTGTTTTCGGAGAAATCTGAATGCCAAGGCGTAGAGAGGTACCCAAGCGCGAAGTTCTGCCGGATCCGGTTTATGGGAACGAGCTGGTCAGCCGGATGGTGAACAAGCTGATGTGGCGGGGAAAGAAGTCCGTCGCGTTGGGAATCGTATACGGCGCTCTGAAGCTGATCGAGTCCCGAACCGGGGAGGATCCGCTGAAGATTTTCAAGCAGGCGGTGGAAAACGCCAAGCCGTTTATGGAAACCAAGTCCCGTCGGGTGGGAGGCTCCACCTATCAGGTTCCGGTGGAAGTCAGCCCCCGGCGGCGCACCGCCTTGGGTCTCCGCTGGATCGTGTTGGCCAGCCGCAGCCGGGGTGAGAAGTCGATGACCGAGCGCCTTGCCGGCGAGCTGCTGGATGCCGCCAACAATCGCGGCGGCGCGGTGAAGAAGAAGGAAGACGTTCACCGCATGGCGGAAGCCAACCGGGCTTTCGCCCACTACCGCTGGTAAGCGGTCAAGAGCCCCCAGAGGGCCGGGTTTGACAGATTCGCTTCCCGCTGCCCGCCGGATGTTTCGGCAGGGTAAGGAAGGTCCCATACGTTGATTTGAATTTGGTCGGGAGTGTTTTGAACCGTGGCAAGAAAAGTGCCTTTGGACAGGACCCGCAACATCGGCATCATGGCTCACATTGATGCCGGCAAGACGACAACGACGGAACGGATCCTGTTCTACACCGGAATCAATTACAAGATCGGCGAAGTGCATGAAGGCACCGCCACGATGGACTGGATGGTCCAGGAGCAGGAGCGCGGCATCACCATCACCTCCGCCGCCACCACCTGCTTCTGGAACAACCACCGCATCAACATCATCGACACCCCCGGCCACGTGGACTTCACCGCCGAAGTGGAGCGGTCGCTGCGCGTCCTGGACGGAGCGGTGGCGGTTTTCGATGCGGTTGCCGGTGTGGAGCCCCAGTCGGAAACGGTGTGGCGTCAGGCGGACAAGTACCGGGTCCCCCGGATCGCCTTCATGAACAAGATGGACCGCGCCGGCGCGGACTTTTTCAAGTCGCTCGAATCCATGCGGCGCAAGCTGCAGGCCAAACCGGTGGCGATCCAGATCCCCCTTGGCCAGGAGGAGCGGTTTGCCGGGGTCATCGACCTCATCGAGATGAAGGCGGTGATCTATCGGGCCGAAACCCTGGGTGCCGAGTTCGATGTGCTGGACATCCCGGCCGACTATCTTGAGTCGGCCCGGGAGTGGCGCGAGAAGCTGGTGGAGGCGGTGGCGGAATCGGATAACTCCCTGCTGGAGAAGTACCTGGCGGAGGAGGAGATCACGGCCGACGAGCTGCGGGCTGCCATCCGGCGGGCCACCATCCGGCTGGAATTCGTTCCCTGCGTCTGCGGATCGGCTTTCAAGAACAAGGGGGTTCAGCCGCTGCTGGACGCGGTGGTCGCCTATCTGCCGTCACCATTGGACGTCCCTCCGGTGGAGGGCGTGGTTCCCGGCGGCGACCAGAAGGTTTACCGGCGGGCCAGCGACGACGAACCTTTTTCCGCGTTGATCTTCAAGATCATGACCGACCCCTTCGTGGGGCAGCTCGCCTTCCTGCGGGTGTACTCCGGGTGGCTGAAGGCCGGTTCGACCGTCTACAACTCCACCCGCGGCCGGGATGAGCGGATCGGCCGCCTGCTGAAGATGCATGCCAACAAGCGGGAGGAAATCGATGCCGTCTATGCGGGGGACATCGCCGCCGCGGTGGGCCTGCGGGATGTCTCCACCGGCGACACCATCTGCGACAAGAAGGCGCCGGTGGTGCTGGAAGCGATGGACTTCCCCGAGCCGGTGATCTCAGTGGCCATCGAGCCCAAGACCCGTCAGGACCAGGAGAAGCTCGGGTTCACGCTGGGCAAGTTGATGCAGGAGGACCCCACCTTCAAGGTTCATACCGACCAGGACACGGGACAGACCATCATCTCCGGCATGGGCGAGCTGCATCTGGAGATCATTGTCGACCGGCTGTTGAGGGAGTTCGGTGTTGGTGCCAACGTGGGCAAGCCGCAGGTGTCTTACAAGGAGTCCATCACTCAGCCGGCGGAAGGCGAGGGGCGTTACGTGCGGCAGACCGGTGGTCGCGGCCAGTACGGGCACGCCCGCATCCGGATTGAACCGGTGGAACCCGGCTCCGGTTTCAGCTTCGAAAACGCCATCGTGGGCGGAGTGATCCCCAAGGAGTACATCGAACCCATCCGCAAGGGCATCGAGGAGGCGATGGAGGGCGGGATTCTGGCCGGCTATCCCATGGAGGATCTGAAGGCCGTTCTTTACGACGGTTCCTATCACGAGGTGGATTCTTCGGAAATGGCGTTCAAGATTGCCGGTTCCATGGCGTTCAAGGATGCCGCGAAGAAGGCCAAACCGATTCTGCTGGAGCCGGTGATGCGGGTTGAGGTGGTGGTTCCCGAAGAGTACATGGGAGCCGTGATCGGGGACTTGAACAGCCGCCGGGGTCGAATCGGGGAAATGGAGCCCCGGGGCACGACGCAGGTGGTGCAGGCTTATGTGCCGTTGTCCGAGATGTTCGGATACGCCACCAGCCTGCGTTCCCTGACCCAGGGCAGGGCAACGTATTCCATGCATTTCCACCGGTATGAACAGGTGCCGGCGGCCACTGCGGAAGAGCTGGTGGCACGGGCCCAGGGGAAACTGGTGGGCAGGTAGGCTTTTCAGGAAAAGAAGCGGAGAGGACCATGGCAAGGGAGAAGTTCGAGCGCACGAAGCCGCATGTGAACATTGGGACGATCGGGCATGTGGATCACGGGAAGACGACGCTGACGGCGGCGATCACGATGATTCTGGCGAAGCGGAATCCGAAGGTGCAGGTGCGGACGTTCGACTCGATCGACAATGCGCCGGAGGAGAAGGAGCGGGGGATCACGATTGCGACGGCGCACGTGGAGTACGAGACGGAGAAGCGGCACTACGCGCATGTGGACTGTCCGGGGCATGCCGACTACGTGAAGAACATGATCACGGGGGCGGCGCAGATGGACGGGGCGATATTGGTGGTCAGTGCGGCGGACGGGCCGATGCCGCAGACGCGGGAGCACATATTGCTGGCGCGGCAGGTGGGGGTGCCGTACATCATCGTGTTTTTGAACAAGGTGGACATGGTGGACGACCCGGAGCTGCTGGACCTGGTGGAGCTGGAGGTGCGGGAGCTGCTGACGCAGTATGAGTTTCCCGGGGATGAGATTCCGGTGATCCGGGGCAGTGCGCTGAAGGCGATGAACGGGGATCCGGAGGCGGAGCAGGCGGTGTTGGAGCTGATGGCGGCGGCGGACAGCTACATTCCGGTGCCGCAGCGGGAGGTGGACAAGCCGTTTTTGATGCCGATCGAGGACATATTTTCGATCAGCGGGCGGGGGACGGTGGTGACGGGACGGATCGAGCGGGGGAAGATCCGGACGGGGGAAGAAGTGGAAGTGGTAGGGATCCGGCCGACGATCAAGCGGGTGGTGACCGGGGTGGAGATGTTCCGCAAGCTGCTGGACGAGGGGCAGGCGGGAGACAACGTGGGGTTGCTGCTGCGGGGGACGGACAAGGACGAAGTGGAGCGGGGACAGGTGGTGGCGGCGGTGGGATCGATCACGCCGCACACGAAGTTCAAGGCGGAGGCGTATGTGCTGACGAAGGAAGAAGGGGGACGGCACACGCCGTTTTTCAGCGGGTACCGGCCGCAGTTTTATTTTCGGACGACGGACGTGACGGGGGACGTGAAGCTGCCGGAAGGGACGGAGATGGTGATGCCGGGGGACAACGTGTCGATGACGGTGCAGTTGATCACGCCGATCGCGATGGAGAAGGGTTTGCGGTTTGCGATTCGCGAGGGCGGACGGACGGTGGGCGCCGGCACCATCACCGAGATCCTGGAGTAACCGGGGTTTGCAGGCCAGTAGCTCAATTGGCAGAGCATCGGTCTCCAAAACCGGAGGTTGGGGGTTCGAGTCCCTCCTGGCCTGCCACTCATGAAGAGGATGTGATCACGTGGCGCTTGCATGGGTGAAGGGGCTGCCGGATTTCTTCAAGGGGCTCCCCGAACGGGTGGGAACCTGGTTCGCGGAGGTACGGGCCGAACTGAAGAAGGTTACTTGGCCGAGCCGGAAGGAGGTTTACGGCACCACGATCGTGGTGATCGTCACGGTCTTCTTCTTCGGTTTTTACCTGTTTTTTGTGGACTCCATCCTCCAGGTGTTGGTTTCAAGGCTCTTCAACCTGTTCCTCTAGCGGGACGGGCGACGGAGCTCAAGGATCAGTCAGGACTGGGAGAACGACCATTTCCAAGGTTGCCGACGGCGGAACGCCGCAGAAAAAGTGGTACATCATCCACACCTACTCGGGCTACGAGCGCAAGGTGGCCGAGAGTCTGATGAACCGTGTCCAGGTTTACGGACTGCAGGACAAGATCGGCCAGATCCTGATCCCTACCGAGGATGTCGTGGAGATGAAGGGGGGCAAGAAGGTGGTGTCTTCGAAGCTCTTCTTCCCGGGTTACATCCTGGTGGAGATGGAGCTGAACGACGACACCTGGCACTTGGTGCGCAACACTCCCAAGGTGAGCGGATTCGTAAGTCAGGGCAACCGGCCGACTCCACTGACTGATGAGGAAGTCAACGAGGTGGTGCACCGCGTCTCCAGCGTTGGAGAGAAGCCCAAGCCCAAGTTCGTGTTTGAGAAGGGCGAGACCGTCAAGATCATCGACGGACCGTTTTCGAGTTTCTCGGGCGTGGTGGAAGATGTGAACCTGGAACGCAATACGCTGAAGGTCATGGTGACCATCTTCGGGCGGGCTACCCCCGTGGAACTCGAGTTCGTCCAGGTTGAAAAAGTCTGATTTGCGGGGCGCCGCCGCTTTCGGCGGCGACTTCCAAGGTAAGCATCGATGGCGAAAAAAGTTACAGGCATGATCAAGCTGCAGATCCCGGCGGGCAAGGCGACCCCTGCGCCGCCGGTAGGACCCGCGCTCGGCCAGCACGGCGTCAACATCATGGACTTCTGCAAGTCCTTCAATGCCAAGACGGCTGCCCAGGAGGGGCTGATCATTCCGGTGGTGATCACCGTCTACCAGGACCGCAGCTACAGCTTCATCACCAAGACCCCCCCGGCTGCCGTGCTGCTGAAGCGGGCTGCCAATATCGCCAAGGGTTCGGCTGAACCCAACAAGACCAAAGTGGCGACGGTGAACATGAAGCAGGTGGAGGAGATCGCTCGCCTCAAGATGCCGGATCTCAACACCACCAGTCTGGAGCAGGCAATCCGGACCATCCTGGGGACCGCTCGCAGCATGGGTCTGGAAGTGAAGGGATAAGGGTTATGCCGGGCAAGAAATTCGAAGCCGCCAAAGCCAAAGTCAAGCCGACCGAGTACTCCCTCGAGGACGCCATCAGCTTGATGACCAGCCTCAAGTTGGCCAAGTTCGACGAGACCGCCGAAATCGCCATGAATCTTGGTGTCGATCCGAAGCACGCGGACCAGATGGTGCGGGGCACCGTGGTGCTGCCCAACGGTCTGGGAAAACAGGTGCGGGTGTGCGTGATCGCGTCGGGTGAGAAGGTGAAGGAGGCCGAGGAGGCGGGCGCCGACTACGCCGGCGGAGAGGATCTCGTCGAACGGATTCAGGGCGGGTGGACCGACTTCGATGCTATGGTGGCCACCCCGGACATGATGAAGCTGGTGGGCAAACTGGGGCGGATCCTGGGTCCCAGGGGGCTCATGCCGAACCCCAAGACCGGGACGGTGACCTTTAACGTCAAGGAGGCCGTCGAGGACATCAAGGCCGGCAAAGTCGAGTTCCGGGTGGACAAGAACGGAGTCATCCACGCCCCCTTCGGGAAACTGTCGTTTGGAAGCGAGAAGCTGGTCCAGAACGCACGGAGTCTGATCGACGCCGTGGTCCGGGCGAAGCCTCCGGCTGCCAAGGGACGTTACGTCAAGACCATCTCTGTTTCCTCCACCATGGGTCCTGGCATCCGGGTGGATGTGGCCCAACTGGGGGTCAAGTAGGGTTGTAGAGACCATGAACAAGGCTGAGAAGAGCGAAGTCGTCGAACACCTGCGGAAGACCTTCTCGGAGAAGGGAAGCGTACTGCTGCTCAGTTTCCAGGCGATCAATGTCCCCGACATCACCGAACTGCGCAGGAAGATCCGCCTGTCCAACGCCGGTTACGAAGTGGTCAAGAACACCCTGGCGATACGCGCCTCCGAAGGCACTCCGGTGGCCGGGCTGAAGGATCAGTTCACTGGTCCCACCGCGGTGGCCTACGCCGACGATCCGGTAACCTTGGCGAAGATCCTGCGGGACTTCTGCAAGACCAGCCAGGGCTTGACCTTCAAAGGCGGGGTACTGGACGGACGGGTCATCACCGACAAGCAGGCGGAAGGCCTGGCCGAACTTCCTTCCAGGGAGGAACTGCTCTCCAAGCTGCTGTTCCTGCTGAACGCTCCGCTGTCGCGGCTGGCGACGGCGCTCAGCTCGCCGGTTCGGAACCTGGCGGTGGTGCTCAAGCAGGTGGCGGAAAAGAAACAACAGTGACGAGGTTCCAAGTTTGTTAAGGAGTGACTGAAAGATGGCTATTACTCGTGAAGATGTGCTGGGCTGGATCGAGAAGGCTTCGATCCTGGAAATCAACGATCTGGTCAAGGACCTGGAACAGAAGTTCGGGGTCAGCGCCGCGGTGGCGGCGCCGGTGGCCGTGGCGGCCGGAGCCGCCGCCGGCGGACCCGCAGCGGCAGCCGAAGAGGAGAAGACCGAGTTCGATGTCATCCTCACCGGCTTCGGCGACAAGAAGATCAACGTCATCAAGGTCGTGCGGGAAGTGACCAACCTGGGGCTGAAGGAAGCCAAGGACCTGGTGGAAGGTGTGCCCAAGCCGGTCAAGGAAGGCATCAGCAAGCAGGAAGCCGAAGAGATCAAGAAGAAATTTGAAGAAGCTGGAGCCACCGTCGAGATCAAGTAACTCCGGCCTTCCCGGGAAGGAGGACTGTACTTGTCTCTCGGCGTGTGCTACGATTCGCAACATCTGTGCACAGTGTTTCTTTCTATCGAGAAGGAGCGGGGTCGAAGTGTGCCCGCTCCTTCTCTTTCCATTTGCAGCGGGTGAACTTCCTGCGTTCTCAACACTTGGCGGCTGATTAGGCGGGAATTCTGCTGTCCGGCAGGGAGCCCGACTCGCCTGCCCTGGTTGGTTTTGCGAGACGATGCCGGATCGTTCGTCATCACCCAGCGGTTGCCTCACCGCTCCTGTGCTGATCAGGAAACCTTCGATGAGGGGAGCTTGCAAGCATGTCTGAGTACATCAAGAACGTGTTCCGGGAACGGGTTGACTTCGCCAAAATCAAGTCGATCTTCCCCATTCCGGACCTGCTCGAGGTCCAGAAGGGCTCCTACCAGCGCTTCCTGCAGTTGGACGCCGAGCCCTCCGAACGCGTTGACGTCGGCCTGCACGCCGTCCTGAACTCCGTTTTCCCCATCTCCGATTTCCGGGGTACGTGTTCTCTGGAATTCGTGGACTACAGTGTGGGCAGTCCCAAGTACACCATCGACGAGTGCAAGGAACGGGGCATGACCTATGCCGTCCCGCTGAAGGTCACCATCCGGCTCGTGGTCTGGGACAAGGATCCCAACAGCGACGAAAAGACCATCCGTGACATCAAGGAGCAGGAGGTCTATTTTGGTGACATCCCGCTGATGACCGACAACGGGCTATTCATCATCAACGGGACCGAACGCGTCATCGTCAGCCAGCTCCACCGCTCGCCGGGCGTCTTCTTCGAGGCGGGAGCCCAGAAGAGCTATTTCATCGGCAAGATCATCCCGTATCGCGGCTCCTGGGTGGAGTTTGAGTACGACGCCAAGAAGAACCTGCTTTACGTGCGGATTGACCGCAAGCGCAAGTTCCCTGCCACCATCTTCCTGCGGGCGCTCGGTCTGGGTTCCGATGCCGAGATCATCCGCACCTTCTACTCCATTTCCCGGATGCGCCTTCACCAGGGAAGGCTCTTCTGGCAAGTGGACGAGAACCTGGTGGGCGTCCGGCTGAGCCGGGATATCCCTGACCCCGCAAAGAAGGACGGCGTGCTGGTACCGGCGGGTCGCAAGGTTTCCAACAGCGCGTTTTCCCACCTGCGCCGCCACTCCGTGCGGGAGGTCGAGGTCGGAATCGAAGACCTGGAAGGCGCCCTGTGGGCGGAGGACGTGGTGGGCGGCGGCGGCGAGATCCTCGCCGAGGCCAACCGTCCGGTGGACGGACCGCAGATCAACGCGCTGATCGACGCAGGAATCGGCGAATTCAAAGTCTTCTTTCCGGAACGGGACGAGGTCGGATCGACTCTGTCCGAGACCATGGCCAAGGACACCGTCAAGACCACGGAAGAGGCCCTGATCGAGATCTACCGCAAGCAGCGGCCCGGGGACCCGCCCACCCTGGAGACCGCCAAACCCCTGTTCCACGGCATGTTCTTCGATCCGCGCAAGTATGACTTTTCCCGGGTCGGGCGGCTCAAGTTCAACATCAAGCTGGGACTGGACACTCCCCTGGAACAGCGGATCCTGTCGCGGGATGATTTCGTCCACGTCATCTCCTACCTGCTCAAGCTGCAGAACAACATCGGTGCCGTGGACGACATCGACCACCTGGGCAACCGCCGCGTCCGTGCCGTCGGCGAGCTGCTGGAGAACCAGTTCCGGATCGGGCTTGTGCGCATGGAACGGGCGATCAAGGAGAAGATGTCCGTCCATCAGGAGATGGCGACGGCGATGCCCCACGACCTGATCAATGCCAAGCCGGTGATGGCATCCATCCGGGAGTTTTTCGGCAGCAGCCAGCTTTCCCAGTTCATGGACCAGACCAACCCCCTGTCGGAAATCACCCACAAGCGCCGCCTCTCGGCTTTGGGACCGGGCGGTTTGAGCCGGGAGCGTGCCGGCTTCGAGGTGCGCGACGTGCACCCGTCCCATTACGGCCGGATCTGTCCCATCGAGACGCCGGAGGGTCCCAACATCGGGCTGATCTCGTCATTGAGCTGCTACGCCCGCATCGACGAGTTAGGGTTCATTGAATCGCCTTACCGGAAGGTGATCGACGGCAGAGTGGTGGATTATTGCCGGGTCGTGGACCCGGGCGACACCGGCTTGACGGCGGGCGAAATCTACCCCCAGGAGGAGGTCGAGAAGGCCAACAGTCAGCTCAAGGGCAAGCGCAGGCCGGCGACTTTCGAGCCCCACGCTTTCTACCTGACCGCCTGGGAGGGAGACAAACACTACATCGCTCAGGCGAACGTGGAACTGGACGAGCTGCAGCGGATTGTCCGGGACCGGGTGAACGCCCGTTACGAGGGCAACACCGTGTTCGTGGAGCGGGAGAAGGTGGAGTATGTCGACGTCAGCCCGAAGCAGTTGGTCAGCGTTGCCGCCAGCCTGATTCCGTTCCTGGAGAATGACGACGCCAACCGCGCCCTGATGGGCTCCAACATGCAGCGGCAGGCGGTCCCGCTGGTGCGGGCCGAGGCGCCGCTGGTGGGCACCGGAATGGAATATATCGCCGCCCGCGATTCCGGAGCGGTCATCCTGTGCCGCCGTGCCGGCGTGGTGGAAAGCGTCGACGCGGAACGCATCATTGTGCGGGCTTCGGCCGCCGGGGAAGGCGCCCGCGATGCCGGGGTCGACATCTACAAGCTCACCAAGTTCGAGCGGTCCAACCAGAACACCTCCATGACCCAGAAGCCGCTGGTGAAGGAGGGAGACCTGGTCCAGAAAGGGCAGGTCCTGGCGGACGGCCCCTGTACCGAAATGGGTGAGCTGGCGCTCGGCCGCAACGTGCTGGTGGCTTTCATGCCCTGGCGTGGTTACAACTTCGAGGACGCCATTCTGATCAGCGAGAAACTGGTCAAGGAGGATTCCTACACCTCGATCCATATCGAGGAACTGGAGGTGGAGGCGCGGGACACCAAACTGGGTCCCGAGGAAATCACCCGCGATATTCCCAACGTCAGCGAGTCCATCCTGGCCGATCTCGACGACAGCGGCATCATCCGGATCGGAGCGGTGGTGAAGCCCGGGGACATCATTGTCGGAAAGGTGACTCCCAAGGGCGAGACCCAGTTGACCCCTGAGGAGAAGCTCCTGCGGGCCATTTTCGGCGAGAAAGCCGGCGAGGTGAAGGACGCCTCCCTGTATGCTCCGCCCGGCATCGAGGGCACCGTGGTCAACGTCAAGGTGTTTACCCGCCGCGGGGCCGACAAGGATGAGCGGACCCTCCAGATCGAGCGGGCGGAGATCGCACGTCTCGAAAAGGATCTGAACGACGAGATCCGGATCATCATGGAGGAGACGCGGGAGCGCGCGGCCGCCTTGCTGGCGGACCAGGTCGCCGCCGAGAAAATCCTCGACGCCAAAGGCAGCAAGACCCTGGTCAAAAAAGGTGACAGGATCCCTGCCGGCGCCCTGGATTCGTTGTCGTTCGAGCGTCTGGCGGCGGTCCGGATCGAGGACGACAAGGTCCAGAAGAGCTTCGATCAACTGTTTGCCCGTACCAACAAGCAGATCGAGTATCTGCGCCAGAGCCACGCCGAGCGGGTGGAGCGCATCGAAAAGGGCGACGAACTGCCGCCGGGCGTGATCAAGATGGTCAAGGTCTATGTCGCCATGAAACGGAAGATTTCGGTGGGCGACAAGATGGCCGGCCGTCACGGTAACAAGGGTGTGATCTCGCGCATTCTGCCCGAGGAGGACATGCCGTTCCTGCCCGACGGCACCCCGGTGGAGATCGTACTCAATCCGCTGGGTGTACCCTCGCGCATGAATGTGGGACAGGTCCTGGAGACCCACTTGGGGTGGGCGGCCAAGGCCCTGGGCCTCCACTATTCCTCTCCGGTTTTTGACGGCGCCAACGAGAGCGAGGTCAAGCAGCAACTGCAGCGCGCCGGCCTGCCGCTGGACGGCAAATCATTGCTTTACGACGGCATGACCGGAGAGCCCTTCGATCAGAAGGTCACCGTCGGCTACATCTACATGAACAAACTCAGCCACATGGTGGACGACAAGATCCATGCCCGTTCCATCGGCCCCTACAGTCTGATCACCCAGCAGCCCCTGGGAGGCAAAGCTCAGTTTGGAGGCCAGCGTTTCGGCGAAATGGAAGTCTGGGCGCTGGAAGCCTACGGCGCGGCCAACATCCTGCAGGAGCTCCTGACGGCCAAGTCCGACGACGTCCAGGGCCGTGCCAAGATCTACGAGGCCATCGTGAAAGGCGAGTCCAGCTACAGCCCTGGCATCCCGGAGTCGTTCAACGTCCTGATCCGCGAGCTTCAGTCGCTGGCGCTGGATGTGGAGCTGATCGAGAAGCCGAAGAAGAAACTGCGCCGCCGCTCCGAGCTGTACGAACAGGCCGAGGCCGCTCTGAGCGGTGTCCTTCGGGATTCGGAGTCGCCGGCCGACTCGCCGGAAGCTTCCGAATAACCTTTCCGGAACGAGGAGGAAGAAGCTTTGAGAATGTTTCGAGATCAGATGGAGAAAAGCCAGCTTCTCAAGAACTTCGAGGCGATCCGGATCGGTTTGGCTTCGCCCGACAAGATCCGGTCCTGGTCCAGCGGTGAAGTGACCAAGCCGGAGACCATCAATTACCGGACGTTCAAGCCGGAGCGGGACGGTCTGTTCTGTGCCCGGATCTTCGGTCCGGTGACGGACTGGGAGTGCCTGTGCGGCAAGTACAAGCGGATGAAGCACCGGGGCGTGATCTGCGACAAGTGCGGCGTCGAGGTCACCCTGTCCAAGGTGCGGCGCGAACGGCTCGGTCACATCGAGCTGGCCAGCCCCTGCTCCCACGTGTGGTTTTTCAAGGGACTCCCCAGCCGGATTGGGCACCTGCTCGATCTCTCCCTCCGGGACCTGGAGCGGATCCTCTATTTCGAGGCCTACGTGGTCATCGACCCGGGAGAAGCTCCCGTCAAGGAAGGCGAGCTGCTCACCGAGGAGAAGTACCGGGCCCTGCAGGCGGAACACCCGGGCCAGTTCGAAGCCGGGATGGGCGCCGAAGCCATCAAGGAGATGCTGCGGCGGGTGGACGTGGAGGCGCTGGCCATCGACCTGCGCTTCAAGATGAAAAACGAGACCTCGCAGCTCAAGCGCCTCAAGTATGCGAAGCGGCTGCGGGTGGTGGATGCCTTCCGCAAGTCCGGTAACCGGCCCGAGTGGATGATCATGGACGTCATTCCGGTCATTCCCCCGGAACTGCGCCCGTTGGTCCCGCTGGACGGCGGCCGGTTCGCCACCTCCGATCTGAACGACCTCTACCGCCGTGTCATCAACCGCAACAACCGGCTCAAGAAGCTGGTGGAACTGCGGGCGCCGGAGGTGATCATCCGCAACGAGAAGCGCATGCTCCAGGAAGCGCTTGACGCCCTGTTCGACAACGGGCGCCGCGGCCGCGTCCTGCGGGGAGTCAAGAACCGTCCGTTGAAGTCGCTCTCGGACGCCCTCAAGGGCAAGCAGGGCCGCTTCCGGCAGAACCTGCTGGGCAAGCGCGTGGATTACTCGGGACGCTCGGTGATCGTGGTGGGTCCGGAGCTGAAGCTGCACCAGTGCGGGCTTCCCAAGATCATGGCCCTGGAGCTCTTCAAGCCCTTCATCTATCACCGTCTCGAAAAGGACGGCCACGCCACCACCATCAAGGGCGCCAAGGAAATGGTGGAGAACCAGGAACCGGTGGTCTGGGACATCCTGGAGGAGGTGATCCAGCAGCATCCGGTGCTGCTCAACCGGGCGCCGACGTTGCATCGGCTGGGGATCCAGGCCTTTGAGCCCACCCTGGTGGAAGGCAAGGCGATCAAGATCCACCCCCTGGTGTGTACAGCCTACAACGCCGACTTCGACGGTGACCAGATGGCGGTGCACGTGCCGCTCTCCCAGGAATCGCAGGTGGAAGCCACCATCCTGATGCTGTCGGCCCACAACATCCTGTCGCCGGCTAACGGCCAGCCCGTTGCCGTGCCCACCCAGGACATTGTTTTGGGCTGCTACTACCTGACCAACTCGAAACCGAAGGCCAAGGGCGCCGGCAAGTCTTTCGCCGGCATGCATGAGATCTACCACGCCCTGCAGGCCGGTGAAGTCGAACTGTTGACCCCCATCTACTTCCGCTACTCCGGGGAGCTGATCGACCTGACCACCCAATATGACAACCAGGACGTGATCCATGCGGACGTTCAGAACGTGACGAACCGCATGATCGAGACCACGGTGGGGCGGGCGATCTTCAACGACCACCTCCCCCGGCAGATGCCGTACATCAACGGCCTGCTGAAGAAGAAGGGACTCCAGCAGCTCGTCAATTACTGCTACCTGCGGCTCGGCCACGAGGCTACGGTGGAGATGCTGGATGAACTCAAGAGCCTGGGATTCGCCTACGCCACCCGGGCCGGATTCACCATCGGCATCGACGACCTGATCATCCCCGCCAACAAGGAGGAGCTGGTCGAGAAGGCGAGAGAAGCCGTCGTGGAGGTGGAGAAGCAGTATCTGGACGGCGCCATCACCAACGGTGAGCGCTACAACAAGGTCGTCGCCATCTGGTCGGACGTGACCGAGAAGGTGGCGGATGAGATGTTCCGCGCCATGTCCGCCTTCGTGAAAGAGGGTGGAGAACTGAACTCCATCTACACCATGGCCGACTCCGGCGCGCGGGGCAGCAAACAGCAGCTTCGTCAGTTGGCCGGCATGCGCGGTCTGATGGCGAAGCCCTCCGGCGAGATCATCGAGACGCCCATTACCGCGAACTTCCGTGAGGGGCTCACGGTACTCCAGTACTTCATCTCCACCCACGGTGCCCGCAAGGGGTTGGCGGACACGGCGCTGAAGACCGCCGACTCAGGCTACCTGACCCGGCGCCTGGTGGATGTCGCCCAGGACGTGATCATTTCCGAAGAGGACTGCAACACGCTGGACGGTATCGAAATGACGGCGTTGGTGGAGGGCGGCGAGATCATCGAGAACCTCCGCGATCGGATCGTGGGCCGGGTGGCCCTGGAGCGTGTGATCGACCGTTTCACGGGCGACACCCTGGTCGACGTCAATCAGGAGATCGATGAAGAAACCGCCGCCCAGATCCAGGCGGCCGGTATCGAGAAGGTGGTCATCCGTTCAGTGCTGACCTGCAAGTCCAAACGGGGGCTGTGTCGGCGGTGCTACGGCCGGAATCTGGCCACCGGCGAACTGGTGGAACTGGGGGAGGCGGTGGGCGTATTGGCCGCCCAATCCATCGGCGAGCCGGGTACCCAGCTCACCATGCGGACCTTCCACATCGGAGGCACCGCCAGCAAGATCGAAGAGGAGTCCACCGTCGAATCCAAGAACGCCGGCCGGATCAAGTTCCTCAACATCATTACCGTCAAGAACAAGGAAGGCGTGCTGGTGGCGATGAACCGCAACGGCAGCCTCGTGGTGCAGGACGACCGGGGCCGGGAAAAGGAGCGCTACTCCGTCGCTTACGGTTCGAGAGTGCTGGTTCAGGACGGGCAGCGGATCGAGCCGGGACAGAAGCTGCTGGAGTGGGATCCCTTCACCAACGCCATCCTGACCGAGTCGGACGGCCAGGTGACGTTCAAGGACATTGTTGAAGGCGTCACCATGCGGGAGGAACTGGACGAGGTGACCGGTCTGTCCCGGAAGGTCATTATCGATTCCCCCGACGAGAAGCGGCAGCCGCAGATTCAGGTGAAGTCGGCGGACGGCAAAGTGGTCAAGTCCTATCCCATCCCCTCTCGGGCCCACCTGATGGTGGAGGCCGGCGACCAGGTTTATCCTGGGGACACCCTGGCCAAGATCCCTCGGGAGACCACGAAGACCAAGGACATCACCGGCGGCTTGCCCCGCGTGGTGGAGCTGTTCGAGGCCCGCAAACCCAAGGAAACCGCCGTCATCACGGAGATCGACGGCACCGTCCACTTCGGCGGCATCACCCGTGGGCAGCGCAAGATCATCGTCCAGGGTGCCGATGCGGAAACCAGGGCCGAATATCTGCTCCCCCGCGGTGTCCATGTCAACGTCCAGGAAGGCGAGTTCGTCCGCGCTGGGGACGCCCTGATGGACGGCCCGCGCAACCCCCACGACATCTTGCGGGTACTCGGAGAAAAGGAGCTGCAACGCTACCTGGTGAATGAAATCCAGGAGGTCTACCGTCTGCAGGGCGTCAACATCAACGACAAGCACATCGAAGTCATCGTCCGCCAGATGATGCGCTGGATGAAGGTCGAGGATGTGGGCGACACCGAGTTCCTGCTGGAGGAGCAGGTGGACCGCTTCCGGTTCGAAGAGGAAAACGAGCGGGTGCAGCGCGAAGGCGGACGGCCCGCAACCGGGCGGCCGCTGTTGCTGGGGATCACCAAGGCATCCCTGAGTACGGATTCGTTCATCTCGGCCGCTTCCTTCCAGGAGACGACCCGGGTGCTGACCGAAGCCGCCATCAGCGGCAAGATCGACTACCTGCGCGGTCTCAAGGAGAACGTAATCATGGGCCGGCTGATTCCGGCTGGAACGGGCATGGAGTTCTACCGCAACATCGATGTGCCGAACCCGTACGCCAAGCAGCTTGAAGAGGAACGGCTGCGGGCGGAGCGGGAAGCATTTTCGTTCGAGGACTTCATGGAGCCGGAATCGGAACCGACCCCGGCGGCGGAAGCCGAGTAAAGATTGCGGGATCCGAACGGGCGGGATCCGGGGACCCTGGCCCGGGACCGGCGTTGGCGGGACACCTTCTTCACCAGCGGAGCTCGGGAGGCCGCCGGCCCATCCCAGCCGGCATGACCGCGAGAAATAAAAAGGGGCGGAGTCCGCGGACTCCGCCCCTTTCGGTTCTCCTCTGATCGCTGGCCGGGACCAGCGATGGGGACGAGCTAGTTGGCCACCCCGCCCAGCGGCGTGCTGCCGGGCCCGGCGGCACCGTCATTGCTGTAGCGGATGACGCCGGTCTCGTCAGCATAGAACCCACGGGTTCCGCTGGACTCGCTGATGGGGCTGGCGGTCACGGAGAAGGTGGTGGTGTCGTTGGCCACGACGAAGTTGTATCCGTCCTTGGACCCGGCGCCCAGAACCTCATCGATCAGGCCTGCACCCGCCAGCTCCTGCAGACTTCCATATGACCCGTTACCCACCGTCGCCGAGTACGTGATCTGGGCGGTTACGATGGTGCGGCAGGAAGAAATCGCCGACGCTTCGTTGGCCGCCTTCTTCGACTCCAGCAGGTTCGGCACCGCAATGGCTGCGATGATGCCGATGACCGCCACGACGATCAGAAGTTCAATCAGTGAAAAACCCTTTTGTCCTTTCATTCCCTCGACCCCTTTCCTTGGCCTTTTAAGGTGAAACCTGAAACCTGGAAATCTCACTCACTCCCTGAGCTTGATCCTTCGGTTTGAACTGAATTATCGGCACGCATTCCCCAGTGTCCGGTGACTGCCGTCACAGCATGACCTGTTTTCTCCGGCTTCGGCGACGCCGTTCATTCCTTCCCCTACCGCGACAGGTGTCCGATCAGTGTGAAGATGGGCAGATACATCGAGATGACGATGCCGCCGATGACGATACCCAGAAACACAATCAGCACCGGTTCGATCATGGTCATCAGGTTCGAGATGGCGGCGTCGGACTCCTCCTCGTAATACACGGCCAGCTTTTCCAGCATTTGGTCCAGCTCTCCCGTCTGCTCCCCGACGTTGACGATCTGGTTCACCATGGAGGGAAAGAGCTTGGTGCGCCGCAGGGGGTCCACCAGGGTTTTCCCCTCGGCCACTTCCTTGCGCACCTGCAGGAGGGCGTTTTCGATAACGCTGTTGCCTGCAGTATTGGCGGTGATCTCCAGTGCCTCCAGGAGGGGGATGCCGCTGGAAAGCAGCGTGGAAAGCGTCAGTGAAAACCGCGCGATGGCGATCTTCTTGAGAACTATGCCGACCAGCGGCAGGCGCAAGAGGATGCCGTCGATCGCCAGCTTGCCCTCCGGGGTGGAGTAGGCGTAACGGAGACCCAGCGCACCGACCACCGCCAGGACGACGATGGGGATACTCAGCGCCACCGCGTAATCACTGACTCCCATCACAAACCGGGTGAGCGCCGGCAGGGGGGCGTTAAGCCCTTCGAACAGCGAGGCGAACACCGGAACCACGTAGACCATGATGATGAACACGATCACCACGGCCACCAGGGTGATGATGGAGGGGTAGACCGAAGCCGAGATGACGGAACGCTTCAGCTTCACCTCCTTTTCGATGAAGCTGGTCAGCCGCCGGAGGATGACGTCCAACACACCGCCTGCCTCGCCGGCGGCGATCATGTTGACGAACAGGTTGTTGAACGCCTTGGGGTGACGCCTCATGGCGTCCGCCAGCGTGGCTCCGGCTTCCACGTCCTCCCGGATCTGATGGAGGATGCTCTTGAACAGCGGCTTCTCCTGCTGTTCGGCGAGCAGCTCCAGGCACTGGATCAAGGGCAGGCCGGCGTCCAGCATCACCGAGAACTGCTTGGTGAAGAGGGCCAGATCTTTGGCACTGATCCGCCCCTGGACGGCGGCGGGCTTCGCGCCCTCTGCTTTTTCGTCGATACGGACCGGCAGCACCTTCTCACTGCGCAGCAGGTTGGCCAAAGCCTGTTTGGAGGCGGCCAGACGTTCACCGGTGACCAGGCCCCCTCCGTCATACCGGCGTCCGGTAAACTGATAGACAGGCATCATCTCCTCCGCGGTATCAACCTGCTTTCACCATCCCCTGCAGCCGGCCGGAGCGCTCGAGCATCTTCTGCAGCTCCTCGACGTTGGAAGATTGGGAAATGCAGGTGTCGTAAGTGATTTGTCGTTCGATGAACAGACGTGCCAGGCTCTGGTTCATGGTGTGCATTCCGTAGCGGTCCTGGCCCGCCTGCATCATGGAATAGATCTGGTGGACCTTGTTTTCGCGAATCAGGTTGCGGATGCCGGGTGTGGGAACCAGCACCTCGGTGGCGACCACGCGGCCGTTGCCGTCCGCCCGCGGCAACAGGCTCTGGCAGACGATGCCTTCCAGCACCAGCGAGAGCTGGGCCCGGATCTGCTGTTGTTGATGGGGAGGGAAGGAATCGACAATCCGGTTGATGGTGGAGTAGGCGGAGTTGGTGTGCAGGGTGGCAAACGTCAGGTGGCCGGTTTCAGCGATCCGCAGGGCCGATTCGATCGTTTCCAGGTCCCGCATTTCGCCGATCAGCACCACGTCCGGGTCTTCCCGCAGCACCACCCGCAGGGCGGCGGCGAACGACTTGGTGTCGGTGCCCACTTCCCGCTGGTTGATCAGACATGCCTTGTGGCGGTGGAGGAATTCGATCGGGTCCTCCACGGTGACGATGTGCCCGCTCCGCTCGCGGTTGATCTTGTCGATCATGGCGGCGAGGGTCGTGGACTTACCGCTGCCGGTAGGACCCGTAACCAGCACCAGGCCGCGCGGCTTCTCCGTCAGCGTCTCCAGGATCGGCGGCAGGTTGAGGGCCTCGAATGACTTGATCTCGAAGGGTATCAGGCGGAAGACTCCACCCACGGCATTGCGCTGGGTGAAGATGTTGGCTCGGAAGCGGGCCAGATCCTTGATGCCGAAGCTGAAGTCGATCTCAAGGGTTTCCTCGTACCGATGCTTCTGCTTGTCGGTCATCACGCTGTACAGCAGGCGCTTGGTGTCATCGGCGCTGAGCACCGGCAAGTCCAACGGCAGCAGCCGGCCGTGGATTCGGATTCGGGGAGGAGATCCCGATGTAATGTGGAGATCGCTGCCTCCCAGATCCACAACCTTGTGCAGCAGTTCAGTCATGGACAGGGATGTCGTTGACATGGTTGCCATATCCTAAAATCGGCAGAGCGGCGTGAAGGGTTACCTTGATCACACAACCCGGCGGCCGGCTCATCCTCCACATAAATAAACGCACGAGCCGGAGAAGTTGACGGGATGCGGGAGGCGGCGGCATCCGGGAAGGGAAGGTTGCCGGCCCAGGGCGATGGACTCCTCACCGGCGATAAACCGGGCGGAACGGCGGGGACGCAGGGAAGCGGTCACGGCCGGACTCAACCGGAGACTTCCGGCCAGGCGTCAGCGCGGGTGCTTACCCCACCAGTGCTGTCTCGCGAGCCACCTCGTCCACGGTGGTGATCCCCTTGGCCACCTTCATCAGCCCGACTTCCCGCAGGGTCAGCATGCCTTCCCGGCGGGCCGCCCGGCGGATCTCCAGAGGACTGGCCTGGTTCAGGATCAGATCCTGGAGGGTGGGGGTGATCTCCATGACCTCAAACAAGCCCGTCCGCCCCTTGTAACCACTCTGGTTGCAGGCCGGACAGCCGGCACCGCGCCAGGTACGGATCCGCCTGGCGTCAGCCTCCGGGACCCCCAACCCCACCAGGGCCTCCACCGGGGTCCCCGCCTCTTCCTTGCAGTTGGGGCAGATGACCCGGACCAGCCGCTGAGCGCAAATCAGATTGACCGAACTGGAGACCAGAAACGGTTCCACCCCCATGTTCAGCAGCCGGGTGATGGTGGACGGTGCATCGTTCGTGTGCAGGGTACTCAGCACCAGATGCCCGGTGAGGGCGGCCTTGACGGCAATCTCGGCGGTCTCCAGATCGCGGATCTCACCCACCATGATGATGTTCGGATCCTGCCTGAGGAAGGCTCTCAGCGCCTCCGCAAAGGTTCGACCGACCTGCTCGTTGATCTGAACCTGGTTGATGCCCGGGAAGTTGAACTCCACCGGATCCTCGGCGGTCATGATGTTGACGCCATCCGTGTTGAGGCGGTTCAGGCAGGTGTAGAGCGTGCTCGTCTTGCCGCTGCCCGTCGGGCCGGTCACAAGAAACATGCCGTAGGGTTTGCTGATGGCGTTGCGGAGCTGCGCCAGTCCCTTGCCCTCGAACCCCAGAGCCTCCAGGTCCGTGGGCAGCTTGTCCGGGTCCAACAGCCGCAGGACTACCTTCTCGCCGAACAGGGTAGGCAGCGTCGACACGCGGAAGTCGATCCGCTTCTTCTTGCCGGTTTGGCTGATATGAATGCGGATGCGACCGTCCTGCGGGAGCCGGCGTTCGCTGATGTCCAGGCTGGCCATGATCTTGAGCCGGGACACGATGGCGTCACGGAGACGGGTCGGCGGCCGCATCATGGTGAACAGCACACCGTCGATCCGGAAGCGGATGCGGAACTCCCCCTCGTAGGGCTCCAGGTGAATGTCGCTGGCCCCCCGGCGCAGGGCGTCCGCCAGCACGATGTTGACCAGCTTGATGATGGGAGCCTCCGAACTGGACTTCTCCAGCTCGGCGATATCCACCTTCTGCTTGTCGGAGAGGTCGAGCTCATATTCCTCGCCTTCCGAAACCAGCTCGTCATAAACCCGCTGCAGTTCGATGGAGTGTTTGTCCCCGAAATACTGTTCAATCGCCTGCCGGACCGCAGACTCGGGCGCCACCACCGGCTCGACCCGGAAGCCTGTCATGAACTTGATCTCGTCCAGCACCATGACGTCGGTGGGGTCCGCCACGGCGACAGTGAGGGTGTTTCCCACCTTGCGCAGGGGAAACACCTGATAGCGGATCGCCGTCTCCACCGGGATCAGGTTCATGCACTGCGGATCGATCTCGGTAGTGGCCAGGTCCACGGCGGGCATGCCGTAATGCTGGCTCAGTGCGGTGGCGACAATCTGATCGGTGGTGTATCCGAGCTTGATCAGGGCCGAACCGAGCCGGCCGCCGTGTTCGCGCTGGTACCTGATCCCTTCCTTGAGCTGTTCGACGGTGATGTGGCCTTTCCTGACCAGTACTTCGCCTAGACGAACAGACATAAGTCGAGTCCTACCGACACGAACAGCGTGATGCTGACCACAGCGTTCACTGAGAAGAAAGCGTCATTGACCCGCTTCAGATCGTCGGGCTGGACCAGCCGATGCTCGTAGACCAGTGCTCCCGCGACGAGGGCCAGCCCCAACCAGCTCGCCCAGTTCAGGCCGAAGAGATGGAAGGCCCAAGCCAGCAGCAGGATCATCACCGAGTGCAACGCGGCCGCGACCTTCAGGGCCCGGCCAATACCCAATCGGCGGGGCAGCGAGTGAAGATTAGTGCTCTCGTCGAAGGAGACGTCCTGGCAGGAATAGATGATGTCGAAGCCGGCAACCCAACAGGCCACTGACCCTGCCAGCAGAAACGCAGGCGCGTCCAGAGTCCCGAGCACCGCGACCCATCCTCCCACCGGGGCGATCCCCAGCGACAGGCCCAACACCAGATGGGACAGTGACGTGAATCGCTTGGTGAAGCTGTAGCCCAGGATGATGGCCAGCGCCGGCCCCGCCAGGGCCAGGGCCAGGGGATTCAGCATCCACGCTGCCAGGAACAGGAGAGCCGCACCCACCGCCGTAAAGCCTGCCACGAAGGCCGGCGTCAGCAATTCCTGCGGCAACGCACGGTTCCGGGTTCGCGGGTTGAGGGCATCGAAGCGGCGGTCCATCAGCCGGTTGAACGCCATGGCGGCGCTACGGGCACCCACCATCGCCACCAGGATCCACCACGAGGTGCTCCCGCCGGGCCAGCCCCGGGCCGCAACCAGCGCCCCCAAATAAGCGAAAGGGAGCGCGAAGACCGTGTGCTCGACCTTAATCATCTCAAGCACAATCAATATCTTACGGGCCAGGTCAAAGCTCATCGGCCGGCTGGATTATAGCACGCCCCTGCTTTGTCTCGGCTGCCCCCGGAAGCGCCCGGCGGGCGGGAGCCGCGGCCCGGCGTGTACTGAACTCCGAATTTCGCTATGCTCTTGCCCTGTATGGCGGAAATCCATCCCATCCAGCTCGAGATCTACCGGCATCTGTTTGCTTCGGTCGCCGAGGACATGGGCACGGTCCTCCGGCGGACGGCATATTCTCCCAACATCAAGGAGCGGCGGGACTACTCCTGCGCCGTCTTCGACGCCGCAGGCGACGTGGTGGCCATGGGTGACCACATGCCGGTCCACTTGGGCTCCCTGCCCATGTCGGTCAGGACGGCGATCCGGCAGTTTACGCCGCTGCCGGGCGACATCGTCATTCTGAACGATCCCTTCGCCGGCGGAACACACCTGCCGGACATCACACTCATCGCACCGGTGTTCTCGCCTTCGTTCCGGCCGGGGGAAGTGCTCTTCTTCGTCGCCGCCCGGGCCCACCATTCGGACGTCGGGGGCATGTCTCCCGGATCCATGCCCCTCAGTGAGGAAATCTTTCAGGAAGGGATCCGAATCCCTCCGCTCAAACTGTACTCCGGCGGCAGACTGGATCGCAGTCTTTTGCGGTTTCTCCTCTACAACGTCCGCACACCGCTGGAACGGGAAGGCGATCTTGCCGCCCAGGTGGGAGCTCTGAAGATCGGGGAGAAGCGCCTGCTGGAACTGGTGGATCGCAAGGGCGGGGAGGAAGTCCTGGCCTATGTCCAGGCTCTCCATGACTATGCCGAGAACGTGATGAGGCAGGTGATCCGCCAGATTCCGGACGGTGTCTACCGTGCCGAAGACTATCTGGACGATGACGGAATCGAGGTGTCCGACAAGGACAACGGCGTCCGGATCCGGGTCGCCATCGAGGTTGCAGGCGACCGGATGAAGTTCGATTTCACCGGGTCCGACGGGCAGACGCGGGGCTGTGTCAATGCGGTGCTGGCGATCACGGTGTCCGCGATCCACTACGTTCTCCGCTGCCTGGCTCCGGAGGAGGTCCCGCTCAGCGCGGGGCTGACCCGGGCTGTGGAAGTGGTGGCCCCTGAGGGATCGGTGGTGAATGCGGTTTTTCCGGCCGCCACGGCGGGCGGTAACGTGGAAACCTCCCAGAGGATTGTGGATGTCATCCTGCGGGCGCTGGCGGCGGCTCTGCCCGGACGGATCCCCGCGGCCAGCTCGGGTACCATGAACAACGTCTCCATCGGCGGCATTCATCCCGCCACCGGGCAACCGTTTACCTACTACGAGACCATCGGAGGCGGGATGGGAGCCGGGCCCAGCCGCCCTGGCGACAGCGGGATTCACACCCACATGACCAATTCCCTCAACACCCCGATCGAGGCGCTGGAACGCTATTTCCCGATCCGGGTTCGGGAGTACCGGATCCGCCGGCGGTCCGGCGGCCGCGGCAAGCATGCCGGCGGAGACGGTATCGTCAGGACGCTGGAGGTCACCTCCGACGCCCATCTCACACTGCTCTCGGAACGCAGACGCCATTCGCCGTACGGCCTGGCCGGCGGGGGGCCCGGACGCAAAGGCATGAACACGCTGGAGCTGGCCGGGGGCCAGAAGAAACGCCAACGGGGCAAGTTTGCGGCCGCATTGACTGCGGGGGACATGGTCACCATCGAGACGCCCGGCGGCGGGGGTTGGGGGAGGGGGCGGTAAGACGCCGCCCGGCAGCATGCCCCGTCACGATCTGAAGTTCCACTTGGACTGGGTTCGGCTGCGTGAAATCCGCATGCCGTTTCTCAGGTTCTTCGAAACCAGTTTCGGCCGGACCTGGGAAAAGGAGGCGGTGCTGGTCGAGGTCTGTGCTGAAGGGATCTGCGGCTGGGGCGAGTGCGTTGCCGGCGAAGGGCCGTTCTTCAGCTACGAGGACAAGGACACCGCCTGGCATGTACTGACCCGTTACCTCGTTCCCTTGATCATATCGGGCGGTCCCCTCAGCGCTGTGGAGGTCCCCGAACGACTGCGGAGAATCCGCGGCCACCCCATGGCCAAGGCGGCCCTGGAGTGTGCGGTCTGGGATCTGGAAGCGCGGCTGCGGGGAATCCCGCTGTGGAGCCTGTACGGCGGGCGTCGTCGCAGGATCCCGTGCGGAGTGTCCATCGGCATCCAGGATGAGCCGGCTGCTCTGCTGGAACGGATCGAGGCGGAGCTTGCCGTCGGCTACCAGCGGATCAAGATCAAGATTCGCCCCGGCTGGGACCTGGCGATCGTCGAGCTGGTGCGACGGCGCTTTCCCGATGTCCCGCTCATGGTCGACGCCAATGCCGCGTACACGCTGCAGGATCTCCCACGGTTGAAGGAGCTGGATCGCTTCCACCTGATGATGATTGAACAGCCTTTGGCCCATGACGATCTGCTGCAGCACGCCCGCCTGCAGCGGGAGCTGGAAACTCCCATCTGCCTGGACGAGTCGATCCGTCACCGGGGAGACCTGGAGCTGGCCCTGGAGTTGGGATCCTGCCGCATCCTCAACCTGAAACCGGGTCGGGTCGGCGGCCCCACCGAGACCTTCCGCCTGCATGATTTGGCGCGGGAGCGGGATGTCGGCCTGTGGTGCGGCGGCATGCTGGAAACCGGGATCGGTCGAGCCCACAATGTCGCGCTGTCGACCCTCGAACACTTCCAGCTTCCTGGGGATGTTTCGGCCAGCAACCGCTACTTCCAGCGCGACACCATCGTGCCCCCGGTGGAGGTCAGGGATGGCTGGATCGATCCGCCCGAATCGCCGGGTCTCGGCTTTGAGCCGGACCGTGACTGGATCGACCGCATCACGGTCCGCAGCGAGTGCCTGAATCGGGAAGGGGTGAAAGCATGACTCCCGCTGAAGTACTGAAAGTCTGTCGTGAGGAGCGGGTCCGTTTCATGCGCCTGCAGTTCATGGACATTCTTGGCGTTACCAAGAACGTGGAGGTTCCCGAGAGCCAGTTCGAGGCCGCGCTGGAAGGCCGAATCCTGTTCGACGGGTCCGCCATCGAGGGCTTTGCCCGGATTGAGGAGGCGGACATGCTGCTGGTGCCGGATCCCGATACCTTCCGCGTACTGCCCTTCGAACAGACCGAGCGCGGGCGGGTGGCGCGCATGATCTGTGACGTCCGGGGACCCCACGGCGAGGCCTTTGCGGGCTGTCCGCGGACCCGCCTGAAAGCCGTCCTGGACGAGGCCCGCCAACACGGTTTCGAGATGTACGCCGGCCTGGAGGCGGAGTTTTTCCTGTTCCTGCAGGATCCGGCCACCGGTCCGCGGCCGGAGACTCACGACTCGGCCGGCTATTTCGATCTGGCTCCGGTGGATCGCGGGGAGGAGGCCCGCCGGGATATGGTGAATGTCCTGGAGGCGATGGGCCTGGAAGTGGAAGGCGCCCATCATGAAGTGGCTCCTGGACAGCATGAAATCGACTTCCGGGCCGGCGACGCGCTGACCACCGCCGACAACATGGCCACTTTCAAAGTGGTGGTCCGGCGGGTTGCCGAGAGCCACGGCCTGCACGCCACCTTCATGCCCAAGCCGATCTACGGTCTGGCGGGTTCGGGAATGCATACCCACCAGTACCTGGTCAGGGGCGGCAGGAACGCGTTTTACGATCCCTCAGGCGAAAACCAGCTCAGCACGGTGGCCCGGCAGTACATCGCCGGACTGCTCAAGCACGCTCCGGGGTTCTGTGCAGTGACCAACCCCCTGGTTAACTCCTACAAACGACTGGTCCCGGGATTCGAAGCCCCCACCAGCATCGCGTGGTCGGACCAGAACCGCAGTCCGCTGATCCGGGTTCCCGCGCGCCGCGAGGAAGAAACCCGCTGTGAACTGCGGATGCCGGACCCGAGCTGCAACCCGTACCTGGCCTTGGCCGTGATGCTGAAGTCGGGGCTGGACGGCATCCTCAACAACCTGGAGCCGCCTCCACCCGTCTCCAAAAACGTCTACACCATGAGCGTACGGGAACGACGCCGTCACCGGATCGCGGATCTGCCCTCCAACCTGAACGATGCCCTCAATCAGTTGAAGCGGGACCGGGTGGTCCAGGAGGCGCTGGGAACCCACATCTACCGCCACTTCCTCACCTCGAAGCGGCAGGAGTGGAATGCCTTCAGCCAGCAGATCCATCCCTGGGAACTGGACGCCTATATGGGAAAATACTGACGCAGTTCTGACCGCGCCATGGATGGGACGGCTCGGCCGGGCGCCGGCCTGGCGGCTGCGGTTCGGGCTCAATCCTCGGGTTCAACGATTTGTAGTACCTGGTTGGCGGCGATGTCGTGCAGGGTCTGAACCTTGCCCGAGGGCCAGATGATTTGCAGCTCTTCCACCCGATTGTGCTTCCCCAGTCCGAAATGGACTTTGCGGTCTGACGCGCAGCCGTAACCGACCGCCGTGTTGACGTGGTTGTACTGATATCCGGATGCAGTCTTGACGCGGAGCCGGGTTCCCGTCGCATCGCGGCTGCTGCGCGTGCCTCTGGCCTCCACCAGCAGCCAGTGATTTTCCGGGTTGGACACATTGCGCCAGATTTCGGTGGGTCCGTTCAGGGCCGTCACCACTGCATCGATCCTTCCGTCACCGTCCAGATCCCCGAAAGCCGCCCCCCGGTGAACGGCGCGGGTCTTGGCGAAATCTTCCCCGGCCAGGGGAGCAGCGTCCTCAAACTTGCCGTTCCTGAGGTTCACGAACAATGTGTTGGGCTGAGGCACCCGGTCCTTGAAGGCCCCCCGCGGGTCCATGACGTCGCCACTGGCCACGAACAGGTCCTTCCAGCCGTCGTTGTTGAAGTCAAAGATCCCGTTGCTCCAGCCGGTCTTGTCCCGTGTCATGACGGCCAGACGGCTGGGGGCGGTCATCTCGTCGAAGACATTGTTGCCCGTGTTGACGTAGAAAGGCATCGCCTCGTTGGTCATGGCGGCCACGAAGAGGTCCACCAGGCCGTCGTTGTTCACGTCCTTGGCGTCCACGCCCATTCCCGAGACCGCCGCACCCGAGTAGGTATAGGCGGTGCCGCTTTCGAAGGCGATCTCCACAAAGGTTCCGTCGCCCTGGTTCCGGAACAGGAACGCCGGCACCGTATCGTTGGCGACGTAGACGTCGAGCCAGCCGTCCTGGTCGAAGTCGGCGATCCCCAGCCCCATCCCTTTCCCGATGTGTGCCCGGATCCCGGACTCCACCGAGACGTCGGTGAAGGTCCCGTCACCATTGTTGCGAAACAGGGAGTTGGGGAGTCCGTCATAGTGTTGGGGATGGCAGTAATCCGGTGAGTTGCTGGGACCGCACACCGGTTCGGTCCGGGGGTCCCAGACACAGTAGTTCGAGACGAACAGGTCAGGCAGACCATCCCGGTTGTAATCGAAGAAGGCAGCCGCCACCGCCCACAACGTCCCGTATTTCGGATCGGGCTTCGCCAACCCCGCGGCTTGGGTGACGTCTTCGAAACGGCCGTCGCCCAGGTTGCGGTACAGGATGTTGCGTCGCAGTCCGGCGACAAACAGGTCCTGGTCGCCGTCGTTGTCGTAGTCGCCGACGGCACAGCCCAGGGTATAGCCGTAGCCTTCCACTCCGGCATCGTCGGTCACATCGACGAAGGTCCCGTCTCCGTTGCCCCGGTACAGTCGATTGCGATGGCGGTCCAAGACCTTTTCCAGACCCGGCATCGTGGCCCCGCTGACCAGGTAAAGGTCAAGCTTGCCGTCGTTGTTGTAGTCGAAAACCGCTATCCCCGAGATCATGGTCTCGGGCTGGTGCCGCTTGTCGGTCCGGCTCGGCTCGATTTCAAAGTCGACGCCGGTATTCCGCAACAGCTCGAACCGGATCGGTTCGAACGCCGGCAGGTCGTTGCCTGTGCCCGATGCCTCGCCGGAAGAGGCCACCGCCAAAGCCAGGAACGCCCCGCCCAGGAACAACCTGAGACCCGTCAGACCCACCATACCCCCGCTGTTCATTGCTCCAGAGCCGTTTTCCGGTCGTGCCGGTCGCTAATCTCCCTCCTCAATGATCCGCAGTACCCGATCCGCCTTCTGGTTCCTAAGCGTCTGGACCGCGCCGCTGGGCCAGATGATCTCGATTTCCGAGACTTTCGTCTCGGAGCCCAGGCCAAAATGGACCCGGCGGTCCGATGTGGACATGAAACCGACGCTGGTGGCCACATGATTGTACAGGACCCGACCCGAACCCAGCGTCAGCTTGATCCTTGCTCCTACCGCGTCGCGGCTGCTGCGGCGGCCCTGCAGGTCAAGCATGAGCCAGTGGTTGCCGTTGTCGGCGGAGCTGAGCAGAATCCGGGGCCGTGAGTTCAGGGAGGTCACCACGATGTCCAGAAACCCGTCTCCATTCAGGTCGCCGAAGGCGGATCCCCGCTGAAAGCCCTTGACCAGAAAGTCCTCGCCCATGCTTTGGGACACGTCTTCGAAGGTCATGCCGTCCAGGTTGCGCAGCATGGTGTCGTGTTGGGCGGCGTTGCTGCCCAGATAGTCCACATCGCCGTTGGCCGAATAGATGTCCTTCCAGCCGTCGTTGTCGTAGTCGATGAAGCCGTTGCTCCAGCCCGAAAATCTGCGGCTCAGCATGGCCACGTTTGAGGACGGGCTGACATAGTCGAAGTACTGCCCCGACTGGTTGAGAAACAGGGCATGGATCTGATTCTGGAGGTTGTTGTAGAAGACATCCGTCCAGCCGTCGTTGTTGAAGTCCTTGACGTCACAGCCCATGCCCGAGACCCGTGCCGCCTCCGTGTTATAGGCGATCCCGTAGAACAGTGAGACCTCGTCAAAAGTTCCGTTCCCCTGGTTCAGATAGAGAAAGTTCTGGACGGTATCGTTGGCCACGAACACGTCCAGAAAGCCGTTGTGATCGAAATCGGCAATGCCCACCCCCATCCCTTTGCCCAAGGCCTTTGAAAACCCGGACTCCTCTGTGACGTCTTTGAACCTGCCTTGGCCCAGATTCCGGTAAAGGGTGTGGGGGACGCTCACCACCGTCTGCGGATTGCAGTAAAACTCGGTGCCGTCGGCCATGAAACAGGGCTTGTCGGTGAGCGGGTTCCAATAGGTGTACTGAGACACCACCAGGTCGGGAAGTCCATCCCGGTCGTAATCGAACCAGGCGGCCACCACGCTGAGCAGATCCTTGGGCTTGGTATCCAGTCCGGATCCCGCGGTGACATCAGTGAAGGTGCCGTCACCGTTGTTGCGGTAGAGGACGTTGGGGCCGGCGTTGCAGATGAACAGGTCGGTGTCGCCGTCGTTGTCGTAGTCTCCTGCCGCGACCCCGAAGCTGAAGTCCATGTGGGCGCCTTCCACGCCGGCCCGTCTGGTGACGTCCTCGAAACGCCCGTCACCCCGGTTGCGGAGCAGGCAACTGTAAAAAGAGGAGTCGGTCTTCTTCAGTTCAGGCAGCTTGGCACCGTTGGTGAAAAAGATGTCGAGACGGCCGTCACGGTCATAGTCGAAAACCGCGACCCCTCCGCACATGGGCTGCGGGAAATACTTCCGTCCGGTGAAGTCGTTGTTGGAAACATAACGGAAGTCGGAACGCGGCGCGACGTCCACATATCGGATCCCGGAGGGTTGGTCGTTGGTGGTGGAGCCGGCGGAGGGGTTCGCCAACCCGGGCCAAACCACGGTCATTGTCACCAGCAAGACCGGACCGCGCACCGATACCGCCGTCGGGACAAACCGCATGATGTTCCGTTGCCGGCGCTCGCTCGGCCGCCACCGGTCCCGTGAAGACCTGAGGTCCGCCGACCGGGGGCCACGACGCGCCTATCAGACAGGTTAGCAGAAAAGCTTCGGATTCGAGAGTTTGCCGCTCCCGACAGGCATGTGCTAAGTTGCCGGTATGGGCCTGCGGCGGGCACCTTGGGCGATGTGCCTGATTGCCTTCCTGTCCTGTTGGTTGCCGGCGGTGGGACAGCCCGGCCCCGCCCGACTGCTGGAAGAGGCGGTTCAACGACAGCGGTCCGGCGACTATCAGGGGGCCATCACCCACTATCTCGAGTTCCTGAAACTGTACCCGGGGTCGGCCGATATCCACTCCAACCTCGGAGCCGCCTACGCCGCCGCGGGGGACATGGAAAAAGCCGTGTCCGAGTATCGGACAGCCCTGGAACTGGGCGATAGCAGCGACGCGGTGGCCGTGCGCTACAACCTGGCCCTCGCCTATTACAAATCGGCCAGACATGACGATGCCTTCCGCGAGCTCAGTCTGGTCCTGGGGGAACGGCCGGACCACCTGGGCGCTGCCCTGCTGCTGGCTGATCTCCACTTGCGCAGGGGCGAGAACGATCAGGTGATCCTGTTGCTCAAACCGTTCGAGGCGAAACATGCCGAGGATCGCGCCCTGACTTACCTGTTGGGGACGGCGCTCATCCGGGCCGGACGGATGAATGAAGGAGAGATCCTGATCGACCGGATCCTTCGTGACGGAAATTCGGCGGAGGCGCAGCTGATGTTGGGCACCGCCCATCTGATGGTGCGGGACGTTCCGGCGGCGCTGGAAGCCTTCCGGGCCGCGGTCCGTCTCAATCCCACGCTGCCGACCGCCAACGCCTACCTGGGGAAGGCCCTGCGGGAGACGGGACAGGTAGACGAGGCGCAGGTCTGTTTCCTGAGGGAGCTGGAGATCAATCCTCTGGACTTCGACGCCAACCTGTTCGTGGGTGTGCACAAATTCCGTCGCGAGCAGAAGTATGAGGAGGCTTTGGAACATTTCCGCCGGGCGTTGGGGGTCCGGCCCGGTGCCCTCGAGGTGCGCTTCCAGGTGGCCCTGGTCTACCTGCTGCAGAAGCGGACGGACGAAGCGCTCAAACTGGTGGAAGAAGTCGTCAGGGAGGCTCCCGATTTCGTGGAGGGTCATGTTACTCTGACCCAGCTTTACTACCGGCTTGGCCGCCGGGAGGAGGCTGAACATCACCGCCGGATCGTGGATGAACTGAGAGCCCGTAAAGACCGCGAAACCGTGAAGCAGATGCCCCAATGAATCCTCAGGTGTCCCTTTCATCCCGTTTCACCCCATGCTCCATCTAGGACTGCTTGGCACCGGCAACATCAGTCGGACCCATGCCCGAGCTGCCCAAGGCATCGAAGGGTTGCGCCTGTCGGCGGTCTGCGGCGCGGATCCGGCAAGGACCGAGGCGTTCGCCGCGGAGTTTGGAGCCCGTGCCTTCACCGATCTGGAGCGGTTCCTGGACTACCGGCCGCTGGATCTGGTGGCCATCGGAACACCTTCCGGACTGCATGCCGAACATGGGATCGCCGCAGCCCGCCGCGGCCTCCACGTGCTGACGGAGAAGCCGATCGACATTTCTCTGGAGCGGGCGGATGACCTGATCCGTACCTGTGACGAGGCAGGCGTCAGGCTGGGAGTGTTCTTCCAGGATCGGGCCGCACCCGACCACCTGAGGCTCAAGCGGATGATCGAGGAGGGAGTGGTCGGCAGGCCGTTGTTTGTGTCTGCGCATGTGCGCTGGTACCGCCCGCCGGAGTACTACTCGGGCTCGAATTGGCGGGGGACCTGGGCCCTGGACGGTGGGGGGGCGGTCATGAATCAGGCCGTCCACACCGTGGATCTGGTCCAATGGCTGGTGGGTCCGGTGCGCCGGGTTTTCGCCAGGACTGCGACGCTGCTGCATCGGATCGAGACCGAGGACGCCTGTGCCGCAGTGCTGGAGTTTCAAAACGGCGCGCTTGGCTGTTTCGAGGCCACGACGCTGTCCTTCCCGGGCCAGCCGCGCAGAGTGGTGCTCACCGGCACAGCCGGTACCGTGACCATCGAGCACAACCGTCTGATCTCGGTCCAGCTCCAGGGGCTCACGGAGACGGCGGAAACGCCGGCCGCCCGGACCCTGAGCGAATCCACGCCGGTGGTGTCGGATGTGGCCGGGCACCGGGCGATTCTCGAAGACTTTGTGCGGGCGGTTGAAGACGGGCGTGAACCGGTTTGCTCGGGGAGGGAAGCCCGGCGGAGCCTGGAACTGGTGCTGGCGATGTATGAGTCGTCGCGCCGGGGTGTGCCGGTGGCTCTTATCTGACCCATGAGTCTCATGGGACCCATGGAGAGGGTCGGGTGCATGCCACCCCTCAGTCGCGCCGGATTCCCAGCTTTTCCAACAGCTCGTAAAGGGTGGGCCGGCTGATCCCCAGCTCGTCGGCGGCCCGGGACATGTTCCCCCGGGTGCGGCTGAGAGCCGCCTCCACCAGATCCCGTTCCAGGGCTTCCCGCGCTTCCCGCAGCGTCATTGCGGTGTAGCGGGCATACGAGCGGTCCAGCCCGAGGTCAGCCAGCGTGATCTTGGCCCCATCGGCCATGATGACCGCACGGCGAATGCGGTTCTCCAGCTCCCGCACATTGCCAGGCCAGGAATACTCCTTGAGCGCCCGGGCGGCGTCGGGGGCAAACCCGGTTACGCGCCGCCGGTTCTCATCGGCGTAGCGCTGCAGGAAAGCCTGCGCCAGCAGGGGTATGTCTTCCCCTCGATCCCGCAGTGGCGGCAGTTTCACCACCACCACCGCCAGCCGGTAGTACAGATCCTCACGAAAAGTTCCCTGCGCCAGGGCTTCCTCCAGGTTCGCATTGGTGGCGGCCACGATTCGCGCATCCACATTGATCAGTTGCCGGCCTCCCACGCGCTGGATCTGGCCGTCCTGGAGGAAGCGGAGCAACTTGACCTGAAGGGCCAACGGCAACTCCCCGATTTCGTCCAGGAAGAGGGTCCCTCCCTGCGCCGATTCGAGCTGGCCGGGACGCTGGCTGTGCGCGCCGGTAAAGGCTCCTTTCTCGTGGCCGAAGAGCTCACTTTCCAGCAGGTTCTCGGGAATGGCGCCGCAGTTGATGGGGACAAAGGGTCCGCCGGCTCTGGCTGACAGGTCATGGATCGCCCGTGCCGTCAGCTCCTTGCCGGTTCCGCTTTCACCCATGACCAGGACTGGGGCGTCGCTGTTCGAGACCTTCCGGATCACCGTAAAGATCTCCTGCATCTTCTGGCTGGTGCCCAGCATGCCGGCAAAGTCCTTGCGCAGCGCGGCGGCCCGCAGCGACCGGTTCTCCTCTTCCAACTGGTAAAGCTGGCGGGCCCTGGCCAGCACCACCTTGAGGATGTCGGTCTCGATCGGTTTGGAGAAGAAGTCCACCGCCCCCCGGGCCACCGCCAGCAGCGCGTTGGAACGGTCACCCTGGCCGGTGACCACCACCACCCGGGCCAGCGGGTCGGCCTTGAGGATTTCCTCCAGGGTCGCAAATCCCTCCTCGACCCCTGCCGGGTGGGGGGGGAGCCCCAAGTCCAGGCACACCAGCGGGATCTGTTCCTGGCGTACCAGCTCGACGGCGGAGGGACGATCCTGCGCCTGGAAGATCTGGTAGTCCTCCAGCAGCGCCCACTTCATCTGGGCCCGAATGCTCTCATCGTCGTCCACGATCAGAAGCTTCGGCTTGGGATCGCTCATGGTGTTGGCTCATTCTATCGGACACCGGCGGCTCCCGCTTCAGTCATCTCCGGGCAGCCCGACGGGATGGTGGTACCACGGGCCGCCGGGTCGGCGGCCGACACGCCTGAGCCGCCGGCAGCGGCGTTGCCACGGTGGGAGGCGGAGATTAGTATGTTGCGGATCGTCGGCCCGACCCCCGGCGCGGAACACCCGGTCGGGAAGCCGGCCCCGCGGAGATGGTCGAAGGACGACGTGATGGAGGGGCGAGATGCACGACTTGGGCCTGACCTGGCTGGATGCGGCGATGTTTGTGGCCTTCTTCAGCGTCGTCGTCGGCGTCAGCATGTACAAGAGCCGGCGGGAGGAAACGAGTGAGGACTTCTTTCTCGCCGGGCGGGGATTGACCTGGCCCCTCATCGGCCTTTCGCTGATTGCCGCCAACATCTCCACCGAGCAGTTTGTGGGGATGGCGGGACAGGGCGCAGGTATCGCCGGCCTGGCGATCGCCAGCTACGAATGGCTGGCGGCGATAACCTTGGTGTTTGTCGCCCTGTTCTTCCTTCCGAAGTTCCTCCGGATCGGTGTCTTCACGATTCCGGAATACCTGGAGTACCGGTACAACCCGGCTTCCCGGGCGATCATGGCCTTTTACACCATGGTCATTTATGTGGGGGTGACCATCGCGGCCGTGATCTACTCAGGAGGTCTGACCCTTCAAACCATTTTCGGAGACCTCAACAACCCCTCGCATCTGACTTACGGCATTTGGGTGATCGGACTCATTGCGGCGGCCTACACCATCTGGGGAGGGCTGAAAGCGGTCGCCTGGGCGGATCTGTTTCAGGGCTCGGCGCTGATCATCGGCGGTGCCGTTACCCTGGTGGTGGGACTGCGCGCGGTGGGCGGCATCGGTCCGTTCATGGAAGCCAACGCGGACAAGCTCCACATGATCCTGCCGTCGACCCACGAGGTCCTGCCCTGGACCGCCCTGGTCATCGGGCTGCATATTCCCAATTTCTATTACTGGGGCTTGAACCAGTACATCACCCAAAGGACATTGGCCGCTCAGTCCCTGCGGCAGGGTCAACTCGGCATCATCTTTGCGGCTTTCCTCAAGCTGACCATCCCGTTCATCATCGTCATCCCGGGAATCATTGCGTATCAGCTTTATTCCGCCCAGATGACCGGTCAGAGCGGGACCGACGCGGCTTACCCGCTGCTGATCCGGAATCTGGTGGGGCCGGGCGCCCGCGCCTTCATTTTCGCGGCCATCAGCGGGGCGGTGATCAGTTCGCTGGCCTCGATGCTCAACTCGGCATCCACCATCTTCACCATGGACCTGTATCGCCGACACTTCCGGCAGGACGCCTCGCAGCGCTCGCTGGTCTGGACGGGACGGATCAGCACCGCGGTTTTCGTGCTGGCCGGATGCCTGATCGCTCCGGTCCTCGGTGACCCCCGATTCCTGGGGATATTCACGTACATCCAGGAGTTCCAGGGCTACATCTCGCCGGGAATCCTGGCGGTCTTTGTGTTCGGCATGGCCGTCAAGAAAGCGCCGCCCATGGCCGGTGTTGCAGGACTGCTTCTCACGGTGCCCATTTATGGACTCCTGCAATGGCAGTTCGGCCAGATCGCCTTCCTGAACCGGATGGCCATCACCTTCGGCCTGATCCTGCTGGTGTTGGCGATCCTGACGGCTTGGCGGCCCTTGCCGGAGCCCAAGGTTCTACCCGAGCGCCAGGAGTTCGACATGCGGCCGACGCCGCTGGTGAAGTGGCTGGGCGCTGCGGTGATTCTCTTGACGCTCTCGCTCTATGTCATCTTCTGGTAGTCCGGGTCAGCCGCGGCGAGTCCGCCCCTCAGGGAGGTGCCGGATAAGGCAAGCTGCTCTGGTAAGATATCCGGGCTGCTGAAGTTGTAACGCGACTGGCTGATTGACGAGAATGGGTTTGTCACCGGGGAACGGCCTTCGGAGGTTGAGGTGCCGTCCTGGCCGGGCCGGGAAAGGCGGCCGGCGGCAGGCGGACCCGACACAGACCGTGCCCCAAGGGGGTGGATATGCTTCTTTCGCCTGAAGAGTTGGAGAGCCGGCTGATTCCGTATGGCTTCAACCCCAGGGACGACTTCGACCTCGACGATGACTTCGAGGATGAGGACGACTTTGTTGAAGACGAAGAGGACTTCGACGATTTCGAAGATGAAGACGACTACGACGACTTCGACGAAGATGAAGACGACTACGACGACTTCGAAGACGAGGAGGAAGAAGACGACTTTGAGGACTTCGACGAAGACGAAGAGGACTTCGAGGACGAGGATTACGACGACCTCGAGGACGATGAGAATTACTACAACTGATGTGGACCGCAGGCCGCCCGGCGCCTCTGCACTCCCGGGTCGTCCCTGACAGGGACCGGGCGGGACTCCTCCTCACAGCCGCTCAAAACGGGCCTGAAAGAACCGCAGGTACTTCGGTTCATAGACCATCCGCAGACCTTTCACCGCTGCCCGACTCTCAAACACGGCTTTCACGGATTCCGCCACGACGTCCATGTGGGCTTGGGTGTAAACCCGGCGCGGGATCGTCAGGCGGGTCAGTTCGAGACGCGGGTAGCGGTGATCGCCGGTTCTGGGATCCCTGCCGGCACTGGCGATCCCCCGTTCCATGGACCTGACGCCGGAGTCCAGATAAAGCTCGGCGGCCAGCGTCTGTGCCGGGAACTGGTCTTGGGGAAGGTGGGGGAAAAAGCGCTTTGCGTCCAGGAAAACGGCGTGCCCACCCACCGGCCGGACGATGGGGATGTGCCAGGCGTTCAGCAGCTCACCCAGGTAACGGACCTGCTCGACCCGGCTCCGGACGTGATCGTCGTCCAGGGACTCCTCGATGCCGATGGCCAGCGCCTCCATGTCCCGTCCGGCCAGCCCTCCGTACGTGTGCAGTCCCTCGTAGACCACGACCAGGTTGCGGGCAATTTCGTAAACCTCCTGGTCGTTGACGGCCAGCCAGCCTCCGATGTTCACCAGGCTGTCTTTCTTGGCGCTCATCCAGGCGCCGTCCGTGTACTGGCAGAACTCTCTGAGGATCTCCGCCACTGTCTTGTGGGAATAACCCGGTTCCCGCTCCTTGATGAAGAAGCAGTTTTCCACCATCCGGGTCGCGTCCAGGTATACCTTGATTCCGTGCCGCGAACAAAGGGAATGAACCTCCCGCACGTTCGCCATGCTGATGGGCTGACCTCCCGCCATGTTCACGGTACCTGCCAGACTCACGTAGGGGATTGAAGACGGTCCCACCTTCCGGATCAGATCCTCCAGTTTCCCCAGATCGACGTTGCCCTTGAACGGATGTTCCGCCGTGGGGTCATGGGCCTCGTCTATGATCACGTCCACGAAGGTCCCGCCCGCCAGTTCCTGATGTAGTCGCGTGGTCGTAAAGTACATGTTTCCAGGGACAAAGTGTCCCGGCCGGATGAGGGCCTTGGAAATCAGGTGTTCCGCACCACGTCCCTGGTGGGTGGGGACGACGTGGCGGTAACCGTAGGTCTTGCGTACCGTCTCTTCGAGCCGGTAAAAGTTGCGGCTCCCTGCGTAAGCCTCGTCGCCCAGCATCATTCCCGCCCACTGCCGGTCGCTCATGGCGCTGGTTCCGCTGTCGGTGAGAAGGTCGATGTAGACGTCCTCGGAACGCAGCAGAAAGGTGTTGTAGCCGGCTTCCGCCAACGCCCGCTGACGGTGATTGCGGTCCGTCATGCGGATGGGCTCCACCATCTTGATTTTCCAGGGCTCCGCCCAGGAACGACGCCCAAACTGCTGCCCCATCGTCTTCGGTATCTCCGCGCTCATGGTCGCTCTCCCATTTTTCGAAAACAGGTCGGGACCCCGGCTGGGTTCAGGCTCCGGACACCGCCGGGATCCAGCTGCTGCGCGCTCCGCCTGCCGCGCAGCAAGCATATACCTCGCAGTGCCGACCGGTCCTGCCCAGGTAACCTTCGGCTACGGCCGGAATCCACTCCGCCGTGGACTCCCGGCGGACCAGATTGACGGTACACCCGCCGAATCCGGCACCGGTCATGCGGGCGCCCAAGGTTCCAGGTTGCCGCGCCGCCAGATCCACCAGGACGTCAAGCTCAAGGCAACTCACTTCATAGTCGTCACGGAGACTGTCATGGGATCGGTACAGCAGCTTTCCGAAAGCCTCGATCCGCCCCTCTTCCAGCAGGGACAGACCCTCCAGAACCCGTTCGTTCTCAGTCACCACATGCCGTGCCCGGCGGTAGACCACCGGATCCAGGAGGTTCCTGCACTCTTCAAGCTGGGCGGCGGTCACATCCCGCAGAGCACGGATCGGGCCCAGGCGTGCCCGCAGACTGGCCACCGCTGTGTCGCACTCCCGGCGCCGCTGGTTGTAGGCCGAGGCGCCGAGAGTCCGGGGTACGCGGGTGTCGCAAACGATCACGTCGACCTGGGAGTGGAGCGGCACCGCCCGGTACGTGAGATCCCGGCAGTCGATAAACAGCGCGCGGCCCTCCTGCGCCAGGGTGGAGATGAACTGATCCATGATGCCGCAGCTCACCCCGACGAACTCCCGTTCCGCCGCCTGGCACATCAGGGCGAGGCGCACGTCGTCCACACTCAGGCCGTTGAGTTCGCGAACGGCGACGGCGGTCGCCACTTCCAGGGCGGCTGAACTGCTGAGCCCGGAACCGACCGGAACGTCGCCGTCCACGATCAGATCCATGCCGCAGGGACTGAAGCCGGCCCGCTGGAACTGATCCAGCACGCCGCGCAGGTAATTGCTCCAGGGGGCTTCGGCGGTGGGTTCCAGGCGTGCCAAACTGAAGGTGTCCGCCTGCCCGAAGGTGACGGAGTAGGCGCGAACGGTCGAGTCCCGGCGGCGCGCTGCAACCGTCACAATGGCCCGGTCGATGGCGGCAGGAAAGACGAAACCGTCGTTATAGTCCGTGTGTTCCCCCAGGATGTTCACCCGGCCGGGAGCCAGCGACCATAGTTGCGGCTCGGAGTCGTAATGCCGGCGGAAGACTTCGATCAGGGGCGTCGGATCCATGGGCAATCCTCCTTCACAGGCAGATAACTCGCTGCGGCCTGAGTTCAAACCGGGATCCAGGCCACCATCACACCCTGGACCCGTACGTCGCTCCTGCCGGGACGCACGGCCACCGTCTGCAGCTCCTCCACGGCCTGCTGCCAGCGGCCCGTTACCTCCTCCGTCCGTTGTCGCAGCTCTGCTTCCAGGGCGGCAAGGTCCTGGCGAAGGGTCTCAAGCTGGACCTCGGCCTTTTCGACCGCCTGCTCGGCGGCGGAACGCTGCCGATACCGGCTCATCGACGTGGATGCCGCCCGATAGCTGCGGCGTCCCAGGAACATCCCCAATACCGTCTCCCCCACGGAGATCAGAAATTCGCTTTGCCGGCTCTTTTCGGCTTCCTTGCGATGCTCCAGCGCCAGCTCGGCTGACCGTACCCGAGCCTCCAACTTCTCCATCTGTTTTCGATACTGCTCGGTAATCCGGTCGACCTCGGCGTCCCGCACCTCACGGGCCGCCTGGTTGAGACGGAGCCGAAACTCGCGCTCAGACTCGTCGGGGCGGGCGTAAAGCTGAAGTCGGGGACTGTACAACAGGTCGAGTCGGCGGGTGCGCACGAGGTGGTCGGCAAGCTCCTGCGCCAGGCGGCTGAGCTCCCGGGGCCGGGACAGGGCAGCAGGCAGGGGTTCAAACCGGGCGTTGGTCACCGGGGAGGAATCACCGAAGGGATAGTGGCCCGCCCAAGGCTCAGCCTTTCGCCAAAGGTCGGGTTCCATTTCGGTTCCCTGCCACAGCAGGGCGAATTCCTGGCGGGTGTCGACGCCGGTTTTCCGGTCCAGGAAATGGATCGTCCCGTAGCCCAGCAGGCCGGGCCGGTACCGCACCGGACCGGCGGTCGTACCGCCGCCGGCCTTCGACGGCGGCAAAAAAATCTGTGTCACCCCCTCCGGCAGGACGGGCGGCGAGTCGGTCAGGAACTCTGTTTCTGTCGGCGTGGGGCGGGAAATGGGAGCTGCAGGCGCTGCCGGGGCGAAAGCGGCCGCCGGGGAGACCGCAGGCTGCAACTGCTGAATCTGCTGTCGGGTCAGGGGACCTCGCAGGTAGGACATCGCCCAGCGTGTCTGGAAGACCAGGGGCCTCCCTTCGTGGACGTTGTGGAGCAGGAACACCCGGCTGCTGAGGCCGGAAAGCAGGTGGTTCAGCGCCGTCCGATCGAGGGCGGCGCCTCCGGCAGCCCCCACCAGTCCGTCGATGACCCGCTGTTTGTCGCGCTCGGTTTGCAGACGGCCGATAAACCACGTTCCGGCGTTGCCCAGACCCTTGTAATCCAGGTCCACCGGGTTCTGAGTGGCCAGCACCATACCGAGTCCGAAAGCCCGGGCCTGCTTCAACAGTGTCAGCATGGGCTTCTTGCAGGGGGGATTGGCGGTGGGCGGGAAGAACCCGAAGATTTCGTCCATGTAGACCAGGGCCCGCAGGCTGGTGGTCCCAGGCTGGGTGCGCATCCACCCGATCAGCTGATTGAGCAGCAGGGTCACGAAAAAGATCCGCTCCGCATCGCCCAGGTGGGCGATGTAGAAGATGGAGTGCCGCGGGCGGCCGTCCTCAGCCGCCAGAAAGTTGGGGATCTCCATCGGATCCCCCTGCAACCAGCCGGCAAACGCCGGTGAGGCAAGCAGGCTGTTCAGGCTGACGGCGAGCTGGAACCGGTCGGGACCGGGGAAAAAGGTTTCCAGGTCGAAGACCCCCAGCCGGGTCAGCGGCGGTTTCTGGATCGCCAGGATCAGCCGTCCCAGATCCAGGGGCTCGCCCTGCCGCCAGAAATGCTCCACGAGGTTGGAAAGCAGGATGTGCTCGCGGGACCGGATGGGGTCGGCGTCCAGGCCCAGCAGTCCCAGCAGGGCGCTGACCATCGCCTCGATCCGCTCCCGCAGCGTCTCGGCATCCTGGTTCCAGTCCAGCGGAGGGGCGTCGAAGGAATGCAGCAGAGAAACCGGACGGCCGGTTTCGCTGCCCGGCGTGTAGATGCGGAAATCGGCGGACTGGCCCAACCTCCGGATGCGTTCGCCGTCCTGTCCCCACTCCGCCAGGCCCTGTCGCCACCGTTGGGCCTCCTGGGCTGCAAAGTCCACTGGGGACAGTCCCTTTCGCTCGGCGTCGTCGGGATTGATCCAGGGCAGAAAGTCAGCGGGCCGGAGGTCCGGGAACTGCAGCAGCAGGTTGGTGATGTCGCCTTTGGGGTCGATGATGAGGGCGGGGACCCGGTCGATGCCCGCTTCTTCGAGGAGGTTGATGCAGAGACCGGTCTTGCCGCTGCCGGTCATTCCCAGGACGACGGCGTGAGTGGTGAGGTCCCGGGCATCGTACAGGACAAGTCGGCCGGTGGTGGTTCCGGCCTGCGGATCGTACTCCTTCCCCAGATAGAACGCCCCCAGCTTCTCGAAATCCATGGCGCCTCCCGTGTCCTAGCGTCCGCCCCGCGGCTGCACGCCGACTGCTCCATCCTAGACGAGGGACAGGCGAGCGGAAAGCGTGCGAGTTTCCGGGGGCGGCAGCGGGGGGCTGGAACCTGGAGCGCCTTGGTCGGAGAAGCGGTCACGTGCCGGCAGCCTTGCGGGTTCGGTTCCCTGCGCCCCCGACCCGCCAGGCCGAACCCGGCAGCGGGCATCCCCTGAAATGAGCCGCTATCTCGAGCCCGCTTCGGAACGCCGGCGCAGGAAAACCCGAAAGGTGGTCCCCACCCCAGGCGTACTGTCGACCTCGATCCGCCCTCCGTGGCGTTCAACAATGTGCCGGCTCTGGAAGAGCCCGATCCCCATGCCTTGCGGCTTGGTTGTCTGAAAGGGCTGGAACAGCCGCTCTTCAACAAACTCCCGAGTCATGCCGCAACCGCGATCCTGGACCTCGATCACAGCCCAGCCGTCGACGGCTCGAGTCCTGACCACGATCGGGGGTGCCGGAGCCGCCTCCCCGGAAGCCTTGGCCGGATCTGTCGATCCCACTTCGCGGGAAGGCCTGTTGTCGGCACCCGCCAGCGCTTCCTGGGCATTGAGCACCAGGTTCTGCAGAACCTTTCGGAACTCCCCGGGATCCATATCCACCCGACCTGCAGGCGCCAGCTCGATACCCAGCCTGTCCCCCAAACCGGGCTTCAGATCGGCGAGCACGGAGGCCACCCACTGCGCGAGATCGATCGCCTGCACCTCCATCGCGACGTTGTCCCGGATCAGAGAGAGGCGGCTGCACATCGAACGGATCTTGTCGACGCTCTGGGAAATGGTCTTCAGGGCATCCTCTCTGAACTCCGGGTTGTCATAGTAGCGGGGGAAATTCTGAACGGTCAGCGAGAGCCTGGAAGCCAGATTCTTGAGGTCGTGCAGGAAAAATGCGGACATGTGCTGAAACGCCTGCATCTCCGAGGCCTCGGTGAGACGTCGAGCAAGACGAATGTTCATCAGCAACGCCGCCGTCTGGTCTCCCAGGACCTCCAGCAGTTCCAGGTCCTCCGGCGCAAGGGGCTTGTAGCGGACCCGCTCTCCCAGTGTGATCGCGCCCAACAGCTCGTCCTTGTGCCGAAGCGGCAACAGGTAGCGGACGCGGGGCGGAATCGCTTTGGCGTCCATGACGTAGGGGCGTTGCCTTTCCCTTTCCTCCCCGAGGTTCAGTTCGATGAGTCCCTCGGCCTTGACCAGTTCCTCCGCCAGCGGCTGCAGTTCAGGGCTGGCGGCCTCCTCCTGGCTCAAACCGGTGGATTCCTTGAGACGCAACCGGCGGCTGCCGGGATCCCACAGCCAGAAGGACACGCTGAGCGTCTCCAGGGTGTCCGAGATCAGCCGGACGACGGTCCTGGCAATTTGGGTCTCATCGAACCGGTCGCCCACTCCCTGGCTGAAACGGGTCCAGATCTGACGGTAATCGTGGGTGGGCCTCCGGAAATGGAGACGGGTCCAGCGTCTCAAGTCCTGCCGGGCCCGGTCCGAGAGCGCTACGATCAGTACCGCCAGCACCGCAAGAAACACGACGATGTCCCGGATCTCGGCCGACCATCCCAGCGCTCGGAGGGCTTGGGCGACGAAACCCACTCCCACCAGATACGCCCCCACCGCCAGCACAACGATCGAACCGCGAAGAGCCGTCTCGGAGACGTAGATTTCAAGCGCGAAACCGGAGCTTCGGCGGAGCGAAACGACCAGCAATACTGCAGCCGCCACCAAGGTCCAGGAGATCAATCCCTCGAGATCGGATGTCCAGCTCTTGAAGAGCACTGCCTGGCTGGACGCGAAGATCCGCACCCCGAAAAAGCCGCCGATGCCGAGGACGGCGAACTTGATCTGCCAGCGGACCCTGCCCAGGGACGACCGCAGAGTGCGTTCCAGGTTGGCCACAATGGTGGTGAAACACAGGATGAGCAGGATGTGCAGGAGATAGCCGCGCAGCCCCAGCGGCCAGATCCAGATCTCCTGCCCCGGATCCAGGACCGGCAGACCCTGGAAGAGGTGCTCATAGGGGAGCACGATGAGGATCAAAGTCAGGGCGGAGATGACGCCCCCCAGCCACCATCCGCGCCGGCGCGAACCCTCCGCCAGAGCCCTTCCGTAAGCCAGACTGAAGGGAATCCAGACGGCCGGCAGGAGAGCCGTAGACACCAGGCGCAAGGTCTGCCACCAAAGCACCTCGGAAGGAACCACGGAAGAAACCGCCAGGCCGGCCAGCACCCGCTCGCAGGCCAGCAGCAGCAGACCCGGGGCCAGGAGGCTGTAACGGGCGGACCTCTTGTCGGCAACCGCCGCAAAAGCGGCCACCGCCAAAGCCGCGGTTGCGGCGAGGATGAAATTCAGCGCCATGGCTGAGCTGATTGTAGCGCCGTTTCCGGAAAGGGCGGACATGGGATTGCGCAAGGATCGCGGGAGTCCTGCGGATAGCGCCGACGGCGGAGGGTCTGGGGAGTTCACCAGCTTCTGCGTCAAAGCGGGTGGTGCGGAATTGATCTCCCCTCCGGCTTCGACAATAATCAGGCCAGGAGGATCACGGCGGTGGCGGTGGACCCGTTAGGCGAAGCGAAGGGGCGGCTGGAAGAGATCCAGGCAGAGGCAAGGCGACTGCAGAGACAGGTCGAGGCGAATTCTGACGAAGTGCTCCATCAGATGTTGGCTGCACTGGAGTCCGCCAGGGTCGCCCGTGAACAGCGGGCACGCCTGGAGGATCTCAGGGCGGAGGCCCTGTATCTTCGGATGCTCCACGACCTGCCCATCGAGGACCCGGCTGTCCCCGAAAGCCGCAGGGCGGACGCCGACCGGGCCTGGCAGGAGTTGCGGGCGCTCCTGCAGCCGGTGCGGCCCTCCGCCAAGTGGCTGGAAAAGATCAGGGAACTGGAACTGTCTCGTTCCCGCGGTCCGGTCCTGACCCCGGAGGAGCGCGCTGAGCTGGAGCGGCGTCTGAAGGATAACGTTTGTCCGATCTGCGTCTCCTATGCCCTGGACGGCAGCTGTACGCAGGAGGCCTTTGAAACCTGCCCGATCGAGCTGTTTCTCGGCCGACTGGTCGCCTTGATCCAGGAACTGGGTCACCGCCCCTGGATGGAAGACTATTTCGAGCGCATGTACCGTGAAATCTGTCCAGGCTGTCAGGGACGTACCGGAAAGGATTTCTGTCCGCCGCGGGAAGACGGCGATTGCTCCCTGTTCACCTATCTGCCCACCGTCGTGCGGACCATCGAAGATTTTCTGGCTGAGCGCCAGGCAGGCCCCCGGGCATAGTCAGAGGCTGAGGGCCCGGTACCGCCGCCCGCCGCGCCCGTTCATCGCCCCTCGGGCACCAATCTACCAGCCATGGACCTTCACCTTTTCAGAACCTTTGGTGAGGCCCTGGCGCTGGGCCTCCTGATCGGCAGCGAGCGCTATCGCGGTCGCCAGGAAGGTGATTCCAAGGCTGCCGGAGTCAGGACATTCGCCATCATCGCTCTCCTGGGAGCGACTGCCGGCCTGATCCAGAGCACTCCCCTCACCCTGCTGAGCTCTGCGGCGCTGGCAGCGCTGGTGATTGTGAGTTATCTCCGGAACAGCGTTACCGACCCCGGCCTGACCACAGAGATGGCGGCCCTGTTGACGTTCTGGCTGGGGTATCTGCTGCGGGACTATGAAGCGCTGGCCGTGGGTACTGGCATTGTGGTGGTCATCCTGCTGGCGTCAAAAAGGGCGCTCCACGATTTCGTCAGGAAGCGGGTCAGCGAGGCGGAGTTCTTCAGCACCCTGAAGTTCCTGGCGGTGGTTTTCGTGGTGCTGCCGCTGGTTCCCGACCAGGGTCTGGGGCCGTTCGGTTTCTTCAATCCCCGCAAAGTCTGGATGCTGGTGATCCTGATTTCCGGCATCAGCTACGCCGGTTACGTGGCGGTCCGGGTCTATGGGGGAGAGAAGGGGCTGACCCTGAGTTCTCTGCTGGGCGGGATGGTGTCCACCACCGCGGTAACCCTCGCGCTGGCTGGACGTGCTCGTGAGAACCCATTGCTGTCAAGGTTCTGCGCCCTTACCGGAACGATGACCGGCGCCGTTCAGTTCCCGCGCCTCCTGTTCGTGATCTGGTTGGTCGACGACAGCTTGGGGGCGCGGCTCCTGGTGCCGCTGGCCACGATGACTTTGGTCGGGCTGGCGGTGCCGGCCCTGATCCAGCGGCGATTCCGCCAAGTCGAGAGGACTGAACCGCTCCTGACCGAGCTCAAGAACCCATTCTCGATCCTGCCGGTTCTCAAGTTCGCCCTCTTCCTGACGGCTGTGCTGCTGGCCGCCCGGGTCGCCGCATCCTCTTTGGGCGCAGGCGGCGTTTATCTCACTGCCGCGGTTTCCGGGCTGGGGGGTGTGACTGCGCTCGGCCTCTCGGTCGCCGACATGGTGGCGCAGGCCGCCCTGGCACCCGGACCTGGTTCAGTGGCGGTTTTGATCGCCATCGCCGCCAACATGGTGTCGAAAACGGTTCTCGCCAGCGTGAATGGAACCGTCCGGATGGGTGCGTGGCTGGGAGCCGGCTTCCTGCTGATGCTGGCTGCCGGCGGAACGGTTGTTGCCCTGTCCCCGCAGCCATGAGTTACTCTGGGTGAGCCATGGGGTTGTCGATCGCGGACCGGGTTTCGCTCTGGTTGTCCGTTGCCGTGATGCTGGGAAGCGTTGCTTCCCAGACGTCGGCTGCCTCTTCCCGGGAAGACAGGGACGGGACTCCGCTCTATCAGGTGGTCACCCTCGACCATCCGGAACGCTTGGCCCGACTGAAAGGAGAACTCGGGAAGGAAGGGTTTCTGCTGGTGCAGAAACTCAATCGCCGGGACGCGGCGCACATGAGGAAAGGGACCCGAATTGTGGTGCCCGCGAGCCCGGGGCCCCCCGAGCGGTTCAGCCCACTCCCCCTGGAGGTTGCTGCCGCCAGGAACCTCGGCAAGCTGATCCTGGTGAACCAGCGCGTTCAGGCTTTCGCTGCCTATGAGGCGGGGACGCTGGTGAACTGGGGCCCGGTCAGCACCGGTACCCGCAAGCAGCCCACCCCGAACGGCCTGTACCATGTCAACTGGAAGGCCCCCAGCCGGCGCAGTTCCATCAACCGCAACTGGCTCATGCGCTGGTACCTGAATCTCCATACTTCCATGGGAGTGGCGCTTCACCAGTACGCCATGCCCGGCCGACCGGCCAGTTACGGCTGCGTCCGCCTGCTGGCGGAAGACGCCCGATGGGTTTATCGGTGGGCAGATTCGTGGCTGCCCTCCGGGGACCCCTCAGTGCCCCGGGCGTTCGGGACGCCGGTGGTGGTTTTCGGCGAATACGACGACTCGAGTCCGCCGCCCTGGGATCAGATGCCGCTCGCGCCCGAGCTTGCGACGGTGGCGGAGGAGGAAGTCGAAACCGCTCTCAATCCGTACCTGTGGATTCTGGAGAAACGGTATCAAGAGAGAATGGAGCTGGAAGGCTCCTTCCGCGACCGCTGAGCCGTCCGGCTGAGGAATCGGGTGCGGATTCGCGTCCCCGGCCATGCCCGGGAGCGGATCACTGGGCTTTCCTGGCCTGGACCTTGCCGCTGTCCCCTCCCCCCTGCCAAGTCCCGGTCAGGGTGTCCCCTTCGACTTTGGTTTGGACCGCGTAGCTTGAACCCTGAATCCAAACCTCAAAGGTGAGCTGGTCGCCGTCGAGCTTCACGTTTTGGAGCTCAACCTCATTGCCGTCCGGCAGGATCAGCCGGCCGGCCAGCTTCCCCTCGGACTCGCTCATGATCAGCGTGAGATGATACGTATCTCCGTACGAAGTGGACGAGGTCACCTCCCATCGGCCTGCCAGACTCGATGCCGCCGCTGCGAAGCAGAGAGTTGCCGTTGTCACCAGAAGGGAACCGAGCAGGGACTTGCGCATAAAATTTCTCCTCTGTCGAGCAACGCTACCATACACGTCTGCGTGAGTCGACGCCACGATGCAGCCGCTTGCGCTTGACTTCTGGAGCAAAGCGCCTCTATAATTCCTGTTAACTTGGCAAAATTGATCGAATTAATCGGATTGGAATGATTTCGAGGCACCATGAACAACAGCAAACGGATTTACGGCTCCATCACGGAACTGGTCGGCAACACTCCTCTGGTCAGGCTCAACCGTGTCAATCAGACCCACGCCACCATCGTGGCCAAGCTGGAATTTTTCAATCCCGCCAGCAGCGTCAAGGACCGGATCGGCCTCTCCATGATCGAGGCCGCTGAGCGCGCCGGGCTGATCCAGCCGGGGCGCACGGTCATCATCGAACCGACCAGTGGTAATACCGGAATCGGTCTGGCGTTTGTGGCGGCCGCCAAAGGTTATCGGCTGATGCTCACGATGCCGGATACCATGAGTCTGGAGCGCCGAAAGCTGTTGCGCGGCTATGGTGCGGAACTCGTACTGACTCCAGGTGCCGAAGGGATGAAGGGCGCAATCCGGAAGGCCGAAGAATTGGCCGCTCAGACCCCCAACAGTTGGATTCCCCAGCAGTTCAAGAATCCAGCCAACCCGGAGATCCATCGCCGTACCACGGCGGAGGAAATCTGGCGTGATACCGCCGGCGAGGTGGACATCCTGGTCTCGGGAGTGGGAACAGGGGGAACCCTGACGGGGGTGGCTGAGGTAATCAAGCCGCGTAAACCGTCCTTCCGGGCCATTGCGGTGGAGCCGGAGGCTTCTCCCGTGCTCTCCGGAGGTGCGCCCGGCCCCCACAAAATCCAGGGAATAGGTGCCGGTTTCATACCGGATGTCCTGAACACCGCGATGATCGATGAGGTGATCCGGGTATCCAACGACGATGCCTTTGCCACGGCGCGCCGGCTGGCGAGGGAAGAAGGCTTGATGGTCGGGATTTCTTCCGGCGCGGCGGCCTGGGCGGCGCTGCAAGTGGGCGCCCGGCCGGAGAACGCCGGGAAGCTGATCGTTTTTGTGGCTCCCAGTTGTGGCGAGCGCTATCTCAGCACCGCCCTCTTTGCGGAAGAGGAGCTGGCGACGGCAGGTTAAGACGCCGTTCAGTCCGCGCGGCTGGGGTCCGGTTGCACCTCGAGTTCGAGGTCTGCAGGCCGGGAGCGGAAGAACAGGTAGATGGGTATACCCGTCAGGACGGTGGCCAACCCGGCGAGAGTCTCCCAGGGATTGGCCACAACCGCCATCCCCAGCACGCCCACGTTGATCAGGATGAACAGTGTCGGCAGCACTTTGGCGTCGCTGACGCGGTACAGGGCCGAAACCGTCAAGGTGGCGAACAGGATCAGCACAAAGCCCGAGTAGACCAGGATCTGGTAGAAGTCCCCCACCAGGACCAGACCCGAGGCGATCAGGGTCTGAAACCAAATGGCCCGGGCGGGCACCTTGCGGAGCGGACTCACCGCGCTCAGCCAGCGGGGGAAGAGACGGTCCCGGGACATCGCGAAGTAAACCCGGGGGCCGGCAATGGACATGGCCGTCAGTGAGCTGAGAATGGAAACCAGGATCAGCAGGTTGACCAGTTGTCTCCCCAGTGGCCCGAAGACCCTGGCTGCGGTCAGCTCGGCCACCGCAATCGTCCCTCCCAACTGTTCCAGGGGTGCGGCAGCGAGGTAGGCGGCGTTGATCAACGCATAGAGGGCGATCACGAGCCCGGTGCCCAGCAGCAGCGATGCCGGAATGTTCCGGCCCGGCGACTTGATTTCCTCAGCGATGTAGGCCGAGGCGTTCCACCCGCTGTATGCAAACATCACAAGGACAACCGCTGACGCCGCCGAGGGCAGGTCTCGCGGCAGCAGTGCCCCCGCCAGTACCTCCTCCAACTGGCCGCTGGTGCTGCGCCCCAGGACCGCTACCGCGAACCCCAGCACCAGGACCAGGTTCAGAATGGTCACGGCCGAGTGGAAGCCGGTTCCCGCTCGCAGGCCCGCCGAGATCAACCCGGCCACCAGCACCAGGCTGGCGACAGCCATCAGCCGGAGCCCGATCCCATCCTCAGGCGTTTCCCATGGCAGGAGGGCGCGCAGGTAGTAGACCAAACCCAAGGCAGAGGCCGCGGTAGGGGCGGTGAACCCGATGACCAAAGATGTCCAACCCGACAGAAATGCCACCGCGGGGCCGTACGTGGGACGCAGAAAAGCGTACTCACCCCCCGCCCGCGGGAACAGCACTCCCAGCCGCGCGTAGCACAGGGCGCCGATGATGGCCAAAGCTCCCCCCAGGATCCAGACCCCCATCAGCCACGGCGAAGGGCCGAGCTGACGGAAGATCAGACCGGTGGTGGTGAAGATCCCGATCCCGATGATGTTGCCCATCACCAGCAGGGTCGATCCCAGCAGGCCGATCTCGCGGTAAAGAGACATCGTGTTGTCAGATTGAATTCCGTGCCGGGGCGTTCATTCGTCACGCCTCCCGGCCAGGCAAGCCGCCGGGCCGAGATCCGACGGGGACAGGTCACCGGCGAACCGCACGGGCTTCAAGCCTACCGCGAACCCTCGACAAGCTCCACGATTGCCGCCTCCAGCGTTTCCCTGGACTGAAAATTGATGAAATGGCGGCGTACCACACCCTCGGCATCCAGCAGGAACAGGGTGGGGAAGATGTTGACGTTGCCGAAAGCCGTCCGGGCTTCCGCGGTGAGTTCCACCTGGCCGAAATCGAGTCCCTGCTCGGCGGCATACTGGCGGCGGGATTCGGCGGTGGTTCCGATCTCCAGGACGGAGTCGGCATTGAGGCCGATGAACTGCATCCGGTCGCCATAGCGTCGATGAAGCTGCGCCAGAATCGGACTGATGCGCACGCAAGGCGGACACCCTGTAAACCAGAAATAGAGGAGGGCGGGCCGTCCCCGGAGCTCGGACGACGCCAGCGTCGACCCGTCGAAACGCCTGAGCTCGAAGTCGGGAGCCGGACGACCTTCCCACTGGACCAACCGCACTCCCTCTCCCCGACGGGCCACGAAAGCGTCGATGTTGGAGTGATTCAACGCGATGATTTCCTGCTGCTGGTTGCGGGTAAACAGGGGTGGGATTCTGGGGTCTTTCTCCAGGGCCGACAGCACCAGTTCGATGGCCGGGGTTCCCACCCCGAACGTCAGGGACAGGTCACGGCGGGAAGGAATCCGTCCGGAAGTCCGCTCTTCCTGCTGCAGATGGGACGGAACGGCGAACAGGATTTCATAGAGCCGCCCCAGGAATGCCCGTTCCTCGGCCGAGAAGCGGTCACTGTTGTACAGGGCCGAGAAGTTGATCTGTCCGCCTTGGGCCAGCACCTCACGGACCTTGGCCACCACCTGCAACTCCACCGGGGACGGATCACCCGGCGCGGGGACAGTCCCCGCCGCAGCCGGCAGAACAAAAACTCCAAGTACAGCCGAAAAGCCGGCAACCATCGCCAAACCGTATGCCTTCATAAACCTCCCATTTTTCCGGTTAACCGGACGCCAACCCACCGGTGGGCCCGTTCCCCTCTTGCCTCAACCTTGATGCTCTCGAGGGGTGAAGGTTTCCGGCAGGGTCCTGGCCGGCCTCTCAAGACTGCTGGTCCTTGCGGTCCTCGTGCGGAGTGATCACCAGAGTGGAATCCAGTTGCGGCCCTTCAGGCGTCAGTTCGGTGGTGGTCTCGACGGTCTTCGGAAGCGGCGCTCCCAGCGACAGGATGGCCCGATCGGTGCTCCAGAAGACGCGTTCCCTGCCCAGTTCATCCAACAGCCCGCTGCGCTCCAGGAGCCGCTCCACCTTCGGGGCCAGGGAGGAGAGGAGCACTTCTCCGCCACCGTTCCGCTGGCGGCGGATGAGCTCCCGGAGCACCTCCATCCCTCTAGCATCCACTAGGGGCACTCCGCGCAACGACAGGATCAGGACCGCTCCCGGCGGATCGATGGCCTCCACCTTCTCCAGCAGCTTGCGGGCGGCCGCGAAAAACAGCGGGCCGGTCACGTAATAAACGCTGATGGCGTCGGGTCTGTGGCGCAGGCTCGCCGGAGGATTCTTCAACCGGTTCAGGTCCACGGGCTGTCGTACAACCTGAAGGTCGGCGATCTGGGCCATGAATACCAGGCTGCTGATCCCGAAGCCGATGACGATCGCCTGGGTCAGGTCCAGCAGGACGGTGGCGGCCAGGGTCACCACAAATGCGATCATGGCATGGCGGATCCGCCTGCCGAAGTAGAAGCGGATGGCGTGCCATTCGTTCATCCGCCATGCGGTGACCGCCAGCACCCCTCCCAAGGCGGCCAGCGGGATTAGCTCCAGCCAGGGTGCGAACAGGAGGGCTGATGCCAGCAGGATCAGCCCATGGGCGACCGACGCCAGACGTGTCACGGCACCGCTCTTGACGCTGACGCTGGTGCGGGCAATCGCGGCGGTGGCAGGCACGCCTCCCAGGAACGGGATCAGGATGTTCCCGGCCCCCTGCGCAGTCAGCTCAATGGAGTTGTGCATCCGGATGCCGGTCATGTTGCCTGCTACGGCTCCGCACAGCAGTCTTTCGATCGCACCCAAAGCTGCAATCGACATGGCCGGCACCAGCAATGCCGCCGCCGTCTCCCACTGGAAGTCGGCGAACCGGAGACGCTGTTCCAGCAGGATCGAGCGCGGGATTGAACCGATGACCGGCTGGTCTCCGCCAAGCCAGCCGGCGAGAATTGTGGCTGCCACGATCCCCACCAGCGACGCGGGGACCGCCCGCAACTTGGGAAGCCGCGGCCAAAGGACCATGGTGAGGATCACCACCCCACAGGCCAAAAGAGCATTCGGATTGGCGTCCTGGGCTGTCCCCGCCAAAGCGGTCAAACGATGCCAAAGGTGTTCTTCCCGCGGAGCCGGCAGACCCAGCATGGCGTGAAGCTGGCCGGTGGCGATGATGACCGCCACTCCGCTGGTGAACCCGGAGACCACGGGAGCAGGGATCAGTGAAACGACGCGTCCAAGCCGAAAAATGCCCAGGAGCAACATCATCACTCCGGCCATGCATCCCGCAATCCAGATTCCGGATTCCGGCGGCGCCGTAACGGGCAGCCACGATGATCAGGACGGCCGACATCGCTCCGGTGGGGCCCGAAACCTGATAGGGTGCCCCTCCCAAAGCGCCGATGACGATGCCCGCGGCGATCGCTGTGACCAGCCCTGCCGCAGCGTCGGCACCCGACGCCACACCGAAAGCCAGGGCCAGCGGCAGCGCCACCGCTGCCACGGTGCGGCCGGCCAACAAGTCGCGTCTCAGTGAATCCATTCCGTAGCCGGCAAACTCCTTTTGAATCAGTGCTCGATATTCTCTCCACATCCAAGATCTCTCCCGAGCCCTTCCGCCTCCCGTATGATTCGGGGACAGAAGCCCTCCATCATACGCCTCCGCCGGCAGGCGGGAGGCAGCGGAGCAAGGGCGTCACAAATCGGCCGGTACGGCGTATGGAAGCATTTGAAGAGACCCCGCCGCGTTCCCGCCACTTGCCGCTCGGGGCCGACGGCGGGCCCTGCATGCTGTCATCGAGGAGGGGAGATGTCCTCAACCGTTCAGTTCAGTCTCAACGGCCGGCCGGCCAGTGTCGAAACCGATCCCGAGCGAACCTTGCTCTGGGTCCTGCGTACCGATCTCCAGCTCACCGGTACCAAGTACGGCTGCGGAATCGGTCAGTGCGGGGCCTGTACGGTGGTCGTGGATGGGCGGGCGGTCCGTTCGTGTCTGGTGCCGGTACGTTCTGTCGCGGGGAAGGAAGTTGTCACCATCGAGGGCCTTGCCCGCAACGGCCGACTCCATCCGCTGCAGGCTGCATTTGTCGCCCACGACGCGCTCCAGTGCGGGATCTGTATCCCGGGTATGCTGATGAATGCATACGCCCTGCTGCTGCGGCATCCAGACCCGTCACGCGAACAGATCCTGCGGGGGATGGAAGGGAACCTTTGTCGTTGTGGCGCATACCGCCGGATCGTGGCCGCCGTCCAGAGCGCGGCACGGACGATGAGGGAGGGCTGAGGCCATGAAGCATCCGGATATTGAACTCTACGACCGCCTGATGGAACGGAATTTCCGGTCCGAGTTTGCCCTGTCCCTGCCCATGGACCGCCGCAGCTTCCTGAAGCTCGGGGGAGGAATTCTGGTCCTGATTGCAGTCCCAGGCTCCGCCGCCGCCCAATCCGGGGGAAGGAGGCTGCCCGAAGATTTCAACGCCTTCCTGCTGATCGGAGAAGACGGCCAGGTCACAGGGTTCACCGGCAAGATCGAGATGGGGCAGGGGATCAACACGTCATTGGCTCAGATGCTGGCCGAGGAGCTCAATGTGCCGCTGGAGCGGGTCAGGATGGTCATGGGCGACACGGACCTTTGTCCATGGGACATGGGGACCTTCGGCTCACTGACCACCCGTGCCTTCGGGCCTCCGTTCCGCAAGGCGGCGGCGGAGGCACGCGCGGTGCTGGTCCAGTTGGCAGCCTCGAAGCTGGAGGTTCCGGCCGAGCGGCTCCAGGTTGCCGACGGCGAGGTTTTCGATCCCGTCTCGGGGCGCCGTGTGGCCTACGGAGAGCTTACGCAGGGACGGCGGATTGTTCGGCGTGTCGAGGGGGAGGCGGCTCCGGAAGCGCCATCTGCCTTCAGCATAGTCGGCCGGCCTGTGCTGCGACAGGACGCGGTGGAGAAGGTTACCGGTGCCGCGCGATATGCCGGCGACATCCGCCTTCCCGGGATGCTTTACGCCCGGATTCTGCGCCCGCCGGCCCATGGAGCCCGCCTGCAGGAGGTGGACACTTCCGCGGCGGAAAAGATCGAAGGCGTGCGTGTGGTCCGCGAGGGAGACTTGGTGGCGGTTCTGCACCCCCACCCGGAGGTGGCGGAACAGGCGCTGGCTGCTGTCAAGGCGAAGTTCGAGCCGGCTCCCGCTGGTCCGGACGACGAGTCAATCTACGATCACCTCCTCCAGCATGCTCCCGCCGGAGAAGTCGTCGCCCAGGGCGGCGATCTTGCCGCCGGTCAGGCGGCCGCTGTGCTGACGGCGGAGGAAAGTTATCTGAATGCATATGTCGCCCACGCCCCCATCGAGCCCCACACCGCTGTGGCGGCCCTGCAGGAGGGCCGGCTGGTCATCTGGGCTTCGACGCAGACCCCGTTCCGTCTGAAAGAGGAGGCGGCTGCGGCCTTGCAGCTTTCACCGGAGCAGGTGAGGGTCATGACGCCCTTTGTCGGCGGCGGCTTCGGCGGAAAGTCGAACAATCTGCAGGCTCTGGAGGCTGCGCGGTTGGCGAGACTCACCGGCAGCCCGGTCCAGGTCGCCTGGAGCCGTGCCGAGGAGTTTTTCCTGGACACCTTCCGTCCGGCGGCCGTGGTCAAGATCCGGGCCGGCATCGATCGCCTGGGAAATCTGACTTTTTGGGACTACGCAGTCTACGGGGCAGGCGAGCGGGGCTCGCAGCAGTTTTACGCGATTCCCAACCACCGAACCGTCGTCTATGGATCCGGTTGGCGGGGGAGGGAAGGCGGTCACCCGTTCGCCACCGGTCCTTGGCGGGCGCCGGCCAATAACACCAACACCTTTGCGCGGGAATGCCATCTCGACATCCTGGCCCAGAAAGCCCGGCTCGATCCGGTCTCGTTCCGCCTGCGCAATCTCAAGGACCCGAAGTTGATTGGAGTCCTCAAAGCGGCGGCGGACCGTTTCGGCTGGGAAGGGAAAGTCTCGCCCAGCGGCCGGGGTATCGGCGTTGCGATGGGAGTGGATGCCGGTACTTCGGTCGCTCACCTGGCTGAGGTTGAGGTGGACCGGTCCACCGGCAGGATTCGGGTGAAACGGGTGGTTTGCGCGCAGAACATGGGCCTTTGCGTCAACCCGGCAGGGGCGGCCCTGCAGATGGAAGGCTGCATCACCATGGGTCTGGGATACGCTCTGGCCGAACAGATCCGATTCAAGGACGGGACGATCCTGGACACCAATTACGACACGTACCGGATTCCGCGGTTTTCCTGGGTACCCGAGATCGAGACCGTCATCGTGGAGGATCGGGATTCTCCGCCGCAGGGTGGAGGAGAACCGGCCATCGTCTGCATGGGAGCGGTGCTGGCCAATGCGGTGTTCGATGCGGTGGGAATACGGCTCTTCCATCTGCCCATGACACCGGAAAGGGTGAAGGCGGCGATGGCCGCCAGCTGAAGTTCCCGGACTCCGCGGCAGGTCCCTGGGGAAGGCGCCGCGCCTTGGACTCCTCCATTGCTCTGTCCCCGGCGAGGCCCGCATCGCCTCCGCCACCGCCGGTTGCATCGCCGCGTGATGGGCCGCCTCTTGGGCCCCTGACGTCTGAATCCTCCTGCCCTGAGCTCAAGCCGCCACCAAGCTCTCCGCCGGCGGCGGGTCCGCGTCGACGGCTCTGCTTCTCGTCGGCGGGCCCCGGTTCGTCCCGTTCGAGCGGCCCGGAGGCGTCTTCGGATCAACGGTGAGCCCGCCGTGAATTGCCCGAGCCTGCCGGTGCGGCCCCGTCGCGAGGCGAATAGTCGACAAATATTCGACAGACTTTCTGGACATCCCTGCGTCATCACCTGAAGACGGTCCCGCTTCAGAGATGGCGCGATCCCCCTCCGTCGGTTTGTGACCGCGCCCGTGGAAGCGGATCATTCCGGGTTCTGAAACCGAAATAGGGAAATGGGCATCCTTCGCTTTGCACAAACGTTGTTTAGATTTTGTCCAAGAGAAGAAAATGAGAATCTGTGAAGCGGAGGAACGCTGCGATGAAACCTCGGAGACCTGGAGGGGAGGGGGGGCAGCGGTGAACCCTACGGCTGGCAACCCTCGACGAACCTGGTGGGCGCCGATTGTCGCCTGGTTCGACAGTTGGGCGGCCTCTGAGCCGGTGCCTTCTGAGGAGGCGGACCGGCCCGACTGGCTTCGGGTGGCACCCTTCGTCGCCCTTCACTTGGCCTGTTTTGGAGTCCTGTGGGTCGGATGGAGCCCGGTAGCGATTGCCACGGCAGGAGCTCTGTATCTGCTGCGCATGTTCGCCGTCACCGGGTTCTATCACCGCTACTTCTCCCACCGGACATTCAAGACCTCCCGTCTCAGGCAGTTTCTCTTTGCGGTTTGGGGCGCTACAGCGGTCCAGCGCGGGCCTCTTTGGTGGGCCGGGCATCATCGTCACCATCACCGGTGTTCCGACCGGGAAGAGGATCCCCACTCTCCGATCCAGCACGGCTTCTACTGGAGCCATATGGGTTGGATCATCAGCAAAGGGAACTTTCTTACAAGGCGGGCTTACGTACGGGATCTGGCCAAATTCCCTGAATTGGTGCTCCTGGATCGCTTTGATTCTCTCGTCCCGGCCCTGTTGGCGTTGGCAACTTACGGAACTGGGGAATTGCTGGCAGCCTGGTGGCCCGAGTTTGGCACCAATGGTCCTCAACTCTTTGTCTGGGGATTCGTGATCTCGACGGTTGTGCTGTTCCACGCAACGTGCTTCATCAACAGCCTGGCGCATTTGGTAGGTAAGCGACGCTTTCCCACTCAAGATCACAGCCGCAACAGTCTTCTGCTGGCCCTGATCACTCTCGGGGAGGGTTGGCACAACAACCATCACTATTATCCGACGGCGACTCGTCAGGGTTTCTATTGGTGGGAGATCGATCCGACATATTGGGGCCTGAAGCTGCTTGAGAAGCTCGGACTGATCTGGGATCTGCGTCCTGTCCCCCGAAAGGTTCTGGGTGAAAGGCTGGCATGAGAATCGCCGTGGTGGGCTCCGGGATCTCGGGATTGACCTCGGCATGGCTCCTCAGCCGCCGGCATGAGGTGGTGCTTTACGAGGCGAACCATCGTTTGGGGGGACACACGCATACGGTCGTTGTGGCCCTGGAAGACCGGGAAATCCCGGTCGATACGGGCTTCATCGTCTTCAACGAACAGAACTACCCGAAGTTCAGCCGCCTCCTGGAGTGCTTAGGCGTCACCACCCAGCCCTCTTCGATGAGTTTCTCAGTCCGCGATGAGGTGACCGGTCTGGAGTACAACGGAACCTCCCTGAACTCCTTGTTCGCTCAGCGCCGGAATCTAGTACGTCCTGCCTTCCTGCGAATGCTTCTGGATATCCTTCGGTTCTTCCGTGAGGCGCCGGAACTGATCGGTTCGTCTGATCGCACGCAAACGCTCGGCGATTGGGTACGCCGGCGCCGGTACTCCGATCCTTTCTTGCAGTGGCACTTGTACCCGCTGGTAGCTGCCATCTGGTCCACCGGGCGGCTGGGCGCCGAACATTTCCCCGCGGTCATGCTGGCTGAGTTCTTCTACAACCACGGCTTTCTGAGGCTCAGCGGTAGGCCCCGGTGGCAGGTTATTCGCGGAGGTTCGCACCGATATCTGGAGCCCCTTACGCTTCCGTTTCGTGACGGAGTGCGCCTGGGGACCCCGGTCGTCGCCGTGACGAGGGATTCCGGCGGGGTGCGGATTCGCGACGAGGGCGGTGGCGAGGACCGGTTCGATCACGTTGTTTTAGCGGTTCACAGCGACCAGGCGCTGCGCATCCTCACCGATGCGGACCCGGCCGAGCGGGAGATCCTTGGAGCGATCCGGTACCAGGTGAACGACGTGGTTTTGCATACCGATTCGCAACTGCTGCCTCGCCGGCGCTTGGCCCGTGCCTCCTGGAATTTCCACCTCCCCTTGCAGGAGGAATGGCGCCCCACGGTTACATATTGGATGAACTCCCTCCAGGGGTTCTCTGGGCCCCCAGATTTTTGTGTCACATTGAATCGCACGGAAGCCATTCGTCCCGAGAAGATCATTCGACGCCTGAAATATGAGCATCCCGTCTTCGATGGTTCTGCCTTGGCCGCGCAGCGCCGTAAACACGAGATTTGCGGCCGGCGACGAACGTGGTTTTGCGGAGCATATTGGGGGTACGGCTTTCACGAGGACGGCGTCCGCAGCGCTTTGGATGCCTGCCGGGAACTGGGGGACCAATTGTGATCCGCGAGAGTGCAATCTACGAAGGTTGGTTACGGCACCGACGATATGTCCCGCGGAGACACATGTTCCGCTACTCCCTCTTTATGCTCTATCTCGACTTGAAGGAGTTGCCGGAGTTGTTTCGAGGAATGTGGTTGTGGTCCGCCGATCGCCCCGCTTTGGCCCGCTTTCGGAGAGACGACCACCTGGGGCATCCCGACGAACCGCTCGACGTCGCAGTCCGGCGTTTGGTGACCGAGCGAACCGGCCGCCAGGTGTGGGGACCGATCCGGCTGCTGACCCATCTTGGCTACTTCGGTTATCGCTTCAACCCCGTCAGCTTTTACTACTGCTTTGCTGAAGACGGCGTGACCCTCGAGGCCATTGTCGCCGAGATCAACAACACCCCTTGGGCGGAGCAGTATTGCTACATCTTGACGGGTTTGGGTGACGGCCGGCAGGGCGCATTTTCTCATCTGCGGTTTCCCAAGCAATTTCACGTGTCGCCTTTCCTGCCCATGGACATGGAGTACGACTGGTCCTTTACGGTCCCAGGATCGACGCTGGCCGTACATATGGAGAACTGGCGGCAGGGTGAACGCTGCTTCGACGCCACCTTGGTGCTGCGCCGCAAACCATGGGACCGGAGAGCGTTGAACCGGCTCCTGATTCGGCAGCCTTTGATGACGTTGCGCGTTACTGGAGCTATCTATTGGAATGCAGCTTGGTTATGGCTAAAGCGAGTACCTTTCCATCGGCATCCGGCTCAACAGCTTTGAAGAACCACCTCTCCATCTTCAGACCCTCCCGGCTCTTCGGGAGACCGTCACGATGGTTCGGAGACCGCCTCGTCAGTGCTTGTCGGGGCCGTCTCTTCCGACTGCTTGACGGCCTGAAGAGCGGGCACCTCCTTGTTCGGGACCGAGGGCAGACTTACAGCTTCGGCCCTCCAGACGCCCAGCTGGCGGCGCAGGTGACGGTCCGAGACGCCGCCTTTTACCTGGCGGTGGCTCGGCGCGGCTCGGTGGGCGTCGGCGAGGCTTACATGGACGGTCTCTGGTCGTGCGACCGACTGACGAATCTGATCCGGATTTTTGCCCGAGATCGGGAGCGTCTCCAGGCCGTGGAGGGCTTGCAGCCTTGGACGGAGTGGCTGCTTCGCTGGGAGTACCGCCGGCGGCGGAACACACGGGCGGGGAGCCGGAAGAACGTTCGCGACCACTACGACCTTGGCAACGATTTCTTCTCCCTCTTTCTGGACTCGACCATGATGTACTCGGCCGCCTACTTTCCGACCGAAGCAAGCACACTCGAGGAAGCTTCTTGGGCAAAGGTTGACCGAATCTGTCGTAAGTTGCAGCTTCAACCTGGAGATCATCTCATCGAGATCGGTTCCGGATGGGGTTTCTTCGCCTTTTACGCCGCGAAAAACTACGGCTGCCGCGTCACGACGACAACCCTTTCCGAAGAGCAATACCGCGAAACAGTACGCCGGATTGAGAAGGCCGGCTTGCGGGATCGAGTCAAAGTCCTGAAACAGGACTATCGCGACCTGGAAGGAAGCTACGACAAGTTCGTTTCGATCGAGATGATCGAAGCTGTAGGTTACGAGTTTCTCGAGACCTATTTCCAGAAATGTGACGCCCTGCTGAAGCCGGGAGGGTTGGCGCTCCTGCAGGTGATCACGATTGCAGACGAACTGCTGGATCCGGCACGGCGAAGTGTCGATTTCATCAAGAAGTACGTCTTCCCCGGTAGCGCCCTGCCATCTCTGGCGCTGATTCGGTCGATCACTGAGCGATCGACCCAGCTCCGGATCCGTGACATAGAGGATCTCACCATGCACTACGCCCGGACTCTGGCGGCGTGGCGCGATCGTTTTCAGGCCCGCCTCGACACGGTCAGAAGCCTGGGCTACCCAGAGCGCTTCATCCGCCTGTGGGAATACTATCTGCACTACTGCGAAGGTGGCTTTCTTGAGCGCCACATCGGGGACTATCAAATTACCTTTACCAAGGGTCGAGGGGCAGGAGAGGGATAGTGTTCAGGCGGGAGAACGGATCAGAGGATGTTCGCTGGTGCGGGTTGTCCTCAGCCCACCGACCTGGGGTCACGGAGTGTCTGCCCAAGACCGGTTCGCCCGCGCGCTTCAGGGAGCTGCCGGGTCAAGAAGCGAGGGATTCGAAGGCCAGCTTAGTTGGAATGGGAAGCCTTTACGGTTCCAGGCTTTCAAGCTTGCTCCTCTTCCAGATCGGCTGGTGGGGTTGCATAGGTGGCGCCGCTCTGGGGCACCTGTGGTTGGGTCCGACGATCGTCGCGCTGCTGGCAGGTTGGGAACTCGGGAGGGCCCACAACCGCCTGGGGTTGTCCTGCTTGCTCGCGGTGGTCACCACCGGCGGCTGGATGCTCGATACGAAGCTGGCCCACTTGGGAGTCTTTCAGTTCACCACCGGAGCTGTAGCCTTGGGGTACAGTCCCGCGTGGATGGCTGCGCTGTGGACAAACCTCGCTCTTGCCCTTCCGGGAGGCCTCGGCTTCTTGGAACGCCGACCATGGTTGGCAGGGATCTTGGGAGGAATTGGCGGTCCGGCGGCCTACCTCGGGGGAGCGGGCTTGGGTGTACTGAGGATCGACGATGTTGTGACGTTGAGCGCGGTTCTGGGCCCGGTGTGGGCCGTGGTCTTGCCGCTGCTGTTCTGGATTCGCCGGCAGTGCCTCGGGCTTCCATCGTGAAGATCTGGAATTCAATTCCGACCGAACTTTCAGCCATAAATTGCATGTCATTCTGCAGGCTTAGGGACAACTATCCGGCGGATTTTCGAACTTGGCAATCGCTGGGGAGATTGTAACTGGAAGATCGTGAAAGAGAGCGCTCTCGCAACCTTGGGTTGCCAAGCTGACTGTGGGAGGTTGAAGATCGTGTTTGACCACGTTGCGATTCTGTTGGTCGTATGCCTAATTGCGATGGCTTTCTTGTGGTGGTTGCAACGTCGTCTGGGTGACGCGGGGGTGGTTGACGTAGCTTGGAGCGCTGGACTGGGCCTGGCCTCCGTTTATTTCGCCATAACCGGTACAGGAGACTTGGAGCGGCGCGTTTTCCTGGTTCTTCTGGCCGGCGGGTGGGCCTTTCGGCTTGCCGCATACCTCTTAAAGGACCGCGTCTTATCTGGGGTAGAGGACGGACGCTATCAAGAATTGAAGGCTCGCTGGGGTGATCGGGCTCAGCGAAACCTTCTTTGGTTTTATGAGTTTCAAGCTCTATTGGTGGCGGTTTTCTCGCTCCCTTTTCTCGCCGCGGCACAGCGCCAGGCCCCGTGGGGCCATTGGACGGATCTGGCAGCGCTTGCGATCTGGGGGATCGCCGTAGTCGGGGAAACCGTTGCCGATTGGCAACTGGCAGTCTTCCGCCGAAACCCCCAAAACCGCGGCAAGGTTTGTCAAACCGGTCTCTGGCGCTACTCGCGCCACCCGAACTATTTCTTCGAGTGGGTACACTGGTGGACCTACGTCTTCCTGGCCTGGGGCGCTCCGTTATGGGGGCTGAGCTTACTCGGGCCTGTCCTGATGTTGCTTTTCCTGTTCCGTATCACCGGCATTCCGGCTACGGAGGCAAGAGCCCTCCAGTCCCGAGGTGATGCTTACCGCCGCTATCAAGCGACAACCAATGCCTTTTTCCCGTGGCTTCCAAAGGAGGATCGGGGATGATGGTTAAGGAACGGGTGATTCGTTGGGTCGATCGCGGGCAGGCGCCCGACTGGGTCGCCCGTATGGGAATCCGTCGTTTGCTGCGGCAACGTCTGCGAGACGAGCAGAAACGCGAGCAGCAGCGGGTTGCACTCTGGAGGAGTTGGGGGGCGGGACCCATCGCGGTAGCCACGGAGAAGGCGAATGAGCAGCACTACGAGCTGCCAGCACGCTTTTTCGAACTCGTGCTGGGGCGACGACGCAAGTACAGCTGCGCTTACTGGCCCGAGGAGACCCGGAACCTGGACGCGGCTGAAGAACGAATGCTGGAGCTGACGGCCGCCCGGGCCGATCTGCAGGACGGACAACGGATTCTGGAACTTGGCTGTGGATGGGGATCGTTGACTTTATGGATGGCGGAGCGGTTTTCGGGCGCGTCGATCCTGGCCATGTCGAATTCCCAGTCGCAAAGAGAGTACATCCAAAGGCAAGCCCGGAAGCGTCAACTGGGCAACGTCGAGGTGGTCACCTGCGATATCAATGAATTCCTGCCTCAGGGACCTTTCGACCGCATTGTTTCGGTGGAGATGTTGGAGCACGTGCGAAACCATCGGGCGCTGTTTGGACGCATCGCCCGGTGGTTAACCCCTGAAGGCAAGTTTTTCTTTCACGTTTTCTGCCACCGCAGGTTTGCGTACCCCTTCGAAGCGGTGGATGTCGACGACTGGATGGGCCGCTATTTCTTTACCGGCGGGATGATGCCGGCGTTTGATTACTTCCTGCATGTACAGGATTTTCTGGCTCTGGAGAAGCGATGGATGGTGAACGGCCGGCATTATGCTCAAACCGCCGGGGCCTGGCTGGAGAATCTGGATCGACGGAAGGAAGAGATTCTTCCGACCTTGGCCTGTGTTTATGGCCACGGCGAGGAAATGCGCTGGTTCACCCGCTGGCGCCTTTTCTTTATGGCCTGCCAGGAACTCTTCAGTTTCGCCAACGGATGCGAGTGGTTTGTCGGCCACTACCGATTTCGGCGGTGATCCGCCGCCTCCAGAGGAGCGCGGAAAAGGGACCACCATACCTTTCCCGTCGGCAAACAGAGAGGACAGAAACCGCTGGTGTCACCCTTCGCCGCGACCGGTAAGCCGGCGCCCCATCGTCGCCGTTTGCGGTTCCCCTCCGCCCCTGAGGGTGTGGGCGCGGATCTCGCGAACCACGGTCAGTCCGAGCGACGCCTGACGGGCATTGGGCGCCTCCCCGGCAGATGTCGAACGTGGAGCTGCACCCGATCGATCGATACCGTCCCTTCGCGGGTGGTGTCGAACTCGACGCCCAGCCGTCTGCCGACGGACTGCGGATGATCGGACGCAGCGAATGACAGCGTGTAAGTCCGGAAGAGACGTACCAACGTGATGTCCCGCGAGGTTATCGGCGTGCGCATCCCGTCGTTGTCCCAGAAAAGAGTGGCTCGAAAACGGGTCCAGCCGTCGTAGTAGTCGCGCGCATCGAACGTCAGCTCGATCACTTCTCCGGCCCGGATGACGTAGTCGGTGAGATTCCAGACCGAAGGGTCGGAGCCCGTCAGATAGCCGTTCCAGGTTCCCTCGGTCGGGAAAGCCTGGTCTACCCCCGAGCCGGAGGCGGGTGAGTCGCTCGACCACCCCGGGACACGCTCCCAGTCGGTCTGCTTGCCGGAGCCCGGCTGCTCGAACCCACCATTTTCAAGTGTGATCGGGGTCTCGACGGCAACGGGTGCAGCCGAGGCAGGAGGCGATTCCGGACTTTCATTGCGGTTCTTCGACATGTCCCGAACCCGCAACACGTACGTGCACTCGGCGCCTGTCGTCACGCCCGTGTCCTCGTAGAAGGGACTCTCCTGCCAGCCGCTGTCGTGGCCTGCGCCGTCGATGCAGTCGAAGAAATACTGGACGCCGCTTGGGTCCTCGACCGGCACGGCCTCCATCGCGATCGACTGGCTGCCGGTGGCGTGGGGAAGCTTTCTCCAACGGGCCGGGGCCGCACTCGGAGGGGTCACGTCGGGAACGTCGGGAACGGCAGCCGGGATGCGCAGGAGGAGCATGCGGCTGCGCAGCACTTCCACGTCGAAGCCGGCTCCCGCGGCAAACGTGCCGACCGGGAGCTGGTCGAGTTTCAAGGGATCCGGCCGAAACACCCCGTTGATCGAAAGTCCGTTGAGATCCTGCAGGGGTCCCTCTTCCCCGGTCAGGGTCAGCCCGGCCGGTTCGATGAGCCAGGACCGTCCGTCCGCGCCGGCTGTCATCCCGCGGATGTCGATGTGTGCCGTGAAGTCCCGGTCGGGCGAGTTGTTGGCGATGAAGATCGTGAGTGCCTCCTGCTCGTCACGGCTTGCATAAACCCGGACCAGGGGCTCGGAGGACTCGGCCACCACCATCTCCCGTCCGAAGTAGCGGGTCAGGAACGGGTAAAGGTACCAGTCGGGAAAGGGTTGCAGGGGCGCAGGATACGATGCCCCCGGAGGCAGACGATTGGACGCCGTATAGTAGAACTCCCCGAACGCGTTGCTCCCCTGCCAGCCGTGTCTGGCCATCTCCAGGATGTACTGAGGAAGGAAGAGGGCGCCACAGTAGAGCCGATCCCGGGGATAGATCTCGGCAGCCTCGTCGGCTTCTTCGTCCTGGGCGCTGTAGTTGATCCCGCCGGCTCGGAATTCGGTCATCCAGTAACCGATCTTCCCGACGTACTCCTGACCGATGGTCTCGGTGATGATCCGATCCAGGGTCTTGGTGTCGATGGCGATCTGATCGATGTCGGGTCCCAGCAGGGTCGGGTTGTATTCGGCCCCTCGATACGAGCCCGGATAAGTGTGGATGATCAGGAAATCGGGCACCACGCCCCTGGCGAAGGCGGCCGTGAGCATCCCGCGCGTCCAAAGGCCGGGATTCCACCAGTCGGGACCGTCGATCTGGTCGGCGACGGCGCCGATCCGGATGGCCGGGTTCTCGGCTTTCATCGCCAGGTAGAAGTCGGCGAAGCGCTCGCCGTAGAAGGATCCGGTCGTGACCCCTTCCTGCCAGCCCTCCTCCCACGGGCCCATGATCTCATTGCCGATTTCCCAGTACTCCGCCGTGGGATCTCGGCCCATCTGGTCCCGGACCCAGGCGACGGCGGCTTCGACAGCGGCTTCATGACCATGATTCACCCCGTACCAGACACCGGGGAAATTGACGATCGGCTGCATGCGACCGCCGATCCTGTCGAGCAGCGTCTGGGTTTCGGAATAACTGGCGATCCAGGGGTTGCGGCGGTTCGGACCCTCCATGTCGCTCCACAGGAAGGCGTCGCCCCAGGAACCGCCGGGCCAGCGCATGTCGGTCCGGCCCGAAGCGATCATCAGGTTGTTGAAGAACGCGTCCTGACCGGACTGACCGTCCCAGGCCGTCAGATTGGCACCGTACAGGGTCTGGGGAATCGTGCGGATCCAGGCGGCGGCATTCACGGAGATCTGGATGGTCGGGTGTGCTGCCTGGGGGGCGGGGGTCTCCGTTCGCGTTCCCTCAGCGGGGAGGGCAGCTCGAATCACAATCAGCGGCAGACACAACAGCAGAAGACGCCTCATCGAGCAAACCCATGGTACCCGACGTGTCAAATGGGAGCGACTGCATGCCGTCGCTCCGACGCACAGATTGCACGGGGGAGTGCGATTTCGGCCTTCTTCGGATCGAGGCTGCCAACCACGTCGATGGATGGTTGCGGCGCAGGCTTCCCCTGACAAACCGCTGGTTCGAGTGCGGCGAATTCCTCGACGTCGCTTTGCCGTTCTGAGGCCTCGGTAAGTCATGGCGGGCTGGGAACGGTCACATCGTGGCCGGCGTGCCCTGCAGCTTGCTCGAAAGTTGCGCATCCGCTGAGGACGATCAAGTCTGCGGCGGTCCCCGGGTACCATTCTCATCTCAATGGAATGAGTTTGCATTTGAAGGCGCAGGCCGGCTGCAGCGCCAAAGGCGCGTAAGAACAATGATCAACGATGTGAAGCAATCATTCGGCAGGAGACCACCCGGTATCCTGAAAGTGACTTTGAAATCGAAGGTCCGAAAGGCAAGAGCCAATGCCCCCAGAAAGCCTGCACGAACACCTTCGTGGTCATCAGACTGCAGAGCGTTTCGCGTGTGTATCTCAAGAGCATGGACAGCATCAGACAGGTAAGGATGCTCGTCGAACCCACTGGCGGCGTAGTTGCCGGCCAGGGGCTGAGGCGCTCGTGGAACGACTGTTCGGTTGCCGGGCTGAACCCCGTAGCTTAAGATCGGGGCCGAAGCGCCGGCGGGTACAGTTGGACCGCAACCTCGCGTTGTGCTCCGCCGAGGGCCGGTTCGCCCGGCAGGACTGTTCCGCCGAGTAGTCCTCGACCCGGAGTCGGGAGGAGAGAAGAGATGAAGCTATTCGGGTTGGTAATGGTGCTGTTTGCGAGTCTTTGTCATGCCCAGGAACCGGGCGATTTTCAGTCGGCGTCCACCAATGTCTGGGGGGCGGAATATCCCAAGGTCGACAAGGAGGGGAGAGTACAGATCCGCGTCAAAGCTCCCGAGGCCACGAAGGTGAGAGTGAACTTCTGGAGTGGGCCGAAGATGGATATGGAGAAGCAGTCCGACGGATTCTGGATGGTGACGACGCCTCCCCAAGCTCCCGGTCTGCACTATTACACGCTGATCATTGACGGTGCCGAGGTCGCCGACCCCAACAGTCACTCGTTCTTCGGTGGCGGCAGGCACGCCAGTGCCGTCGAGGTTCCGGAACCGGGCTCAACGTACTATCTGCCTCAGGATGTGCCCCACGGGACGGTCCGTGAGATCTGGTACCACTCCAAGGTCACGGGCACATGGCGGCATGCCCTGGTCTACACACCGCCGAACTACGACACGCAGACCGATACGCGCTATCCCGTCCTGTACCTGCAGCATGGCGGCGGCGAGGATGAGACCGGCTGGACGAAGCAGGGGAAGGCCAACTTCATCCTCGACAATCTGATTGCCGCCGGTGAGTGCAAGCCCATGCTCGTCGTGATGGCGTACGGTTACGCCTGGCGTGCGGGGTATACGCCTCCGGATCTTTCAGGAAAGCCGTTCGGCTCGCCCGAAATGCGACAGGCGATCCGAGAGATGACGTCGGCTTTCGAAGACGATCTGACGCAGGCCCTGGTCCCCTTCATCGACGCAAACTTCAGAACGCTGGCGGATCGCGATCACCGTGCCATGGCCGGCCTTTCGATGGGCGGGATGCAGACATTCCAGATCACATTCAACCACCTCGATATGTTCTCTTATATCGGTGGGTTCAGCGGTGCAGGCGGGGCGTTTTTGTTCGGCGAGAAATTCGACCCGAAGACCGCCTACAACGGGGTCATGGCGGACCCGGAAGCCTTTTCGAAGAGGGTGCATTTGCTTTGGCTGGGGGTCGGCACCGAGGAACCGGCGCGGATGCGCGAAAGCCTGCTGTCGTTGCACAAGTCGCTGGAGGAGGCGGGGATCCGGCACGTCTTCTACGAATCTCCGGGCACGGGCCACGAGTGGCAGACGTGGCGTCGCAGTCTGAAAGACTTCGCCCCCAGGCTCTTTCAATAGGGGAGTACAGAGCGACAGGGGGCCATGGGCATGCTTCCCAACCTCCCGGACTTCAAGGCAGCCGTGGCTCGGGGACTGAGGCCGACCTTACGGGGCTCCGGCGGGAACTGTTTGGGTCGGTTTCCTGGGACGCCACCCTGCGGGCTTGCCCCGGGCTCTGAATGCTGGGCCGATGCCTACGGCGCCGCCTCATCGGTTACAGGGTAACGGTGCTCGCCGGCCGCCCACTTGCTCTATGAGGGTGGGCGCCTTCAGCGTCTCCTCAACGGTTGCGGGGGTTGCGGACAGTACCGCGCAGGGGAAGGACAACGGCAGTGCGGAGTCGAGCCGTCCGGCGAGACCCTGGAACATAGACGGCGGCCCAGGAGGGGGAGACAAGCTGAAGGCGTGCGACAAGTCGGCATCCGTCCGGGATGCCGGCGGCAGGGCACTAGCGCCGCCGGGCCAGGATCCGTTCGATCTCGTCCATCGTCCGCTCCATCGCCTGCATCGTCTTGTCGAACGGGACTCTTGACGTCATATCCACCCCGGCCTCCCGCAGCAAAGCGATCGGGTAATCGGAACCGCCCGCAGAGAGAAACCTCAGCACCCGGTCCACAGCTCCCGGTTCCCCTTGCAGAACCATCTCGGCGAGGGCCGTCGATGCCGTGAATGAGGTGGCGTATTGATAGACATAGTACGTATAGTTGAAAAAGTGCAGAATGAAAGCCCACTCGTAATCAATGAAATCCTGGACCTCGCAAACCCCTTGGTCATGACCATAGTATCGCCGTGTGATCTCACCATAGAGTTTGGAGAGATCAGCACCGGTCAGCGACTCACCCCGCTCAACTCTTTCGTGGATTTTCAACTCAAACTCAGCAAACTGGGTCTGGCGGAACAGAGTACCTTTCAACCCGTCAAGATACTTCATCAGCAGCGACAGCCGAGTCTCCGGGTCGTCGATCTGCGTCAGGATCTCCTCTTTCAGCAGGGCTTCGTTGAAAGTGGACGCCACCTCCGCGACGAATATGGGATAGTCGGCCATTGGATAGGGCTGGGTTTGATTGGAGAAGTATGTGTGCATGGCGTGTCCCAGCTCATGGGCGAGTGTGCTCACATCTTCATAAAGTCCATTGTAGTTAAGCAGCACAAAGGGGTGGACATCGTAACCGCCGTCGTTGCTGTAGGCTCCGGACCGCTTGCCCGGAGTGGGATAGAAGTCGATCCAGCGCTCGGCGAAGGCCTTGCGCACGGCTTCGACATATCGATCGCCCATCGGCTGGAAAGCGTCGAGAACGAGGGCCTGGGCTTGAGCCACGTCGTACTCCAGCTGCACGCCCTTTACGGTTTCCGCGTAGAGGTCCGAGTATTTCAGTCGATCGAGCCCCATCATGCGCTGTTTGATTCGCAGATAACGGTGGAACTTGTCCAGGTTTCGGTTCACATTTTCGATCAGGCTGAGGTAAACCTCGACCGGAATATTGTTGGGATCAAGAGCCATCTCCAGAGTGGAACCGTAGCCGCGGGTACGAGCGTAGAAGAGATCTGCATTCACTTTTGCGAACAATTGAGCACCAAAGGTGGACTCGAACCGCCTGAATGTCTCAAAGAAGGCCTTGAACGCCTGCTCCCGATCATCGCGGTCCGCCTCGGCACGGTAGCGGCTGAAGGCGGACTTGTTGAGTGTGACTCTCCGTCCGTCCTTCAATGTGATCTCAGGGTAGGGCAGCTCCGCGTCGCTGAGCACGTTGTAAATGGTTCCCGGCGCGTCGGCCATCCGAGCGGCTTCCGCCACAATTCGCTCCTCTTTCTCGGAGAGCATGTGCGCCTTACGGCGCAGCACGTTCTCAAGATAGAAGCGAAACGGTGCAAGGCGTGCCTGCTGTTCAAGAAAACCTCGCAGCACGGCTTCGTCCATCGCCACGATCTCGGGCTCGATGAACGAACCTTCAGCACCGGCCTTGGTCGCCAGTTGGCTTACCTTCTGCAGCATCGCCTGATATTTCGAGACCCGCGTATCCTCATTCGACTTGTTGGAAGCATAACTGGCCAAACGTTGGAACTCCCGGTACCAGGCTGCGCGCTCCTCGAGACAGGCAAGAAGCTGCGCCGAAGATGTGGCGAGGGTGCCGCGGTAGCGGCTGATTCCGGTCACCCGCGAATCCAGGTCGCGGTAGGCTTGTTCCCAGGCGGCGTCGCTGGGGTAAAGATCGGCCAGGTTCCAAGTGTATTGTTCAGGTATCGAAGAGCGTTTGCGCACCTGTCCCTCCACGGACTCCACTACAGCCGGCGCAAGTAACAGCGTTCCCGCCATCAGACCAGATCTGAAGTTCACGTTCCATGCCATCCTGTCCCCCTCGGGGCGTCGGCCCTCCAGTTCTTGCGATCCGGTGAGCTCAAGACGCGGTGAGTTGTTCCTGGAGTTCGCTGACGGTATAAGGCTTGCGCAGGATTCGGTCGGCCCCCGCCTGATGAACCTGCGAATCGGAGAACGGGCTGGCCTCCGCGGTAACCGCCAGGGTTCGCGCCTTCCGCAATGATCCGCTCTTGATCTGTCTCAGCACGGCCATGCCGACCCCACCGGGCATGGTGAGATCCACTACCACCAGATCCGGCGCAAAATGCTCCAATGCTGTGAGCAACATGGCGTTGGGCACGAACGAAGCGGCCTGGTAGCCCAAGCTTTGCAGGATGAACCGTATCGAGTAAAGGCTGTCACCATCCTCCTCGATCACCGCGATCCGTAAAGGTTTGCCCGCGGGCTCCCGGAGTTTTTTCAGCTTCACGACTGGAGCCTTTCCCGCAGGAGTTGGTTGACCACCTGGGGATTGGCCTGTCCCCTGGTCTGTCGCATCACCTGACCCACAAAGAACGCCATCAGGCCCGTCTTCCCCGACCGATAGGATGCCACTTCCGCGGGATGTGCCGCCAGCACCGCATCGACGATCTGCTCCAGTTCGACAGCGCTGCTGATCTGGCGCAGACCCAACTCACTGACAATGGCCTCGGGATCCCTGCCGGTTTCGTACATCCGGGCGAAAACGTCCTTGGCGTTCTTGCCTGAGATGGTGCCGGCTTCCACCAACCGGACCAGTCCTGCGAGCTGCTCCGGCCGGATCGGGCACTGGTCGACGGTGCGGTTATCCCGATTCAGTTCCCGCAGCAGGTCACCAACCATCCAGTTGGCAATCTTGACCGGAGGTGCAGGCGGTTGGGATGCAGCCTCGAAGTAATCCGCGAGCCGGCGGTCCTGGGTAAGAATCGAAGCTGTGTCAGGATCCAGTCCGTACTCGCGGATCAGCCTCTGCCGTCGCGGCTCCGGAAGCTCGGGGATGCCCGCTTTCAGCTCCTCGAACCACTCGCGCGGGATCACCAGCGGCAGCAGATCCGGCTCCGGGAAGTAGCGGTAATCATGCGCCTCCTCCTTGGAGCGCATGGAGATCGTGGTCTGGGTGGCTTCATCCCAAAGACGGGTCTCCTGCACCACCTGACCGCCGGAGCGAAGGACGTGACGCTGCCTTTCGATCTCATATTCCAGCGCCTTTTTGAGGAACCGGAACGAGTTGACATTCTTGATCTCGGCCTTGGTGCCGAACCGTGTCTGCCCGACCGGACGCAGGGAGATGTTGGCATCGCAGCGCAGGCTTCCTTCCTCCATATTCCCGTCGCACACGCCCAGATAGAGGAGCACCTGGCGCAGATAGACCATGAAATCGTGCGCTTCCTGGGGACTCCGGAAATCGGCTTCGGTGACGATTTCGATCAGAGGGACGCCGGTGCGATTGAGATTGACGCCGGTATCTCCACCCTGGATGTGCACCGACTTGCCGGCATCGTCCTCAAGATGGATGCGGTGGATCCGGAAACGCCGCAGAGTTCCCTCAGGGGTCCCGTCGTCCACCCGGACTTCGACGTGGCCCTGCACTGCCAACGGCTGATCATACTGGGAGATCTGGTAGCCCTTCGGCAGGTCCGGATAGAAATAGTTCTTGCGGGCAAAGACGGAAGTGAGGTTGATGTGACAACCCAACGCCAGTCCGGCTCTGACGCCCATCGCCACCGCTTCGCGGTTGACCACCGGCAGGGCCCCCGGCAAGCCCAGACAGACCGGGCAGGTTTGGCTGTTGGGCGGTGCCCCGAAGGCCGTACTGCAGCCGCAGAAGATCTTGCTGCGGGTGAGGAGTTGGGCGTGGACTTCCAGACCGATCACCGGCTCGTATTCGGCCAAAGCAGCTCCTTCCTGAGGATCTCCTGCACCCGGCTGACCGATTCCAGGTCTTCTCCAGGGCGGTCGATCCAATGGACGTCGGGTTCGCGCCGGAACCAGGTCATCTGGCGCTTGGCGTAACGTCGGGTGTCCCTCTGGGTCAGCACGACAGCCTCCGGATACGTCATCGTCCCCTGCACCACCCGGATGGCATGACGATAGCCGAGCGCCTCGAAACCCTTGGCTTCTTGAGGATACCCTGCAGCCAGGAGCCGGCGGACTTCGTCCACCAGTCCTGCCTGGAACATCCGCTGAACGCGGGCGTTGATTCTAGCATACAGCTCCTCCCGCGGCAGGCGGAGGCCGAACTTCACCACCCGGAAGCCAAGCAGAGGCGTCCTGTCCGCTTTCAGGGAGCTGAGGGGAACGCCGGCCAGGAACCGAACCTCCAGGGCGCGAATGATCCTCACCACGTCAGCAGGAGCGATGCTGTCGGCCGCCTTGGGGTCGCGCCGCCGCAGCGCAGCGTGCAGGTAGTGAGCTCCCCTTCGCTGAAGAACGAGTCTGACCCTCTCCCGATAGCGCTCGCACCGCCCCGGGCCGGCGAACACCCCTTCCAGCAGTGCGCGCAGGTACAGACCGGTTCCTCCCGTGACCAGCGGGATCCGTCCCCGAGCTGCGATTTCCCGGCACACCCGCCGGGCGGCCTCCATGTAGGCACCGGCGCTGAAGATCTCGTCAGGCTCGACGAGGTCGAACAAATGGTGGGGGACCAGCTGCCTCTCCTGCGGGGAAGGCTTGGCGGTCCCGATCTCCAGGTGCCTGACCACCTGCATGGAGTCGCAGTTGACGATCTCACCTCCGAGCCGGCGCGCCAGTTCCAGGGACAGGGCAGACTTGCCCGAGGCGGTGGGGCCCAGGATCACCAGCAGCAGAGGATCGGCACCGGTACCTGGCCGGTTGGGAGATCCGGTTCGGGCGTTCGATTCAGCACTCACCGTCGTGAGACCTTCACCGCGTTCTGCCCCCTTGCTTGCCCGGGCCGCGGCGAAACGCAACGGAACCGCTCTGGCGCCAGGATGCGAGGAATTCGGTGCTGGCGACTTCGCCCCCAGCCGGTGCGCGCAGCTCCGGGAGCAGGGCCGGCAGCCAGGGGCAGCGGCGGCCGCGGACGATCGACATCCGGGGATCCGAAATCGGCCGTCCGCTGCGGGCGTCCTTCGCTGTCATCGGCCACAACAGTCACAGTCGCGGTACCGTCATCCCCCCATCCACCAAGATCACCTGCCCGGTGGAGTAACCGAACTGCCCTGTCACCAGCGCGGCAACGACCTTGCCCACATCGTCCGGCTGTCCCCAGCGGGCCTGCAGGAGCAGTCCCTGCTCGATCAGGCGGTCGTACTTGTCTCTGACCCCTGCCGTCATATCCGTCTGAATGATCCCGGGCCTCACCTCAAAGACTGGAATGCCATGTCCGCCCAGGCGCACGGCCCACAGCCGGGCGGCCATGGCCAGCCCCGCCTTGGCGATGCAGTACTCTCCCCGGTTGATGGACGCGACGGCGGCCGAAACCGAAGTGACGAAGACAACCGCCCCCTCGAAGGAGGGGTCTGCCGACTTCTGTTCCAGCATCCAGCTCGCTGCCGCCTGGGTCAGGAAATAGGGCGCCTGGAGGTTGACCCGCAGGACCTCCTCAAAGCTCTCCTCGGTGGCGTCGAGAATATCGAGGCGCTCACGCGGTGCGATGCCGGCGTTGTTGATCAGGACATTGAGCTGTCCGAAATCCCTCCGGACCGCCTCGATCAGCCGGCTCCGCTCGCCTCGGCTCGCCAGGTCGGCCTGATAGTATCGGACTTCGGTCCCGGAGGTTGTCAGCTCCCGCAGAACCGCCTCGACCTGATCCGGGTTCCGGACCCCGCACAGGGCCAGGTGGAAGCCGTGTTCCACCAGCCTTCGTGAGATTCCGAGTCCGATTCCGCGCGCACCTCCGGTCACCAGAGCTACACGATTCATGCGACAGGTCCCCCGTTCCAGAAAGTCAGGTAAGGGCGGCCCTGCAGCTCTCTCCAGAGCAACAGGGCCAGTTCCCGGACGTGATAGTCGCCCCACATGGTGGCTTCGCCGCACGGAACGGCCCGACCTGCCGGGACAAAGTCCCAGGCGTTGGGACGATGGTAGACGGCATGCAGGAGGAGTCCCTGATGGCGGGGATCCCGACTCAGATAAGGGTCCGAAAGCAACGCCGCCGCCACCGTCAGTCCCGCTTGGCGGTAGCGTGTCCCCTCCACGGTATGGCCGCTCCGGCTCAGATGGCGCCCCAGCCTGAGCAGTGCCTGAGCGGCTATGGCCGCTGCAGAGCTGTCCACCGGTTCATGATCGTTGAACGGATCAGCCGGCCGGTCGAGGTGGTCCGATAACCGGGCCAGGCCCGGTGCCGCGGTATCCCAGTAGGGGATTCCGTTGGCGGGTGTCTGCTCGATGTAGAAGTCACAGGTTGCCCGGCAGGCCTCCAGCATCAGCGCCAGCACTTCCTCACGGGGAGGTTCGGCGACATCCCATGTTCCCAGCGACACCAGGAACTCCAGCTGCTCGGCGAAACCCAGCATGACCCACGCCAGACCCCGCGTCCAGGTGGATCGCGCGGAGTAGCCCTGCTGGGAGCTGGGACAACGGTACGAGCCGTCGATGGTGCTGAAGATCGATTCGTGGGCGACCCGTCCCCGGACGTCGTACAGATCCCGTCCGCGGCCGTAGTAAACGTTGTAGCGTGCAGTGGTCTGGGCATGACGGACCAGGCGCTCCAGCAGTGAGACTTTCCGGTCACCCTCCTCCAGGAGGTAGTGACCCAGCAGGTGACCCAGCGCCAGGGACCGCAACGAGCGCATGGTGTCGGCAAAGAGGGACTGGGGTCCGTTGAAGGAGTAAATGTAGCCGCCCTCCGGAAGGGGAGTCCAGCGGCGGGCCTGGACCGCCGCGGAAACCCGCAGCGCCAGCTCATAGCAAACCATCTCCCAGGGTTCCGCCAGCAGGATTCGCTCGGCGGCCAACCGGCGCAGGTTGCCGAAGGTGCTGACCACGTTGAAGCCATGGTCATGGACCCCCATGTGAGTGAGGTGGGGGAGCATCCGCCCGAGGGTCCCGTTTCTGGCCAAGTGGAGGAGGCCGGGGTCGCCGTCGATTTCGTATTGCAGCAGGGCGGAACCGTAATGGAACCCCAGGGTCCATTCGGTCCAGCCCCGGGCGGTATACCTTCCGTCGACGGTGAACACGGGCGCCCCGGAGTCGAAATCGTAGGTTTCCTCCAGATTCCGGATCTTGGCTTCCGAGATCCTCCAGAACACCCTCAGGGCACCCGCCAGGTCATCTACACGGATTCTTGGATCCACCCGCATCGCCGGACCTCAAAGTCCTTAGGTTACTTTACCTGCGGTTTGCCAGTCGCTACCCTACCTGCCGAAGCCCATGAAGATCTCCCTTTGCAATGAGGTGTTGCGCCCCCTGGACTTTGTTTCCCAGTGCCGGTTCGCGGCGGCCGTCGGGTACGACGGCCTGGAACTGGCGCCTTTCACGCTGGACGCCAATCCTCATCGGCTGGCCCCCGGGAGGATCGCGGAACTGCGCTCGACGGCTGAGGGCGAAGGACTCACCATTACCGGACTGCATTGGCTGCTGATCACCCCGCCGGGGCTTTCGGTGACCTCGGCCGATCCCGAGGTCCGGCAGAGGACCCTGGACGTCATGAAGGGTCTGGTGGATCTGTGCGCCGGCCTGGGGGGAAAGGTCATGATCCACGGCTCGCCGAAGCAGCGTCAGATCGATGCCGGTGAGGACCGGGCGGTCGCCGAAGCTCGGGCCTGCGAGCTCTGGCGCCAGGTGGCGGAACACGCGGGACAGGCTGGAGTGACCTATTGTCTGGAGCCCCTGAGCCCCGCTGAAACCAATTTCGTCAACAGTCTCGAGGAAGCGGCGGCGGTGGTGCGCAGGATCGATCACCCCGCTTTCCGCAGCATGCTGGATACCAAAGCGGCGCGAACAGGGGAACGGGACACTCCGGAGGTGCTGGCCCGCCGCTGGCTGCCGGAGGGACTGATTGCTCACGTCCACGTCAACGACCGCAACCTGCGGGGCCCGGGTCAGGGCAATGACCGTTTTGCCGGACTGTTGGCGGTCCTGCGCGAGCTTGGCTACGAGGGCGTGATCGGGGTAGAGCCCTTCGACTACTTCCCGGACGGGCCGGCGGCGGCGGCCCGTGCCATCGGGTATCTGCGGGGGTTGTTGGAAGGACTGGAATTTGGATCCGGCCCGGCGGCTCCCGCCGAAGTCTCAGCTCAGGGAAAACGTCAATGAAAATCGCGGACTTGAACGAGATCCCCGGCCGTCGCTATCCGGCCGGTCGCTGGACCCGCAATCTGGTGGGCGGAGCCTCGCCGATTTCGGCTTCCCACTTCTGTCTGGGCTACGTCATCCTGGATCCGGAAGGAGGCCAGGTTCCCTGGCACAACCAGGAGCAGGAAGAGGTGTATTTCATTGTGGAGGGCGAAGGCGAGATGTGTCTGGGTGAGGAGCGCCGCCGTGTTGTTTCGGGGCAGTGCGTCTACATTCCTTCCGGGATCTTCCACCAGTTGACCAACATCGGGAGCCGGCCCCTGACGCTGATCTACTGCTATGGTCCCGCCGGCGACGTGGCTCACTGGCGCCAGGAACTGGACGGCACGCTGCCCCGGGCCGGGAAAGAGGCGCCGTCCCTGCCGGAGGGTTCCTGGCCGCAGAAGGTTTGAGGAGTCGAGGTGCAGCCATGAAGCAACTGCGGGTGGGCATCATCATGAACGGAGTCACCGGCCGTATGGGGCGGAACCAGCACCTGCTGCGGTCGGTGGCGGCCATCATTCGGGACGGCGGGATCCCCGTGGCGGACGGACGAGTGATCATGCCGGATCCAGTGCTCGTGGGACGCAACCCGACCAAGCTGGAAGCGCTGGCTGCGGAGGCCGGCGTGTCGAAATGGAGCACGGATCTGGATGCGGTACTGGAGAACGAGGACTACGGGGTCTATTTTGACTCCCAGGTAACCGGTCTGCGGGTGGAATCAGTGAAGCGGGCGATCCGCGCCGGCAAGCACATCTACTGCGAGAAACCCACAGCCCTGAACACCGCCGATGCGCTGGCGCTTTATCACGAGGCGGTTGCAGCGGGGGTGAAGCAGGGGGTGGTCCAGGACAAGCTTTGGCTGCCCGGTATCCGCAAGCTGCAGAACTTGATCGCCCGAGGCTTCTTCGGCCGGGTGCTGGCCGTGCGTGGAGAGTTCGGTTACTGGGTGTTCGAAGGGGATACCGTGCCGTGCCAGCGTCCGTCCTGGAATTACCGCCGGGAGGACGGCGGTGGAATCGTCAACGACATGTTTCCGCACTGGCGCTACCTGTTGGACCGCCTGTTCGGCGGAGTCGAAGCTTTGGTCTGTCTGGGAGTTACGCATATCCCAAGACGCTGGGACGAGCAGGGACGGCCCTACAACTGCACCGCCGATGACGCCGCCTTCGCCACCTTTCGGCTTGGCGGCGGCGCGGTGGCGCAGTTCAATTCGTCGTGGGCGGTGCGGGTTCGCCGGGATGATCTGCTGACCATCCAGGTCGACGGAACGGAGGGTTCCGCGGTGGCGGGGTTGCGGCACTGCTGGGTCCAGCCCTACGGTGCAACGCCACGGCCGGTTTGGAATCCGGATGTGGAGTCTCCGCTGCGCTACTACGACGACTGGATGCGGGTGCCGGACCAGATGGAATTTCCCAACGCTTTCCGGGCGCAATGGGAGCTGTTTCTCCGCCATGTGGCTCTGGATGAGCCGTTCCCGTGGAATCTCCTCGAAGGCGCCAAGGGCGTCCAGCTTGCAGAGAAGGGGATGGAGTCCTGGCGGACCGGCCGCTGGGTCGAGCTGGAGGAACTTTCCTGATCGCGTGGCGTCGCCAGTCTGGGGCTGAAGCCTTGGTGTACGGTAGCGGCGGGGTTACAGGGTAACGCGGTTTGGTGGTTCCGGGATCTTCGGCGGAATTGCGGTCGCTCACGTACCTTGCAACCCCGACCGCGCACAACGGCGATACCCCGTCACCTCGCAACCCCGCAACCCCCTCTCTTCCACGACCCGGGCTCCCGCCACCGCCGGCAGCGAGGACCGGGGGTCACGGTTCCCCGATCACCCGGCGAGAAACCTCGCCGGGCGACAGGCGGCATCCCGGAGGTCGGAGCGCAGCGGAGACCTCCGGAACGGCGGGCAGGAAGGAAGATGCCGGCACCCTGAAGGGGTGCCAGAGGTTCCATCGCAACCATCCCCGGACGGTCGTGTGGCATCCCTCCGCACACGCAACCGGCGAAAAGACGCCGAAGGCGCCGCACCAACACTCAACGGACCGGAGAACCCCGCAGGGGATCCGCAACGGCAGCCGGCCAACGGCGTTGTCGTCACCCGCGGATGCCGGCTCACCGGAAGCGCCGGAGGCGCGACCCAGACTGAGCCCAGGCCTTCAGGCCTGGGTGACGGGCCGATAACGATCGGGTTCAAGCCCCGGAGGGGCGGCCGAGGTCACCGACTCCGCGGCCCCCGTCCCACCCGGCGCCGACACCTTGAAACCGTTGAACCCTCGAACCTCCGCCCCCGGACCGGAGATCCCCGAAGGGGATACACAATGACAGCCCGGGGTCGAGCCGTCATGCGAGACCCCGGGAACGCGCCCCCAACACCACCGGACAGCAGCCTGAAGGGCTGCCACAAAACGACCCGGCGCCAAACCCTCCACTCGACGCCGCACAACTCCGCAGCTCCGCACAGTCCCGGAACCCCGGAAGCCACTGCACGAAAACCGCTTGGGCCGCGAGAAGCCGGTGGAGTACAGTGGAGGGACGACGTGGTTTTTCCACGCCGACCACCTGGGGAGTCCGAAGGTGAAGACCGCAGTGGACGGGACGGCGGAACGGTGGGACTACGATCCGGCGGAATCGTAACCTCGTAGCCAGGAACCCGTAACCCTGGAACCCGGAACCCCGCTACCTGTCCCCCGGCGACGCCGCCAGCGCCAGGAAGAAACCCAGCAGGACCAGAAACAGGGCCAGGAAGCCCACCAGCAGCAGCGCGCCTGACGGGAAAAGCTGTCCAGTGGCGAGAAAGCGGTAGGCCAGGTATATGCACGACAGGAGGACCGTCGCCCCGGCGCCGTATCCCCAGGCCAAACGCCCCCGCCATGACTGGAAACCTGTCACCAGGAGCAGGCCGCCGGCGACCAGCACCGCAGCCAGCGTCAGCGTTCCCGCCGAGAGCCAGCCGGACACACCGGCAGCCAGCCAAAGCACGCCATATCCGATTGCCGTCCCCCCCGCCAGCCGGATCCCCTGGCCCCAGCCGGCGGTCACAACTCATCCTCCGGGTGGGGAGCCGCCTCCTCGGGCAGGACGACCACCCTTCGGAACGGCGGTTTGCCCAGGCTCTGGGAGCGCAGGCCGTGCCGTTCCACCAGCTCGTGCTGGAGCCTCCGGAGGTAGGAGTTTTGAGGTGCCAGCTCCACCGGCTGCGCCTGGCGCTGGACTCGCACCACAGCGTCCTCGGCTTGGGCCAGCGCACTGCGGACCTGCTCCTGCGGTGCTTCAGCGGGACCCTGCGCCGGAAAAAACTCGGACAGGAAGGACTTGATCTGCGCCAGAGTATTGCTTCTCAGGGTGAGAAGCTCCACTCCCTGTTCGAGCGCCTGCTGCAGTTTCTTGGGCTCCCGTTTCCGCTGGGCTTTCAGACTGAGAATGACGTCGGCATGTACCGGCTGGTCGGCCAGACGGACCGGCGCCCCCAGATCCCGGATCGCCTTCTCCAGCCGGCTCCGGCTGATCCCGATGGGGTAGATCCGAACCCGGCGACGGGGTCCGGCGGCCGGCTCTCCCGTCCCCGCGCCCCGCCGGTGGGTGAAGTCCCCGCTGCGACCGTCTTCCCATCTGACGGAGGGCCCCTGATCCCCGGGATCTTCGATCTCTACCTCCCCGCTGGGTGTGCGGACCCGAATCTCGGGGTACAGGGGCAGCCCGGCGAGGTATCGGTCCACCACGGCTGAAATTTCGGGATAGATCGCAAACCGGTTCCGGTCCCGGATCTCCACCAGGATGTCGAAGGTCGGGGGCGCCTTCCGTTCCAGAACGGTCTTCTGGGTGCGCCGCCGGCGTGCTTCCTCATCCGAAAGGGTGACGGCCTGGATTCCGCCCAGCAGGTCCGCCAGGGTCGGGTTCAGGATCAGATTGTCCAGGGTGATCCCGTGCGCCGTCGCCACCAGTTGGACTCCCCGCTCGGCGATGGTGCGGGCCGCCGACGCCTCCAGCTCCGTCCCGATTTCGTCGATGACGATCACCTCCGGCATGTGATTCTCCACGGCCTCGATCATCACCGAGTGCTGCCGCTCCGGGCTTGGAACCTGCATGCGCCGCGCCCGGCCGATGGCCGGGTGGGGGACATCTCCGTCACCGGCGATTTCGTTGGAAGTGTCCACGACGACCACCCGCTTCTCCATCTCATCGGCCAGGACCCGCGCCGCTTCCCGCAGCAGGGTGGTCTTTCCCACCCCCGGCGGCCCCAGCAACAGGAGGCTCTTTCCAGTCTTGATGTAGTCGGCGATGATGTCCACGGTCCCGGTGATCGCGCGGCCCACCCGGCAGGTGAGGCCGACGATCTCCCCGCGACGGTTGCGGATGGCGCTGATGCGGTGGAGAGTTCGTTCGATCCCGGCCCGGTTGTCGCCGGTAAAGGCACCCACCCGCTCCACCACGTGGTCCAGGTCCTCACGGCTGACCTCACGGGATTCCAGATAGACGGCCCGGGCTGGGTACCTGGCCTCAGGCCGTCTCCCCAGATCCAGGACGATTTCGATCAGGCTCTCGAGCTCGGGCTCCCGTTCCAGAGACTGCCTCAGATGGGGGGGCAGGATGTCCAGCAGCAGCGTCAGATCGTCGATGATCTCGCCGCGGCGGGGTTGGCGCGCGGTTGCTGCGTCCATAGGGATACGATAGCGAAACCGCCGGGGCCCTTCAAAGGCGCCTGCGGACCTGTCCCCGACACCGCCGGCGTGGCTGCCCTGTCGCCGGAGGCGCGGGGAGGCCGGCGCCGCTGGACGGTTTGAGGCTCCAGAGCCACGATCCGACATGGACGGAGGCTGTCCGGAAACGGCGGAGGCAGCGCCCCACTTTACTCCGTCGAGCGGATGTTCTTAGATAGCAGATTATGAGAAGCGTGAAAGTGCTCTCGATCTGTCTGATCCTCTCGGCCTCGCCGGCGATCGCCAAAGAGTTCTGGGAGAAGCCGTTCAGCGAGTGGAAACACGATCAGGTGGTCAAGATGCTGGAGGACTCACCGTGGGCGGCCAAGGTGATCCTCACCGAACAGCGCCAAGGTCGCGAGACCCGTAACGTCGGCGGCGAAATGGAGGTGTATCACACTTACACGGTACGCCTTTTCAGTGCGCTTCCAGTCCGCCAGGGTTACGTCCGCATGTTCCAGCTGATGAACAAATACGACGAAATGTCCAAGGAGGACAAGCAGGCGTTCGACCAGAAGTTCGCCCCCGCTCTGCGCGATTTCGGCGACCAGGTGATCGTGAACCTGGACTTCGCGACCAACGATCGACAGGCCTCCATGGAGGTGGACCGCCAGCTGAAGCAGATGACCACGGACCAGCTCAAGCAGGCGGCCTACCTGATCAGCGACCGCCTGGGACGGGTGACGCTGCTCAACTACTTTCCTCCCTCTCCCGACGGAACCGGGGCCAAGTTCGTTTACCCACGGACCGTGGACGGAAAACCTCTGGTCACACCCCAGGACAAGGAGCTGAAGTTTGAACTGTGGGTTCCCGGGACGTGGCACAAGGTCTATCACGTCTGGAAGGTCAAGGACATGATCCTTGACGGCAAGGTCATCTACTGAGCTTGGGCCGCTCCGCGGCATCCGGGAATATAATCCCTTCTGGATGAGGACGTGCCGCGTCTTGGCGTCGTTTGTGCCGGCCTGGGTCGTGGTGTGGGCCGCGGTCGGCAGTCCGGTGCAGGATCCGACGCCTGGACCTCGTGACCGCATCGCTGCCCTGTTTGAGTCGGCGGAACGTGCGATCGAGTCCGCCGAGTGGGAGCAGGCCGAGAGCGATCTTCAGCAGTTGCTGGGCATTGCGCTGGATCAGCTTGGCGCCATCCACGTTGCCCTGTCCGAGTTCGCCGAAGCCGAGCGGGCTTACACCGAGGCCTGCCGAAACACCATTCTCACCATCCGTCCCTTCACCGGTTTGGGCATCGTCTATCTGCGGACCGGTCAGTACGCCCGCGGCATCGATCTGATGCAACGGATCCTGGATATCAACCCCACCAACGCCGAAGCCAAACACCTGCTGGGGAAGTACTTCTACATGCAGGGCAATTTCCGGGCCGCCGCCCGGGAACTGAGGGACGCCTATTCCGTGGCGCCGGACGACACCGGTGTCGCCTACACCCTGGCCCTGGCGCACCTGGAACTGAGGGAACCGGAGCGGGCGAAGCAGATCTTCCAGGAAATTCTGGACCGCATGGGTGAATCGGCCGGTTTGCGTTTGCTGTTCGGCCGGGCTTACCGGGAGACCGAGCACTGGACCGATGCGGTCGCCGAGTTCAGGCGGGCCATTGAACTGGACCCCGACTATCCGCGGGCCCATTACTACCTGGGCCTGACCTATCTGCTCTGGGAAGGTGCGGTGGCCTTTGAGCAGGCGATGCGGGAATTCCTGCTGGAGCTTGAGCACCATCCCAACCAGTACCATCCCAATTTCTTTCTGGGGGTGATCTATACGATCCAGCTTCGGGACCAAGAAGCGCTCCCGTATCTCCAGAGGGCGGCCGAGTTGGACCCCATGAATCCGGACCCCCATCTGTATCTGGGTCAGGTTTACAGCCGGGCCGGCAGAACAGAGGAGGCTGTCGCCAGCCTGCGCCGGTCGATTGAACTGACCCGGGATCCCGCCCGCAACAACTATCAGATTTCCAACACTTACTATGTGCTGGGTCAGACGCTGCTCCGGCTGGGCCGCCGGGAAGAGGCGGTGGAGTACGTGAAGAAGTCTCAGGAGCTGAAACGTCTGCAGGATCAGGCCGCCCAGACGACGTTCCAGGTTCGGACTTCCGACGGGGCTGGACAGTCGCCGCAGGGAATGGTGGCGCAGGACGTGCGCGATTTGGGGGAGAGCGAGATCGCAGTGGTGCTGGACGAACCTCCGCCAGATCCGGAGCAGCGCCAGGTCTTCGAGCGAATGGCGGCTTTCTACCGTTCGGCTGCTGCCAACGGGTACCAGCAACTGGCACGGGTGAAGACGGGGAAAAACGATCTCCGGAAGGCCGTCGAACTGCTGGAACTGGCTCTGCATTGGGATTCTTCGCTACCCAACCTGCGCCACAACCTGGCGGTTGCCCGGCTGAAAGCAGGAGATTTTTCCGGGGCGGCGGAGCAGCTTCTGGCGATGCTGGCGGAACATCCCGAAGAGCGCCAGACACAGGGTCTGCTGGCTGAGGTTTCGCGCAACCTGGTCCGCGCGCGGCAACATCAGATGGCAATCAAGGCTCTCGATTACCTGATCCGGGCCCAACCCCAAATTGCTGACTTGTGGGTCCTGAGGGGGCAGGCTCATGCCCAGGCGGGCAACTACGATCGGTCCCTGGACGATTTCCGCCAGGCCCTCGCGCGGGATGCTTCGTTGCCCGAGGCCCACTACTACTCCGGGATGTCGCTCATCCGGCAGGGCCGACTGAACGACGCCGTAGCGGAGTTCGAGCTGGAGCTGGCACGGAACCCCAACCATTATCAGGCGCTGTACCACAAGGCCTTCGTCCTGATCAGCCAGCATCAGATGAAGGAGGCGGAGCCGCTGCTGCGTCGCGTCATCGAGCTCCAGCCGGAATTCGCCGAGGCGTACTACCAACTGGGCAAGATCCAGATGGACCGGGATGAGCTGCTGCTGGCCGTGGTCAACCTCGAAACCGCGACCGCACTGGATCCCTCGAAATCCTATTTCTTCTATCAGCTTTCGCGGGCCTACAACCGCTCGGGCCGCCGACAGGACGCCGAAAAGGCACTGGAACGTTATCGCGAGCTGAAGAAGCTGGAGGATGCGCGGGGAGAGGTGGTGGAGGGCTGACCCGATGACCCTGTCGGCAGCGTTGTTGACGGCGTTGGTGGTGGCCCAGGCAGGGAGCGGGGACCTGCTTACCCAGGCCCGAGCCGCTCTGGACCAGGGACGGCTGGAGGAAGCGGGCAGGCTGACCGCTCAGGTGCTGGCTTTGGAGCCCCGCCACACCGAGGCGCTGTATCTCAACGGCACCATCCTCGCGGCTTCCGGACGGCTGGCTGAAGCGGAGCAGTTCCTGCAGAAGACGGTGGAGTTGCAGCCGGACGCTGTCCCGGCTGTGATCGGTCTGGCGGAAGTGCGGAGTAGGCTGGGTAAGGCCGACCTGGCGGTCCAGACCCTGGAACGGGGTTTGACCAGTCGTCCGGGAGAACCTTTGCTGCTGTTTCAGCTCGCCCAGTTGCTGGCGCGACGACAGGATTTCAAAGGGGCCCTGGAGCGCCTGCGGGCGATTCCCCAGGATCGATATCCGGCCGGATACTTCGAGGTCCTGGGCCGGACGCTGCTGTCGGCCGGCGATCTCGAGGCGGCGCAGAGTGCCTATCAGCGGCATCTGGAGGCTCATCCGAACTCGGTGAAGACTCTGCAGACGCTGTCGGCCATTGCCCTCAAACGGGGTAACCCGGCTCAGGCATGGGACTACATCGCCCAGGCGCGGAAGCTGGCCCCGAATTCCGCGCAGGTGGTTTTCGCGTTTGCCGGGGTCAGTCTGGAGAATCATCTGGTCAGTGAGGCGATTACGGCGCTGCGCCTGTTGCTCTTGCGGGAGCCGGACAATCCGGAGTACCTGCTCATGCTGGGCAACTCCGTTCTGGAGTCGGCGACCGAGTTCTCCAAGGCGGTGGACTACTTCCGAAGGTATGTGGAGCTGCGGCCGGAAGATGCACTGGGGCACATGATGTTGGGCTACGGCCACTACGTGAACCGGGAATATGAACAGGCCGCAGCCGAACTGCGGCGGACACTGGAGATCCAGCCGGATTTCCTGGAAGCCGAGTACTACCTGGCGATGATCGACTACCACGGCAACCGGGATGAGGCCGCGGTGCAGCGGCTGACAACCCTGTTGGCACGCCGGCCGGAGCACGACAAGGCCCACACCGCGCTGGGTAAAATCTTTCTGCGTCAGCGGCGGTTCAGCGAAGCGGTTGAACATCTGCAGCGCGCCGTAGCGTTGAACGGGGGGAGTTCCGATCTCCACTTCAACCTCAGTCGGGCGTTCACGCAGCTGGGTGACCGGGAGGAGGCGGAACGCCAGCTCGCGCTTTACCGCGACTTCAAGGCCAAGGAGGAGCAACGGGAGCAGGAGGGCCGCCGTCTGCGGTTCCAGGAGTTGCGCGAGCAACCGTGAACGGTTCGCGACCTGGGGTCTCGTCCGCTCGGCTCGGCCGGCTGGCACGCATCGCAGGGCTCATTCAGGGCATGCGGACCGCTGGCCGCTCCACATCCCGCAAACGGCTCGGATCATGCAACTGACTCGGAAGTCCTGGAACCGCCGCATGCTCGCCGGAGCCCGGCTCGATTCCTACAACACGCTGGGGCTCGAGGCCCGTTGCCGGTGCCTGGCCGACGTGACCGACGCCGGCCAGGTCGGCGACCTCTGGTCGTGGGCGCTGGATCGGCAGCTGCCGGTGCTCTTCCTGGGCGAGGGCAGCAACGTGGTCTTCGCGGACGACTTTTTTCCCGGACTGGTGGTGGTGAACCGGATTTCCGGTTTCGAAGTCCGGGGGGAGGAGCTGCTGGCGGGAGGTGGAGAACCGCTTCTGGAGGTGATCCGCAGGCTCAACGAACGGGGGCTGGCCGGCCTCGAGAGTCTGTACGGAATTCCGGGCACGCTGGCCGGTGCGGTGGTGGGGAACGCCGGTGCCTACGGACAGGAGATCGGAGATCGGGTGGAGGAAGTCGAAGTGATCACTCCCACCGCTCGTTTCTGGTGCCACCGGGACGACCTTGCCTTCGGGTACCGCACCAGCCGGTTCAAGGGGGAGCGGGACTGGTTTCTCAGCCGGTGCCGTTTGCGGATGAGCCGGGCCGGTTCGGATCTGGCAGCTCACTCGGAAGCCATTTTGCGGCGGCGGCTGCAGAAATATCCGGCGGGGATAAAGTGTCCGGGCAGTTTCTTCAAGAATGTGCTGTGGGCGGACCTCCCGCCGGAAGTCCAGGAGCGGATCCCGGCGTCGTTTGTTTTGCACGGCAAGATCCCGGCAGGGAAGCTGCTGGAATGTGTCGGTGCCAACGGCTCCCGCCGAGGAGATGCGGCGGTGGCTTCGTGGCACGGGAACCTGTTTGTCAATTTGGGGAACGCCAGAGCCGAGGATCTGCTGGATCTGGCGGATGAACTGGCGGGGCGGGTGGTGGACGTTTTCGGCATTCACCTTGAACCCGAGGTGATCATTGTGGGAGGAGTGCGATGGCCTCGTTTGCAGGGCGGGAATCCTCGCGGTTTGTGATCCGGGGGGGCCGGCCACTGAGCGGACGCTATCCCGTCCAGGGGAACAAGAACGCGGCGCTGCCGTTGCTGGCGGCTTCCATTCTCCATCCGGGTCCGGTGGAGCTGTTACGGGTTCCGGCCATCCTCGACGTCGCCAGGCTGACAGGCATCCTCAGTCGCATCGGCGCCCGGGTGGAGCACCAGCCGGGATCGGTCATCGTCGACGCCACCACCGTCAGCTCAACCTCACTCGTCCTGGAGGAAGTGGAGCAGCTCCGGGGCTCGATCCTGTTGTGGGGTGCTCTGGCCGCCCGGTTCGAGGAAGTGGACAGTGCGGTACCCGGGGGCTGTCCCATCGGCCGGCGATCCTTCGATGTGCATTGGGACGTGCTGCGTTCGGCGGGTTTCGAGATCCTTGATCGCCGCGGCTGGTTCGTGATCCGGAAGCTGCACAGGGTTTCGCGGCCCGAGGTGTACCTGCAGGAAAGCTCGGTAACCGCCACCGAGAACGCACTCATTCTGTATGCCGGTCTGGGCGGGGGGATCATCTGGAACCCGGCCCGGGAGCCCCACGTCCTGGCGCTGGTCGAGTTCCTGCGGCAGATTGGCTGCGAGATTGAACTTGGGCCCACCTGTTTCCTGGTCCGTGGGGGGCCGCGGCGGTCAGCCTCGAAGGTTACCGCGGAGATCCCGGCGGATTACATCGACGCCGGCACGGCGGCGATCGCGGCGGGTGTTACCGGGGGGCGGGTGGAGCTGGTGGGGGTTACTCCGGCGGAACTGCTGGGGTTCCGCAACCACCTGGAGCAGTTCGGGCTGGAGTTTGAGGAGACCGGTGACGGCGTGCGGGTGGCGGTGGGCGCCGGAGCGCTGCGCAGTCCGGGCAGGCTGACGGCCGGTCTCTGGCCGAGCTTTCCGACGGACCTGACCAGCATTGCGGTGGTGCTGGCTACGCGCAGCCGGGGCCTTTGCCTGGTCCATGACTGGTTATACGAGTCGCGCATGTTCTTCGTGGACAAGCTGGTCCGGATGGGAGCCCGCATCACCGTTTGCGACCCTCATCGCGTGCTGGTGGAAGGTCCGGTCCGGCTGCGGGGCACCCATCTGGAGTCGCCTGACATCCGGGCGGGCATGGCGCTGCTGGTCGCCGGTCTGGCCGCCTCCGGGACCACCTGCATCGAGCGCGCCGAGGTGGTGCATCGGGGCTACGAACGGGTCGCCGAGAGATTCGCGGGTCTGGGAGCGGACATTCATATTGAGTGATGCGGGCGGTGGGACCACGGCAAGTCGTCCCTGCCGGATCCACTTTCCCCATTCCGAGACCGGCGGGCTGAGGCGGCGCCCGGCTTTGACCGCTTTCTGCCGGCGGCGGCACAGCCACATACCGCCTTGACTTCGGCAGGGTAACCCGCTACAAAGGTTCCATTACCCAGCGAGGAGAGAGTCGATGTGGAAGAAGACTGAAGACGACCGCCCTGAAATCTCGGTCCCGCCCGTATCTCCGGCGCGTCCCCAGCCGGTCAAGGAGCTGGCCGTCATCGGGCCGTCCCTGGTGGTGAAAGGTGACGTTTCGGGGGATGAGGACCTGGTCATCCAGGGGCAGGTGGAAGGGAAGGTCATTCTTCGCAACAACAGCGTCACCGTGGGGCGCAACGGTCGGGTGCGCGCCGACATTTTCGGCAAGACCATCTGTGTGGAAGGCACCGTTCAGGGCAACCTCTTCGCTGAGGAAAAGATTGTGGTGCGCCAGACCGGAGAGGTGAAGGGCAATCTCCAGGCCCCGCGGGTGAATCTGGAGGACGGCGCGAAGTTCAAGGGCAGCATCGACATGGACGGGTCAGGAGCCGAGAAACCGCGGGCAGTGTCGGCGGGTGAAAAGCCCGAAGAAAAGGCGGGTTCCCCACAGGGTGACCTCGGAATCAAGGTGGGCCCATCCGGCAGGCCATGACCGCATGGTTTCGAAGGAAATCCAGCCCGAGTCGTCCTGGCACTGAACCCCAAGAGCAGCTCCACAAGTCCCTGGCGCTGAACGCGCTTTTCCATCAGCTTCGAGAGGACCGCAAGTACCGCATCCTGGACTTGGGTCCGGCGATCGGGAGGAACGTCGAGTTTTTCTCGCGCTTCCGCTGCAGGCTGCACATCGAGGATTTCTTCGAAACCCTGACGAAGTTCGATTACTTCGCCCCGGAGGACAGGTTTTCCTACGAGGCCGTCTTCTCCTACCTGCTGCCCTTCAGCCGCAGCTCAGTTTTCGATGTGATCCTCGCCTGGGATCTGCCCAACTACTTGGATCGGCAGGTGCTGCTGCACCTGATCCAGCACCTGGCCCGTTTCTCCCGGCCCGGAACTCTGCTGTTCGCCCTGATCGCCACCGGGAAGTACATCACCGAAACTCCGCACCGCTTTGAGATCATCGATGAGGAAACCCTCCTCTACGCCGGGGGCACCACGGTCCTGAGGTCCGGTCCGCAGTATGACGCCTCCGAGCTTGCCCGCCTGATGCCCGGCTTTCGGGTGTGCAACTCCTTTGTTCTCCGAAACGGTTACCGGGAGTACCTGATGGCGTACGAACTGCGCTGAGGCGGCCATTCCGCGCACTTGGGCTAGAATGATCCGCATGATCAGGCATCGCTCGATGTGGCTGCTCATCCTGGCCCTGCCGCTGGTTTGGCTCACCGGGTTTCTCCCTCCCCAGCCCCAGAAGGAACAGGCGGCGCGGATCCTGTACCTGAACAACCGCGGAGTGGCACTGCTGGACCAGTACAAGTTCAAGGAGGCGGCGGCCGAATTTCGGCAGGTCCTCGAACTGGCTCCCCAGCTCGTGGCGGCCCACGTCAACCTCGGGATTGCATATTTTTACGACCAGAAATACCCGGAGGCCCAGCAGAGTCTGTCCAAAGCCCTTGAGCTTAACCCGGCCGAAATCCACGCCCACTACGTGATGGGTCTGATCCACCGCAACCAGGATGAGCCGGAGAAGGCGATCGCCTCGTTTGAAGCCGTCAACCGCCAGGACCCGCTGGACACTTCGACCAACTATTACCTGGGCACCTTGTACATGCGCCAGCGGGACTATTCGAAGGCGGCGGAGTTCTTCCAGCGAGTCATTCAGCAGGAGCCCTACAACGCTTCCGCCCACTACAATCTGGCAATGGCCTACAACCGCAGCGGGCGGCGGGAGGAAGGGCAAAAGTCGATGCAGGAATTCCAGCGCCTGCAGGAGCTTTTCGGCAGCACCACGGTGGGACTGCAATATCTGGAACAGGGCCGTTATGCCATCGCCATCGATGCCATTTCTGAAACCGATCTGCCGGGAGCGGTCGAGACGCCTGCAGCCGTGTCGGTCCAGTTCGTGGAGGTGGGCGAAGCTGCAGGAGTGAATTTCCGGCATGGGGGACCCGGCAGGAGTGTCGCCGGAGCCGTCGACCTGACTGAATTCGAGAATGCAGTGGTTCCATCCCTGGGCTCGGGGGTCTCGTTCCAGGATTTCGACCGGGACGGCTGGATTGATGTGTACCTGAGTAACGCCGGTGGAAGCGGTGTCAAGGGCGCCCTGTACCGGAACCGGGGAAACGGTACGTTTGTGGAGGTTACCCGCCAGGCCGGACTCGGCTTTCAGGGACAGACCATGCACGCCGTATGGGGTGATTATGATTCCGACGGTTTTCCTGATCTTTACCTGATCAATTACGGTCCCAATGTCCTGTACCGGAACCTGGGCAACGGACGTTTTGAGGATGTGACCGGTGCAACGGGCACCGGAGATCCCGCCTGGGGACTCGGCGGAGGATTTGTCGACTACGATCACGACGGAGACCTGGACCTGTATGTCGCCAACTTCGCCGCCCAGCCAGGCAGCTTTCAGGGAAAGCGTCGATTTCCGCAGGAATTTCCGGGCGCGCCCAATGTTCTGTACCGCAACAACGGCAACGGCACCTTCACCGATGTCTCGTCGGAGTCGCGCCTGGCGGGAGGGCAGGAGCGGTCGATGGCGGTCCTGACCTCGGACCTCGACGATACTCGGGATGTTGATTTCCTGGTGGTCAATTACGACGCCCCGAACCGCCTGCTGAACAATGTGCGGGACGGCAGTTTCACGTCCGTGGAGTCACCTGCCGTCGGCTCGGTGGGAGCGTTTTCTGTGGCGGCCGCGGATGTGGACCGGAACGGCCTGATGGACCTCTCGCTCCCATCGGCCGGTTCCCTCTGGCTGCGCAACCTTGGTCACAGCCGCTTTGAGCCTGTCGCCAAGTCCCCAGCTGGCGTCCAGGCACCGGTACTGTCCTCCCTGTTTCTGGACTTCGACAACGACGGAGACCTGGACCTGCTGGTGCTGGCAGCTCCCTATCTGCAGGCGGACCCGGCGTTTGCCGGGCGCAACTTCTACCTGTACGAGAACCGCAAAGGGGAACTGGCGGAGGTTTCCCGGCAGGTGGGCCTGGACCGTTTCGCAGGCTTGGCTGTCCGGGGAGCGGCAGTGGCCGACTGGGACAATGACGGCGATTTGGACCTTCTGGTAACCGTAAACGGCGGCAGGCCTCTGCTGTTGCGCAACGACGGCGGGAACCGGAACAACTGGCTGGATCTCATCCCCATCGGGACCAACAGCAACCGTTCGGGGCTCGGGGTCAAAGCCGAGATCCGTGCCGGCGCTTTGTGGCTGAAACAGGAACATTTCGGGGCCCATGGCTTTCTGGGGCAGAACTCCCCGGTACTGCATTTCGGGCTGGGACGTCACCAGCAGGCCGACATCGTCCGTCTGCTGTGGCCCAACGGGGTGCTGCAGTCCGAGATCGACCGCCCCGCCAACCAGCGGCTGCAACTCGAGGAGCTGGACCGGAAAGGGACGAGCTGTCCCATCCTTTATGTCTGGGACGGTTCAACCTATCGATTTCAGACAGATTTCCTGGGCGGGAGCGCTTATGGGAGTCTCCTGGCACCCGGGGTGTTCAACTATCCGGACACCGACGAGTACATCAAGCTGAACCGGACCGACGTCGCTCCCAAGGACGGACACATCGAGATTTCAATGAACAATCAGCTGGAGGAGGTCATCCTCTTCGACCAGCTCCACCTGGTGGTGGTGGACCATCCGGCGGAGTACGAGGTCTTCCCGGATGAGAAGCTGCTGCCCGGTCCGCCGTATCAGCCGTTCCGGCTGTTCGCCCTGGCCGGAGCCAAGCCTCCCAGGTCCGCGGTCAATTGGGCGGGCCGGGATGTCCTGCCGCAGATTTCCCGCATCGACCGCGAGTATGCGGAACTTCCCCGGCTGCTGCCGTTCAAGGGGTACGCGGAGGAGCACGAGCTCATCCTGGACCTGGGCGAGGATGCAGGAGACGACAGTGTCCTCCTGCTGCACGCGTGGATCGATTACGCCGACTCCACCAGCAATCTGGCGGCATCCCAGGCGGGAGTCCGTCTGATCCCTCCATACCTGCAGGTTCAGGATGGGGCGGGCCGTTGGGTGACGGTCGAGGAGCGGATGGGGTTTCCGGCGGGTCTGCCCAAGACCATGACGGTGGATCTGTCCGGGCTGTTCCGCTCCCCTTCGCGGATGGTCCGGATCGTGACCAACATGCGGATCTATTGGGACCAGATCCTGGTGGCGAAGCTCGTCAACCGGGACGATCTCCGCCTGCACCGGCTGCCTGCGGCCAGGGCGGAGCTGGGCTATCGGGGTTTCCCCCTCTTCTACAGTCCGGACGGCAAGCAGCCAAAAGTGTACGACTATGACCGGAGCATGCACGCCGAGTGGAAGGTCCACGTGGGAGCCTACACCCGGTTCGGCGATGTCCTGCCGCTGCTGGAACGGCGTGACGACCAGTTTGTGATCACGCGGTCCGGAGACGAAATCCGCGCTGGATTCGACGTGTCCGGGCTGCCGGAGCTGCCGGCAGGATGGACCCGCGACTATCTGGTCTACGTGGATGGCTTTGGAAAAGACATGGACCCCAATTCCGCTGCCCCGCACTTTCTGGGTCCGCTTCCTTTCCACGGGATGTCGGCATTCCCATACCCTGATTCGGAACGCTATCCGAACTCGGAGGAGCACCGCCGCTACCTGGAGCAGTGGAACACTCGGGTCTACGAGAAGGCGGTCCCGGAACTGCCCCGCCGGCGGGCGGACTGACGGGTTCAAGGATCGCCGGCGGCGTCCCGAGCGGACGGGCGTGGCCGGCGGGGAGACTTCAGGTCGGACTCCGCCCATGGCAGAACGCGAGGTTCTTGATACCGATGTGCTCGTAGTGGGAGCCGGGCCGGCGGGTCTGGCGGCGGCTCTTCGTTTGGCCCGTCGCACGGCGGGATCCTCCGCCCCTCCGGCGGTCCTGGTGGTCGAGAAGGCCCGGGAGGTAGGGGCGCATACCCTGAGCGGGGCGGTGATCGATCCCCGGGGCTTTCGGGAGCTTTTGGACGAAGCCGAGCTGGCCCAGCTTCCTTTCGACGCGCCGGTGGTCGAGGACAGGGTTCTCTGGCTGCAGGAGCGTCGGGGTTTCCGGCTGCCGCTGACTCCCCCGCCGTTGCGTAACGAAGGCCTTTACTTGGCTTCGCTGTCCGAACTGGTCAGGTTCATGGCGGAGCGATGTGAAGCGCAGGGCGTCAGCGTGCTTTCGGGTTTCCCGGCGGCGGAGCTGCTGTGGGACGGCCGGCGGGTGGTGGGCGCCCGCATCGGGGACCAGGGACTGGACCGCGCCGGTCGTCCCAAGCCGAACTACCTGCCCGGGATGGACGTCTGGGCAAAGGTGACGATCCTGGCCGAAGGTGTCCGGGGTACCTTGGCTCGGCAGGCGGAGGAACGGCTGGAACTGCTTCGCGACCGCCAGCCCCAGGTCTACGCGGTGGGTGTGAAAGAACTCTGGGAGGGTCCGGACACGCTGGAGGCTGGGGTGGTCCTCCATACCTTGGGGTATCCCCTCAGCCGCCGGCAGTTCGGAGGCGGATTCTTGTACACCCTGAGAGGCGGACGGGTGGCGGCCGGTTTGGTGGTGGGGTTGGATTCATCCGACCCTTCCACCGACGCCCATCGCCTCCTTCAAAGCTGGAAGACCCACCCCTCGATCCGGCCTTTTCTGGAGGGCCGCAACCTGGTCTCGTACGGTGCCAAGGCAATACCGGAAGGCGGCTTCCATGCCATGCCGCGACTGTACGCCGAGGGACTGGTCCTGGTGGGGGACACGGCCGGGTTTCTCAACTCGCAGCGCCTGAAAGGAATTCATCTCGCCGTCAAGTCCGGAATCCTGGCGGCGGACGCGGTCTGCGAAGCGCTGGCTGCCGGGGATGTGGGGGAAGAGCGGCTGGGCCGATACCAGACCCTGTTCGAAGCGAGCTGGGCCCGGGATGAGCTCTGGAAGGTCCGGAACTTCCGTCAGGCCTTTCAGGGTGGTTTCTGGACCGGAATCGTCCACGCCGGCCTGCAGATGCTCACCGGCGGCAGGGGACTGCGGGATCCTTGGCCTGCACGGCCGGGACACCAGTGCATGGAGGCCCGCGGAGCGTTGTCAGTCACGGACCTGCAGGGGGACGACCGGCTCACCTTCAGCAAGCTGAGCAGTGTCTACTTTTCGGACACGAGTCACGAAGAGGATCAGCCGTCCCACCTGAAGGTGCTGGATCCCGCAGTCTGCGATACCCGCTGCGGCGAGGAATTCGGCCATCCCTGCCGGTTCTTCTGTCCGGCCGGGGTCTACGAGATCCTGGCCGGGCGGGATCGGGAAAAGCTGCGGGTCAATTTCAGCAATTGTGTCCACTGCAAGACCTGCGAGATTGCCGATCCGTACCAGATCATTCGTTGGACCCCGCCGGAGGGCGGAGGCGGGCCCAACTGGAAGCGCATGTAAGGGGTCAGGGGATGAGCTTCAGCCTGCACGGCATTCTGGCTGCCCGGCGTGTGGTCTACCAGTTTCTCCGACCCACACCGCTGGTCCACTATCCGATGCTGTCCTCCCATCTGGGTTGCGAGGTGTGGGTCAAGCACGAAAATGTCAACCCCACCGGCGCCTTCAAGATTCGTGGCGGTCTGAACCTGGTTTCGCGGCTGTCTCCGGCGGAGAGAAGAGCGGGCCTGATTGCGGCTACCCGGGGAAACCATGGGCAGTCCATAGCCTTGGCCGCGAAACTGTTCGGCGTGTCCTGCACCATCGTGGTACCGGAGGGCAACAATCCGGAGAAGAACCGGGCCATGCAGGCCTACGGCGCCGAGCTGGTGGTTTGCGGCCGTGATTTCGACGAAGCCAGGCAAAGGGTGGAGGATCTCCAGCGCGAGAAAGGGATGCGGTACGTGCACTCGGGGAATGAGCCGGATCTGATTCACGGCGTGGGGACAGAAAT
>FWWM01000752.1_pt1 | contig 105186 bp, 90 predicted proteins | sample 2228351 | NCBI WGS metagenome assembly FWWM01 (sample SAMEA103939774, study PRJEB20133) | metagenome
TCACCAGGTTGAAAATGCCCTGCACACCGTGATCGGCGCAGACGCGATTGGTGATGTGTTGCACAGCCACCGCGCACAGAGGCGTATAGGAGGAGGGTTTCCAGATGATGGTATCCCCACACACCGCAGCGATGGCAGCGTTCCACGACCACACCGCGACGGGGAAGTTGAACGCCGTGATCACACCGACCACACCCAGCGGATGCCACTGCTCGAACATCCGATGGCGGGGGCGCTCGGACGCCATGGTCAGCCCGTAGAGCTGCCTGGACAGACCGACGGCGAAGTCGCAGATATCGATCATCTCTTGCACTTCTCCCCGCCCTTCGGCGCGGATCTTGCCCATTTCCAGGGTCACCAGATCGCCAAGCGGCTCTTGCAATTCGCGCAGCGCATCAGCCAGATCGCGCACAACCAGGCCGCGCTTGGGCGCAGGCAGGTCGCGCCACTCCAGAAAAGCCTGTTCAGCAAAGCGAGCGACCTGCTCGTAAGTCGTTGCGGAAGCCTGAATCACTGCGGCGATAGGTTCACCGGTGGTGGGGTTGTAGGACACCAGCGGTTTCCCCTGCGGGTCCTCGAGCCATCTCTCCGGACCGATGCAGGCGCCTGGGTTGACTTCTTTGATATTGAGTTTTTCAAGGATGCTTTTCATGGCTACCTCTTCTGCGATGTCAGGATTGTCGCATTACAAGTGGATCTGGGATCTCTTGCCCGTCTGTAGTAAACAATCTAAATCAAACCGTGCTTGCTCAAGGCTGCATTCAACTCATTCGAGAGTGGCTCGACCAGGATCTCTCCCCGGATCTCCACGGTGGGATGACTTAAAAACCCGCCCGTCCACCAGCGCACCTGCTCTGCAGCTTCTCTATCGCGATCCAGGTCGCGATAAGCGTACTGGATCCCGTACCGGTCGAGATAGCGACGCACCAGCTGCGTAGCCGCGCACCAGCGGGTGCCATACACGACCACCGCGCTCTGCTCATCAGATCCTGTCTTGTCGTGGTCTCTGTCCGTGTGGGGGTACACTACTTTTACTCCGGATTGTTCATTAGCCAGCCGCTTTCATCCTCTCCAGACGGTCGAACAGATCATAGATATCCGGAATTTGGTGCAGCTGCTCCGAGATCTCCTTATATTGGATAATGCCGGCCCGGTCGATGATGAAAAGCGCTCGTTCCGAGAAACCATCCGTCTCGCGCATGACCCCATAGCGCCGGGCGACCTCACCCTTCGGGTGAAAATCCGCCAGTAACGGGAAGGTGATCCCTCGCACCGCAGCCCACGCGCCGTGACTGTACAGGCTGTCGACCGAGATGGCGATCAGCTCCGCGCCCAGCCTTTCGAAGGTCTCCAGTTCTGCCTGATACAGGCTGAGCTGATCGCTGCAGGCAGGACTCCAGTCCAGCGGATAGAAAACCAGAACGACCGTCTTTCCCCTGAATTGAGACAGTCTCACAGGGCGACCCATGGCGTCGGGCAGGATGAAATCAGGCGCTGGGACACCTACTGGCAAGCCTTCGTTTTCACGCATCCCCCGCATTCCAGGCGCAGATTTATACAGGTTGGCGACATCATCCAGCGTCCGGTCTGTTCCTTCCCGGGAGGGCTGCATGCGGGCTTCAAGTTCACGGCGGACTTCCAGGATCAGCCCGTGAAGGATCGATAAAACTTCCTTTTCTGGCGATTCTTTTAGCTGGGCGTTGAGCTGGCTGAAGCGCCTTTCGAGTTCCATCAGGCGCCCGGATGTTTGCGACATTCGACTTCTCCTTGTTAATCGTCCGTCTTGCTCCCGAGGAACCATCTCCAGTTTCTCCACGAATGAATTGCGTTCCGTGCTGTGGAGATACTCGGATAGAGCGGTAGTAATTATACTCAATCGCTGGCTGAAAATCATCGCATTGTGTTCCGACTCGCATGCGGTAAGATTTTGGTTATTTATTATGTAACACAGCCTGAGAATCTGCGTTTTAATCGTCAAATGGTTAGCGATTGGTTAGTACTAAAGTCCTATTTCCTAATTCCGAGCAACAGCTACACGAATACAGCTCGAGTGGCATATGAAATTCTGTCGTAAAGAATTGTCATGAAACACTATTCCTATAGTATTGGGAGGCGGGGAGTAACGGGTGAAATTTTCAAAGGCTATTCAGGTGGGGCAGCGAAAGGGGATGCCATTCTGTCGACATCGTCATAGCCTTTACCTCTCAGAAGTTGATGAAGGACCGTTCACATGACTATGCAAGGGGTTCTTTATGTCGTTCTGGCTGCGCTGCTGACGGTCATCTCTAACCTGATGCTGCGGGAGGGCGTGCTGCGGGCGGGAGGTTTTACGCTCTCACCGGCCAGTATCATGAAAGACATGGCGCACCTCGCCCGACAGCCGCTCGCCTTGATCGGGGTGATCAGCTATGGAATGGCTGCTCTGGTCTGGTTCCGGGTGATCTCTACTGAAAACCTGAACAGCAGCTACCCGGTGCTGGTCGGATTGACCTTTACGCTTGTCACCGCCGGAGCGACGCTTCTCTTCCACGAGCCACTCACCTGGCAGAAGTGTCTTGGGCTGGGGTTGATCTTCGTCGGCATCCTGGTGGTGTCGCGATCATGATCGATTGTTATGGAAGGCGGGAATGGAAACTGTGAAAATCGAATCAGGTATTGTCTTTCATAAGGAACCGGGCTCAGCATATCCGCTGCAGGTCCCCTTCAATGACCTCAGCCGCCAGTCGAATAGCCTGCTCTACGCACTCAAAGAGGCCGTCAACCGGGTCATCCACAGCGGCTGGTACCTCATGGGACCGGAGCTGGAGGCTTTCGAACAGGAATTCGCTGCCCATTGCCAGGTGAATAATTGCGTTGGGCTGGCGAACGGTACAGATGCCCTTGAGTTGGGCTTGCGCGCCCTTGGCATCGGCCCTGGAGATCAGGTGATCACGGTTGCCAACGCGGGTTACTACAGCACGACCGCCATCCGGGCTTGTGGAGCTACCCCAGTATATGCCGAGATCGACCCGCACACTCTCACACTCGACCCGCTCAGCCTGGGAGATCGGATCACTCCTGCCACCCGGGCGGTGATCCTCACTCATCTCTACGGCCGTATGAGCCGCGTCATCGAGATCAAAGCTATCTGCGATGCCCACAACCTGGCTTTGATCGAAGATTGTGCTCAGGCCCATGGCGCAGCCTATCAGGGGAAACCGGCTGGCTCCTGGGGTGTGCTTGGCTGCTATAGCTTTTATCCCACCAAGACTCTAGGCGCCCTGGGAGACGCCGGAGCTATAGTCACAAACCATAGTGATATCGCAGAAAAAGTGCGCCAGCTGCGCCAGTATGGTTGGGGACGGAAATACGAGTCTCTGTTTCCAGGGGGTCGCAACAGCAGAATGGATGATATTCAAGCGGCAATCCTGCGCGCCAAGCTGCCCTTCCTGGACGAGTTCAATCTCAAGCGTGGTCTGATCGCACAGACCTATCGGATGCATCTGGCTGAGACAGCTCTAAAACTGCCGCCTCCCTCCCAAAGCGGGGAGATGGTCTATCACCATTTTGTCATCCGCTCGAACCGACGCGACCAACTCCGAAGCTACCTGGAGCGCCATGGCATCGGCTGCCAGGTGCATTATCCCATCCCTGATCATCTTCAGCCCTCCAGCCAGGACCTGGGTTACTGGCGGGGGACGCTGCCCGAAACCGAGAAAGCCTGTCAGGAGGTGCTCTCCCTCCCGTGCTTCCCAGAATTGACCATGGCAGAGATCGAGCGAGTCTGCCAGGTGATCGGAGAATTTCTGCATGCATCCTCTTCGCACGCTTGAATTGGCTTCATGTTTTTATGGCAGGCGCGTGCTGATCACCGGCGGTCTGGGTTTCATCGGGAGCAACCTCGCCATCGCCCTGGTCAGCCTGGGCGCCGAAGTGACCGTCCTCGACGCCATGATCCCGGGTTATGGCGGCAACCTCTTCAACATCGAACCGATCCGGCGGGATATCCAGATCAATTTCAGCGATATCCTCGACATCCATGCCACCAATTACCTGGTGCGGGATAAGGACTTCATCTTCCATCTGGCTGGTCAGGTTTCGCATGTGCTCAGCCTGTCGGATCCCTTTCCGGATATCGATATGAACATCAAGGGTACCGCAGTGCTCATGGAGGCCTGCCGACACAACAACCCTTCCGCCCGGGTGATCTACACAGGAACGCGCGGCCAGTACGGTCCAGCTGCCAGGCTGCCGGTATCCGAGGAGGCGCCCACCAACCCGCGCGGCATCTATGAGATCTCCAACCTGACCGCGGAGAAGATCGTCACAGTCTATAACAATGTCCATCACATCCGCAGTGTTGCTTTACGCCTGACGAACATCTACGGCCCCCGGGCACAGATGAAGCATTCCCAATATGGCGTGGTGAACTGGTTCATTCGCCTGGCGATCGATAATCAGACCATTCCGGTCTTTGGGGACGGCTCGATCTTGAGGGATTTTCTTTATGTGGACGACTGTGTTGAAGCCATACTTTGCTGCGCTGCCTGCGAAGCCGCCTACGGTGAGATCTTCAACGTGGGCTGTGACACACCTACCAGCTTTCTGCAGCTCGCCAGATTGATCGTCGAGCTGGCAGGCACCGGACGGTGGGAGTTTACCCCGTTCACACCGGAGAGAAAAGCCCAGGAACCGGGAGATTTCTATTCCGATATCAGCAAAATCCGCCGCGTGGTCGGCTGGCAACCGGTTACTGCATTGGAGGATGGCCTCAAGCGCACGATCGAGTATTACCGCTGTTATCAACAATATTACTGGTGAGGTCATTTTCTCGTCGTACCAGACCAGCTTATTATCGAGGATGGATTACATTGACAGGATTTCTTAACATGGAAATGGCAAACTGTGCCGGTTATGCTCTGAGAGATAGAGGGTTTTATGGCGGTGATTTCTATTGTCATCCCGGTATACTATAATGCCGGAAGCCTGCCCGCGCTTGCCGGGCGCCTAAACAGGCTGGCTGAGGAGAACTCCCGCCACCAGTTCGAATTCATCTATGTGGATGACGGCTCCGGGGATGATTCCTTCGAGGTATTACGCACCATCGCTGATCATGATCCCCGAGTACGTGTGGTCAAACTGGCGCGCAATTTCGGTTCGAACACCGCCGTCCTCGCCGGCATCACCTACACCTCCGGTGACTGTGTGGGGTTCATCGCCGCCGATCTGCAGGATCCCCCCGAAGCCTTCACGGAGATGATCCGTCTGTGGGAGGGCGGCTCGAAGATTGTGCTTGCCATGCGCAAGGACCGTCGGGGCGATCCTTTTTCAACGCGCCTCTTCGCAGTGGTCTTCAACTGGCTTTTCCAGAAACTCGTATTCCCGAAGTTGTCTCCCCAGGGGATTGGGTTTTTCCTGATCGACCGGGTGGTTGCCGATGTCCTAATTCAATCGAAAGAGAAGAATGCATTTGTCCCCGGTATGCTCTTGTGGATGGGCTTTGAGCCCGCTATAATCTCATACGAACGCGCCCGCCGGGAGCACGGCGCCTCACGCTGGACTTTCCGGAAGAAGCTCAATTACCTGGTGGATGCCTTCGCGGCTTTCTCTTATCTACCTCTGCGCCTGTGCTCTCTGACGGGCATCCTCCTGGCACTAGCTGGCGCAATCTATGGATTGGTGATCTTCGTCTCCCGCTTGTTGAATCAAATACCGGTGCCGGGGTGGAGCGCGCTGGCGATCATCATCCTGTTAACCTCGGGTGTGCAAATGGTGATGCTGGGGGTCATGGGTGAATATCTCTGGCGCACCCTGGATGCAGTGCGCCAGCGCCCGTTATTCGTTGTCGAGCGCATCCTCAATCCGCCTGGTCAGTTACCAGGGGCGCGCGAGCAGCTGGAAAAACTGCTGGGATCCCTCTCCTCATCGGTGAATAAGCGCAGAACGGGCAGCAAAGAACGCCCGGAGGCGAGCCAGGGGAGCTGAAAAAGGACACCAGGAATATGCTGATGAGCGATCTCTCATCTCGCAGACACCCCACAGCGCTGATCTCGGAGAGAGCGGAACTCGCCGAAGACGTTGCCGTCGGCCCCTGGGTGATCATCCACGACAATGTCACCCTGGGATCAGGTTCGATCGTTGGAGCGGGCTGCATCCTGGGCGAACCCACTGCAGATTACTATTGCAGCCAGGAATACAACAACCCGCCCCTTATCATCGGTGCAGGCGCGCTGATCCGCTCCGGCTCGATCCTCTACGCCGGAAGTCGGATTGGAGAAAATTTCGAGACTGGCCATCGTGCCACCGTGCGGGAACACTCCCTCATTGGTCACCATGTGCGCCTGGGAACGAACGCTGATATCCAGGGCTATTGCCAGATCGGCGATTATGTGCGCATGCATAGCGCTGTGCACATCGGTCAGCACACCCGTTTGGGAAATTTCGTCTGGATCTTCCCATATGCAGTTTTCACCAACGACCCTCATCCCCCCTCCGAATCCGTCGAAGGGGTGAGCGTGGAAGATTACGCTGTCATTGGAGCGCGCGCCGTTTTGATGCCCGGCATCCAGATCGGCGAGCATGCTGTGGTCGGCGCCGGATCGGTGGTCTATCGGGATGTGCCGTCCCGGATGGTGGTGGCGGGCAACCCCGCCCGACGCATCGCTTCGATCGAAGAGATCAAGAACAGAGTCACAGGCGAGGCCGCCTACCCCTGGCCGGAACATTTCTCCCGCGGCATGCCCTGGCAGGAGATGGGATTCGCCCGCTGGATTCAGATGCAGGATGGCAGCTCATGAAGCGTATCCTTCATAAAGGGGTTTTCTGGTTGCTGGGTCTGGCATCACTCGTCTGGCTGATCGTCCGCAGCGGCTCCAACCCCCGCCGGCTGATGTATCCCTGCCAGCGGATAGCCCTGGCGAACAGCCTGACATTCCTCTCCGGGCCGCTCTCCCTGCTGGCTTCCAGCCGGCTTTACCACAAGCTGCGCGGGGGTTTGGTGCTCTTACATTTGGTGATCCTCGCATTCCTCCTCACCGGGGGAGGTGTTCTCAGTGCAGCCGATCGCCTGGCGCGCCCCACGGTTATTTCCTCCCTGCCGGGCTGGACGAGCCCCGGCGCGGTCTCCAATGTCTTCGCAGTGGCAGATGTTCCCTCTCCAGTGTGCAGCCTGGATGGTGGACAACTACCTTCCACACCCCCATGCAACGAGCCCGCGGTTGCCTTCTCCGACCGCGGGATCACCGCTCTGCTCGCGTTGATGAATGCCAACGGAGAGCCCTTCTATCGCACCACCCAACAGACCGCGGGACTGATCGGGAAGGATGACATCGTGGTGATCAAAGTCAATAATCAGTGGGGAGGTGAGGGTATCGGACAGGGCGCCGGGCGCATGGCAACCAATACGGACGTTTTGAAGGGCTTGATCTGGGCGATCCTCTCCCATCCAGACGGCTTTCAGGGTGAGGTGGTCATCGCCGAAAACGCGCAGCCGACCTCGACCAATGATTGGGATGCCAATCCGGCGAACGCCGAAGACCAGGGGCAATCTTTCCTGGACGTGGTAGCGGCATTTCGCTCTCTCGGCTTTCCCGTTTCTCTGTTCGACTGGACAGCGCTCAACGGTCACAGGGTTGAGGGTGGTGATGTGTTTTCCCCCGGCTATCCCCAGGGAGAATACTTCCATGGGGACATGCAGGATGCCTATATCTTGTTGGACGATCCGCAGGGCAGCGCCCAATATGAGCTCTCCTACCCGAAATTTTGCACCGCTGGAGGGCATTACATCAGCCTGCGCTACGGTCTCTGGGAGTCTGGTAGTTACCAGTCTGAACGCCTGAAATTGATCAACCTGCCCGTGTTGAAACGCCATGGCATGTCGGGGGCGACCATCGCCTGGAAGAACCTGATCGGTTTTATCACTGCGGATGGATACTCCCGCAACCGTTTCGGAGGCTACACCGAAATGCACGATTATTTCTTTGGCTATGCGCAGGGTCCAAACCAGGATTATGGCCTGCTCGGCCGCCAGATCGCCCTGGTGCGTAAACCTGACCTGAACCTGGTGGATGCCATCTGGGTCGCCTTCCAAAACAACACAACCGGTGAGGCAGTCCGCCAGGATATCCTCCTTGCCAGCCGGGATCCCTTCGCCTTAGATTGGTACGCTTCCGAATTCGTGCTCTACCCTATCGTTGGTCGAGCCGATGTCTCGGCTGCGCGCGGCGGCGTTTTTCGCCGGGCGACACGCGTCAACCAAAACTCCGCACAGATGCTCTGGCCAGCAGGAGAGGGGGATTATCCTTTCATCGACCTGGATGACACATACGATGGTGAATTGCCACTCGAAACCGAAAAAGCCCAAATGAACGTTTTCGTGTCCAGCCCCTCCCCCAATATCAAGATTTACTTGCCCGTTGTCAATACCGCTTTCTTACCCACCCGATCCTCCCGCCCTTTGCGGGTCGAACAAACCCAGTCTGGAGGTGACTAGGTCATGCAGATCGAAGAATTGATTCGTGATTTCATCGCTAAAAACCTGCTCTTCAGTGATAGCGGCTTTGATTACCCCGACGATGCTTCTTTCCTCGAGGAGGGCATCGTCGATTCGATCGGTGTCCTGGAGATGGTGGGTTTCATCGAAGAGACCTTCGGCGTGTCTGTGGAAGACCGGGAGATCGTCCCGGACAATTTCGACTCTGTCGCCCGTCTGGCGGGGTACGTCCGGTGCAAGTTACAACCTGACCTCGAAGTTGCGAACGATGTTTGAGTGGAAAGCGAACCCCAGCACATTGGTGCGGGATTTCCTGGAGATCAGCGCTGCCAGGACTCCCGATAAGGTCGCCTTGATCTGCGGGGGTGAACGCCTGACCTATGCCGAGATCGAGAGCAGGGCTAACCGCCTGGCGCATGCCCTGATCGAACGGGGGCTTGGGCGCGGGGACAGGGTGGTCATCCATCTCTCAAACTCATCCGCTGCGGTCGTGGCTATCTTCGCCGTATCGAAAGCGGGAGGCGTCTTCGTGGTCGTCAACCCCACCACGAAGGCGGACAAACTTGCCTACATCTTGAATAACTGCCAGGCGCGAGCCTTCTTCGGTGATCAGCGGCGGCCGGAGCTTGCCCGCCATCTGTTGGCTGCCTGCCCAAACCTGGCCTTCGCCGTTCTCTGTCAGCTGGCTGAGGCAACTCGCCCGCGCGCAGTGCCCGAGATCCCGCCCGATCCCCGTCTTCTGCGACTGGACCGCCTCCTTGCTGGGAGCCCGGCCCACCCTCCACCGCGAAACAACATCGACCTGGACCTTGCCTGTCTCATCTACACCTCCGGTAGCACCGGGGAACCAAAAGGTGTGATGAGCGATCACAGCAATGTGGTCTTCGCTGCCAGCTCGATCATCGCCTACCTGGAAAACACTCCAGAAGATATAGTCATTAATGTCCTGCCGCTCTCGTTCGATTACGGCCTCTACCAGCTGCTGATGACTTTCAAATTTGGGGGCACACTTGTCCTGGAACACTCATTCGCCTACCCGGGGATGATCCTGCAACGCATCGAAGCAGAGAGGGTGACAGGGTTTCCAGGCGTGCCCACGATCTATTCCATGCTGCTGCGCATGGATCTGAGCGCATATGACCTGTCCAGCCTGCGTTACCTGACCAACACCGCAGCAGCCCTGCCTCCCAGCCACATTCTGGCTCTGCGGGAGCGCTTTCCCCAGGCGAAATTGTATTCCATGTACGGACTTACCGAGACCAAGCGTACCCTGTACCTTCCCCCTGAGCAACTCGACAAGCGTCCCGGCTCGGTGGGTATCCCCATCCCGGGCACCGAAGCCTGGATCGAAGATGATGCCGGCAACCGTCTGGGCGCTGGTGAGGTGGGTGAGCTGGTCGTACGCGGCCGGCACGTGATGCGTGGATATTGGGGTGATCCCGCCGCCACCGCATTGCGCTTCCGACCCGGCGCTCTTCCGGGAGATCGGTTGTGTTACACCGGCGATCTGTTCCGTATGGATGAAGAAGGCTTTTTTTATTTCGTCGGGCGTAAGGATGACATTATCAAGAGCCGGGGAGAGAAAGTGGCGCCTAAGGAAGTGGAGAACGTGCTTTACGCCCTGCCGGGCGTACTCGAAGCAGCGGTCGTCGGGCGGAGCGATGCGGTGCTCGGCGAAGCCATCGTCGCCTTCATCGTCCAGAATGGGGATCATCTCACCGAGAGCGATGTGCTGGCGCACTGCCGTGCTCATCTCGAGGACTTCATGGTGCCCCAGCAGGTGATCTTCCGCAGCGAGCTGCCCAAGACCGAATCCGGAAAGATCAAGAAAACCGCGCTGGAGACATAGGGTATGTGTGGGATCGTTGGAGTTTTGAATCTGGCAACCGACCAATCGGTCGATGAGGCGCTCGTCCGCCGTATGCTGGCTATCATCCGTCACCGCGGGCCCGATCAGTTTGGCATCTACCTGGACGATAGGGCTGCCTTGGGCAGCGCCCGTTTGAGCATCATCGACCTGGAAGGCGGAGCGCAGCCCATCTCCAACGAGGACGGCAGCCTGTGGATCGCCTTCAACGGGGAAATATTCGATTATCTGGAACACCGCCAGGAACTGGAACGCCGCGGTCACCTCTTCTCAACCGATACGGACACGGAGGTGATCCTGCATTTGTACGAGGAACTGGGCCCGGACTGTCTGCGCGAGTTGAATGGTCAGTTTGCCATCGCATTGTGGGATGCCAGGGCGCACAGCCTGTTTCTGGCACGCGACCGCCTGGGGATCCGACCGCTCTTCTACACCCTGGTTGCCGGTAAACTGATCTTCGCCTCGGAGATCAAGGCTTTGCTGGTGCACCCGGATGTGCGCGCCGCGATCGACCCTCAAGGATTGAACCACATCTTTACCTTTTGGAGTACGCTCTCCCCGCGCACCATCTTCAAAAATATCTGGGAGGTGCCCCCTGCGCATTACCTGCTGATTAGAGACGGGCGCCTTGAGATTCAGCAGTACTGGCGGCTGAACTTTCCTCCACACAACACCGAAACAAAAACTCCAGTGGGTCCTATCGATGCGTATCTGGAAGAATTCCGCCAGCTGCTGGTGAGCGCGGTGCTCCTGCGACTGCGAGCGGATGTCCCGGTCGGCGCGTATCTCAGCGGGGGGTTGGATTCTTCGACTATCGCAGCGCTGATCCGCCAGCATTCGAGCAACCGGCTGGACACTTTCTCGATCGCTTTCACCGATCCCGCCTTCGACGAAAGCGCTCACCAGGAGCGTATGGCACGCCTGCTCGGCACGCAACACCAGGTCATCCGCGTCACGCCCGGAGATATCGGGGACGTCTTTCCAGCAGTGATCTGGCACACAGAGACGCCCATTCTGCGCACCTCGCCAGCGCCTCTCTACCTGCTCTCCCGGCTCGTCCGCGAGAACAACTACAAAGTCGTCCTGACCGGTGAAGGCGCGGATGAGTTCCTGGCAGGCTACAACATCTTCAAAGAGGCACTGATCCGCAGATTCTGGGCGCGCCACCCAGACTCTCGTCTCAGGCCGCTCCTCCTCCGTCGCCTGTATCCTTATATCGATGAACTCTCCAACGGGGGGCAGGCTTACCGGGAAGCTTTCTTCGGGCAGGGGCTGACCGACATCGGCGCGCTTGATTACTCCCATGCAATCCGTTGGAAGAACACCTGTCGGGCGCGGCGCTTCTTCTCGGAGGAGCTGCGTTCCCTTCTGGCAGATCTGCCGGATGCCCGGCAGCAAGTCTATTATCCCCCGGAATTCGCTGGCTGGCATCCGTTGCATCAGGCCCAATATCTGGAGATCACCATCTTCCTGTCGCAATATCTCCTCTCATCTCAGGGTGACCGGGTCGCCATGGCACATTCCGTGGAAGGGCGGTTTCCATACCTCGATTACCGCGTGGTTGAGTTCTGCAACCGGCTGCCGCCCGATCTCAAGTTGCGCGGGCTGAACGAGAAGTATCTCCTGAAGCGCTTCGCCCGTGAATTCCTGCCTGCAGAGATCTGGACACGCCCTAAACGCCCTTACCGGGCTCCGATCCAGCGCGCTTTTCTCAACCCGGTCGCCGAGGTATATCTCGAACAGGTGCTCTCCAACCAGGCTTTATCCCAGGCCGGTTTGTTCAAACCGGGCGCTGTGGCGCAGCTCCTGGCACGCGGCAGAGAAGGTCGCGAATTCGGCGAGACGGACGAAATGGCACTGGTCGGGATCATCTCCACCCAGCTGCTCTATCACCAGTTTATCGAAAAGTTCGCAGCCCCGCCACCGTTGAATGCCGATCAGGTGCGACTGATCGATCGCCGTCCCGGGAGAGCCAGCCAGAATGACGGAGAGTTTATCGATAAGCGCAAATTCGGAAAAATTCGCGAATAAGAACAATGCTTCAAGATTGACTCAGGAGATCGAGATGCCAGATAACCCGACCAGTTTACAAATCGACCCGCAGGTTGAAACCGACCGGCTGGTGGAATTCCTGCGCCGCTCAGTGCGCAAGGATTTGCGCCGTCATGGGGCTGTGGTTGGGATCAGCGGCGGCGTGGATTCGTCTGTGGTGCTCGCCCTGTGCGTGCGCGCCTTTGGAGCACAACACGTGGTTGCCGTCATCCTGCCCGAGCGTGATTCAGACCCGCAAAGCGAGCACCTGGCGCGCCTGGTGGCAGAGTCGCTTGGGGTCGAACCCATCCTCGAAGAGATCACCCCGGCGCTGGAAGGGTTCCGTTGTTACCAGAGACGAGATGAAGCCATCCGTCGCCTGTTCCCCGAATTCGATGCCCGTCTCGGCTACCGGTGTAAGATCGTCCTGCCCGCCCTCCAGCCAGGCGAAGATACCCTCAACGTCTACGCCTTGACTATCGTGACGCCCTCCGGTGAGGAAAGAACCTGCCGCCTCCCTCTGGCTGAGTTCCTCCAGATCGTGGCCGCCTCGAACTTCAAGCAGCGCACACGCATGGCGATGCTCTACTATCATGCCGAGAGCCGCCATTTCGCCGTCGTCGGTACCGCCAACAAGAACGAGCATGACCAGGGTTTCTTCGTCAAGTATGGTGACGGCGGCGTGGATGTCCAGCCCATCCGTCACCTTTATAAGACCCAGGTCTATCAGCTGGCCGAATATCTCGACATCCCGCAGCAGATCCGGTCGCGCCCCCCTACCACGGACACGTACAGCGCCACAAGCACTCAGCAGGAGTTCTTCTTCCGCCTGCCGTTCGACCTGTTAGACCGTATCTGGTGCGCCGCGGAGCGCGGCTTACCGGTTGACCAGATCGCCAGGGACACCTCGCTCGATGAACATCTGATCCACTCTACAATTGCTGACATCCGCCGCAAGCGATCGACCACGACTTATCTGCGCACACCCCCTTTGACCATCGAGCGTGCCATGTAACACCCAGAGTTGTCAAACGTTAATCATGAAGACTCGAAGATTCGATAAGGAAACCCGCTTGGAAAAAAGGATAGATATGGAGAGAGCACACCAGAAATATCCACCTAGCCACGCAGAGCCGCGTGAATACCCCGGGGAGAGCCTCCCATGAACTTGACCTCCGAGCGGGAGCGTTCGATGGCGTCTCCTCGTGCGCTTCCCACAACAACGACTTTCGCCGCGATCATGATGCCGATCCTGATCCTGGCTGGCGTGTTGCGCCTGATGAGCCTGGATTTCGGATTGCCCCACCGGTACCACATCGATGAACCTGCATATGTCATCGCCGCGTTGAAGATCGGCCAGGGAAATTTGCAGCTGGACTACCCTCCGCTGAGCCCCAGCCTGCAGCAGCTGGGATATCTGGCTCTCTATGGGATCTATTTCGGTGTTCAGCTGGTACTGGGTAGGGTGAGTTCACTCCAGGAATTCGCTGGTCTCTACAAAGTGGATCCAACACCTTTTTATCTGCTGGCGCGGGGAGTGAGCGTCGCGAGCAGTCTGCTCGCCATCTTTCTCCTCTCCCTGATCGTCAGGCGCATCCGGGATAATGTCACCGCCGTCATCTCGGCCTTGTTCCTGAGCATCTCTTTCCTGGATGTGCGCCACGCCCACTTCGCCGAGCCTTATTCGATTCTGGCTTTGTTGGGTCTGCTGGCAACCTTTCTAGCCTTGAGATATTTCGACCAGGGTTCCTGGAAGTATCTCATCCTCTCTGGAGTGGTCTGCGGGATTGCGGTCGGTATCCGCTTCTCCCTGGCTACCCTGGCAATCGTGCCGCTCGTGGCGGTTGGTTACCGCTGCTTCGCCCTGACCCCGCGCTGCCGTCCCGTGCTGTTGCTCTCGCGCCTGGGGCTCCTGGCAGCTGCATTGTCATTGGGTTTTCTTCTCGGTGTCCCCGGCCTCCTGGTGAACTTTCAAAATATTTTGACCTCCTTCAGAAACCAGACCTCCCTGGCTGCTGGGGGTGCAGGATTCCTGGGAATGGTCTTTACGACGCTGCCCGCCTGGAAGTTCTACGCCCTGATGCTGGAGATCGCCTGGGGCATCCCCATCCTGCTCGTCCTTGCCATCGGGTTGGTCCGTTTCGTCTGGAGGCATGAGCCAGAGGAGACGCTCTTTGCGGTTTTTCCGGTGACTTACTTGGCTCTTCTGATTAACGCTTCTGCCGCCTCCTCTGCGTTCGCCCGTTATCTCATCCCCATCCTGCCTTTCCTGGCATACCTCTCGGCGGACGGGCTGGTATGGCTGATCAATTGGGGGTTCCGGGGATGGTCGCTGGGTCCGCGCCATCTCTTCCTGGCGACCGCCACGGTCATCCTCATGATCATCCCGATGATGCGTTCGATCCGCCTGGATATCATCTGGCAGAACACAGACACACGCACGCTCGCTCTGGAATGGATCGAGGAGAATATCCCTGCCGGTACACGCCTGGCAGTGCAGTGGTACGGTCCACCGCTTGCCACCCCGGACGACCCGGAGCCCGGCACAAGCCGCACCTATGATGTCACCAGGTTATACCCATTTTCGCAGGACCCGGAGCGTTTCTCGCTGGATTATTACCTGCAGAACGGTTTTGATTATCTGGTCATCAGCAGCCACGTGTATAAGATCCCCTTTGCCGACGCGACGCTCAACAAGGCGCGTACGAACTTTTATCTGGATCTGATAGCTTCTTCCAATCTGGTGGCGGAGTTCAAACCCTATGATGGAGAGCGGGAACCAGCATATATATTCGAACAGATGTGGGGACCGATCATCTCTTTGTACGATCTGAACCGCCCAGGTCCGACGATCAAGATCTTCGCCTTGAAATAAGCGATGTAACCGCTGATAGGCATCGGTGAGAACAGGCCCGGATCACCTCAGAACCGCCCACGAGCATTTCAGCGCAGCTTCACCCCGATTCACACCCAATGCCATCGAAATCTCCATCGAAATTGTGCGGATCGGGCGGCAGGACCTTGAACCTCCGATAAGGGATATCGCGGCAATCCAGGTCCGGGGGCGGAGGCGGGATGCACACCGTTGGATAGGAGGGATCTCCATACGGGCAATCTGAGGTCGGCGAAGGGAGCACCGTTGGCAGGACAGGCAGCACTCCAATCGGTGGCGCTGTCCTGGTGGGGGCAGGCGCCCACAAACATAACTTCTCCACCCGCGCTTCTCTCTCCGCCTGCTCGAAGTAATCATTACAGGCCACATCCGGCGGATAAGCCACCGCTTCCGCACAGCCGGAACGGACGAGCTTATAGTTCACGAAGACCCCCGCCAGATCGGGAACGAAGACATACCGCAGCAATCGGTCGTACCGGTCGGTCTCGGAGACGTCTTTGAACAGGGTCACGATCTGACCTTCCACCAGAGCGCGGTTCCTGGCAGTGGCTTCCTCGCCCTTGGGCTCGGGGGATTCACCGGGCGCCCTGGTCTCCGGCGCGTCGATGCCGATATAGCGCACCGGATAGACCAGGCTGCCGATCAGGACCGAGATGGTATCCCCGTCGATCACCTCGGTGACCAGGCCGATCTCGAACGGCGCGTCCGGGCGGATGCACGCCGGGCCCGTGCCCGGCGTGGAGGTTGGAGCGAAGGAGGACGTCTGGGTGGGCACAACTGACGGCGGTTGGGTCGGGGTGAAATATGGCGTGGATGGTTCTTCTTGTGACGCCCGTGCGGTCAGAGTGGCCCGGATCGCTCGCAGGACATCGATCGTAGGAGGCGGCAGAGTAGACAGGCAGGCGAGGGAGAGGATAGCCCAAGAGGATAGGACAAACAAGATTGCCTTCATCTTTATCTCGCTGTGCTTATTGATTCAGCGAACACAACACTTTTGAACCAGCGAAATCTCCTAAAAATCTGGCAATTACCAGATGCACCGTTTCTTGATCTCTCCTCGAATTAAAGTATACTTGACTTATCTCACCCATCAAGACCCTGCCTGGAAGGCTCTTTGGATACTCATCCCACCCCATCAAGCGCTCACCGCCATCACCCCCAGACCATAACGCCAGGGATTCTGATACCTTCGCCGGTCTCAGCCCACGAGCCACGCGGCGGGGTCCATTCTCTCTAAGGAGGAACAGATGTCTCCCCGCATAAAGGGCTCCGCCCTGCTCACGCTCCTCACCCTGATCCTGGCTGCCTGCGCTGGCCCCGCAACCTCACCCCCACCCCCGGCAGAGACCCAACCTCCCCCTGCCGCGGAGACCGAAGCACCCCCGGTCGAGACCCAGCCCGCACCCGTCGAGACCGAAGCGCCCGCCGCGCCGGTCGTCCTGCGCATCGGCTGGGGCGGCAGCCCGGATACCCTCAACCCGGGCACAGCCTTGCTCTCCGAAGCCTACACCATCTTCGAGCTGGTCTATGACAGCATGTACGATCTGCAGCTCGATGGCACCTACACGCTCAGCCTGGCAGAGAGCGCCGAGGTCTCCGAGGACGGCAAAACCTGGACTTTCAAACTCCGCCCCGGTTATAAATTCCACGATGGCACTCCGCTGACCGCCCAGGACGTGGTCTTCTCCTATCAGTTCTATCAGAGCCATGAAGATTTCCCCTACATGCCAGTTTACACGGAATACTTCGAGAGCGTCGAGGCGCCAGACGATAGCACGGTGGTGATCAACCTGAGCGAACCTATCCCCAATATGGAGAGCCAGCTCATCTTCCTCTATATCCTCCCCAAACACATCTGGGAGCAGTATGACACGCCCACTGGCGCGGTCGAGTTCGAGAACGAGGAGATGATCGGCTCGGGTCCTTTCAGGCTGGTCGAGTACCGCCAGGGCGAGTTCGTCCATCTGGCCGCGGTCAAAGACCACCCCCTCAACCCGCCAAAGATCGACGAGGTCGTTTTCCAGACCTTCGACAACCAGGATGCCCTGGTGCAGGCCATCATCACCGGTCAGGTGGATATGATCACCGAGATGCCAAACACCGCTGTCCCCACGCTGCGCAATGCCGAGAACGTCCAGCTGGTGATCGGGGCGCCGTTCTCTCCGGAGGTGACCGACATCATCCTCAACCAGGTCTCCCCGGAGAATTGCCCGACCGATGAGGGCGGTGTTTGCAGTGGTCACCCCGCCCTGCGTGATCTGACCGTCCGTCGGGCGCTGGCACACGCCACCGATAAGCAGAAGATCATCGACGTCGTCCTGCTCGGCCTGGGCACACCTGGTCTGACGCTGATCCCCGACGGCCTGGGAGTCTGGTACAACAACACCATCCAGGATTACCCCTTCGACATCGCCGAAGCCAACCGCCTCCTGGACGAGGCAGGCTACCTGGATACAAACGGCGACGGCGTGCGGGAGATGCCCGACGGGAGCAACCCCCTGGTCTTTCGTCTCAACTGGCCCAGCGATTCGTCGACCGCCCCACGCATCGCCGAACTGCTCGACGAGACCTGGAGCCAGATCGGCGTCGACCTCCAGCCGCAGGCGCTCGACCCGGACGCCCTCACCTCCGTCTGCTGCCCCACTTTCGATTACGATGTCATCATCTGGGGCTGGGGATCCGACCCGGATCCGGCTTTCCTGCTCAGCGTGCATCTGACCAATGAAATACCCACCGGCACCAGCGAGACCGGCTATTCGAACCCGGAGTTCGATGAACTCTTCGCCCAACAGGCCACCGCCCTGGATCCAGACGAGCGCCGTCAGATCATCTGGAGGATGCAGGAGATCCTGCACCGCGATGTGGCCTATATCATCCCATTCTACGCTCAGGCAACCCAGGCCTTTCGCACCGATCGCTTCACCGGCTGGATCGTCGACATGCCAAAGGTTGCCCTGGAGGACCCCACCTCGCTGACCGTCATCGAGCCGGTTCACTGAGAGAGACGCACTCTGGCGAGGTAATCTGTGAGCGGTTACCGTTATGCATTACGCAGGCTGGGTTGGGCAGTCCTGACCATTCTGTTCGTCATGGTGTTGAACTTCTTTCTCTTTCGCGTCCTGCCCGGAGATCCAGCCCGGGCAGGCATCCGCGATCCGCGCCTGACGAAGGATGCCGTCGAAGCCATCCGCGTGCGTTTTGGGTTGGACAAACCTGTCATCAATTGCTTCGAATCGCTCAATCCGCTCAAAACCGGTAGCTGCGCCGTAAACCCCTTCCAGACGCAGTTCTTCATTTATATCACCAACCTGCTGAAAGGTGAATTCGGGTTCAGCTACCACAGCAACCGCCCGGTGATAGATATCCTGGGCGAACGCCTGCTGAACACCCTGATCCTGATCGGCGCCGGCGAGGTGCTCGCTATTCTGATCGGTCTGGCGATCGGTGTGATCTCGGCCTGGAAGGTACGCACACCAGTCGATTACACCGCCCTGATCGGCAGCCTGATTGCCTGGAGCCTGCCCACCTTCTGGCTGGGCATCATCCTGCTGTTCATCGGCAGCCGTCAGTTCGGGCTCCCCATCGGCGGGAAAGCCACCCCGGGCATAACCTATGCCTCCTCCTGGGAATATTATATGGACATCGGCCGCCACCTGATCCTGCCCACACTGACCTTCACCATCGTATTCGTGGGCGAATACATGCTGATCATGCGCAGCACGATGATCGAAGTCCTTTCGGAGGATTTCATCCTGACTGCCAAAGCCAAAGGCTTGCGCGCTTTCCAGATCTTGAAGGATCATGCCCTGCGCAACTCGATGCTTCCTATGGTGACAATCATTGCCCTCAATCTGGGCTTCATCGTCGCCGGCGCCATTCAGATCGAGACGGTCTTCTCCTGGCCTGGCATCGGGCAAACCATCTTTGAGGCGGTTGGGCGGCGGGACTACCCGGTGCTGCAAGGCGCTTTCATGATCATCGCCGTCAGCGTGATCTTCGCCAACCTGAGCGCCGACCTGCTCTATTCCTACCTGGATCCCCGCATCCGCACCGAATGACGATGGATACCACGATCGAGGTCACCACTTTTCGCGGGTTCTGGAAGCGCCTTTCACGCAGTAAACTGGGCGTGGTGGGGCTGATCATGCTCATCCTCGCCATCTTGACCGCGCTGTTCGCCGAGGGCATCGCTCCATATGACCCGTATGCGCCGGTCCGGGTGACCATTGACGACATCTACGCCCCACCCCGACCGGCGCATGTGCTGGGCACAGACGACGCTGGCAAGGATGTGCTCTCGAATTTCATCTATGGCTCCCGCGTCTCTCTGATCGTGGGTTTCTTCGCCTCCTTCATCTCGATCTTCATCGGTGGTGTGATCGGCATCATCGCCGGTTTCTACGGCGGCCGCACCGAGACCATCCTGATGCGCTTCACCGACATCATGTTGGTCATCCCGGACCTCCCCCTGGCGGTGGTGCTGGTGGCGCTGACCAAACCCAGCCTGCTGAATATCATCCTGGTCATCGGCCTGATCGGCTGGACCGGCACCGCCCGGCTGGTGCGCTCGCAGACGCTCTCGGTCAAGGAACGCAAGTTCGTGTTGCGGGCGCATGCCATCGGCGCCAGCCGGCTCTACATTGTAAGACGCCATATCCTGCCCCTGGTGCTGCCACTGATGGTCGCCAACACCGTGCTGGTGATCTCCCTGGCCATCCTGGAGGAGAGCACGCTGAGTTTCCTGGGCTTATCCGATCCGACGGTGGTCAGCTGGGGCCAGATGCTCAACTACGCCTTCACGCGCGGGGCGATGAGCGCCGGCGCCTGGTGGGTGTTGGTGCCGCCAGGCTTCGGGATCGTCTGGGTCGTATTGGGCTGCACACTCTTAGGTCACGGCATGGAGCAGATCCTCAACCCACGCCTGGAGACCCACCATCTGGCAGTCGGAAGGGGCATGGTTGCCCGTCAGAGAGAGCCTCAGCCGGAGACATCCTCCGCGCATTGATGCAACAGGGAGAAGAATCCACCTTGAACGAAAAGGTACCTCCAGGAATGAGAACCGCAACCCGGCAAGAAAAGCCAATCAAAGCTCACCCCGACCTGAGCCAGGCGCCCGTGCTGATCGAGGCGCGGGACGTGAGCGTGGATTTCGTCGGCGATGATCATCCGCCAGCGCGGGCGGTCGAAGGGGTGAGCTTCACCCTGCGCGAGGGCGAAATGCTCGGCATCGTCGGCGAGAGCGGTTGCGGCAAAACCACCCTGATGCTGAGCCTGCTTCGCCTGCTGCCCGCTGCAGGACGCATCGTCTCCGGGCAGATCAAATTCCTGGGCAGGGATCTGCTCGATCTGAGCGAGCGTGAGATGGAAAGCGTGCGCTGGAAGAACATATCCATGATCTTCCAGGGTGCCATGAACGCCCTCAACCCGGTGCGCAGCATCGGCGACCAGATCAGCGAAGCGATCCTCTGCCATGACCGGTACGTTTCCCGCAGCCAGGTGGACGATCGCGTCGGAGAGCTGCTTGAGATGGTGGGGATCAGCGCTTCCCGCCGCGATCAGTACCCGCATCAGTACTCAGGCGGCATGCGCCAGCGGGCGATGATCGCCATGGCGCTGGCCTGCAGCCCGCAGGTTGTGATCGCCGATGAACCCACCACCGCCCTGGATGTCATGGTGCAGGCGCAAATCCTCGAGCTGCTTGATCAGCTGCGCCACCGTCTCGGTCTGGCGGTCATCCTGGTCACTCACGATCTCGGCGTGGTGGCGGAGGTGTGCGATTCCGTGCTTGTGATGTATGGCGGCGTCACCGCCGAATACGCCGATGTGGACACCATCTTCAACCACCCCCGCCACCCCTATACTCAACAGCTGCTGGCTGCTTTTCCAGACCTTTCCAACCCACAGAGCCGGCTGATCTCCATCCCCGGTTATCCTCCACGCCTGGATGACCTGCCTCCTGGCTGCCGCTTCGCCCCGCGCTGCAATCAAGTGTTCGAGCGCTGTCATCACGAACGGCCAGCATTGCATCGCCTGGAGGGCAACCACCTGGCCAGCTGCCACCTGCTCGAGAGATGACCTCCCCTCAGGTTCCTCTGCTTCAGGTGCGGGATCTGCGCAAACTTTTCCCCTATAAGCGGAGCGGGTTCTGGAGCTCCGCGAATTCCTTCGTCCATGCAGTGGACGGGGTGAGCTTCGATCTGTTACCCGGGGAGGTGCTCGGCCTGGTCGGGGAGAGCGGTTGCGGAAAATCCACCCTGGCGCTGACCCTCATGGGCCTCGAACGCCCTACCGCTGGAACCATCAGATTCATGGGACAGGATATCACCCACCTGGCGCGGAAGGAGCTCAAGGCGATCCGCCGGCGTATTCAGATCGTCTTCCAGGACCCATACGAGGCGCTCAACCCTTTGATGACGGTCGGGGAGATCGTCGCCGAGCCCCTGAAAGTTCACGGTCTCTTCCCAGACCGGCAGGAGAGGCACGCGCGCGTCCTGCAGGCGCTCCTGGATGCTGGCCTCAACCCTCCGCAGATCTTCCTGGATCGTTTCCCGCATCAGCTCTCCGGTGGACAGCGGCAGCGCGTGGTCATCGCTGGCGCACTGGTGCTCGATCCCCTCCTGCTCCTGGCTGATGAACCGGTCTCCATGCTGGATGTGAGCATTCGGGCGGAGATCCTCACCCTGCTGGCGGATCTGCGCGACCGGCGCGGCATCTCCATCCTCTTCATCACTCACGATTTGAGCACGGCGGCTTTCTTCACCGACCGCGTGGCAGTCATGTATCTGGGGCGCATCGTTGAGATCGGCTCCACCCGGGAAGTGCTGCGTAACCCGCAGCATCCTTATACCCGCTCGCTCCTGTCTGTGGTGCCGGTGCCAAACCCTCGGCAGCGCCGGGAGCGCGTGATCCTGCAGGGAGAGACCCCCAACGCGGTGCAGATCCCCCTTGGCTGCCGCTTCCATCCACGCTGCCCGGTCGCTGTGGAAGCCTGCCGAACCCTGGATCCTGAACTCTCCCCGTTCACCCGCGATCATCAGGTTGCATGTCTGTTAGTCGCACAACCCCCGGTTGAATAATGGGTATAATACCATCAGGATGACAACCCAACACAGCTGCTCCAGCGAAGAGATCACACACCTCGCAGAGCGGCGCGGTTTGTGATGGCGAGTATAACCAGCGAGAATTTTCCTCGTTGTTCAATTGCATCCCACGGAGTGAAAGAGAAACGACATGACTGAACTGACCCGAGCTCAACTCTATGACCTCCTCAACCGGCCTGGTCCGCTCTGGCTGGTGAACATCGACTTGAGCGGTGCCAACCTGGTCGGCGCGGACCTGCGCGGAGCAGACCTGCGCTGGGCAAACCTGCAAAAAGCCTATTTGACGGGCGCCGACCTGACAGGCGCCGATCTGCTCGGCGCTGATCTGTCCAGAGCCGACCTGGTCGGCGCAAATCTCACCAAGGCGCATCTCAACGGGGCGAAGCTCAACGAAGCCGACCTGCGTCGGGCTAACCTGAGCAAAGCCGATCTCAGCGGCGCCAGTCTGGTCGACGCTAATCTTATGGAAGCCGACCTGCACCTTGCCCGCTTGACCGGTGCTGATCTGCTCTCCGCCCGGCTGGAAGGTGCACGCATGCCCGACCAGCCAGGGTTGCGTTAGCCGCCCGGTTCTCGAAATGATGCGATCGATCTTCCTTTGAGGGAGACACAACCAGGTCCGGGATGAGTCAGTCACAAATTGCCCTGATCTTTTTTTTCTACGGGCTGGCTTTTTTCAGTATGGGGCTGGCGATCATCCTGGAGCTATCTCACTGCACCGATGAAAGGTTACGCCATGCCTTCCGCCCTATGGCGACCTTTGGGATCATCCATGGCTTCCACGAGTGGATTGAGATGTGGAAATTCCAAAACATGCTGCCAGGTCAGTTTCGGTACTCCCTGCTGTGGGATATCGTGCTCCTGGTTTTCCTGTCTTTTTCCTTTCTCTCATTGGCAGCCTTCGGCGCCTTCCTGCTCGCCAAAGGTGAGCAGGCGCAACGCATCAGCCTGCTGGCGCCGGTGTTGCTGATCGCGATTTGGGGTGGAGGCCTGTTGGTCTTGATGAATCGCTTCCCGCTGCTCTCCGACCTGCATTATGTGGCAAATGTATGGACGCGCTACGTGTTGGGCATCCCCGCAGCGCTTCTGGCAAGCGCCGGATTGATCTATCAGCAGCGTGAGTTCCGCCGGGCAGGGATGGCGCGCTTTGGTCGGGATAGCCTGTGGGCGGCAATTGCTTTTCTTTGGTACGGTCTGGGTGGCCAGACTTTTCCCCCGGAGAGCCCCATCCCCCCTTCGAACGTGATCAACCAGGATCTGTTCATCGAACTGTTTGGTTTCCCCGTGCAGCTTTTGCGGGCGGTTGCCGCGGGAGTGGCGGCTTTCTTTATCATTCGCGTCCTGCGCTCGTTCGAAGAAGAAACCCGCCGCAAGATCGCCGAGCTGCAGTCTGCCCGCCTGAACGAGGCGCAGCGCCGCGAAGCCCTGCGCGGTGAGTTGCTACGCCAGGTGGTCTCCGCCCAGGAAGCGGAGCGCCAACGCATCGCCCGGGAGTTACACGATGAAACCGGACAGGCGTTGACCGCCCTTGGTTTAGGTCTGCACTCCATCGCTGCCTCTTTGTCAGGCGAAAACGATCGCGTCGGTAAAAACATCGAGCAGCTCGAACGCCTGACAGAGCACGCCCTGATCGAGTTGCAGCGACTGATCGCCGATCTGCGCCCCTCCCACCTGGATGATCTCGGTTTGGATGCGACCCTTCGCTGGTATGTCGGTGAGATCCAGAAGCGCGTCCCACTCCAGGTCGATGTCTCGATCACTGGTGAACGCCTTGAGCTCTCCTCTGAAGTGAAGACCACCCTGTTCCGCATCGTCCAGGAGGCGCTAACCAACGTGATCAAGCACGCCGCAGCCGAATCTGCCAGGGTTGAGCTCAGGTACACACCCGATGGTGTCAGCGTCCTGGTCAGCGACGACGGTGTCGGGTTCGATCTGCGAAAGATCGCCGCTTCCGAGCGCACTTCCTGGGGACTGATCGGCATGCAGGAGCGCGCCAGCCTGCTTGGCGGACGGTTTGAAATCGCTTCCGCCCCTGGTAAAGGCACCCATGTGCAGGTCTTCATCCCGCTCGTGGACGGGAGAAATGGAGCAGACAACGAAAATCCGCCTGATGCTGGTTGACGACCACGCCGTCGTGCGCACCGGACTGCGCATGCTCCTGGAAGGTGAGGAGACCATCGAGATCGTCGGCGAAGCGCAGACGGCTACAGAGGCGATCAACCAGATCACCCGCCTCAAGCCGGATGTGATCCTCATGGACATCGGGTTGCCCGATCTCTCCGGGATCGAAGCCACGAAACGCATTCGACAGATCTTCCCGGAAACCGCTGTGGTGGCTTTGACCATCCATGAAGACGAGGAATACTTCTTCAAGATGCTCGAAGCCGGCGCCAGCGGTTATGTCCCCAAGCGGGCTGCGCCGGAGGAATTACTCTCCGCCATCCAGGCTGCCGCCCGGGGGGAGGTCTATCTCTACCCTTCGCTGGCAAAACTCCTGGTGACGGACTACCTGGCTCAGGCGCGGGAGGGACGTCGGGGACTTCAGGAAAACGGACTGACCTCCCGCGAAGAGGAAGTGCTGATCTTGCTGGCGGACGGCGCCAGCAACGCAGAGATCGCCGAGAAACTGAGCATCAGCCCGAAGACCGTTGCCCGCCACCGCGAGAATATCATGACCAAACTCAACCTGCACTCCCGCTCCGAACTCGTCAAATATGCCATCCGCAAGGGGATAATCCAGCCCTGAGAGGCTGGGGGCATGCATGCCAGCTCTCTCGCAGCTTACGAACCCGCGGGAAGTCGTCTTTGCGGAAGATGTCATTCCGAGCCAGAGCGCCGGCGCACAGGCTGGGTCACATGTCTGAGAGCGCCCTGCCTCCGAGAGGCTACTCCACCGGGAATTGACATACCTTACCCTGTCTGTTGCGCCACTCAACTTACTTTGAATTCCAGGTGAGGATGAACAAGATCGTGAACAGAGCGCTGACGATCAGCTGGCGGATACCAATCCGGGTGGGGCGCACACCCATGGCAGGTATCAACGTCCCCCACAGACTTTCGCCCCATTGCAGGAGGAATGGAAGCGTCAGGGTTCGGGAGACCAGGCCGGCATAGGACAGGCCGAGCACGAGCCAAAGATTGAAGGTGGTATAAAGGAGCGCCCGGATTCCCATACGTAGCCGTCCATCCACGGTTGGAAGCTCCTTCAATTCCCGCTGCTCCAGGCGTAAGTAAGCATAGACGATCGAAGCCGCGGCTTGAAGCCAGCACAAGGCGAACAGCAACCAGCCGATCGGGTCGACTTCCCCAATGCCAATCCAATAGGCAGCCGGCGCCGCCAGAGACAGCACCCCGCTCCCCACCAGCTCGATGCCCAGCTGCCGCCGCTCTGCCCGCCGGCTGACCAGATAGAGATGCCAGGCAAAGACCGGTACACCCGGGAGTGCCAGGGTGAACAGGTAAGTGTAACCCTGCGCGACCAGGATGGCGAAAGCCACCAGCGCAATCAGTCCATAGACACACGTCCAGAACCAGGCTGCAGGCAGATCGCGTTGATTTCGCCGGCCGCTGTAGATCTTCACCACTGTGGACAGAGGCTGGCGCAGGAGAAATGCTCCCAGCGCGGCAAGGATCAAATAGAGAGAGGCCGGGGTTAGGCTCTTTCCCGCGAACAACCCAATCAGCAGCGGGCTCAGCAGGAAGACCCAGGAACCGTGATCGGTGGGGAGCGCGATATGGCGCACAAAAAGACGTGAGTGCTGTTGGGCTCTCATCATGTTCGTGTATCGTTTCCAGGTTAAGATTTTCTCAATAGTGGTTGGATTCTACACAGGTGAATTTTAGCGCATGCGCGCAGTTATACTGAGAATAAAAGTTAAGGGATCGATTAAAATATCCCAACACGCTACAAATTATCGTCACGAAAGTGGGTAAAAAACGTCTTAAAAGGCAAATGGACATGAATCTCGATACGGTACCATTGACGAAAACGATCACCTTCTCCAGGGAAGAACTGATCAGAATTTATGAGGAAAATAGCGATGGACTCTATCGCTATGCAGTCCGTCTCTTGGGTGATGAAGACCTTGCTGAAGAATGTGTATCAGAGACATTCAGCCGCTTCCTTGAGACCATCAGGCGCGGCGGAGGTCCAAAGGACAATGTGCGGGCATATCTCTATCGAATGGCGCACAACTGGATCACCGATCACTACCGCCGCCAACCGCTTTCCACGCTTGCTCTGGAAGATCATGCTCCTGAACAAAGAGATGGAGGACCAGCCCAGGAGGTTTTCCAGGCTCTCGAAAGAGAACGAGTGCGGAAGGCTTTGCTCAGATTACCTCCCGATCAGCAACAGGTCATCCACCTGCGCTTTATGGAGGACTGGTCTCACGCCGAGATCGCAAAACTGCTGGGGAGGACTATCGAAGCCACCCGCTCACTGCAATATCGCGCACTGGCCTCCCTGCGGCAGATTCTGATTTCCGATGATGACGAGGTAAGTCATGAAAAAATTAACTGATTACGAACAACCCATTGACCCACGCCTGGAAGAAAAACTGGCTCTCCTGCGCCCAACCCCGGCAAGGAATCCCAAAAAAGCCGCACGGGGACGTCAGAAATTCCTGCTCCAGCTGGAATCCATCCCAGAAATGAAACCTGCGTCAACTCCAAAATGGTTGACCAGGTGGTTTAAACCAAGATCAAATCAGAAGGAGTCCTCAACAATGAACACTCGATCAAAACATTTTGTATTCAAAACAGCAGCCGCTTTTCTCACGCTCCTGATCATCCTGTTTGGAGGTGTCGGCGCCACAGCCTTTGCTTCACAATCCGCCCTCCCAGGCGATGCGCTCTACCCGGTTAAGACCAGCCTGGAACAAACCCAGATCGCCCTGGCGCGAGATGCCTATCAGCGCGCTCTCTTGCACCTAGATTTCGCGCAAAGACGGCTGGATGAGATGAATGCGCTGGTCGGTGAGAACCGCTATACAGATATCGAAAAGGCCTCCAATGAGTTCGAGGATTATGTCCAGCGGGCGATCGATGAATTACAGGTTGTCATGACCGCAGACTCTGTTCGCGGCACAGACCTGAGCAACCGCATCACACAGGCTTTGCTCTCCTACTCCATGATGTTGAAGAACATCCTGGTCAAGGTCCCGGAAGCAGTCCGTCCCACGGTAGAAAAGGCGATCACCACCTCGGTCAACAGCGCCGGCGAGGAGACTGAGTTCACCGGCATCGTCGAAGCTATTGCCGACGACTCCTGGACCATCTCCGGACAGACGGTTGCCATCATCAGCCTGACGGAAATCAAAGATGTTATCGAGGTCGGCGATACTGTCAAAGTAGAAGCCATCATCGGTGCTGATGGATCCCTGACTGCCCGCGAGATCGAACTGAGCGATGATTTCGGTGAAGACAACGGGAACTTCAACGACAATCAAAATGATAATGCGGACGATGACCAGAACCAAAATGATAACGGTAATGCCAATGACGATAATTTCAACGATAACGACGATAACGGCAACATGAATGACAACGACGATAATGGCAACATGAATGACAACGACGATAACGGCAACATGAATGACAACGACGATAACGGCAACATGAATGACAACGACGATAATGGCAACCAGAACGACAATGATGACAACGGCAACATGAACGACAACGATGACAACGGCAACCAGAACGACAATGATGACAACGGCAACATGAATGACAACGACGATAATGGCAACCAGAACGACAACGATGACAACGGCAACATGAACGACAACGATGATAATGGCAACCAGAACGACAACGATGACAACGGCAACATGAACGACAACAATGATAATGGCAACCAGAACGACAACGATGACAACGGCAACATGAATGACAACGACGATAATGGCAACATGAACGACAACGATGACAACGGCAACATGAACGACAACGGGAACGACAATCAGAACGATAATGACAATGATGACAACAACGATAACCAGAACAATGACAACGAGAATTACAATGACAACCAGAACACCAACGAAGACGAAAATGAGAACAATGACGATTAATTGAGAACTCGGGTCTGTGACGCTCGGAAAGATCCAATAGCATGAAGGAAACGACCCAATTGGACGGTGGTCATTACAATCTAAGAGCTCTTCTCCCCCTGCGATGCGCCTGGATCAGGCGCATCGCCCTGGGGGAGAGAGCTGCTTTGTTCTTAACCGGTGGGATTTTGTTCACCGCGTTCGTGGCTGCCCTGGCTGCGGTGCAGTTTTCGACTCCAGGTCTGGCAGGGGTGGACGGCTATTACCACATCAAATTCGCCAGCCTGATGCGCACACAAGGGCTCAAGCCTGCTTTCCCCTGGCTGCCGCTGACCATTTTGAACCCGCGCGAGTTCTATGACCATCACTTTCTTTTCCATGCCTTGTTAATCCCCTTCACCATCGGCGACCTGGTCGAGGGGGCTAAATGGGCGAGCGTGCTGTTTGCCAGCCTGGCATTCCTCAGCGTCTGGTGGTTGTTCCGCAGCCAGCAGGTCCCTTATGCCGCTTTATGGGCGCTTGGCCTGCTGGCTGTCTCCGAAGCGTTTCTCTATCGGATGAGCATGCCGCGGGCGCAGTCGCTCTCGCTTGCGGTTCTGGTGCTTGCCCTGTACCTGCTGTTTGCCAGGAAGCACGTCTATCTCTTTCCCCTCGCTTTCGTCTATGTCTGGCTATACAATGCCTTCCCACTCGTCCTGATCGCTTCTTTCACCTTCACCCTGTCGGCCTGGATCGTCGAACGCCGTTTGGATTTACGCCCACTGCTGTTCACTGTCGCCGGGATTGGCGCAGGTCTGGTCATAAATTTATATTTTCCCCACGATATCGTCTTCATCTTCCGCCACCTGCTCCCCAAGGTCGGCGGCGCAGGTGAAATCAGGGTGGGAAATGAATGGTATCCCTACACCACGGCGCAGATCATGGAGAACTCCCCTCTCGCCTTGGTGGCTTTCCTCTCTGGAATAATAGCACTGGGACTCCAAAAGCAGCGTATGGATACCCGCACAGCGACCAGCCTTTTCCTGGCTATCATCTCCGGCTGGCTGCTTTTTCAATCCAGGCGGTTCGTGGAATATTTCCCCGCCTTCGCCTTGATCTTCGCAGGGTTTGCCTGGTCGCCGCTTCTGGCTGAGTACGTCGGGAATCCCGGATTGGATATTCATGCGAGGGATTCCAGGGTCTCTCCTGCCAATAGAGCCTATTTCAGCCGTCGCACTCTGTTGCCGTTGATTCTGGCGGCGGTGTTGTTGCCTGGCTCCTTATTCACCCTGGGGGCTGCAAAGGAGAGCCTCCAGGATTCTCAATCGCATACGCGCTACAAGGGTGCCGCAGAATGGCTGGCTGCCAACACGCCTGAGAGGGCACGCGTCTTTCAGACTGACTGGGATGATTTCCCCCGCCTGTTCTTCTACAACACCCACAACACCTATCTGGTTGGACTCGACCCGACCTACCTCCAGATCTTCGACCCGCATCTGTACGACCTCTGGTTGGACATCACCCGCGGGGAAGTCGAAAACCCTTCTTCCGAAATCCTGGCTTCTTTCGGCTCATCTTATGTCTTCTCCGACCTCGACCACAAGGATTTCCTGAAACAAGCCAGCCGCGACCCCGGGTTGATAGAGGTCTATCGCGATGATGAAGCGGTGATTTTCAAGGTTCAGGATTGAACTGCAGGTCTCTATGGCGCCTCCCCCATGCGATTATCCCTCCCACCCCCACCCAACTCCCCTCTCGCGTCGTGCGAGAGGGGAGCCTTTTTAGTACAAATTTACTATTCATTCTATGACTCTTTTTGGCTTCTCTTTCGTTTTAAATAGTGTGCAGAACACGGATGAAGTGGTGAAGGCTTTTACCAGTGAAACGATCTGATGCGACCCTGAAGGAGAGACCCCGATTCGAAGAGCAGCGCCTGATCGTCGATCTGTTCGAACGTCACCAGCGCGAGATCTATCGCTACTTCTATTACCGCATTGGTGATGTGCACACGGCGGAAGATCTGACCTCTGAAGTGTTTCTGCGTGCAATCCAGGCTTTGCCGGATATCCGCCCTGAACAGATCTCGTTCCAGGCGTGGCTCTTCCAGATCGCCCGAAATCTCTCGATAGATTATTACCGAAAGACGAAGGGCCGGCAGGATCAAATTTTGGAGGAACAGATGAACGTTTTGAATGAGCATGCGGAACATACAGCAGACCTGGGTCTGACCGGACAGAAACTCCGCGATGCGCTCGCCGAGCTGCCAGAAAATCAGCGTGATGTCATCATCATGCGCTTTGTGGCAGGGATGCCTGTCCGCGAGGTCGCCGAGGTCCTGCAAAAAAGCGAGGATGCCATCAAATCCCTCCAGCGCCGGGGGCTACAGGCGCTGCGAGACAAGTTGATCGAATGGGAGATTACCTATGCATGAGTATGATGATCTTTTAGATGAAAAGCTGCGTGCCTTGGAAGAGGGACAGCCTCTCGATTCGGTGCTGTCCGATTTCAACGGCAACCATCATGAGATCGCCTCGCTGGTCAAACTGGCAGCTGCGATCCGCGCGATCGCCCACCCGGAGTTGAGCCCCGATCAGGTGCTCAACAGCAAAAGGAGGGTGCTCAGCTCCCAGGGAGGGAGTGTCCGAAACGAGGAGAGGAAGCCCATGCCTGCCAGAACAACCTCGAGGTCGATCTTCCGACCGGTTGTGTACGCCGGACTGGCGATGGTGTTGGTCTTTTTACTGACCGCCGGGATCGCCACCGGTTTCTGGCTGCTCAGCCAGAGCAACGCTCAGGCTGCCACGCTCACGGATACCAGCGGGATCATCGAGGTCTCCAGCCCAACAGCCCCAGATGACTGGCATCTGGTCTCCAACGGATACCGGCTGGTATCTGGCATGCGCCTCCGCAGCGGCGAGAACTCCTTCGCCACGATCGCCTTCATCGATGGCAGCCGCATCACCCTCCAGCCGAATACTTATATTGCGCTGGCACAAGTCAGCGGCGGATTCGGCGGTCGACTGCAGGTGAAAGTCCTCCAATTTTCGGGTGAAACCACTCATCAGGTCAACCCGTTACGTAAATCGGGCAGCTCCTACACCGTTTTAACCCCTGCAGGCGAAGCCATCGTACACGGCACGAAATTCGATGTGGAAGTATTTGACCTTAGCGAATCGCTTTTCAAGGTGGATCGGGGCAAAGTGCTGGTGAAGAGCGACGGCAAGACCGCCTTTGTCGAATCCGGTCAGGGGCTGGTTGCCAGGTCTGCCGGTCAGCTGTCCTCGCCTGCGTATCTTTTCGTCCTGCAGGGTGAATTGACCTCCATGGAAGGAGAGAACTGGGTCGTGGCAGGCGTCGGCTTCTCCGTGACCGGGGAGACGGAGATCTTCGGCACCCCGGAGATCGGCGATCTCCTGCTGGTTGAAGGCCGCATCCTGGAAGGGAACCAGTGGGTTGCCGATACTATCCAGCCGGCGTTGACCGGAGATCAGACAGGCGCGTTCACCGGTGTGGTCGATGCGATCGATGGCAACACCTGGTCGGTCGGCGGCAATCTGTTCCAGGTGGACGCCGAGACGCAGATCGACGAAGGCATCGAGCCGGGGAAGACCGTCCGGGTGGCTTTCCGCATCCTCGAAGATGGTAGCTGGCTGGCAACCCGCATCGATTTGCTCGAAGAGCCCCCCGATGAGGGCACGCCAACCCCCACCCCCTCCCCGGAGGCAAAACCCAAACTGGCTTTCGAGCCCAAGATAATCAAACTGGATACCTGCACCCTGGATAACCACGTCAGCGGGGTTCTGGTCAACCGGGCAAAGAAAGCCGGGGATACGGCGACAGATATCCTGTTGGGGTTCGAGATCCGCAAGGGAGAACAATACTTCGACCTGGTCTATTTCAATCCGGGCGGTTGGGAGAGCTTAGAACCGGGTGGGCAGGCGCCTTTCGATGTTCAGGTGCTGTTCAACGAGAGCTGGCTTTCAGCTCCGGAAAAAGCCAGGGCGGAGGTGCGCATCTTCATCGCCCAGGAGTCGAACGGTCGCAAGCTCTCCAGCGCCAAGATGACGCTCACTTTCGAAAAACGCTGCGCTGGTGAGCCCACCGAAACCCCCTCACCATCGGAGACCCCCACCCCGACACCCGAGATCAGCGAAACCCCCACACCGACCGAGCCGATCACCGAAACCCCCACCGATACCCCCACCCCGACGATGACGGTAACTCCGGTACCCACCGGCACTCCGACGATCGAATTCTGCACAGGCGCTGTCCCGCACCCGAAAGGCATGAGCCTGGCGCAGAAATATGGAGTCCCCTACGAAGAGATCATGGGCTGGTTCTGCAAGCACTTCGGTTTCGGTGAGATCGACCTGGCATACGGGTTGAGCCAGCAGTACGGCGTGCCGGTAGCGGATATCTTCGCCATGCGCACCGCAGGCATGGGTTGGGGAGAGATTAAACAGTATTTCCGGGGGACTCCGCCGGGCAGCCCTCCTAATGGTCCTCCCGGCAGCCCCCCCGGCGGCGATGACCAGAAAGGCAAACCGCCTGATAAAGGCAACGGAAAAGGCAAAGATAAGTAAAGATAAGTAAGCAGTCGGCAAATCAAAAGAAAGGAGAGGATCGATGACGAAAAGAATTGGAAAGTTGCTGTTTGCTCTAGCCCTGATCGGGTTGCTCGCCACACCAGTCTTCGCTCAACCTCAAGAGTGTCAGCTGGTGAACCAGAAGACGAAGGAAGTCACCCCCGGTGTCTTCCTCACCTGGGACAGTTCCTTCCGTTGCCTGGATGCACCCGATTCAGGGGAGTATCTGGTGACCGTCAATGTCACCAATGCGGAAACCAGCCTGGAATCGGTCACTATCAATGAGCTCTTCTTGAGCCATACCACGCCGCGCCCGCGTCAGCAGGCTCCCCAGGCGACCGCCGAAGCCAGTGGTTTACCGCTGACCCTTGCCCCCGGGGAAACCCTCAGCTTCACGGTGAGTGGCACCTATGCGATGGTCTCGACCGGTGGAGGGATGAAAGCCAACCTCCACCTGCGGGCGAAGGGCGTCAGTGACGAAACAGCAGTTCCGTTCAGACTGGGGATTAATGTGAAGATCCGCGGCAGCGGCACAGACAGTTGAGCCCGAAACGTTTCAAATCGAATGGGACTGCCTGGAAATTCGGGCAGCCCCATTCGTAATTAACCGAAGATGCTGGCCTGCTCAGGGTTCTTTTGACACCTTTATCTCCGCGGTCATCTTCTCCTCGATGGTCTCTTTTGCCCCGGGCAGGCGCATGGCGCGCACCACCAGGTCTGCCAGGGCGGTCACGCCCACGCCCAGACCATATTCGCCGCTCAGGTCGCCCAGCTGCAGGCGGCAGTTTTCACAGGCTGCGACGACGATCTCCGCCCCGGAGCGACGTATCTGTTCTGCCTTTGGTTTGCCTGCCAGCAAACGCAATTCGTAAGTCTCCGGGACAGCCACCAGCCCGGCGCCCCCGCCACAGCAGTATGCCTCTTCCCGGTTGGGGGTCAGTTCACGGAAGTTCATCGTGGCTGCCCGCAGCACGACGCGCGGCTCTTCGATCACACCGCCCTTGCGCGCCAGGTTGCAGGAGTCATGGTAGGTGATCGGCTGCGGGTTGGCGGTCGGATCGAGCTCCAGCCGACCAGACTCGACATAGTCGGCAAGCACTTCCACGATGCTGCGCACCCGAAATTTGAATTCATCACCGAACCAGTTTGGCGCCAGCCAACGCATGGCGTAATAGGCATGCCCGCATTCCGAGATGACGATCTCCTCCACTCCGAGCTCCCTGGCTTCAGCGAAGATGCGCCGGGCGATCTCTTTGGCACGGGTGGCGTCGCCCAGGAAGACGCCGTAGTTTGCCGCTTCGTAGATACTCAATGTCCAGTCCTCGCCGATGGTCTCGAAGATGGCCGCCGCCGGCAGGATGGTGTGTGCGCCAGCCAGGGCGACATAGAGCATGCGGGCGCCCTTCTTTTGGAGCGGGATGCTTGCCCGGGGATTCCCGGTCAGCGCTCTGAGCTCCTGTTCCATATCCTTGATGCTCTCGCGGAAGAACTCCAGGTAGACCTCCGGCTCTTTCCCCTTCTCGATGGCGGCATCGGCGAGCATCTCGAGCACTTCAGGAGCGTTGCCGGTAGCGGTCGCCATCGCCCGCAGCGTGCTGATGATCAAAGGCGTGTCCACTCCCATCGGGCAGTTGACCGTGCAGCGAGAACACAGGGTGCACCGGTTGAAAGCCAGCTCCGCCAGGCGCACCAAAGTGTCTTCGTTCAACTGCTCTGCGCCAACCCAACCGGGGAACAATCTGCCGAGGAGATCATGTTCCGAGCGGTAGATCTTCCTGAGCTGTTCCGCTTTGCTGGCTGGCATGTTTTCCGGGCGTGGGTCGGCCAGGTAGAAGTGGCAGGCTTCCGCGCAGATCCCACAGTGGGCGCAAACCTCCAGGGCTGCCGTCAGCGGCTGATTGAGCTGCTTTTCGAGGACTTCCAGCGCGTTCTTTACGCCAGTTGCCGTCATGGCTCACCTCCAGCCTGCTGCGCATGGGGCAGCACGCCCCGCGCCCCGAAGAACCTTCCGAAGAACAAACGCGAGTAAGCGAAGTAAATGCAATGGCGGATCTTGCTCATGGGCGCGTAGACCAACATGGCTGCGCTGACCACCCAGAACAGCGGTGAGAACTCTGGGAGAAGGAGCGCCAGGCTCCCCGCCCCCAGGAACAGGCTGACCAGGAAGACCGCCGCATAATCATCAGGTGTGCTCAATGCCTTCAGATTGGGTTCGATCAAGCGGGCAATGAAACCAGCCAGACCGAGAAGAGCGCCCGCCGAACTGCCGATCGCCAGCGCCTGCCTCAGGCTCAAGGACAGGTGCGCCATCCAGGGGCTGACCAGGAGCACACCCAGACCCAGGAAGATCCCCAGGTGAAAGCCCACACCCCGCAGATAGGCGAGCGCGTGGCGGCGTGTGCTCTCCTTCGCCCAGGGCGCCATGCCCAGGGTGAAGGCATAGAGCACCCCCAGTCGGGGGTCGCCCTTAGGGGTCGAGCGGTCCATAGGTCGAGAAAGCGTGGAGTAGGCGCGCAGGCGTTTGGCGAAACTCAGCACTGCGAAGACCAATGCGATCCCGGCCAGCAATTGTGTGATCAGAAAGAGTGACATCATACACCTTTCATCCCTCGTCCGTCTCCCTATCCCTTCCAGGGATTTTATTGGGTGCGGCGGACGACGAAATGGAATTGCTTGTCCTGCTTCTCCAGAGTGACCAGCTCGTTGCCGGTCGTGCGGCACCAGGCCGGGATATCTGCCATCACCCCGGGATCGGTGGCAAATGCCTCGATCGCCTCGCCAGGGTTGATCTCTTTGATGGCTTTGGCGATCTTCACCACGGGCATCGGGCAGAGCAAACCCTTCAGATCCAGCGTTTTCACGATGTTGTTCTCAGACATAACTGACCTCCGTCATTGAATGTTCGATTTTGATCGATAAAATACCAGCTTTTCATCTCAGATAAAGAGCGTGATCTTGCTCTCTGCAGCTTCTTCGAGGAAGGTTGCCACCCCGACTGGCGGAGTGACATTGTCCTGGAAATCCTTGGGGTCGAATTCCATCACGTCCATGCTCATCTGGCAGGGCATCATCTTGACACCCAGATCGACAGCCATCGCATAGAGCTCCGGAAGCGAGGCGACCCCTTTCTGCTTCATCATCAGCTTGAACATCCAGCGCCCCAGCCCGCCCATGTTCAAACGGCTGGGCCCGATGGCATCCAGGCTTCCGCGGTTCATCAGCCCCAGCATGCGACCAAAGAGGCCTTTCCCGGAGCGCGTGCCCGGTTTCTGGATGGCTTTCAACCCCCAAAAGGTGAAGAACATGCAGACCTCCATCCCGGAGGCGGCTGCCCCGGTGGCGATGATCAGGGCTGCCATGACTTTGTCCATATCGCCGCTGAAGACCACCATGGAGAGTTTGTTTTTAACAGCTTTCCCATTGCTGCTGATCTGCATGGTTTGTTCGGCGGGGAAGGCGGGTGATTCGAGAGTGTTCATAGGGTACTGCTCCTAAAAGAGATTGATGAAAAAGTAATCATTCCGGCAGGACTTCTGCCAGCTCGGCACGGCGGGCAAGATGGTCACGCAGGGCTGCCCGCAGCAGATCGAGGGCAGCGATAATGCGCTCATCAGCCAGTCGGTATTGCACAGCGGGCCCCAAACGGGTGGCGATCACCATACCACGCTCCCGCAACACCTTCAGGTGGCGCGAGACCGCCGGCTGGTGCATTTTGAGCGTCTCCGCCAGGTCGGTTACTGTGCGTGGACCTTCCGAAAGGCTGTAAAGGATCAGGATGCGTTTTGGATCGGCAAGACCAGCGCAGAATTCGGCATGCAGTTGGTTGACTTCACGTTCGAGTTCCTGGTTCATCATGGTAGCTCCTTCATTTCCTGATGAAGGGAAATAAGAATAGAAACTTATGCATATAAGTGTATATATATTTGTGAAGATTGTAACGAAGTTTTCCCCTTATGGCAGTGTATTTTGTCACAAACTTGTAATGCTTAATGTCACACTCTAATCCGATCCAGATCAGGCAACATGGCGTATAATTCCTTCAGCGGCTCAAGGCATGCATCTCTGGACATCATGTTCGACCAATCAGGTGAACTGGCACCAGATCTCGAGTGGCTCTTGCAAAATGGCCAGGCTGACGAAGAAACCATCGTGGTCAACCTGGCACGACAGTGCTACCTGCGCGTTTATCGCCAGGCGATCGATGAACTTGGATACCCAGAAACTGCCCGCCGCGCCGCCAGGGAGACGTTCCTGCAGGCAGCCTCTCAAGCCAGAAATTACGCCGGGCAGGGAGTCGAAATCTGGCTCGATCAGCTGACCAGAGACACCATCACACGCTATCAGGCCGTCCAGGAACGTCTGTCCTTCTTGAATCCCAAACTGCTCGAGTCCACAGCCGCCGGCCAGGTCGATACCGATTTGTCTCCATCCAGGGTCGAGGCTGAGGTAGAAGCCATCAGATCCATTCTGCGTAAGAACCTGGTCCGCCAGCAGATGCGGGCGCGCACGATCGAACTGTCCCTGGTCTTAGGAGCGATCTTGATGGTCCTGTTCTTCCTTGGGAGAATGGCTGGCATTACCATCCCCGCCGAGAAGACGGCAGCGGGTCAACAAGGCTCAGCCGCCACGGATGCGAGTGATCCGCAGGCTGCGAATCCCGACATCCAGGCTCTGGTGATCCCATCTTTCAGACTTGAAGGAAGTGAATTCGACCCATCGCCGCGTATCCAGCCGCTCTACCCTTCTTTCAACCTCGAAAGAAGGATCGATCGGGAAGACCCTTTCAACCTGCCCGAATGGCAGAACAGCTTCCCTCCTCAGCAGCCTTTGAGCCTCGCATCGACCTCCGAGGATATCTGGAGGAGGCTGCTGCTCAGCCGGCGGCTGTGGAACACGCTGTGGGTAGACGTCTGGATGGTGCTGTTTGGTCCTGAGGGCTACAACGGCCCGCCGCGCACCGAACGCCATCAGCTCTGGATCGAACAAAGCCGGCGGGTGCTGCACCTGAGCGGACCGGCGACGGGCACCCCCACCTTCGTGGAGGTGATCGATGCGGCCAGCAACGGCCCGGCCCCGATGCAGTTCTTGCATGGCGTGGACGACTATGCCCGCCTCGGCAGCCAGTATCCCTGGTTCTATCTCAGTCGGGACACGCTCTTCAACAGCCCTTATATGATCAACCTGTATTACATGACTATCGGGCAGACCTTCCCACCCAGAGACCTGCAATTCAAGGTGGTAGGGGAGCAGGACTGGATCGGGCGAAAGACCGTGGTGGTCGAAATGATCACGAATGACGGCGATCTCATCGCCCGCTACTGGCTGGATAAATATTATGGGATATCCCTGCGGGCGCAGTACTTTGACTTCAATTCTTCGGGGGTCGCTATCTTTCAGGAAGATGTCGCCCAGATCCGGTTCGATAAGGAATTCCCAGACGAGCTGTTCAAACGGGCAGCGATCCCGGTGAATCAGCCCAATAGTCTTCTGGCCGCCGGTTTCCTGGATTATGCTGGTCAGCCGCTGGGAGAGCTTTACCCGCCGGCGATTCAGCCCGTCTGGGCGATGGTCGCTGAGGATCCGTTGAGCCCGCTCCCCCTGCCGGAGGGTTTCGATCTGGCTCACAGCCAGCTGATCTTCCAGCTGCCGGATGCGGATTCCCCGAAGTATTCCGATGGGATGCTCCAGCTGCAGGTTTTCGCCGACCGATTCTATCTGGGCGATGTCTGGTTTGCCGATCCATTCAACGCCATCTGCGACCGATCACCAGACGGCTACCGCATCGCCTTCACCCAATGGCCTGGCTCGCCCGATTTCCCCGCTTATTCTTACTTCTGGTTCGATCTGAGAGATATGCAAGTCGTCCAGGGCAGCATTCCCGGGTTGCATATCCTGCGCCTGAAGTTCGCCCCAGATAACCGTCACCTGGCGATCGCCGGGATCGACGATCGCAACGGCTATGGTCGGGTGTTCGTCGCGGACACCATCACCGGCGAATTGGAACAGCTGCGCGAAGTTGACCCCACCTGGAGCCTGGACTGGAGCCCGGATGGCAAACAGCTGGCAGCCCTCAAGTGGCCCGGGGCGCGCATCTCGACGGGCAATTTCCTGCTCGTTCGGGTTTACGATCTATCGACGGGTTCGGCGTATCACGTGCAGCACTTCGCCGAATTGCTTGGCGCTGCGTCTCTCGAAGTGCCCCTCGAAGGCTGGACAGCGCACTTCTCCCTCCCGGTCCTGGGTCTCGAAAATTGCACAACCCCGTCGGATTGAGTTCCTCCCGATTCTGCCATCGGGAGAAGGCGCAGGCGCTCTATTCAGCCGTTTGTCTCTGTCCCACCCGGAGATGATATTCGCTGGGGCGTTCGTCCATCTCGAATCCCGAGAGCACCACCAGGAGGACCGCGTCGCCATGGCCTGAATTGCGCCAGCGGTGGCTCATCTGGGAGGCAAAAAGCAGGCTGTCGCCTGGTTCGAAGGAAAACCGGCGACCTTCGACCTCGTATTCGAATTCCCCTTGCAGGCAATAGACGAACTCATGCCCGGAGTGTTTCAGGCTGTGCGGGCCGCTGGTCGCACCGCTTTCCAGGGTCAGGAGGAATGGCTCCACCCGACCGGTAAAAGCTTCGCCTCCCAGACCCTGCCAGAACCCGCGCGGCACCTGCACCGCCGGCCGCTCTGTGGATTTCATGAAGACTATCGATTCTCTGGGGGGTTCGCTGCGGAAGAAGGCGGTGATAGGCACGCCAAGCGCATCCGCCATCTTGTACAGGGTACTGACGGAAGGTGAACTCCTCCCGCGCTCGATCATGCTGAGGGCATTTGTGGAGAGACCACTCAATCTGGCCAATGAGCGCATGGAGAGCCGGCGCTCCTGGCGCAGCTGCCTCAGACGCATGCCAACGTCCACCAAACCCGTCTCGTTCTTCGTAATCATCACGCCTCCCACATCAATATCTCTCTCATCCCACACCACACAGAATGTGCCACGAAATAAAGGTATACATACACAACTATTTTACTATTATTCATGACACATATGTTTTTAATTCCGTGACATTCATCACAGATTAGATATGACAGAACTCCGCATCTCAACCGATAAGCAGCATTGGATATTAGGGTAAAATAATTAGGTTCAGTTGACCATTCGGGTGCAAACCCGGGTGGTTCCACGGAGGTACAGGGAACCATCCTGATATCGTAGCATCTGCCCCGGATTGCAACCACACACTCAGGAGCTACAGCTTTGAAGAGAATGCGATCCCTGACATTAATTGCGGCCGGTTTGTTCCTCCTGGCAGTTCTGGGGGTGACCATTCAGGCAAAGGCAGCGCAGGAGCCTGCTGATCCGGGCTCTCCCTTCGAGCAAGGTGTCGCCAATGAAACCTGCCTCGCCTGTCATGGCAACCCGGGGATGCAGACCACCCTCCCTTCTGGCGAGATCCTCTATCTGACCGTCGATCCGCAGGTTTACGCCGAATCGGTGCACGGCAAACAGGGATATGCCTGTGTCCAATGCCATACGGACATCCGCGATTATCCTCACCGACCCCTGACAGCGCAGACCCGCCGCGATGTCACCCTTCTGTATTACCAGAACTGCGCTCGTTGCCATCAGGATAAATACCAGGCTACCCTGGACAGCGTCCATCAGCAGGCACTGGCGGAGGGCAATAAGGAAGCCGCCGTCTGCACGGATTGCCATGGTTACCATGATGTCGCGAAACCAGACGAACCTCGCACCAGGATCCCACAGACCTGCGAGCGCTGCCACTCGCTGATCTACCAGGAATACGCGCAGAGCGTACATGGCTCAGCGTTGATCGGTGAGGGCAATCCAGATGTGCCGACCTGTATCAATTGCCATGGGGTGCATAACGTCTCCGGTCCTTCCACAGGTCCTTTCCACCTGTATTCCCCCCAGATTTGCGCCACCTGTCATGCCGACAAGGAGCTGATGGCAAAGTATGGGATCAACACCAATGTTTTCGAGACATACGTGGCTGATTTTCACGGCACCTCCGTGATCTTTGCCCAGAGATATCCCGGCCAGGAGACCAATAAACCGGTCTGCATCGACTGCCACGGGGTGCACAACATGAAACAGGTGGACGACGCCGAAAGCCAGGTGATCAAGCAGAATCTCCTTTACACCTGCCAGCGCTGCCACCCGTCTGCGACACCCAATTTCGCCGATGCCTGGCTGGGGCATTACACGCCGGACGCCAACCGGTATCCGATCGTCTATTTCGTAACCCTCTTCTACCAGATCTTCATCCCGGCGGTTCTGGGCGGGATGGCGGTCTTCGTCATCGGAGATGTCAGTCGACGCCTGATCAACCGCAGGAGGAAGTCCGCGCATGAGTGAGATCCTCGAAGCCCCCACCGCAATGAACGAAAAGATAGAAAGCATGCGAAAATATCTGCGCTTCACCATATCCGAGCGCGTTGAACATTGGACATTTATGGCCAGCTTCACCACCCTGGCGATCACCGGATTGATCCAGAAATACGCTCAAAACCCCCTTTCCCAGGGGATTATCGGCATCCTAGGAGGGATCGAGAATGCCCGCCTGGTCCACCATGTCGCAGCCACCCTGATGATGATTGTGGCTGTCTACCACCTGGCAGCGGCTGGTTACCGCGTCTATGTCAAACGGCGTAGATTCACCATCCTCCCCAACCTCCAGGATATCCGCAATGCCCTTCACGCCCTGGGATACTATTTCGGTCGCCACAAACATCCCCCTCAGCAAGGCCGCTACACCTTCGAAGAGAAGGTCGAATACTGGGCGGTCGTCTGGGGAACGCTGATCATGGCGGTAACCGGCTTCATGATGTGGAATCCGATCGCCACCACCCACTGGCTTCCAGGCGAGTTCGTCCCGGCGGCAAAAGCAGCGCACGGCGCTGAAGCGGTTCTGGCTGTGTTGGCGATCCTGCTCTGGCACATGTACCATGTGGTGGTCAAACACTTCAACCGCAGCATGTTCACCGGTTATCTTACCGAAGAAGAGATGCTCGAAGAACATCCGCTGGAGCTGGCCGACATCAAAGCGGGGGTTGCACATCCACCCGTCACGCCGGAAGAGATCGCCCGCCGCAGGAAGGTCTACCTGCCGGCCTCCGGGCTTGTCTCAGCCCTGTTGTTGACCGGGATCATCTATTTCGTCACCTTCGAAAAGACGGCCATCGAGACCATCCCCCCGGCAGAAGAAGTGGAAGTGTTCGTCCCCTTCACACCAACCCCCTTGCCCACCCCTCCGCCGACCCCGACGCCCCCACCGGTTTCCGCCCTGACCTGGGAGGCAGGTATCGGCCCCATGCTCGCCGGGAAATGTGTTGCCTGTCATAACAGCACCAGTAAACTGGGAGGCCTGGATCTGACCAGTTATCAGGCCGCCGCGCTGGGCGGCGCCGGTGGGCCATTGTGGACGCCTGGAGACCCGGGAACAAGCCGCATTGTCACCGTTCAAAGCCAGGGGGAGCATCCGGGGCAGCTGACCGCCGAGGAATTAGACCTGATACGTGAATGGATCGCAGCCGGGGCGCCTGAGAGATAGAAAGAGATAGAGAGATAGAAAAAAAGCGCTGGTGGGTGACCGCCAGCGCTTTCTTATCTACCGTCTTCAATCGGTTGCCGCGTAAGCCAGCTTTTCTTCCCGGTGGGCATGTTCAGCCTGTCGGTGATCGACCAGATTCAGGTACCGGATCGCCAGTGTGATGGCTAACACGCCGTAAGCCACGACGCCCGCCCCACTGATGATCTCTATCGCAGATGGTATATAGGAGGTGTAGACGGCTTTGATCTCTTGCGGCAGGTAGGTCAAAACCACCAGCTGTCCGGCCATGTTGACATCCCAGCGGTAGGCGACTACCCCGCCGACGACCAGCAGATATGCCAGCAGCTGCAAGATGTGCGAACGCCGTAACCTTGGGATGAGCAGGATCACGGCGGGTAAAACCGCACCCAGGAAGATCTCACCCACCCAGAAATTGAAAGCCAGCTGTCCTTCTGTGAGCAGGCGCAGGGCTTCAGTCCTGCCGGGCTCGTAGGTATAGGTCATCGAGAGGGCATCCCAGAAGCGGAAGTAAATATAGCCGACGAGAGCCCAGCCAATGAACAGGGCGATCTTCTCCACCAGTGTGTCGTCCACAACAGCCCGCGCCGAGAGCCTCCCTGCCAGACGGGTGACCAGGAGGGTCAGGGAAGGGCCCCCGACCATGGCAGAGAACATGAACAGCACCGAGAGATCGGGGCGATACCAGATCGGACGGGCTTTCAGCACGCCGTAGGTCGCTCCCAAGGAGGACTGATGCAGCATCGACAAGCACAACCCGACCACGGCAAGATAGGGCGCCAGATGATGCAGAGCGAGCATCCGACTGGCGAGCCTGGGGAAACGGCGCTGGAACCACTCTGCCCCGGCGACGATGGGTGCCGTCTCGAGCAGCAACACGGTCAGATACAGGGTCACGCACATGGTGACCTCCCACAGAAGCGAGTGGGTGTTCCAGTAGACCAGGGCATGCCAGAAGCGGTCCGGGCGGCCGATATCGAGCAGCAATGTGCATACTGCCATGCTGTAGCCAATTAATCCGATGAAAGTTGCCGTGCGGGCGACGGGTTGATACTGCTTCAGCCCCAGGAGGTAGACCGCCGCGCACAGCAGGAAAGCTCCGGCGCTCAGGGCGATGGAGGAGAGATCGATGGTGATCCACAACCCCCAAGGCACCAGATCCGTCAGGTTCGTTACGACCAGGCCCCGGGTGAAGACCACACCCCCCGCGACGCCACCGGCCAGGATCAGGGCTGAAAGAAAGGCCACCCATACATGGAAGGGGCTCAGGATAAAGCGATGCATCCTTATCATGCCTGTTCCTCCTCTCTGGCGGGCAGGTAATACACGCGCGGGGAGGTGCCCAGGTCTTCGCGCAGTCGATAGGAAAGCGATTGACTGAGCGCTCGACTGACAGGGGATTGTGGATCGTTGAGATCCCCGAACAGGCGGGCTTTCACCGGGCAGGCTTTCACGCAGGCTGGTGTGGCCTGCTCATCGATCCCGGGCATCAAGCCCAGCCTCAACCCTCGGTCGATGCGCTGATAGCAGAAGGAGCATTTCTCCGGGACGCCGCGCGGCCGCCGGGGAACCTCCGGTTGCCCCCATTGCGGCACTGCCGGGTTGGGTCCTTCGAAGGTCTGCCAGTTGAAGGCGCGCGCACCATAAGGGCAGGCGACCTCGCAGTACCGGCAACCGATGCATTTGTCGTAATCCATCATCACGATCCCGTCTGCCCGCCGGTAGCTGGCGCCGACCATGCACACTTCCACGCATGGGGCATGCTCGCAGTGCATACATGGACGGGGCAGGAAGACCGGCTTTTCGCCGATCTTGCCCACCTCGATCACCCGATTCCAGGAGATATCCGGAGGGACGTCGTTGTGCGCCCGGCAGGCAAGGGTGCACCGCCCACAGCCAATGCACTTCGCCTGATCGATGACCATGGCCCATTTGTGGGGGCTCGAACCGCTGGCCTCGGAAGCCCTGGTCAGGCGCGTCAGCCGCATCCCCCCCAGGACCGCAGAACCGAGTGCGACAAGCTTCAGAAAATCCCGGCGTTTGACCGATCCTTTCTCCATGGTTATCCTCCTCTGTGGTGGATCTCGATCTTATTCTGGAAGCGCTCGATCCAAGGTGCCAGGATGATCCCGGCTGCCAGACCGACCAGACCAGCCAGGATGGCAAAGCCCAACGGATTGACCGGCCGCGGTGTGGAGACGACGGAAAGGGTCTCCACCGAAGCCATCGGGTCTGGCGTGGGAGTCGGGCTGGTCACATGCACAGCCACCGGGTCATGCATCTGGTAGACATGGCAGGTGTTGCAGGTCGCCAGGCTGACGAAGAAGCTGTGATCCTTCTCACCGTGCGCCTGAACCCCCGCCTGGTGCAGATCCGCCATGTGGCAGTCGGTGCAGGCCATGCCCTTTTGGCTGTGCGCGGTGTGGGAGAAATTGGACGAACGGGCTTTATGGCAAGAGGCGCACAGGGCACCCTCGTTCTCCGCCTTGAGGCTGTTCGAGTGCGGGTCATGGCAGATGATGCACTGCAAGTCTTTCTGACGGTGGGCGCTGGCCTGCCACTGGAAGTAGGTCTCCGTGTGACAATTTCCGCACAGAGAGGCAGACCGAACCACCGGCATCGGCTCGCTCGGATGGTTGGCGGGGATCGGGTTGTGACAGCGTTGGCAGGCGATCCCTTCTATCATCCAGGTTTTGGTCACCGGGTCGTAGCCGGTCACATGGCACGTCAGACACTCTGCGGGCTGACCCTGTTCCTGCCAGGCTTTCTGGAAGGCGGGTTCGCTGCCAGCTTTTCCATGCAGCCCATCCTCCCAGGCAGCGAAGAACGCCGGGTGGCAGGACTTGCAGTCCAGGCTTTGGGGGGCATCAGCCTGGGATTCAGGGTTTGTTTGCGGGGCTGGGCTGGCATATCCAAAGGCATATGTGACCAGCATCAGCGGGATGGCAAACAAAGCTCCATAGATCAGGCGGTGTAATATCATCTTCATTGCATAGACCTCCTCGAAATCGATTATCCGGGCGCGGTCGGGAGGGGCGCCTGACGGAATATCTCGCAGAACAGACAGCGTTCCTGCAAGCGACCATCTTTCTCACGCAGCACCTGCCAGCATGGCAGCTCAGGATGCTGGTAAGCCTGACAGGCGCGGCGCATCTCCTCCGGGCAACGCTTGATGTCCCAGCATCCAGGGTTAGGTGCAGGTCGCAGCGGTGGGCTTTCCTGGAAAGCTTCCCGCTGCCAGCGCAGGTCCAGATACTTCAAAAAGAGGACGATCAAGACGGTTACTGCGATAGGGAGCGCCAGCCTTAGGGCAATCCCGACCAACACCGCAAGAAGAGTCGAAAACCAATCCATGCCTCACTCCTGTCACATCGTCAACGCGTGTTCACTCTGCGCAAGGATCCTGTCTGGGGAGGGAGCGTATTTCCTGGTCGCGTCCCACAGCAGGGGAGCTTATTATTTGGGGTTGAACAGAGCAAAACTTGCCACCCTTCCCTCACAGGTGATCCCCTGTCTGCGCGCTTTGTCTCCTACCGATGGAGCAGCTGCCGCTTTTCGAGCAGGGTGCCGATCAGGAGCAGCAGTCCGAACGGAAGCAGAAGACGGATAAAAAGGAACATCAGAAAAGCGAGTATGGCGTTCATCGGGGCCTCCCGGTTAATCTCCAGTTAATCTTTTCGTTCTCAGTATAGAAAGGAACTCCGCGCCCGTAAATCGGGCGTATGACGTATTTTTCTCTCCCGTGGATCACCCACACCGCCACCCGAATGGACGCGGAAACCCCCAGGCTGAGTGGGATATCGTGAATAATCTCACTATCGTCCTGTATATTGATACCACCCCATGTTTCATGGGTTATTAAACCCAATGGCTTTTTATTCTCATTTCGCAAGAGCAGGGAGTTCGCTTTTGCGTGATCGACGGGCTGGCTGTTAACACTTATGCCGAGCCGCTAGTCAGCCTGGATTTAGACCCGGCGGTGGCGGTGGATTCCCTGGATGACCTGGAGAAGAGACTGGCAAAACAGTTTACGGTCAAACGTTTCCTGCACAGTTTGAACATCTCTCCCCCCAGCTCCGATTTGCGGCTGCAAATTCAAACCGATGTGCGTTATCGCGTCTTTGTCGTTTGGACAGACGAAACTGAGATACTTGGTATGAGGTTGCCAGTAACCAACCTGGATGACGTGTTGCAAGGTAAAATCTGGGCAGCGCCCGACCCGTAACAGCGCGGCAGCAAACACCAGAAGGATTTGCCGGATAACTCGCGCCTGTTAGAAAACTATCCCCACTTGCTCGAAAAAGTCCCCGCAAAAATTCTCTCTCGGCTGGAAAGTTAACGAGTCCTTCCGATCGTGCTCAACGCGGATGGAGAAACCCCAAGCGCGGGAAATTCCCTGTGCTTGTGGTGGAACTCTGCAATATGTAAGCCAATGGCCAGCGACGGTCATCGCACTGTCTGGGCTAGTGACCTGCGAACGCGCCTGTTACATTGTCTGTACATGTGGGCGACGCAAAGCGCCGCTGGACGCAACCTGACGCTTATATTCGGGTGCGGTTACAATAACGTGGCTTACTTCTCGCAGCAATCCGAACGCATGCGCGATGACCGCTTCCGTGCTCAAGGCTTGATAATCGGCAGCGGCGTCATTGACGCATCACGCGTTATTCCCTTTTTAATCGCCTCAGGATCTGACCAGGTGAAAGAACGCTCACACCCTTAGCCTCCAGGCCAGAAAAATCTTGCAGGTTGCCTGTGACCAAAGAATCCGAACGGCCTGCGACGGCCAACTCAGCAAAGGGCAGATTATCGGGGTTGGCTATATGGTTGGAAGGAAAAGCCATGGCCAGGATATGCTCTCCCGAGAAGCGTAGATACCCAACGATGTCCCTGACCAAATGGCGAGGAAAAGTAACTCTGACCGTTCCAGGACATCTGAATACTCGGCAAGTATCCTGTCATCGTATAGGAGATGCAAACTGCCCGCAAGCGTCAGGTCGAGGTTGAGGCCTGGTGCGCCATCCGGATTGAGCAAAGCGCTCACCAGAACATTGATGTCCAGCACTATGCGCATCAACCAGCCAGACTTCTTCGCTCATGTCAAATTTCGCGGATAATTTCGTTAATCTCCGCTGAGGTCATGCGTTCCAGGCCGCTCTGACGCGCCTGCTCGTGAATAACAGCCACAGCCCTTAATCCGCGTACCTGCGAGAGCATATTGGTCAGCATCTCCACACTGTCCTTTTGTACGTGTAACATAATGGTCATGGGCTCGCCATCCACGGTGACGACCAATTCGCCTCGCTCTTCCAGCCGCTTACATAATTCCCTTCGCTGGTTGCGCAACACGCGATAAGGGACAAATTCCATGAAACTCTCCTGGTGCCTAATTTTGCTACAAATATTCCACATAATTCCGTAACCATGTCAACTCCAATCATGAAGCCCACTCAGCTGCCAAAATAACTGTTCCACGCAATCCTATCCCAATCCTCTTGAACACCACCTGACTCTGATGTAGAATGTAATCGTAATTCAAACAATCTAACAGCGCCGGGGGAGAGCTTCGGTCAAAAACCGGACACCGAAGGGGCAAACCCGGGGTGCGTCTGCCCGGGTGAAACTCTCAGGTAAAAGGACCGCGGCGCTGTCATCCTCTGGAAAGTTGGTCGGGGCGTGACCAACACCGAAGGGGCAAGTGCCAGGGCGATATGGCGCGAATCTCTCAGGTCGTAAACAGAGGGCGCACGTCAAATCTGCGCGTGCGCCTTCGTTGTTTTTACAGCATGCGTTTACACATATTGAATATTTTTACAGGAGGTCACCCCATGAATATCCCACCCGAATTGAAATACACCAAGAACGATGAATGGATCAAAGTCGAGGGCAATACCGGTACGATCGGTATTACCGATTACGCCCAGGATCAACTCTCGGACATAGTCTTTGTGGAGGTCATCGCCGAAGTAGGCGAAACCCTCGAACAGGGAGCTGCCTGCGCCACCGTCGAATCGGTCAAAGCCGCAGCTGATGTGTATATGCCCGTGAGCGGCAAGATCATCGCCATTAACGAACAGCTCCCCGTCAAACCTGAACTGGTCAACAGTGACCCTTACGGTCAGGCCTGGATGATCAAGGTCGAGCTGACCAATCCGGATGAGCTGGAAGGACTGCTCGACGCTGATGCCTATGCGAAGCATTGCCAGGCTCGTCAGGAATGACGCTTTCGGTTTTTCTATGGAGATGAAATGATGTTTTCCCCCCATACGCATGCCGATCAGGAAGCGATGCTGCGCACCATCGGAGTCACGGATATCGAAGACCTCTTTCAAGACGTGCCAGCAGCAAAACGCTTCCCGCACCTCCACTTACCTCCACCGTTGACCGAAATGGAGGCGATGGCCGAGCTGCAGGACTTCGCCGCTGCCAACGAAACCACCCGCGAGCTGGCGTGCTTTCTTGGCGCCGGCGCGTATAACCACTATATCCCGGCAGCCGTGGATGCCATCCTGCGGCGCGGCGAGTTCTACACCGCCTACACCCCCTACCAGCCGGAGATCTCCCAGGGCACATTGCAGGCCATCTTCGAGTACCAGAGCATGGTCGCTGCCCTCACCGGCATGGAGGTCAGTAACGCCTCACACTACGACGGCGCCACCGCAGTCGCCGAGGCAGTCAACATGGCTTACCACAACTTCAGAGAGAAGCGCACCCGCATCGTGATCTCACCGGCCGTGCACCCTCAGTATCGGGAGACGGTGCGCACCTACACCCACGGGATGCCGATCACGATCGTCGGCGATCAGGGTGAGGTCGATCTATCTTCAGGACCGGAAGCGCTCTTCCCCCTCATCGACGAGAACACCGCCCTGGTCGTGGTCGCTTACCCAGACTTCTTCGGGCGCATCTTCGATTACACCGCCCTGGCAGAGAGAGTCCACGCCGCCGGCGCCCTGCTGGCCGTCTCGGTCTATCCCACCGCCCTCGGGCTGCTCAAACCACCTGGTGAGATGGGCGCAGACATCGTGACCGGCGAGGGCCAGCCCCTCGGCATTCCGCTCTCTTTCGGCGGACCCTATCTTGGGCTGTTCACCACCCGTCAGGCATACGTGCGCAAGATGGCAGGCAGGCTGGTCGGAGAGACTGTCGACAACCGCGGGCAGCGCGCCTATGTCCTCACCCTGACCGCCAGGGAACAGCACATCCGCCGTGAGAAGGCAACCTCCAATATCTGTACCAATCAGGGGCTCATGGCTTTGGCTGCGACGGTCTATCTCGGCCTCCTGGGGAAGAATGGCTTACGTCAGGTAGCCGAGCTGTGTTACCACAAAGCGCATTACGCCGCCGAATGCATCCGTAAGATCGCGGGCTTCAGCCTGTGGTCGGATCAGCCCTTTTTCAACGAGTTCGTCGTGCGCTGTCCACTGCCAGCGGAACAGATCGCCGCAGCGTTGCTGGACGAGGACATCCTGGCCGGTTACCCGTTAGGCAGGGATTACCCCGGCATGGATGACGCCCTGCTGATCGCCGTGACTGAAATGAACTCCAAGGACCAGATTGATGAATTCTGTGAAGCACTGCAGGAGGTGGCACATGGTTGAACCCCTGTTATGCGAAATTTCCGTCCCAGGTCGCCAGGGAGTGCGCTTTCCCGCAGCGGACGTGCCGCTCAGCAGCCTGCCACAAGGCTTCGTCCGGGAGAACCTGCCGCTACCAGAGGTCTCCGAGGTCGACGTGGTGCGACATTTCACGCGTCTCTCGCAACTGAACCATGGCGTTGATATCGGCTTCTACCCGCTGGGCAGCTGCACGATGAAATACAACCCGAAGGTTAATGAAGAAACCGCCCGGCTGCCGGGCTTCGCCCACCTCCACCCGCTGCAGCCCGCCGAAACCATCCAGGGTGCGCTGGCGCTTATGTATCACTTGCAAGAGTGGCTGAAAGAAATCGGGGGCTTCGCCGGGGTGAGTCTGCAACCAGCCGCTGGCGCGCACGGAGAACTGACCGGCGTGCTGATCATTCGGGCGTACCACCGCACACGCGGAGATTCCCGGCGCACGAAGATCCTGATCCCCGATTCAGCGCACGGCACGAACCCGGCTACCTCGGCGATGAGCGGTATGGAGGTTGTTGAGATCCCATCCGATGCGCGCGGCAATGTCTCTCTGGAAGCGCTCAAGCAGCACTGCGACGACACGCTGGCTGGCCTGATGCTCACCAACCCCAATACTCTGGGGCTGTTCGACGAGAACGTCGAAGAGGTGATCCGCATGGTTCACGACGCAGGTGGGTTGGTATACGGCGACGGAGCCAACATGAACGCCCTTCTGGGAATAGTTCGCCCGGGCGAACTGGGTTTCGATGTGTTGCACTACAACCTTCACAAGACCTTCTCCACACCCCATGGCGGAGGAGGACCTGGATCGGGACCGGTGGGCGTGGCTTCCCATCTGGTCGATTTCCTCCCAGGCCCGATCGCAGCCATCCTTGAAGAAGGCGACCCGGATGAAGACCTCCCGCCACTCTATGGGTTGATCACGCCGCAGAAAACCATCGGTCGTGTGAAAGCCTTCCATGGTCATTTCGGGATGTTCGTGCGCGCCTATACCTACATCCTGATGCACGGCGTCGAAGGCTTGCGGCGGGTCTCAGAGAACGCAGTGCTCAACGCCAACTACCTGCTGGCGCGCCTGCGCGGCACCTACCATGTCCCCTATGACCGGGTCTGCATGCACGAATTCGTGGTCGAAGGTCGCTGGCCTGACGCCCCCGAGGTGCATGCCCTGGACATCGCCAAGAGGCTGATGGATTTCCGCTTCCACCCCCCGACGAACTACTTCCCGCTCATCGTCCATGAGGCGCTGATGATCGAACCGACCGAGACAGAGAGCAAAGAGACACTGGATGCTTTCGTCGATGTCATGCTGCAGATCGCCGAAGAGGCGCGTAGCAACCCGCAGGTGTTGAAATCAGCCCCGCACAACACACCGTTCGGGCGACTGGATGAAGTCAAGGCAGCCAAAGAGCTCGTCTTGTGCTGCATCCCGGAATACGCCCCCTGAAGATTTGAGCGCTGAAGCTGCGCTTCAGCTCCAATAACCCTGCAGTGTTGGAGCGCAGCTTCAACCCCGCCATTATGGATTGCCGAAGCCCTGATTCAGGCTTCCTGGTTGTCGGCCCCCTCCCTGTCGGCAGAGGTCCATTCCCCCCGTCGATTTTCCCGCTGCTCACCCTACATACTATTCTCGCTAAGGTCTTGTATTAACCCTCACCCCAACCTCATGCCCCTTCCCCTCTCTCAACATTGGGAGAGGGGAAGGGATTCAATAAAGAGGTGAGGGCGATATACCATAAATTTAACGAGATAACCACTAAAGTGTAACGGGAGGTGATAAAATTACGTTCCTCTCAACAGGGAGGAACAGCTATGCCCAAAACTCGGCTCTTCAGGAAGGTCAAACCCCGCGAGACGGTCGAAATCCATTTGCCGGACAAAACGGTCATCCGCGGGCCGCGTGGCGCCCCGGTTGGTGAATTCCTCACGGCGCTGAACGATGCTTCCCCTGGCAACGACGGGCATCCCGAAAGCCAGGTATCCAATGCGCCGATCGTGGGGGCGATCGTCAACGGGCAGCTGCGCGAATTGACCTACCCCATCGAGTTCGAAGCCAAAGTCACCCCGGTCACCATGGCCGAGGCAGATGGGATGCGCATCTATCGCCGTTCGTTGACCTTTCTGCTGGAGGCTGCCTTCGAAGAGCTTTTTCCCGAAGCCGTGTTGACCATCGACCATTCGGTCTCCTCGGGGGGCTATTACTGCCAGGTCTTGAATCGCCCGCCATTGACCGCCGCAGAACTCCAGCGCGTGGAAGCGCGCATGCGCGAGATCGTGGCTGCAGACCTGCCCTTTCGACGCTTCGAAGTGCCTCTCCAGGAAGCGATAGACTATTTCATGTCCAGGGGCCATCCGGATAAGGTTCAGCTGCTGGCTTACCGCAAGAAGGACTATGTCACGATGTATGAGCTGGGGGAATGCCGGAACTATCACCACGGTTACATGGTGCCATCGACCGGCTACCTGCGCTGGTTTGCCCTGGCTCCGACAGGCGACGGCTTCACGCTACGCTTCCCACGTCGCCACCGGCCGACAGAGCTGCTACCCCTGCCGGATTACCCCAAGCTGCTCTCGACATTCAAACAGTATGGCGACTGGTTGCGCCGGCTGGGCATCTCCAGCGCCGGCGAACTCAACGACGCCATCTATAGTGGGCGCATCCAGGAGGTGATCCTGGTCTCCGAAGCCCTCCACGAGCAGCGCGTCGCCGATATCGCCGATCAGGTCGCCACCCGCCTGGAGACTTTGAAGCTGGTCCTGATCGCGGGACCCTCCTCTTCAGGGAAGACCACCTTCGCCAAGCGGCTCACCATCCAGCTGCTGGCGCACGGCATCGACCCTTTCCCATTCGAGATGGACAATTATTTCGTCGATCGTGAAAACACACCACGCGATGAGAATGGCAATTTCGATTTCGAATCGTTGCAGGCACTCGATCGCGGGTTGTTGGTGCGCGATCTTAAGCGCCTGATCGCCGGCGAGAGCGTGCAGCTCCCCCGCTACAATTTCGTCACCGGTCGCCGCGAGGTCGGCGATGTGGTCCAGCTCCAACCGGGGCAGATCATCATCCTGGAAGGCATCCACGGGCTCAATCCCGCCCTGATGCCGGAGATCGACCCCGCTCATACCTTTCGCATCTATGTCTCGGCGCTGACGCAGCTCAACCTGGATCACCACAACCGGGTTTCGACCACCGATTCGCGCCTGCTGCGCCGTATCGTGCGCGATGCCCGCGAACGCGGTTACAACGCCCGAGACACGATCAGCCATTGGGAGTCGGTCCGCCGCGGGGAAAAACGCTACATTTTCCCCTATCAGGAGAACGCCGATGTGATGTTCAACTCAGCCCTGGTCTATGAACTCCCTGTGCTGCGCTCCCTGGCAGAAAACCTGCTCAGACAGGTACCCTTCGGCACCCCGGAATTCATCGAAGCCAAACGCCTCCTGGCGTTCCTGGAATGGTTCCTCCCCCTCGAACCCGAGCTGGTCCCCGACAACTCCATCCTGCGCGAGTTCATCGGCGGATCCAGCCTGAAGGATTTCAAACTCTGGCACAATCACACCCTCACCGCCGATGCATACCATCCGTTGGCGGGCGGAAAATCTCACGTCTGAAGACTGCTCACAATGAAATACAAAATCGCGCTCAGCATCATCTCCCTGCTCTGTATCCTGGTACCCTTCAATCAACCAATCAGCGGAGTGGCGGGATTTGCCAATTCGGAATTGGCAGATGGTGAAAGAGATCCTGATCCGATGGATAGGCTCGTTCTGCGCCTCTTTTTCCCGGATTATTCCACATTGAACCGGCTTGCCGGGTATCTGGACATCTGGGAGGTCAATCATGAGCAAGGGTATCTGGTGGCGATGGTTTCATCCGGCACTTATGATGCCCTACGCCTGGCCGGTTACCGGGTCGAGATCGATCAGGAGCGCACCGCTCGCCTTGGCAAAGCCAACAAGCCCCTCCCGGGACAGACCGCCGGCATCCCGGGCTTCCCGTGCTACAGAACCGTCGAAGAGACCTACGCAGATCTTGCTCAACTCGCCGCCGATCATCCATCCCTGGCACGCTGGCTCGATATCGGGGATAGCTGGGAGAAGATCACCCCTGGCAGCCCACCCGGCTATGATATCAATACCCTCGTTCTCACCAACACCTCGATCGGCGGTTCAAAACCCAAATTCTACCTGATGGCCGCCATCCACGCCCGCGAGTACGTGACCGCCGAGCTTGCCACCCGTTTCGCAGAACATCTGGTTTCGAACTACGGGATCGACCCGGATATCACCTGGCTGCTCGATCGTTATGAAGTGCACATCACCCCACATGCCAACCCGGACGGGAGGGTGATCGCCGAAGGCGGTGAATTGTGGCGCAAGAACACCGATGACGACGATGGCTGTTCGATTTTCGACCTTTGGGGCACCGACTTGAACCGCAACAGCAGCTTCCATTGGGGCGGCGTGGGGGCAAGCAGCAACCCTTGCAGCGAGGTCTTCCGCGGTCCTTCCGCCGCCTCCGAGCCGGAGATCCAGGCGATCGAAAGTTATCTCCGGGCGATCTTTCCCGATCAGCGCGGTCCCGGCGATCAGGACCCGGCGCCGCAGAACGCCACCGGCGTATTCATCACCTTGCACAGCTACAGCCAGCTGGTGCTTTTCCCCTGGGGCTGGACGAGCAGCGCGCCACCGAACAATACCGCCCTGGAAACCCTCGGACGTAAGTTCGGTTATTTCAATCATTACAAGGTCTGCCAGTCCGGCGAGAATGGATGCATCTATCAGACCTCCGGCACGACCGACGACTTCGCTTATGGGGAGCTGGGTGTGGCAGCCTACACCTTCGAGTTAGGCACTACATTCTTCGAAGCCTGCTCCGTCTTCGAGAATACGATCTGGCCCGAGAACCTCCCTGCCCTGATCTACGCCTTGAAAGCCGTCCGCCAGCCCTATCTGGACCCTGCCGGACCGGAGACCCTTGCAGTCGAGATCCAAAGCCCGGCGGCCAAGGACCTCGCAGGGGTCAAGGGCCTCGCAGGGGTCAGCGCTTCCCCGATCACCCTTTCCGCCATCGCCGATGACACGCGTTACGACGACGGCGGCTGGGCGGGCGACGAGCCGGTGCAAACTATCGCCGCTGCTCGCTACACCATCGACTTACCCTCCTGGGAGGGTGGCATAGCCCACCCGCTGGAGGCGGCCGACGGGAGCTTCGATGAGAGCGTCGAGACCCTCACTGCCCAGGTCGACACATCCGGGCTGTCGCCAGGTACTCACCTGCTGTTCGTCGAGAGCCAGGATGCCATCGGCAACTGGGGGGTCCCGACCGCTGTCTTCCTGGAGATCACAAGCGGCGACTACAAGCCTGGTCTCGAGCCCGCGGAGAGCTCGGCATACGCCCCGCGCGGTGAAACCATCTCTTATCAGCTGACCGCTTCCAACCTGGGCAGCCAGACGGATACCTTCCAGGTGCAGGTGAGTGGCAACCTGTGGCCAGTCGAGCTGCCGCCTGGCCCTCTGGGACCTCTCGCCCCAGGGGAGAACCTGCTGTTCACAGTATATGTGACGATCCCGGAAGATGCCTCCGGTGGCGCGATCGACCAGGCTCAGCTCAGCCTGATCTCAATTGGCGACCCAACCAGAAGCGCGGTTGCCCTCCTGAGGACGATCGCCCTTTCGCCAGAGGCTTTCCTGCCGTTCGTAGGCAAATAAGTCCCGCTTGCGGGATAAGTCCCGCTTGCGGGATAAGTCCCGCTTGCGGGATAAGTCCCGCTTGCGGGATAAGTCCCGCTTGCGGGATAGGTCCCGCTTGCGGGATGAGTCCCGCTTGCGGGATGAGGTAGTCCGATCTGCCGGTGTGCTCTCTGCCGAAGCGTCCCTACGCTGTCATCGCCAGGCGGTTTTTGCCGAAGTGATCCGGTTTTGTCATCGCCAGGCGGTTTTCGCAGAAGGGATCTCGAAGGTTGCCCTAGAACGCTACCCGCGTTTCCCAGCGCAGGCCGGGATCCCTTCCTGGCTTTGCTCCTCGCATTGACAGCTGGGGGATGGCTACCCCTCTCCTCTCAGCCAGGCTCTGAGCCGGCGCGCTCCTTGAATTTAACCCCAGATTGTGAAAAACAAAACATATTGACTTTATATGCAAAAACCGCTATATTATCGCTAAGCCATAATTCTGCTGAATGACTTTCGTGGGGAATTTATCGTTTGAACGACACGCCAAGTCCAATTCCAATGAGCGATCCTCGCCCGTGATCAGTAAGCATCGTGTTGGATAGGTGTTCAATTCATTTCACAGGAGATATCAAGGATAATGTCCGAATTACCTGGTCTGGCGCAGCTCATCTCACTGGAAGGGAAGCGCGCGCTCATCACCGGCGCAGCAGCCGGGATCGGGAAGGCGATCGCCTACCGCTTCGCCGAAGCGAAGGCAGAACTCGACCTTGTCGACATCGACTCGCATGCATTGCAGCAGGTAAGCCGGGAATTATCGAAATTTGGCGTGCGGATCGATACACATATCGTTGATCTCTCCCGAAAGGACGAAATCGACGCGTTATGGAATGCCCTGACCGGATATGGACCGGACATCCTGGTGAACAACGCCGGCATTTACCCCTTCAGACGCTTCCTGGAAGCCAACGAGGCTTTCTTTCACCAGGTGATGGAGACAAACCTTTATTCAGTGTATTGGATGTGTCAGCATATGATCCGGCGGCGGCGCAAAATTGGCGGTGTGATCATTAACCTTGGCTCTATCGAAGCAGTGCTGGCTTTCAAGGAGGATCTGGCACATTATAGCGTTGGAAAAGCTGGTGTGATCGCGCTGACACGCGCGCTGGCAAAGGAGCATGGAAAGCATGGCTTTCGGGTCAACGCCATCCTCCCCGGCGGCATCATCACCGAAGGCACCAAAGCCGCGGCCAGACAAATCCTCCATTTCCGGTTAGATCTGTTGAAAACCGGACTCGAGTTCAGGCAAAGGCTGCCGCTCGGTCGCCCTGGCCGGCCGGATGAGGTGGCACGCATAGCCCTCGTCCTGGCGAGTGATCTCGCTAGCTACGTGCACGGCGCGGCGATCCCGATCGATGGCGGTTTTTTGGCAGCCTGAACCTTTCATGACTCCCCTGGAAACCTCCTGCCATCAGACACACCAGGAAACAAATCCATGATCATATACATCCATCAATGCGCAAATCTCGTCAGAAACCCCGATCAATCGTCCAGCTTTTTCAGAGTTCCTTTATCTTGTAATCGGAGCGCGTCAAGATGAAAGCGTGGCCATACCCGCTTCTCGCCCTGGGTAGCTGTCTCGCAGCCGGCTTGTTTATCACCGGTCTGCATCCGTTGGCGAATTTCCCTGCTACTGCCTCCAGCCTCGCGGCTGCGACGCCCAACGCCTGGATTTACCAACCATTTGTGGTGAAGAATTATCCCCAAGCACCCCCCACGCCGACCGCGACACCACCTCCTACGGAGGGAAGCTATTATCTCTGGACAGGCAGCATCCTCGAGGGTTACGCCTATTCCCCGCAAACCACCCATGTCAGCACCTGTTATACCCCCGCCAGCGACTGCCTGAACCGTTGGAGTGCTTCCCTGGCTGGCGATCTGACCGGGGATTCCTATGCTATCCAAGGGAGCATTGTCGTCAGCACGAACAATTCTTACCGTATCTACTTTCGTTTCCTGCTGTTTCAGTCTGGACTGGAGACCTCCCTGGTAACCTACTCGGTTGACCTGCAGCCTGGCACCTGGCAGCTCTCTTTCCCACCCAGAAAGGGGCCTGATCCCCAAACGCTGCCTGGGAGCGTCCTGATCTTCGAAATCGACCGGCAGGATAACCATGGTTGGACTTCCCTGGAAGTGACTTTTGGTGGTGATGATGGCGCCTGGCTTACCGCACCATCTGCCCCGCTCTCCCCGCCAGCTGCTTTCACCCGACGTTACCTGGCTCGAAATGTCAGCGACCCATACGCCTTGGATACCGCTGACCTGGACAGGGACGGCGACCTCGACGCAGTCTACCTGAGCCAGTCGGGGAACTATCTGGCCTGGGCGGAGAACGAAGGTAACCAGAATTTTTCCACGCACACCATCGCCTCCGGCCTCGACCTCCCGCTAACCAACGCCTCCCTCCAGGCCGTGGATCTCGACCGAGACGGCGATCTCGACCTGGTGAGCCCGGTAGATTGGATGGAGGCATTCGCCTGGTGGGAGAACGATGGCGCCCAGGGGTTCACTCGCCACAACCTCTCTAACCCGGTATCCTATCCCGTCGTCATTGCAGTTACCGACATGGATAGAGATGCGGATCTCGACTTCGCCGTTGCCGGCGCTGGCCTTGCCTGGTGGGAGAACGATGGAACCCAAATTTTCAGCCGGCACGCCATCACTACGGTGGGGAATTATGCCTGGATCGATCCGGTAGACCTCGATGGGGATTTAGACGTTGATATGCTCGCCGCTTCCCGCACCGGCGCGCTCACCTGGTGGGAGAACGATGGTGCACAGAATTTCACCCCGCATGCCATCCGCCAGACCAGTTCCGCAACCATGGGAAACCGCACAACATTGCGCCCGGTCGATCTCGATCGGGACGGCGATCTGGATCTGCTCAGTGCCAGTGATATCCTGGACGAGCTCGCCCTCTGGGAGAACGACGGCGCCCAGAACTTCTCCCCCACAGTTCTGGCTTCCGGTTTCGACCGCCCCGTCGACCTGATCGCAGCCCGGTTGGACCAGGGCGCCGATCTCGACCTGGTGGCGGGTGGGTTTGCCTTCGCCTGGTTCGAGACCACCACAGATGGATTCTTGCGCCATTTGTTCCCCCATGAAACGGCATCGGCGATCGATTTCGCCGACATCGACGGAGACGGCGATCTCGATCTCCTCAGCGCCAGCAAGAACGCTGACCAGATCTATTGGTGGGACAATCCACACATCCCGTGAGTACAATCGGCGGGCAGGACGAGCAGCGCGATCAGATAAGATTCTGTAGCATCAGCCCAGGTTGATCGCTCCATAACGGATAGGATATTCAAGGTATATAATATCGTGTATACACCTGGATAGGAGCTATCATCGCATGTATGCCGACATCTTCCGCCATTTCTACAACTATCATTTCGCCCAAAACCGCAAGATCTGGGATGAATATGTCACCCCGCTCTCCCATGAACAATTCACGCGCGAGTCCAATTATTCTCATGGATCGGTGCGCAACCAGATCGTCCATCTCATCAGCGTGGATGACACCTGGTTTAGCGGCTTGCGCGGCGTCGAGATCCCCGAACCGCTCGATCCCGCCGACTTCGCCGACCGGAAAGCCATTCGCGAACACTGGGACAATGTCGAGCAAAGCATGCGTGCATATCTTGCCACACTCCGGGACGAGATGCTCTTCGAAAAACCCTTTGCCGAAGGGGAAGATAAGGACCTGATTCTCTGGCAGGTCCTGCTGCACGTTGTCAATCACGGCACAGACCATCGCGCCCAACTGTTAAGGATATTGAATGATCTGGGTGTCAGGACAACCTCTCAGGATTACATCTTCTATGTGTATGATCATCCGGAAGAGCCTCCTTTTCCATAACCTGATGATCCCGTTTTTTTGGAATAGCGTCCAGTGATATTTTGACCGAGATTATGAGCACGGTAAGTCCGTGGACGCTTCAGTTTTGCAATGCTGGTGATCAGTATTTTGGAATCCGGAAGCCCTGCTTCCGCAGTTCCAAAATTAGCGTGCTTTCCTCGTAAGTCAATCTCCACCAAAGATCCGGAACATCCCGGTTTGGGGCTGATTTCCCTCGTCCCTCAGCGCAGGCTGGGATCCCTTCCTTACTGCGCCCCTCGCAATGCCAGCTGGGGGATGTCTACCCCCTTCCCTCGGGGAGGCTTTGAGCTAGCGCGCTCTTTAATCTAAAATCACGCTTTGTGACAAATAACACATATTGACTTAATATTTTTAAAATTTGCTATATTATCTCTGAGATTAATTCGGTTGATCGAATTTCGTGGGGAATTAATCGTTTGAACGACACGCCAAAATCATTTCCAGTTGAATCTCAAACCTCATTCATCTGTGCAGGTTGAAGAAGCAAGGTAACAAGTAAATCGAATAGCGTTGGTGTGGTGAATTCATCAAAAGGTCGAAACGGCAGAGTAAACCTCGCTTGCCGATCGAAACGCGTTGTAAGGAGGATCCCATGTCAGCGTACGCCAAATCCTATAAAAGATGTCTTGTGACCGCGGCAGCTTTGGTTGCCGCGGTGTTCGTTTCCCTGGTCGTCTTGGCCGCAGCCCGCGCCGACTCACCACCTTTTGGCTGGCAACAGAGCAACACCAGCGGTTTCGGCACGCCGGAAAACTTTACTGTCAGCACGCTGGGGATATTCGATGACCAGCTCTACGCCGGCACCTGGAACGAGAACGGCGCTCAGGTGTGGCGTTCAAGAAATGGGCGATCCTGGTCTAAGTTCACACCTGCCTGGTCTGCCTCTAATAGCGAGGCGAGCTGTGTCCTCCCTTACAACGATCATCTCTATGTGGGGACAGGAAATCTGAACGGTGGCGAGATCTGGCGCAGCGATAGCACGAACTGGAAAAAGGTCGCCCAAGGCGGATTGGGTGATACAAACAATTACAATTTCAGCGCCTGCGCAGTCTTCAAGAATGCCATCTACACCGCCACAGGCAACATCCCGCCCGCCATTGGCGGAACCGGGAACGGCGTCGAGATCTGGCGCAGTTTCAGCGGGGATTCCGGCACCTGGGAACAGGTCAACACGGACGGCTTTGGAGCAGGTCCCACCTGGACCGACATCACCATGGATGTCTATCAGGGTTACCTCTATGTGGGTTTGAGCCGGGTCACCCCAAGTGATGGAGCACAAGCGGAGCTGTGGAGAAGCAGGAACGGCACTGCTTGGCATCCGGTTTTTACGGATGGCTTAGGGGAAGCGGGCAACACCCATGTGTCTGCCATGGCTGAGTATAAAGGTGAGCAGTATATCGCCATGCGCAACGCAACCACCGGAGGTCAGGTCGGGCGCTCCGCAGATGGCCTCAACTGGACACCAGTATTTACCGATGGATTGGGCAACCCGGCCAATAGCCGTCCGTATGGTCTGATCGGATACCAAAACCGCCTGATCGTCATCTTCAGCAATTTGTCGGCAGGCGCCGAAGCCTGGTGGACGGCCGATGGTGAATCCTGGCAACAGATCGCTGCCGGGGGTTGGGGAGACAGCAATAATGGCTTCGCTGATTACTTTGACAAAGGCGCAGCTATCTTCCACGAGAGCCTGTACATCGGCACAATGAATCTCGTGGATGGTGGCGAGATCTGGCGGCGGCTGCACCTCACGGATTTGCCGCTGATCGTGCGGCCATGAACGGAAACAGTCTGTCATCGCGGGTGCCCGCTATCCATCTGGCATAGAGCCTTGTGCCCGTCATTCGTTCGGCGTCCACACGCCGGCGTAGCTTAGACCCTCGTGCCCGCCACCCGCGAGGGGCTATGCCATACATGCCTGTTTTGCAATATCCCCTTGCGACGATCTATTCCTAATGCCAGACAACTGTTACAATTAATTTGTTTTGAAAGCAAGCCCTGCTTAACCGGGTAAATGGTGTGCCAGACACACCTGAGGATATAACCAACAAGATGTAAGCCCTCGAAAGGCACATGGACTCTCCCGCATGTTTGAGGCACAGCAAGAACTAAGATAAGAAGGAATAACGCCATGCCCAAACTCAATCGAAACCGAATAGCTCCACCGAAAAAGGCCCGGGGGAAACAAAGCCGGTCGAGGGCTACCGTCGCATATTACGGACAAATCGACGAATAACTCTATCCGCTCGTTGGTCTCGTGTGATTTCGAACCGATCAGGAGACCGCCGAGCTGTTTATAAACAAACGGATTTCTGGCTACATCGGCGTTGAGGTGATGTGCCGCGTCATCGGCTGATAGCCTCCCGGCAGCAGGTGGGAAGCGCCTTGGGCAAACCGTACGCTGCACATCGAGGTCTGCCATTTTACTGTTAAAACCGGGAGGCTGAGAAAGTTCAATCAACCCACACATGTCCCAGATCGATCTGGAGGAAACCATGAAAAAGCATATAATTCCGCTCCTCTTTTTATCAGCCAGCATTATCCTCGCCATAGCCTTGGGTCTCGTAGTGCCTGCCACAGCCCGAAAATCCTTCCTGAGGGATGACACTACAGCCGTCCTGCGCCTCAACCTTGGACCCGCCGATCCCACCCTCGATCCAGCCCTCATGAGCGATCGCTCGCATCTCCTGGTGGTCAACCAGCTCTTCCTGAGCCTGGTCAGGTCAGATGAGGAGACCGGTGCACCTCGCCCGGAATTGGCAACCTCTTGGGTGATGTCGTCCGACGCCACTGTCTTCACCTTCACCTTGCGCAGCGGCCTGACCTGGAGCGATGGCAATCCATTGACCGCTCACGATGTGCGTTATGGCATCCTGCGCAGCCTGGACCCTGCCACCCAGTCTCCAGGGGCTTCCCAGCTTTTTCTGATTCAGAACGCCGAAGAATACAACAATGGCACAATCACCGACCCGGATCTGGTGGGCATAACAGTGCAGGATTATACCCACCTGCGTTTTAAGCTCGAGCAGCCCGCCGCATACTTCCCGAGTATCCTGACCAGTTCAGCTGCCCGCCCTGTGCCATCCTGGGTCATCGCCGACCATCCGGATGACTGGACAGAGCCACAGTATATCGTCACAAATGGCGCATACCGGCTGACGGACTGGACGCACGATATTTCGATGACTCTGGAGAAGAACCCCGGTTACTTCGATGCAGGCAATGTCCAGATCGGACGCATATCTTTTTCCATGCTGGATGATGAGACTGCCTGGACGATGTACCTGTCCGGTGAGCTGGATTCAGCAATCGTTCCTCCTGCCCAGTGGAACGCTGCCCGCGAGGACCCGATTCTCGTGCCACAATTGCATGCCGCACCCCGGGGTGGCACTTACTTCTACGGATTCAACACAGCCAAGCCGCCCTATGACAACCTTCTTGTGCGCAAAGCGTTCAGCGCAGCGGTGAACCGACAGGGCGTGGTAGACCTGGTCGCCGGCCATCCTGAGGCATGGATGATAACCACGGTCCAGGGTTTGCCAGAGGCACTCACCTTCACCACACCCGGTATATGGGGGTCCGTTGATGGCACCGCTGAAGGGGTAGGTATACCCTACGATCCAGCCCAAGCGCGGCAGTGGCTGGCTGCGGCCGGCTATCCGGACGGCATTGGTCTCCCTCCCATCACGCTGGCCTTCAATGAGGACCCAGTCCATCGAGACATCGCAGAATACATCCGCCAGAATTGGATCGATAACCTGAATGTGACTGTGAATCTCTCCAGTTCAGGAAGTTTCTCTGAATATAGAGAGCTCTTATGCTCCGATCCTCCGCAGGTCTGGCGACTGGTCTGGATCATGGACTATTACGATGCGTATGACTTCTTGCACGATGGCGTAAATATCGTCCCATTTAACTGCGGGCGGGTACCTTTCGGCGATTGGACCAACCCCTCTTACGAGAGCCTGTTAAGCCTTGCAGCGCAAACAGGTGACCTGGATGATCGCGCTTCCCTTTATCGGCAGGCGGAGCAGATCTTGGTAGAGACCGATGTAGCCATGATTCCAGTTTTCTATCTTGCCAACGGCATCGCCACCAAACCTTATCTGCAGAGAACCTATGAACTGGGAGGCTATGATGTCAGGATCGCTGAGTGGTACATCGCGCACCACGTTTTCGTGCCGCTGACCACAAAGAAGCCGTAACTTAACCTCTCTTTAGAGTACTGCAACCTGGGGCTTTATCCCCAAAAGCATAATCTAAACAGCACAATAGAAAATGACGATCCCCGCCAACCAGGCGGGGATCTCCGGTCTCTATCAGAACTGCCCTGTCGGACAGTTATCAGCGCGCCTGAATTGCCTTCATGAGCTCTCAAGTCGAAACCGCCACCTTGCGGCCGATCTTCTCTTCGATCACCTTTCCCAGGCGGAAGATGCCTTCCTCGATCTTTTCCGGACTGGCGTTTGAGAAATTCAGCCGCATGGTGTTCTTCCCGCCGCCCATCGGGTGGAATGGCTCGCCAGGGACGAATGCGACTTTATGGTGCAGGACGGCATGTTCGAGCACATCCGCTGCGTCCAGGTATTCCGGCAGTGTGCCCCACAGGAACAGACCGCCTTTGGGGCGTGTCCATCTGACTTCCGGCGGGAAATAGCGCTCCATGGCAGCCAGCATCACATCCCGCCGCTCTCCATAGACCTTGCGGATCAGCTTCACATGTCGATCCAGGAACCCACCGCGGGAGACCTCGTAGGCAACCATCTGAGTGAAGGTCGAAGTGTGCAGGTCCTCCGCCTGTTTGGCGGCCACCATCTTGCGGATAACCTCAGGTGGAGCGATCACCCAGCCCAGGCGCAACCCTGGCGCAAGCGTCTTCGAGAAAGTGCTCAGGTAAATCACACTGCCATAATAACAGGGGCCGTTGTTCCCCCGCATACGGCTATCCATGACCACAATGGACGGCAGGTGCTCCCCCTCGAAGCGCAGCTGCCCGTAAGGATCGTCCTCCACGATGGGGACGCCATACTGTTCGGCGAGCTGGATCAGCCTTTCCCGACGTTCCTGCGACAATGTTGCCCCGGTTGGATTCTGGAAATTTGGCAGGACATAGAGGAATTTCGGTCCCGCGCGCAAAGCGTCCTCCAAATAGTCGGTGTCCATACCGTCTTCATCCATTGGCACGGCTACGAACTCAGCGCCGTAGACGCGCCAGGCTTGCAGGGCAGCCAGATAGGTGGGAGATTCCACCAGGATACGGTCGCCGCGATTGATCAGGATCTTCCCCAACAGGTCGAGCGCCTGCTGCGAGCCGGAGGTGATCAGGATGTTATCGGGGGTGATCTTGATCCCGTAGCGGGCGGTGTGTCTGGCGATCATCTCGCGCAGCGGCAGATATCCTTCTGTGGTGCTGTATTGCAGGGCTTTTGTCCCCTGCTCACGCAGGACGCGATCGCAGGCCTCGCGGAATTCCTCCACCGGAAACACATCCGGGGCTGGCAGCCCTCCGGCGAAAGAGATGATCTCTGGTCTTTCTGTGTACTTGAGCAATTCACGAATGGCGGAACTGCCCATCCGTTGGGTTCGTTGTGCATAACGATATTCCCAAGGAGTCGTCATATTCCTCTCCAATCTGAGTGCAAAGGCTGGCGCCTGAGATTGATCTCCAGGCATCCTGGTTTGGATTGTTGTCCAATTAGATTACCCATCCTGATGATATTAACGTTCATTCGCAATTTTAACTTCTCATTTTTGACTCAAATTCTCGCAGACATATCCACCGATATCCATCCACATCAGGCTCATGGAAAGCGGCTGATGACAGTCGCCGGGCTGGGGAGGGTAGCGCGGTCGCCGGGCAGCAGGGCAGCAGGCGGCTTACCAGGGGAATCTGGGGCACCCTGATAGATGAAAATCTGCGTTCCGGTCTCGCCCGCCTTGAAATCCACGAACGCCTGCCCAGTCAGGTAGCCTTCGCTGTCGATGGCGCAGCTGGTCACCCAGCCGACCACCCGACCGCGCTTATCGAGCACCGGGTCGCCGTTGTGCGCCAGACGGACACCTTTCTCGTTAAAGCGGAAACGCACCACCTCGCCCTTCCGCGAGCGCTCACGGGCAAGGAACGCCTCCCTGCCGATGAACCAGGGCTTGTAAAGTTTGACATAGGCGGCAAAGCCTGCCTCGCCGACCCCCAGGTTCTTTTCACCGCCCATCTCATGCCCGTAGAGCGGCAGACCAGCTTCCGTGCGCAATGAATCGCGGGCGCCAAGGCCGCAGGGCTTCAGCCCGAAAGGCGCGCCCACTTCGAGCAGCCGGTTGAAGAGCTCCTCTGCTCGCCCAGGGTGAACGAACAGCTCGAAAGCCATCTTCTCGCCCGTATAACCCGTGCGGGAGACAATCAGATCGAAACCGCCAACCACCACCTGGCACAGCTCGGTGCGCTTGAGCTTCAAGATGCGCTTACTGGTATCTTCATCGGCGCCAAGCGCGAGCAAGATCTCGCGTGATTTGGGTCCTTGCAAGGCAATGTCTACACGCATGTCCTCCCCCTCCCGCGGGTCACGCAGGTTGCGCAGACGTACGCCTCGCCCGAATGCCTTTACCCAGGGACGCTCCCGATCCACGCAGACAGCTCCCTCACGCACCGCATTCAACCAGGCCCAATCCTTGTCATCGTTGGATGCGTTTACTACGATCAGATACTTTTCCTCATCCCGCCTGTAAACCAGCAGATCATCGATCACGTTCGCCTCAGGGTCGAGGAAATGTGTATACAAAGAGCCCCCCACCGGCAGCCCCCCAACGTCGTTCCCGACCACGCTGTCCAGGAACGCTGCCGCCTGGGGTCCCTCCGCCTGATAGACCCCCATGTGCGCCACATCGAACAGTCCGGCAGCCTGGCGCACTGCCAGGTGCTCCTCGATCACAGACGTGTACCAGACCGGCATCTCCCAGCCGGCGAAGGGGATCATCTTGGCACCCAGCCTGCGGTGAGTCTCATAGATCGGTGTCCGGCGCAATGCAGCCTCGCTCTCCTGCCAGCGGAATTCAGGTAGGGGCTCCCCGGCGCTGATTCCGGAACCGGCGATGCCAATAAAATATGGCTTATCTTGAGCGACAGGATCGCCCTCCACCGCTGCAGCCTGATCCGCCTGCACCTCCCGTACCCACACCGGACCGGGCAGCTTCTTCAACGGATCGTCATCGAAGTGGATATAGCCATCGGAGAGCGCCCGCAGCCAGGCGGCTCCCCTCCCGGCCAGCCTGCCCCCCGGAAGGGCAAGACGGTAAGTCCCCTCGTCGAGGCAGGTCAGTGTGCCCTCAATGGCGCCCTGGGAGGTGATCAGTCGCGTCGCCTGGCTTGCTCCTGGCGTCAGGGCATCCACATCGCTGGTCAGAGCATAGGACAGGAATTGGTTCACCTGCGACCCGCCGATCTCGAAGGTGACCATGGCATCTTCCCGTCCGTCGTAGTCGTCCAGATAATAGAAATGCGGGTAACCGTGAGAGGTTGGCTGGAAGTCGATGCCAGCTTTTTCGGCCAGCGCGCGGGCTCGCAGCCTCGCCTCCTCGAGGGCCTCGAATTCGATCTTCGCCCGCAGAAGACCTCCCCGCCGCCCTTCCAGGACATAGGGCGTTGCCGTCTGCAGCAGGTCGGCGATGATGTCGGCGATGGCGGTCATGTCCTCTTCCAGCAGGCCGCGTTGCGTGACCCAGGGCGTCCCCAGGCGGATCCCGGAGGGATTGGCGGCGGACACATCGCCCGGGATGGTATTGCGGTTGGTCACGATCCCGGCCAGGTCCAGGATGCGGGCAGCCATATCCCCGGATAGCACTGCGCCGTCCCTCCCCTGCACCGACCTGCAGTCCAGGTTGGTCAGATGGGTGTTTGTGCCGCCATAGGGGATGCGGAAGCCGCGCCTTTGCAAACGTTCGGTCATGACGGCGCAGTTCTTCACGATTTGCGTCTGCAGCGCTTTGAACTGCTCGGTTTGCGCCAGCTTGAAGGTCAGCGCCATGGCGGCAAACACATTGACATGCGGTCCGCCCTGCTCGCCGGGGAAAACTGCCCGATCGATCTTGCGCGCCAGATCCGCCCGTGTGGTCAGGATGCAGGCGCCACGCGGTCCGCAGAGGGACTTATGGGTGGTGAAAGTGATCACATCCGCATAGCCAACCGGTGAAGGATAGACGCCCGCAGCCACCAGACCGGCTACATGGGCGATATCGGCAAACAACAGCGCCCCCACCTCATCCGCAATGGCGCGGAACTTTTCCCAATCGACCGTCCATGGATAGGATGAATATCCGGCGATGATGAATTTAGGACGGTGCTGTCGGGCGATCTCGGCAACCGCCTGATAATCGATCTGTTCTGTGTGTGGATCGACGGTGTAGTGCACCGCTTTATAGAATTTTCCGGAACGGTTGACTGGCGAGCCGTGTGTGAGGTGACCGCCGTGCAGCAGGTTCATCCCCATGATCGTCTCCCCTGGTTCGACCAGGGCATGATACACAGCGTTGTTCGCTGGCGCCCCCGAGAGCGGTTGGACATTTACGAACAGGTCATCGGCGCCGATGCCGTTGGCGGCGAAGGTCTCCGCACAGCGGCGCCGCGCCAACGCCTCGGCGATGTCGGCGTATTCCACACCCTTGTAATAGCGTGGATCGGAATAACGGCGGTAATGAGCCAGCCGGGTGGCATAATCCAGCAGTTCCGTCTCGCTCATCCAGCGGGTTTCTTCATCGGGGTACCCTTCGGCGTAGATGTTCTGGAAAGCAGAAGCCAGGATCTGTCTTACCGCAAGCGGCGCCTGTGATTCGCTGGGGATCAGGATCAGTTTGCGGTACTGGCGTTCCGCTTCCAATGCGAGGAGCTCATCCAACCGCGGGTCGAGTTCAGACAGGCTGCCGCGAAAAAGAAAATCTGCCATTCACTTCTCCTGGGAAATTGATGTAGCTTGCAGCATCCCCCCGAAAAACCTTTTTTGAGGGTAACAGGTTCGGCGGGCCACTCACCGGGCGACCTGTCCTGTTCCGGAACATTGCGCATTCATTTTATTCTGTCCAATCGCTTGGGTCAAGTGACGAATGACACACTTTAATCCGTTACCAACCGATCAACGCCCAATGAGCCGGGTGATCGGTCGCCGATCGCGGCGGCAGGATGTAGACCGCCTCCAGTACCTCCAGGTGGGGAGAGACAAAGATGTGATCGATGCGCCGATCTCCCGACATATCCAAACCGCTGGCGTCGACCCCGGAAGGGTTGACCGCCAGCCAGGCGTTCTTCAGGTGTTCCGCGATCAGCTGATAGGCTGCCTCGCTCTCCCGCAGATTATAATCCCCCAGGGCGATCACGTTCTCATCGTCCTGGATCGCCTCGACCAGCATGCCGGCGAAAGCCATCATGGCGGTATCCGATCCATCGGGGTGGACGTTGTAGATAGTGAAGCGCCTCCCACCTACATTGATCTCCAGGACAGCCGTGCCGATCTCGTCTTTATCGCTATAGGTGAACACCGTGCGGGGGTTTTCGATCGGATAGCGGGAGAGGATCGCCGTCCCGAAGGTTCCGGTGACCGTTTTGGGTCCGTAATAAGAATAATAACCAAGGCGAGCCGCGAAATACCGTACATAGTCGTTGTTGTTGAGCGAAATGCGCGCCGAGTCGCTCTCTTGCAGGGCGATCAGGTCTGCACCAACCTCCTGCATCAGAGCCAGCTGTCGGTCGAAAGATTTCTCCCCGGCATCGTCGTTCGCCTGTTGGATGTTGTATGTCATCACACGCAGCGTAGCTGGCTGTCCTACCGGGGGGCGAGGTCGCCCGGTAAGCAGCGCCATCACCAGCGTCAGCAGGAATATCGCACCACAAGATGCTGTCCAAACCAGGAACGCCGGGCGATCCACTTTGGGTGAGGCGATCGATTCGGGATCCCTCGCCAGCCGGGAAGCACACCAGGTGATCACCGCACAAAAGATCAAATAACTGAGCCAGAATTTGCCCCGGAAAAACGGGCTGACCGGTTCGACATAGCCCCACACGTTGCTGAAGATGTTGACGAAGATCATCAGCACCAGAAAGGCTGCACCGGCGAGGAACCCCGCTGCCATCTGCCGCGGGGATGGTCTGTGGCTGATCAACACATCCGCAAAAACGGCACCATCCAGGAAGAGCACCGGCAAAAGCAGCTGCATGATAATCAGGGGAATTGCCGTGAACCAGCCGGATTCACCCACAACCACTGGCGGGGAATCTGGGGTCGCCGGGAACTGCACGGTGTGAACCAGGATCGTGCCGACCAGCGCGATTGTGAACAGCAGATTCAGGACGAACAGGAACCCACGCCGCACCTGACCCGCCCGGGCGGGATAACGTAAACTCAAAACCAGCCACCCGAGAGCCATCAGGCTGACGCCACCGACGATGAGCACGTAATTCCCTCCCGTCCAGCGTGCGATCACCCCCGGGCTGGAAAAGGCAAAATAGATCAGCCCCAGAAGAGCCAGCACACCAAGGGAGGCGGTGAATACCCCGCTCGGTTTTTCATCCCCGGGCGTTTTTTCGAGGGGCGCGAGACGCGTGAGAGCCCCACCCAACAGGATGCCCAACAGCCAGCCGATCACCCCATATTGGGGGGTCAGCGAGGCATCCAAAGTAAAGAGGAACGTCCGCAGCAGGATCGAGACCGCGGTTGCCAGTGCCAGAGCCTGTGCAAAAAGCAACCCTTTGATCTCCGCAGTCCCCCTCTTGCGGAGGTCTTCCCCAGGCAGTTCGGCCAGCAGGATCGGCAGCAGGATTAACACCGCCGCTGTGCCGATGCCGGAGGCGACCATCCGTCCCGGGGTATCCAGGTAAGGCAGCACCCCTCGGGTGACGAAAAGCAGCGTGAACGCCAGCCAGGTCAGCCAGGTCGGGGCGCGCCTCCCAAAGGGGAGCAATAACAACGGGCTAAAGAAAAATAATATCCCCAGCGCCTTCTCATCCAGGGAAGTCTTGAGCAGATCGAGGATATAGATCGACTCGACCAGCGTGCCTGCCAATTGAAAGAAAAAAAGCATCAGGATGGCGAGCGCCAAATAGGCAAACGGCTTTCGGATCATGGGGATGCCCTCCTCAGGCAGATGGTGAGCATGTAGGGGATTCTATCCGCGATTTCACGCGCAGTTACGCCAATCGAATGTCCATTCCTGGAAAGTTCAATTCGAATCAGCCCGAAGTCGCTTTAAGGGATGCGTTCCTACCTGGATTGCGAATGAGATATTTCTAAGTATGCGCCAATTAGGGGAAAATTGCAAGGTGCAATGCTAACAAGATCAGGATTTCAGTATGAGACTATGTCATTGCGCGGCGTCCCTCCACGGTCGTTGCGCGGGGGTTTTCGCCGAAGCACCCCCTGAGCTGTCATTGCGCGGCGGTTTTCGTCACGGCAATCCGGGGAGTACAGCGAAGACCCGCCCTAAAACTTCCGCGTCCACTCCTTCGGCCAGCGTTCGATGACCACCTTTTTCTGTGTGAAGAACTCCACCGCATCCATCCCCTGGCCATGCAGCACGCCAAAGAAAGACTCCTTCCACCCGCTGAACGGGAAGAACGCCATGGGGGCAGCCACGCCGATATTGATGCCGACATTGCCGGCTTCCACGCTGTATCGGAACTTGCGCGCTGCCGAACCGGAGGAAGTGAACAGGCTGGCCTGGTTGCCGTAGACATGGCTGTTAGCCAGCTCGATGGCTTCTTCCAGCGTGTTGACATGGAACAAGCTCAACACCGGTCCAAATATCTCGGTGTTCCACACTTCGCTGTTTGGCTGGACATTATCCAAAACCGTGGGGCGGACGAAGAAACCTCCCTCATAACCTTTGATGATCGCGCCGCGCCCATCGACCAGGGCACTTGCCCCGCCATCCACCCCCAGCCCAATCAGCTGCTCGATGCGCTCCTTGCTCGTTCGCGTGATCACCGGTCCCATTTCCACGCCTTTATCCAGCCCATAGCCGACCACACGGCTCGAGGCCAGGTCGCAGATCGCCTCGGTGAAATCATTGCGTGCCTCTGCCACCGTGATCGCTACCGATACAGCCAGACAGCGCTGCCCGGCGCAGCCATAAGCCGAATCGGCGATGATCTTCGCCGCCATATCCATATCGGCATCTGGCAGGATAATGACCGGGTTCTTTGCCCCGCCTTGCGCCTGAACCCTTTTGCCGTTCTCCGCCGCGCGGCGGTAGATGTACTTTGCGACGTTCGTCGAGCCCACGAAGGTGATCGCCCGGATCAGGGGATGATCAAGGATGGCATCCACCACATCCTTGGCGCCGTTGACCAGGTTGATCACCCCTTTCGGAAAACCCGCCTGCTCGATGAGGCGGAAGATCAGCTGCATGGTCAATGGCACCTTCTCGGAGGGCTTGACAATGTAAGTGTTCCCTGCTGCCAGCGCGTATGGCAGAAACCAGAACGGGATCATGCCGGGAAAATTGAAAGGGGCGATCGTGGCACAGACCCCCACCGGTTGGCGGATCATGATCTCATCGATGCCGGGCGCGATGTCCTCCGAGATCTCTCCCTTCATCAGCATGGGCATGCCGCAGGCAACCTCCACATTTTCGATGGCGCGCACCATCTCGGCTTTGGCTTCCTCGAACGTCTTCCCACACTCATTCGTGATCGTGCGGCCCAACTCGTCCAGGTTTGCCTTGAGGAGATCGCGCAGTTTGAACAAATACTGGATGCGGTCTTCGGTCGGTGTGGCGCGCCAGGCAGGGAAGGCTTGCGCAGCAGCCTGTGCTGCGGCATCCACCTCTGCTTCGCTGCATAAAGGCGTCCTGGCGAGCACCTCGCCCGTTGCCGGGTTGAAGACATCCATGTGAGTACTGACCCTGGGTTCGACCCACTCATTGTTGATATAGTTCAATATTTTCATTGATTCGTTCTCCAGAATCATTTTCCCTGTATCACTCGCCAATCGGCGATCTCAAGCCCACCTTCGATTATATTCAATCCTTCATCCAGCTGCTCCCTGGTGATGCACAAAGGCGGAACCACGAAGATCAGAGTGCCCAGGCTGCTGGCGTTGAGATAAGTAAAAAGGCCCTGATCGCGGAGATAGCGCCCAACCTCCTGCATCACTTCCAGTGGGAATGGCTTCCTGCTTTTCCTGTCGATCACCAGTTCCAGCGCGGAGAAAAGACCGATATAGCGTACATCCCCAACTGCAGGATGGCGCTCTTTGATATCCTCCAGCGCCTCGCCCAGGTAATTCCCCAGCCTGGCCGCGTTCTCGATCAAACCCTCTTCCTCGTACACTTGAATCGTAGCCAGGGCAGCTGCGCAGGCAAGGGCATGCCCGCTGTATGTCAGCCCGGCGTATAAAAACTTATCCTCGAAAAATTCACCGATCGCTTCGGAAACCACCACCCCGCCGAGCGGCACATAACCGGAGGTGATGCCCTTTGCCATGGTGATCATATCCGGCTCAACCCCCCAGTTATCGACCGCAAACCACTTCCCCGTCCGTCCCCAACCGCTCATCACTTCATCGGAGATGAGCAGGATGCCATGTTTGTCGCAGATCTCTCGCACGCGCGGCCAGTAATCAGCGGGAGGCACAATGATCCCGTTGGAACCGGTCACCCCTTCCATGATGATGGCTGCGATCTTGTCTGCACCCTCATAGGCGATCACTTCTTCCAGGTGCTGGATGCATTCGCGTGCGCAGGTATCTGGCTCTTGACCGAACGGGCAGCGATAGCAAAACGGATCGAGGAAATGCACCACACCCGGCATGGCAGGTTCCACGGCGGTCCGGCGGTAATCACCGGTCAATGCGATCGAACCGTAGGTGGCGCCATGATAGGAGCGGTAGCGCGCCAGGATCTTATAACGGCCAGTATACAGCCGGGCTAACTTGATGGCGTTTTCATTGGCTTCCGCACCCCCCAGCGTGAAGAAGGTCTTCTTCAACCTGCCGGGTGTCACCTCTGCCAGTTTCTTCCCCAGCCGGGCGCGCACCTCCGTCGTGTTGCCCGGATGCACAAAGCACAGCTGGGCTGCCTGTTCCTGGATGGCTTTGACCACTTTGGGATGCTGATGCCCGATATTGGTGTTCATCAGTTGCGAGGAGAAGTCCAGGTATCGTTTCCCATCCGCGTCCCAAAAGTAAACCCCTTCCGCCCTGGTCACCGGAATTGGACGCGCCTGAGCCTGGACGCTCCATGAAAAGAACGTATATTCACGCGAGAGTTCGATGATTTCTTCCCCTGAGAGTTCTGCCTCGGTCATGTGCTCCGCCTTTCAACTGATTGAGTGCCGCTGACAGCGGATCGATCCGGCACAACCTTATGCGCCACGGTTGCCCGAACTCTCCCTGCCACTGTCAAAGCGAATTATACAATTATTGCAATAAATGGTCAATCAATCTTGAAATATTTTAATATATCGAGTATAATAATTCACAATCAATAATTTATTAAGTAATCGTTATAAAATTAACAATCAGCCATAAACCAGATGAAATGATTGCACAGAGCTCCCCACTTGACGAATTAGATTTCGCTATCATCGCCCAGCTCCAAAACGACGGGCGCAGATCCTATACTGAGATCGCAAAAGCCTTGGGAGTCTCCATCGGGACGGTTCGCAACCGCATCAAGCGCATGGCAGAGGAGGGGATCGTGCGTTTCATCTGCCGACCAGACGCCTATCGGGTGGGATTTCATTCGCCGGCAAATATCAAGGTTTCCATCCGCCCTTCCTCGCTGATCGAAGAGGCAGCCAAGATCATCTCGGAGTTCCCGGAGGTCTATTACCTGGCGCACATCACCGGCGAATTCGACCTGGACATCGATGTCATGTGCCGTGATCAGGAGCATCTCGCCACCCTCGTCACCCATCGCCTCCCCAAGGTGCCCGGTGTCCATTCAACTGTTACGGGCGTCATCCTGCGTGTATACAAGCTCTCTTTGCCCGACCTCAGCCTGGTTAATCCTTACAAATGACCAAAGCATGAACACATCCGAAAAGATCGCATTCCCCCATCCCTCCGGTTCTCCACCTTCGTCGAGAATGGCATAACGGAGATTATGAGGGCATTTAACCGAACGTAAGAATCCGATGTCAGGAGAAGGAGGTGCCCGATAGAGATACACCCGCTTATCTGATCCTACCCACAGCTCGAGCAGTCGATTGACAGGATACACCCCATCACCATTTTTTGCACCTTGAAAGTCACATAAGCATTCGTCAAAGGCATTCTGAAGGCACTAAATCCCGCGCACCAGAAGAAGCGGCATCCTGCGACACAGCTCAGGGTGTCTGTCGCCCGGGCGCTCTGCGCTGAACGATGACCCTGGATGATCCGTCAGTCTGCGCGAGGTAGCGCGTGATCGAAGAAACAATCGAAGGCAATCCGCGCTATTCGCGCATCGACTATCCCGTTTGCGAGACGAAGCGCGGCGACCCTTGTCCAGAATGCCTGCACATATCACTGAAGGAGTATGCGATGTCTGCACAAACCTCACATCCTGAGCTCTTCGCCCGCAAAGCGTCCGGATTGGTCCGGGAATTTGGCTTTTTTGATACTTTTGTTTTCAATGTGATCGGTTATGCGCTGGGATTGGTCCTGGCCGTCACCCCATTCTTCGCCGGTGCGCTGTTCCCGGGGGCGAACATCTTCCTCATCTTGATTGTCGGCACAGTGCTCAAATTTTCAACGGATTAACCTACAGCCTGTTGTCAGGCGCCATGCCGCGCTCAGGGGGTGAATACGTCTATAACGGTCGTGTCCTGCATCCGGTGATCGGCTTTATGGCAAACTGGGGCTTTTCCTGGTCGCAGTTCCTGGGCATTGGCATCTATACCCAATGGACGATCAACTATGCCCTGGCGGTCAGCCTGTCCACCCTGGGTTACGCCCTGAACAATCAGGGGTTGATCAATGCAGGGCTCTTTATCTCTGAACCCTGGCCCAGCTTCATTTTTGGGACGCTCGTCCTGATCGTAGTCGTCCTGGTGCAGCTGGCAGGCATGCGCTTCCTGCGCCGCTTCCTGAACTTCTTCTTTTTCTTCGCGGTGCTCGGGACGCTGGTGACCCTGGGCCTGTTCCTCGCCTCCACCCACGAGACCTTCGTCCAGCGCTTCAATGAGTTCATGGCTGCGACCGTTAACCTGCCAGACGCCTATAACGCAGTGATCCAGCTGGCGCGTGACAATGGGTGGGGCACCGTCCCACAAACCTTTGGTGCAGTTCTCCTCGCCCTGCCCCTGGGTTATTGGGTTTACATCGGTTTCACCTACTCGGTCTATATCGGCGGCGAGGTCAAAGAACCACAGAAGACGCAGGCTTATGGCATCCTGGCATCTCTGGCGTTTGGATTCGTGCTCTACCTGGCAGTGATCGGGGCATACTATCGCGTGGTCGGGACAGAGTTCAACAACGCCGCTGCATTCCTGGAATATAACACCGATGCCAGCCCTCTCCCGGTAGCAGGCGTGTTGAACTTCTTCGCCAGCCTGCTGACCAGGAATCCTATCCTGCTGATCTTGATGGACCTCAGCTTCTTCCTCTGGCATTTTCTGCTGTTGTTCACCATGTTCACGATATGTGTGCGGAACATCTTCGCCTGGGCGTTCGACCGTATCATGCCAGCCTGGTTGACGAAAGTGACCGAGAGGAGTCGTGCCCCCTGGTCTGCGACGGTCACCGTGGCGGTGGTCTCCTGGGTCTTGCTGTATCTCTCTATCTTCACGCCGTTGTTCGATTACGTTTTCAATTACATCGTCATCTTCGGGATTGCCTTCTGGATCACCAGCTTCGCCGCCATCCTGCTGCCCTATCGGCGGAAGGAGTTATTCGAGGCAGCACCCACGCTGATCCAGGCTAAAGTGGCGGGCATTCCCCTGGTCTCCATCGCCGGTGTGATCAACCTGATCCTGTTCACCTTGATCCTGTATTCCGGGTTCTCGCTGCCAGCATTCAGCGGTCCGGTTGGACCGATAGCTATCGGGTTTGTGCTTGGTATCTACGTCACCGGCGCAGTGATCTACTTCATTGCGGCAGCCTTAAGGCGCCGGGAAGGCGTAGATCTCAATCTGCTCTACGGAGAGATCCCGCCCGAATGATCCCTCCCCTCCGGACGCGATCCCTTTTTCTCCCCTGATCGCGTCTGGATCTCAAATGGGCGGGCTTTCTCCCCGAGAGCCCGCCCAACCCCTCTAATCCGGCGAGGCAGTTCACATGAAGAAGAAATTCACAGTCAGGGTGGCGGCGGTTCAAATGGATGTGGTCCTGGAGGACAAAGCAGCCACCCTCGAAAAAATCCTGGATTGGGTCGACCAGGCAGCCAGACAGGGTGCGGATATCGTCCTTTTCCCTGAATTGATCCTTTCAGCGGGTTATTCCCTGGGGGATAAATTCTACGCGTTTGCCGAGACGATCCCCGGTCCCAGCTCCGACGCTTTGGGGAAAATTGCCCGGCAGAGTAACCTCTATATCATCGCCGGGATAGCTGAACGCGACCAGACCGGCACGGTTTTCAACACTGCCTTCATCGTAGGGCGGGATGGCAACCTGGAGGCTTCCTACCGCAAATCCCACATCTTCACCCCCACAGAATCTTTCTTCGCATTGGGAGATGAGCTGCCGGTCTTCGACCTGGATTTCGGGCGGGTGGCTATCCCGATCTGCTATGACCTGGAATTCCCGGAGGTCGCCCGGGTCCTTTGCCTGAAAGGCGCCCGGATTCTGTTATCTATGGCTGCCCACTGGGTCGGGAGCGGCACGGTCGGCACACCGGAGAATTTCATCCGCACGGTCTATGCCGCTCGGGCGCTGGAGAACCGCGTCCCGGTAGTGCTCTCCAACCGGGTCGGCTATGACCCTGGCCTGGATGACCGCTTCGTCGGCTTGAGCCGGATCGTCGATTCCGATGGCATGACTATCGCAGAGATGAAGGATGACAGCGAAGGCATGATCCTGGCTGAGATCGACCTGGAAGCAGAAGAACGCAAGCGGCAGAGTTATAACTATTTCCGCGACCGCAAGCCTCTGCTCTATGCAGCCATCTCCCAGCCGAAGTAGGAGTCAGTACAGAGGTACCACGCGCTCAGGAGGTGCTATGGTCGGTCAGTTCCCTGATCCAACCCCGTTCATCAAACAGGCTTTTTTTATCCTGGAAGAGGCAAACCAGCGCAATATCACCCTGCGCCTGATCGGCGCCCTCGCCTTCCACCTCCATTGCCCTGAATTCAATTACATCCAAAAAGAATGCCAGCGCTTCTTTACCGATGTAGATTTCATGGCTTATATCGAACAACAAAAGGCGGTCGAGAAATTGTTCGCCGATCTGAAATATCTGGACGACCCGCGCATTAAGACCGTCCCGGGACTGAAGCGCTCCATTTTCTTCACCCGTGATCACACCTGGCATTCGGATGTGTTCTACGATGTCCTCGACTTTTCCCATGAGATCGACCTCAGAGGCCGGCTGGAGATAGACTATCCGACCATCTCGCTGGTCGATCTGCTACTCGAGAAAATGCAGATCTTCAAGATCAACGAAAAGGATGTCATTGACACGCTGATGCTCTTCCGTGAACACGAAGTTGGAAACAATGACAACGAAACCATCAATATCGATTATCTGGCCGTCTGTTGCAAAGCCGATTGGGGTTTGTGGAAGACCGTCACAACCAACCTGGCAAAAGTGGAGCAGCTGGCGGAGGCCTATCCTGTCCTGACCGAAACCGATAAGACCATCATTCGAGAACGCATCCACCGGGCGCTTAAGCGCATCGAAGAAGAACCCCCCACCTTGCGGTGGAAACTGCGCAGCCGCGTCGGAGAGCGCATCAAGTGGTATAAAGACGTCGATGAGGTCCTCTGACAGCGCAGCTGCGATCATCTTTCAGGAGGTTTATTGATGTTTTGGAAGCGGAAAGACGAAGGGATCACAATTTTCTTTTGTTCGGATCTGCACGGATCTACCGTATGCTTCAAGAAATTCATCAATTCCGCCGCCTATTACTCCCAGAGGGGCCGCCGGGTTGACCTGCTTGTGATGGGCGGCGATATGACCGGCAAACTGATCGTGCCGGTCATCAAGGAAAATGGCAGCTACCGCACTTATTTGTTTGGCAAAGAACACACGCTGACGAGCGGGGATGAACTCCAGAGCCTGACGAAGAAAACCGAAGTGCTGGGCGTCTACGCCCATATCTTCGAACCGGATGAATACGAGCTTTTCAAAACCAATCCGTCGGTTCAAAACGAGCTGTTCAAGCGCCTGATGATTAAACGCCTTGAAGAATGGCTGGACTTTGCCGAGCGGAGACTCAAGGACAGCGATGTCACCTGTTTCATGAGCCCTGGCAACGATGACATCCCGGAAGTCAACGACATCCTCGAACAGAGCTCGGTGATCAAATGTCCCGACAATACCGTCACTCAGGTGCATCCCGACCACGAGATGATCAGCCTGGGCAATGCCAACCTGACCCCCTTCAACTGTCCCCGTGATATCCCTGAGGAAGAGCTGGCGCAAAAAATCGAAGCGCTGGTATCCTCGGTGAAAGATCTGTCGAATTGCATCTTCAATCTACATTGTCCGCCGCACGACACAGGCATCGACTCCGCCCCGCTCCTCGACAGCGAACTTAGACCTCAGATCGGCATCCAGGGGGTCGAGATGGCACCGGTCGGCAGCCTGGCTGTCCGGCAGGCGATCGAGAAACACCAGCCGTTGCTTGGGCTGCATGGTCACATCCATGAATCCAAAGGGGCAGTTACCCTGGGACGCACGCTGTGTATCAACCCCGGTAGCGAGTACTCAGAAGGTGTGTTGCGCGGGGCATTGGTCACGATCACAAGAGGCAAGGTCTTATCACATATGTTTACTTCGGGGTGATTTCTGCCCCCCATTTCATAAGGTGATCGAGATGAGCATAGAGCCACGCAAACGCTGCCGTGAGCTGGGCGTCGTGATCGGTTCTCTCCCACCCGGCGCGAAGAACAGCATCACGGATGTCCCCGGTGTGCGCGTTGGGCACACCACCCTGGCTTACGAGAATGCCCGCGGGGTAGCACGCACCGGCGTGACTGCCATCTGGCCAGGAGATGGCGACCTGGTGCGCGCACCAGTGCCGGTCGGCAGTTTCGTCCTGGCTGGGTTCGGCGAGATCACCGGTCGAACCGCCGCTGACGACTGGGGGATCGCTTCCACCCCTATCGTGCTGACCGCAACCATGAGTGTGGGCATCGTTTATCACGCCGTCCAGCGTTACCTTTGTCAGCGCGACCCGGAGCTGGGCAGGCTGGAGCTGGTCATCCCATTGGTCGCAGAATGCGATGACAGTTTCCTGAATGACTCGAGAGCTTTCCATATCACTGAAGAGCACGTTTACGCCGCCCTGGATAACGCCACAGACGCGCCGGTTCAGGAGGGCTGCGTCGGAGCCGGCACCGGGATGCAGTGCTTCGACTTCAAAGGCGGGATCGGCTCGGCTTCACGCATCAGCGCACCTTCTTCGGGCGGATACACTGTCGGCGTCCTGGTACAGACCAACTTTGGCAAGCGTACACTGCTCAACATCGCCGGTGTCCCGGTTGGTCGCCACATCCCGGACCTGCTGCCGGAAGGCCGCTTCCCCGATTACTGGGGAGAGAATGGTGAAGGAGGCTCCTGCATCGTCGTGACCGCCACGGACGCCCCGCTGAGCAGCCACCAGCTGGCCAAGCTCGCCAGACGCTCTGCGCTGGGGCTGGCAAGGATGGGTTCCGTGGGCGCAAACTCCAGTGGGGAATTGATGCTGGCGTTCTCGACCGCCAATCGCATCCGTGCCGGGGGTACCCTCGTCAACAAGATCGATACCCTTAATGACAGGCGCATCGATTCGATCTACCAGGCTGCTATCGAAGCCACAGAAGAAGCGGTTGTGAATGCACTCTTTATGGCGCACACCACCGTCGGCCGCGATGGGAATACCCTGCATGCCCTGCCCATCGATCGGACGCTCGAGATCATGCACCAGTATGGCCGACTGCAAAGGTCGCCAGGGGAGGCAACATGAAAAAGACCGTCAGAGATGTCATGCACCCGGGTCTGATCACCTGTTCGCGCAGCGTGAATTTAAGTGAGCTGGCTTTGATATTGATAGAAAACAACGTGCATGCCCTGTTTGTCGAGGATGAACAGGGGTCAATTATTGGAGTGATCTCCGACATCGATTTGCTCACCGGGGAGTGGCTCTTTACCGATGCGGAAAATTTAAAAACCCTGCGATCGATCACGGCTGGGGAGATCATGTCCACGCCGGTGAGCAGCGTCGAAATCTCCGACTCAATAGAAACCGTGGCTGCCAGAATGATCGCTGAACAAGTCCATCGTTTCCTGGTCAGGGAGGCAGGCAAACCGGTCGGGGTGATCTCAGTTTCGGATATCGTCCGGGAGCTGGGTCGCGTCAAGGTCACGCAGCGCACCGTGCGGGAAGTCATGTCCAGAGCCATTGTCGTTTGCCGCCAGGAGACACCTCTGCCAGCTGTCGCCCGCGGGATGAGCGAAAGGTTTTCACGCTCGGTGGTCGTCATCGACGACCGCGGTAAACCGCTCGGCGTCATCACCGGTCTCGACCTCTTGCGTGTCGTGGACGATCCCCGTTTCGAGGAGATTATCGCATCCGAGATCATGCATGCACCTGTCACGATCGTGCCTGATGCCACCCTGCGACAAGCTGCGGATGCCATGATCACCCATCATATCCATCGCCTGGTTGTCATTGACCCGCAGCAGCCCGAGGCGATGCCATTGGGGATCATCTCCACGTCGGACATTCTGTTCGAGATGGCAAGCCCGGGTTCTGCCTGGCAGATGAAAAATAATACCGGCAGATAGGTTAAGCCTGTAGCCCCGCCTCAGCCCGATGCCGGGCAAAGGCAGCGAAATCCATGCCAGTCGGCTCCTGGAAGACGCGCAGGTCGAAGTGACCGGCGGCTGCCAGAAGGTGGTCGAAGATCTCCGACTGAATCGCCTCGTAACTCTCCCAGCGTGTCGTACGGGTGAAGATATAGACCTCGATCGGCAGCCCTGTCGGTGTCGGTTCCAGGGTGCGCACCAGGAACGGCATGTCCGTGTGGTTGATATCCTCCCGACTCTTCAGGTAAGCTTCGATATAAGCTCGAAATATCTCCGTATTGGTGATCTGGGGACCATCCAGTGGGGAATCGAATTCCCGGCTGCTCTCCCGTGCATAAGTCTCCAAAGCCTGGATGCGCTGCGCCAGGTAATCCTGGATCAGATCGATGCGGCTGAGTTGACGCAGCATGGCCTCATCGCAGAATTTGACGCTGGTCATATCGACCCGCAGCGAGCGCTGAATGCGCCGGCCTCCGCTCTCCTGCATCCCTCGCCAGTTCTTAAAAGCCACATCGACGATCTTATGCGTGGGGATGATTGTAAAGGTCTTATCGAAGTTCTGGATCTTGATGGTGTGCAGGTTGATATTGATCACATCGCCGTCAGCGCCGTAGCTGGGCACTTCGATCCAATCGCCCTCCTTGATCAGGTCGTTGGCGCCGATATGGACGCTGGCAACCACCGCCTTGATCGTGTCCTGGAAAATGAGCAGCAGCACGGCGGTCAGAGCGCCCAAGCCGGTGAGCAGCACCAGAGGCGACTGCCCGGAAAACAGCGAGACGGACAGGATCACACCGATCAAGACAATCAGGATCTTCATCAGATCGAGATAACCCTGGATGCTCACCCCGCTAAAGCCGGGTCGGCTCTCGTAGATCTCGTTGAAGGCATTGAGCAACCCGATCAGCGTCAGGACGGACAGCACCAGAATCAGGAACAGGGACAAACGGCGGATAGGGTCTGTCAGATCGGGGATAAGAAACGCAAAGGCATAAGCCAGCCCCAACGGCGCCAGCCAGGCTATGCGCAGCGGTTGCAGGTGCTTCACCAGGATATCATCGATTTTGGTCGTCGAGCTCGAAGCCAGAGAGACCAGTGTGCGCATCACGATGTTGCGGGTGAAGAGCAGCACCACACCTCCAGCCGCAAGCAGCCCGATTGCAACCAGCACTGGATTCTGCTCTGCCCAGGTTCGAAAGGTGGAATAATCCATGAAACCCTCCCAAAAGAATTAAACATATTTTATCACTAAAGTCTTTTTAATCCCTGTTGCTTCTTTGTGATCTTCAAAGGGCTGAAACCCGGTTACGACTCACCCCCACCCCCCGATCCTTGGATTACCGACTTATACGATCAGCTCCTCACCCTCGACTGCCGGGATGACCTCGAATTCCGGCTGCACCTGGTCCACCAATTCCCCAAACAACCGGTCCAGCTCTTCATCGCTGTGCGCCGGGTCATGGTGGAAGAGCAGGCAGCGGCCTACTCGCGCCATGCCCGCAAACTTCACCGCATCATAAATACTGCTGTGTCCAAAACCGACCCGCGCCCGATACTCCTCAACCGTGTACTGCGCATCATGGATCAACAGATCGACACCCTCTGCCAGAGCAAATCCGGAAGTCCATTCCGGCTGATGCCCAAAGTCACTGCTGCTCAACGCAGGCTCGTGATCCGGGATGAACGCCAGCGTCCGCACCCCCTCTTCGACCCGGAATCCCAGGGTCGGGTTCAGGTGCAACACCATCTGGCTGGTGACCCTGAACCCACCGATCTCGAGAGTGTTCGTCGCCAGCTCGTGAAAGTGGATATCCGAGAGCAGCTCGCGCACGCTGACCGGGAACAGCGGCGGCGAGAGATAACGCAGCAGCCTTTGCCGCAGGCTGATCCCCGACAGTGTAATTCCTCCCACCACACCTGGTTCGTCCCTGCCAGGCGCAGATCCCAGGCTGGCAGGCCCCCAAATATGAACTTCCACGCCTCGCCGGCGCAGCGGGGCAAAGAAAGGCAGCCCTTGCAGATGATCCATGTGCAGATGAGTAAGCAGAATGTGCACCCGCTGAAGGTCATCCGCCAGGTTCAGCCCCAGGCAGCGGATTCCCGTGCCCGCATCCAGCACCAGCAGCATCCCGTCCTCCCCTTCGACTGACACACAGCTGGTGTTGCCGCCATAGCGCACGGTATCCGCACCCGGTGAGGGGAGCGAGCCGCGTGTACCCCATAACCGCACTTTCATCGCGCCACCTCCCAAAAGATGGCGATCGCCCCCAGGAAGCGGCCAGCGTGCGCCAGCAGGGGGATAGCCGTGACCTCGATCTGCCGCAGGGCTTCGTCCATCCCGCGGATCCAGAACGTGCGGTGTGCCGGTCTGCGCTGTAAGGTGGCGATCATCAGCGGCAGCGCCTCCGGCTGGATCGGTCGCCCATCCTGATCCATCGGTTGGAAGATGGTCGACCATTCCTGCGCCAGCAGAGGTCCGGTTTCGTTGTAACGCAGACCCAGGACGGTTTCAGCTGGCTCGTTATAGTAGAGCAGCTCCCCCTGCGGGTCGACGATAAACATGGGCATCGCCAGATGCTCAGCCAGGTGCCTGGCCAGGATCACTTCGAGTTCCTGCTGGGACATGGGGGGTTCCTCCTCGGCGGATCACAATAAATAGATTAACAATAAATAGATGAACCAATCATAACTAAGAATGGCGATATTGATAAGCGTGATAATAAAGATCGGGTCGTCAGGACGAGTTATTCCAAACCCCCGCCAGGCGGTGAGACAATCTCGCAGCTCTTCCCAACCCGATCCATGGCAGGATCGTCAAACCTCCCGCAGTTTTCATAACCCGCGGGAGGTGACACGCCGACAGTCGGGCTTTGTGATCGCAAGCGCAGCGAAGCAAGCCGGTCTCTCGAACCTAGGATAGCTCCATCCGGAAGAGAACGGACTTGGTGGTATCTCTATGGTTCGGTTTCAGCGGACCGTTGCTGCCTCAGCAGCATGGCCGTTGCGCGGGTGTTCTCCTCCAGAGCCAGCAAGAGGTCGATCCCCTCCCCGAAGGCGTACAGGGTTATCGCCAGGCCGCCGCCGTATATGATCGCGAAAAATGCACCGACCAGCCCACCAACGATGCCTCCAAATGTCCCGGCAGCTCCGACGTCACCGCCGAGCTGTCTCCCGAGCGTGTCCAGCGCTGCCCCACCCATCACACTCGCCCCACAGATCGCCAGGACAGCGATGACCGTGATCACCCCGGCGATCACCCCCAGGATTTTATAGATTGTGCCAATGATCCGTAAAGCCGAATAGCGTCTTTCCATAAATGAATCCTCCTTGTGAAATAATGTAGGTCGGGTAATTTCCCTGCCTCTGAAGAAATCTTGCTGCGAATCGAAAATAATTCCCTAAGCTTATAAACCCGGTTCCTAATCGGGGTTGAATTCAGTATACATGTACTCTGATGAGAATGCAACCAAGTGGCAGGCAGCTGCTCCTGTAAAAATCAAGAAACCCACCTGCGTGGGCTTTCTCGCCCAAACTATCATGGGCGCAGAGGGACTCGAACCCCCGACCTCTTCGGTGTAAGCGAAGCGCTCTAACCGGCTGAGCTATGCGCCCATTGGTGAAATTATATCAGGTTTTCAGTCCCGCCCTCTCAACGCCCTCCCCGCGATCAGGCACCAGGCGTTCAGATCGATCACCTCCAGCGCTTCGACCGCCGCCCACAGGTCAACCCCCGCGACGAGGACGCCGTGTCGCGGCATCAGCACAGCGGCAGCATCCCTGCCCAGCTGCCCCCTCTTCCCCCGCAGCACATGCACAATCGCCTCCGCCTGCTCCCAGGAATAATGCGGGGCAGGCTCATGATAAGTGAGCACGCCGAACCTCTCCGCTGCCTCCAGAGCAGGCTCGATCGGCAGCTCCATGGCGCAGAACGCCAGCACATGCTGCGGGTGGGCGTGGATGATCCCCCCCACCTCGGGGAAGGCATGGTAGATCGCCAGGTGCGAGCGGATCTCACGGGAGAGCCCCGGGTTTTCCGCCAGCAGGTCAGCCTCCCGCGAGCGTTCAACCAGGCTGCTCTCTACCTTAAGGATATCATCCGCATCGAGCTGCCAGTGCCACCTGTGCCCAGCGTAGCGCGGGGTGCAATAGATAACCTCCCCAGCCCGCAGACTGACGTTCCCCCCGGAGATATCGGTCAGCTTCCGCTCGAACATCAGGCGGCCAACATACGCAACCAGCTCCGCAGGCGTTCTCTCTGTGACCATTTTTGCAGCGCGGAAGGCATCCACACGCATATTCTAATCGAAAGTCAGCCCCCTCCGGGAAGCGCTCGATGATCTAAATCGGGCGCCTGGATCGATGGGGAAGAGACGATCCGCAGCGCAGGCCGAGAGCGCTACGCCGCTGCGCTCCTCGCAATCACACATCTGAATACGTTTGCCACGCCAACTTTGAGAAAGCCATAAAGACGATCCGCCAATTTGGGCAATTAATTGTAAATTATAGGATATGATAGGTAGTAATTCGCACCAAATGCGGATTGATCCCCACTCCAGGTTGCCCGATCATGACTATTAAGGAGAGAAAGATGTCTGCTCTGGATGAATTCCGCAAGGCAAAGGATGCCTTCTTCGCTTCCGACCCGCAAAGTCCTCTCACTGCTGAGCAGAAGCGCAAATTCACCGGGCTGAGCTACTTCCCCGAAAATCCCGATCTGCGCTTCGAGCTGATGATCGAAGAATTCCCCGAAAAAGAGGTCATCGAGATGCAAACCTCGACCGGCGACATCCAGCGGCACACTCGCTTCGGGCGCATCCGCTTTCTTGTGGATGGGCAGCCTGTTGAGCTCACCGTCTATAAGGTTGCCCATGGCTTCTTCCTGCCCTTCGCCGATGCCCTGGCTGGGGTGGAGACCTACGGCGCAGGCCGTTACCTCGAGCCGCAGCCCCTCAGCGGCGCTAGGATACTGGTCGACTTCAACTACGCCTATAACCCCTACTGCGCCTACAACGACCGCTTCTCCTGCCCGCTGACCCCCTGGGAGAACCGCCTGAAGGTAGCCATCCGCGCCGGCGAAAAGCTCCCAGAAGGGGATTGGGTTGGGCACTCAGCCTTCCAGGTCTGAAAAGCCCGCGCAGCACCCCCAGCCCTGCCGGGGGCGAAGCTGATTTCAAACCGATGACCTTCTCTCTGCATCAGAAGGGCTGATCCCTGAGCAGCCTGACCACGCGGTCATAGGACAACAGATAATGGGCCAGCACGACGACGCCCAGAAGCAGCCCCCAGTTCTCCCGATCGGTGGCATAGAAAGCGAACGCTGCCCCGGCGAAATACACGACCTCCAGCAGCAGGCGGGCTGGCCCGGGCACCGCGACCGGCGCTTTCCCCGGGTCATTGGGCACCCGGAAGGTGCCCCACAGGATCGCCGCCCCCAGAGGCAGCCCAAACGCCCACACCCAGCGCGCCAGCCCGACGTGCGTATGCCACCCCCAGTACCACAGGGCGAACAGCCCGAGCAACTCCAGGGCGAAGCGCAGCAACAGGTTCAGCGGATGATTGGACACAATCAATCTCCCAGCGTGGCAACCATCACAGCCTTGATGGTGTGCACGCGGTTCTCCGCCTGGTCCCATACGATCGAGCGTTCCGATTCGAAGACCTCCTCGGTGACCTCCATGCTCTCCAGGCCAAACTTCGTGTAGATCTGCTCACCCACCCTGGTTTCCCGATTGTGGAACGCCGGCAGGCAGTGCATGAACTTGACCTGCGGGTTGCCGCTCAGCTCCACCACGTGCCGATTGACCTGATACGGCTTCAACAAACGAATGCGCTCCTCCCAGACCGAATCCGGCTCTCCCATCGAGACCCAAACATCGGTGTGCAGGAAATCGACCCCGGCGACGCCAGCCGCCACGTCTTCGGTCAGGGTCAGTCGGGCGCCGGTTTCCGCAGCGATCCCCTGGCAGGTCTCGACCAGCTCGGGTTTGGGCCATAAGGATCGCGGGGCGCACAGGCGCACGTCCATCCCCAGCTTGCAACCCAGCACCATAAGCGAATTGCCCATGTTGAAGCGCGCGTCCCCCAAGAAACAGTAAGCCACCTGCTCGAGCGGTTTACGGCTGTGCTCCTGCATTGTCAGGGCGTCTGCAAGCACCTGTGTGGGATGGAACTCATCGGTCAGCCCGTTCCAGACCGGCACACCGGCGTACTTCGCCAGTGTCTCGACCGTCTCCTGGGAATAGCCGCGGTATTCGATACCATCGTACATGCGCCCCAGGACGCGAGCGGTATCCTTCATGGATTCTTTGTGGCCGATCTGCGAGCCTTCTGGCCCCAGATAGGTCACATGCGCTCCCTGGTCGTACGCCGCCACCTCGAAGGCGCAGCGCGTGCGTGTGGAGGCCTTTTCGAAGATCAGGGCGATGTTCTTCCCTTTCAGGCGCGGCTGCTCATAACCGCCGTACTTGGCGGCTTTCAAATCAGCGGAGAGTTTGAGCAGGAATCTGATCTCTTCGGGGGTGAAATCGAGCAATTTCAGAAAGCTGCGGTTGCGCAGATTGACTGGCATTCTAGCCTCCAGCATTGAAGATGTGATAGAAACGAAGATACCCCAGATTAAACCACAGATAGGGTCTAGATCACAGCTATCGAACCGATCGGTTCAGGGAAGCCTGCGGGCGCGGGTTTCCGGAGGCAACCATCCAGGCGACAATCATCAGATCAACCCAACCATCTTCCCCACTGCTTCGAAAGCCTCCAGCACGCGGTCGAGCTGCTCATCGGTGTGGGTTGCCATATAACTGGTTCGCAGCAGCTGCCTCCCAGCCGGGACGGCTGGCGAGATGATCGGGTTGACGAAAACCCCGCTCTCGAACAGCCCCTTCCAGGTCAGGAAGGTGCGCATGTCGTCGCCGATGATGATCGGGATCACTGGCGTGACGCTGTTGCCGATATCGAATCCCAGGCGTTTGAACTCCCGGCGCATGCGTTCGGCGTTGCGGTTCAACCTTTCGATGCGTTCCGGCTCCTCGCGCATCACCTGAAGCGCCGCCAGGGCTGCGGCGGTGTTCGCAGGCGGGATGCTGGCGCTGAAGATAAGAGCCCGGGCAAAGTGCTTGATGTAATGGATCACATCCTCATCGCCGGCGATGAAGCCTCCCAGAGAAGCGAACGACTTGCTGAAGGTGGACATGATCAGGTCCACCTGGTCGGTCATCCCGAAGTGCGCTGCGCTGCCGCGCCCACCGCCCAGCACACCCATGGCATGGGCGTCATCCACCATCAGGCGGGCGCCATGCTGCTTGCAGAGCGGCACCAGCTCCGGCAGCGGGGCGATATCGCCCTCCATGCTGAACAGACCATCCACGATGACCAGCTTCCCCTTCTCCGGGGGGAGCTCTTCGAGCAGGCGCGCCAGGTCGGTCATATCGTTGTGGCGGAAGCGTCTCGTCTCACCCCAGCTCAGCCGGGCGCCATCGACGATGCTGGCATGGTCATCTTTATCCAGTATGGCGACATCCCCGCGCCCCACCAGCGCGCTGATCACCCCCAGATTGGTTTGCATCCCGGTGGAAAAAACCAGCGCAGCCGGCTTTCCAACCCACTCCGCCAGTTCATGCTCCAGCTGCTCGTGCAATTCCAGCGTCCCATTTAGGAAACGCGAACCGGTACAACTGGTGCCGAAGCGGTCGATGGCATCTTTGGCAGCCTGGCGCACCTTCGGGTGCGTCGTCAGGCCGAGGTAGTTGTTTGAACCGCACATGATCAGGCGGTGACCTTTGTAGACTGCTTCCGTGCCCTCGTTATCCGAGAGCGGGATGAAATAAGGATAATAACCTGCCTGGATGGCTTCACGGGCTTCGGTGAAATTCCGGCATTTCTCGAAGAGATCCATGCGACCCTCCTTTATAAAGATCCTGATTTCATCTTATGCCTGGCGCGAGCGATCAGCCAGTCCATCACCGGGTAAACCAGCGTCCCCGAGAGCGAGCCCAGCCAGAAGGTAAGTTTGCTATCGAACCCCGGCAGGATGATATATCTTCTGCGCCGGATTCCATCCAGGATCGCCTGGGCGACGGCCTCAGCAGAGAGCACCTTGTTCAGGCTGGAGATCGCCCTGGTTTCGGGGGGTTTGAAGGGGGTTTCATATGCCAGCTGCGGAGTATCGGTGTCCGGCGGAAAGACGATCGAGACATCGATGCCGAGTCCCTTGAGCTCGGCGCGCAGTACATCGGTGAAACCACGCACGGCGAACTTGGATGCCCCATAGGCGGAATAACCGAAAACCCCGATCAATCCCGCCATCGAGGAGATATTGACCAGATAACCGCTGCCCCGCTTCAGCATTCCGGGGAGCACCGCCTTGGTCACATACACCGTGCCCAGATAATTGACCGCGATCATCTCTCTGAAGATATCCAGCGAGAGCTCCTGAACATATCCGGGCTGCGTGATGCCAGCCGAGTTGACCACCAGGTCGGGCAGACCGATCATTTCGGTGACCTCTTCCATGGCTGCCTCCACCTGCTGCTCGAAGGCGACATCGGCGGAGACGATTCCGAACCGCTGTTCGGGTTGCACCCCCGCTGGAATTGCCCTCCCTCCGCCGCCCTTCTCCGAGCCGGCTTTTTTCCGGCTCAGGCTCGCTGCCCGCACCTCCTCCAGGGCTGCTTCCAGGCGTGTCCTGTCCCGCGCCAGAAGGCAGAGGCTGGCGCCTTCCTGGGCGAGCAGCCGCGCCAGGGCCAGCCCGATCCCGGATGATCCACCCGTGATCAGGACCGCCTTCCCCATCGGATGCCATGCATTGCTCATCGAGACACCAGAAGTCCGCTCTGGTCTTGAATAATCGTGTTTTCCAGGAGTATGTGGGGCGGAAATACCTCACACTCGCAGTATGATCAGGCGAGCAGGTGAATTATCCCTTAAATCTGCAAATTGCGCTATGGCGTAAATCACGAACCTCCCGCCGGTTTTGAGACCTGCAGGAGGTTCGCTGATCAACCCTGCTCATTTCAAGAGCAAATGCACATCATCGACCCACAGCAGGGCTGACTTCGGACGCGCATCTCTGGCCGGTTCGAACCCATAACTGTTCACCCGGGTCAGGTCGAAGGGTTCGGCAGCCTCTTCCAGCCAGGGTGCCAGCTCGAATTCGGCGAACCGGAAGGTGACCTGTACCCATGCCCCAGTGCTCTCAGTGCTCGTGGTGAACTTCACACCGTATGCCGTCCCCAGATCTCCAATATGAATGATGAAGATCATCTCCTGATCCGGAAGGAACGAACGATACCAGAACGAGATTCCCTGTGCATCACTGAAATCGGCGTACCCGCCCTCCGGGAGATAACTGCGCAGACAGGCGCTAAAGCCATTCGGGATGACATCGAAGGAGAGCCGCAGCGCCTGGTTTCCGCCATGAAAGACATGGCTGTCATACTCGCAGCGGGCTGCCGAGCCGGATCCATCGGTATCGACGTAAATCTGCATGCCCGGGTCTTCGAATTCGTCCAGGCTGCGGCTGGCAACATCCCCGGTTGGTTGGGCTCCCGAACCGGGACCCGAGTCGAAGGGATCGTCTGCATCGGTGGTGAAAGTGTGGGCGATCGCCTCGAAGGTGTCTTCGTACTCTTCCCAGAGGGTCTCATCCACCGCCAGGGTCAGCGACCACATTTCGCGCCCCTTCACATAGACATACTGGTTCTGGCGCACCATGAAAGGCCCCGTTACCAGATGAATGGTGAAGCGGGAGGCCTCCAAACCGTTAATCTCCAGGCCACATTCCGCATCCAGGAGTTCGATCCCCATCTGTTTATAGACCGCCGGCATCTGCTGGCATAAAGCCTGGCTGCTCAGCGAATACGGCAGGGACTGATAGGTCACATTGGTTGAAGCGTAGCCGATGCCGGCCGGTTCGGGGTCCATCGCCCAAAACTTCATCACGTTCTGCACCGCTTCGGCGGTGAACATGGCGGAGGCGTTCCTGGCCCAATCGGTGTTCAGGTTCTCCAGAGTATTGAGAACAGCCTCGATGCCCTCTTTATCGATATCGATCGCTTCCCAGCGATCAGGCAAACCGAGGGCAAAGCGGTTCGTGGAATAGCCCCGCCAGCCTTCCGGAAGAGAGACCGGAGGGCTCTCAGCGGGCGGAATGGTTGCGCTGAATGTAGGGCTGGGGGCTACGGTTGCGGTTGGTGTGGGCTGGGGCGTTTTGGTTGGAGCCAAAGTGGGCCGAGAGGTCGCAGTCTGGGTCTCAGCCGGTGCCTGCCCCGGAGTGCAGCCAGCGATCATAATGGATGCCATGACGATGCAGGACAGGATATAGCGCAGGGTCGGGTTCATTGTTCTCCTCGTTGATCAGGGGCACAGTTCGCGGGCAACTGTTTTCTGCGCCCCGGCAAAATGGCAGGCTATACGTGAAGCCCGATGTCCAAAAGGTTCATCTGGCACAGAGATGATAATAGAACTCCCCAGCCTAACTTGCCAACGTTAAAGGCAACGCTTCGCGCCCCGCGAACCCCAGCCGACCAGGGATCGGCCCTGGAACGGCTTCCTCGGCGCGGGGATAGGCATTACCTGAAGATCAGGACGATCGCCGAGCAAACCGTGCAGGCGAGGATCACCCCAAAGGCCAACGCAAGTAAGCCGAACCAGGCGCTACGCCGGTTGGCTGCCCGGTAGCGCTTGAGGTCACCCTCGAATTCTTCCAAATCGTGCTCGACGATCTCAGCGAAAGACATAGTCTGATACATCTTCTCCACCCTCCGTCACACGTTCCTGCGCACCACTCCCTATCCCCATCCTCTTGCTCAAGACGGAAGGGGTTTGCAAAATGTCCTGCGGGAAAGGATCTACCGTCAGTTTACGTGAAAGATCAACGAAAGGCAATCGGCTAAAAGTACTATTCTATCTGCCATGTTAAACGTAAAAATTGCATAAAAGTTTCCCGGATTGGTTGGGAATTTTGTACTGTTTTGTTTTCATTTTTGTCAGGTGGAGCTCGCTGGGCGTGGATCTATCGACCGAAAAATAACCCCTCTGCCTGGTTGGGGGGGACAACCCGGACAGAGGGGGCCTAGTGGGGCATCTCTATTATCGCACTTTTTAACATTTTTTGCAAGATGTTTTAAAAACAATCGGCGTTTTCTTCCACATAAATGATCTTACTTCCCTGGGGTTCCAGCCTAAAAGGAACCGGGCGCAGCTGCGGCAGGGCGCGCAGGATGGCTGGAAAGCGATCCTGAGGCGCATAGAGCAAAAGAAAGCCGCCCCCTCCAGCTCCGAGCACCTTTCCACCCAGGGCGCCGTTCTTGCGCGCGGTCTCATACCATTCGTCGATGGCCGGATTGCTGATCCCGGAGGCCAGTTTTTTCTTCTCCATCCAGCCCTCGTGCAACATCTCCCCAAATCCATCCAGATCGTTGGCGACCAGTGCATCGCGCAGCTGCGCAGCCAGGCGCGTCATGCGGCGCAACACCTGGCGTTTCTGCTGGTCGTTCTGCGTGTTCAGGCTTTGTTCGCGCAGGATGGAGTCCGCCGAGCGCGTCAGCCCGGTGTAAAGCATCAGCAGGTTGCTCTGCAGGCGGAGCTTGGTCTCCGGGCTGCAGATCACCGGATCGACAAACACACTCTCATCTGGGTTAAATTGGATAAATTGCAACCCGCCATAGGCGGCGATGTATTGATCTTGTTTGCCGATCGGTTTGCCACAGCGCTCGATCTCGATCAGGCAGGCTTCCTGCGCCAGCCTTTCGGCACCCACATGCTGACCGACATGCGCATAAAGCGAATTCAGCAACCCCACCGTGTAGGTGCTCGATGAGCCCAATCCAGTGCCCTGCGAGGGGATATCCGAGATGGAAGTGATCTCGATCCCACACGGTGGATAGACCAGCTTCAGCGCCTCACGGATCAACTCATGCTTGAGCTCATCGACGTGATCCACGATCTCCGTGATCGAATAGCTGGCGCGGATCTTGTCATCGAACTTCTTGTTGACCGTGATGTAGATATATTTATTTATCGCAGTGCTCAACACCGCGCCCGGCTCCTCCCGGTAGTAAGCCGGCAGATCGCTGCCTCCACCGGCGAAACTGATGCGCAATGGCGTGCGGGATATGATCAACGCGTCCCTCCAATTAATAGTCTCCGACTTCGGCTGCTCGCAATCATAACAGGTATCTGCTCACCGGTCTTTCTTGGCTTATATGAGTTAACGAACGCAGTATCACCCTGTTACAGGGGAATCACCCACTCACATTTGACCCTTTCCCTGCGCGGGATCTGCTCACGGAGAACATCGGCCAATTTCGAGTTTACCAAGTCATGCTCAGCGATAAAATAGGGCTGACAGGCCAGGCCTGGATATTGCAACGATCGACACTGATGACCCGAGCAGCGCAAAACATCGTCCAAACCGCTGCCGGGAGATTGATATGGTGACTTTCGAACGCTTTGAGATTTCAACTTCAATGCTCTCCCGCATAGCACGACTCAAGGAGCACTTATGTTCACGATCCTGTCCATCGATGGCGGCGGCATTCGCGGCCTGATCCCGGCACGCATCCTGGAGAGACTGGAAAGACACTTCCCCCGGCTGACGAGCGGCTTCGATCTCTTCGCCGGCACCTCCACCGGCGCCTTGCTGGCAGCCGGATTGGCCACCGGCATGCGCCCACGCACCCTGCGCCAGATGTATCAGACCTTCGGTCCCCAGGTCTTCGCCGATTCGATCTGGGACGACCTGCGCGACCTGGGCAATCTGATCGGCGCAGATTACTCCCTGGATCATCTTCAGGCTATCCTTGAACAGGTGTTGGGGGATGTGCGCCTGGCCGACCTGCCACGCAAGATCCTGATCGCCACCTTCGACCTGATGGACGAGCGCCGCTATCCGCCCACCTGGAAGCCGAAATTCTTCCACAATTTCCCCTCGCCGGAGATCAACCGCAGAAGCAGCTTCGACACAGACGGGGAGCAGCGCCTGGTGGACGTGGTGCTTCGCTCGGTGGCAGCGCCAATCTACTTCCCCACCTTTCAGGGCTACATCGATGGCGGCGTGGTGGCCGGCAACCCCGCCATGAGCGCCCTGGCGCAGGCCCTCCACGCCGGGGAAACCGACATCCGCCTGCTCTCCCTGGGCACCGGCGTCAACCCCAAATGGCTGGAGGTGGAGAACGCCGATTGGGGCGTCCTGCAATGGGGGCTCAACCTGGTGGATATCATCCTGGATGGCACCAGCGACGTCGCCGATTACCAGTGCCGCCAGGTGTTGGGGGAACATTATTTCCGCCTGCAGCCCTACCTCCCCCGGCGCATCGACCTGGATGATTACCGCTCGATCGACGAGCTCATCTCCCTGGCAGACAGCGTGAGCCTGGACCCGCTCGTGGAATGGCTCCAGGCCAACCTGGTGTGATCGCGAGTTTTTCAGTCAAACGCTAGCCTTGATCGGAAAACTTACAAATTTATCAGGGAAAACAGATCTTCATCTCGAGCAGCTTGTCAGATTCCAAAAAAGATAGTTTAATTCAAGAGCACCCCCAGGGGGCGTGCCACATGTCCGATAGTGTTCCATCCAATGGTGCCACCCTGATCGCCACCCTGGGGACAGAACCCCAGGTCGTCACCGCCTGCACAGATCTGTTACTCAAGGAGGGGAATTCTCTGGTAGAAGTCATCGTATTGCACACCTTCTCACCCGGGTCTGAAGTTGCAGCCGCACTGGAACGGCTCAGACATGCCTTTGAGCAGCCGCCCTATGCCGACAATCTCCCCCTGATGGCACGCCCCATGACCGATCGGCACGGTCAACCACTGCGTGATACAGCCACGCCGCAGGAAATCGAGCAGGCTTTCCGCTGCCTTTACAATGAAGTGCGGCGGGCAAAGCGCGCCGGAAGGCAGGTTAATCTCGCCATTGCCGGCGGGCGCAAACCGCTCGCTCTTTTCGCCATGGTGACCGCCCAACTGCTCTGCGACGAGGATGACCATCTCTGGTATCTTTCTTCCGCGGGCGATTTCCTCACCAGTAAACGCCTCCACCCTCAGCCCGGCGACCAGGTGCAGCTGGTGCCGATCCCCTTCATCCCCTGGAGCGAGGTCTCGCCGACTCTCACCGATCTGGTCGAGATCGAAGACCCCTTCGAGGCGCTGCAGCAGGTGCGCGCCACGCGCCTGATGGAACGTCTGGCGAAGATCCAGGACTATCTCCAGCGCATCCTAACCCCGGCTGAAAGGCGTGCCGTCAGCCTGCTCGCACAGGAGGGTTTGAGCGATATCCAGATCGCGGAGAGGCTGGGTGTGTCCGCCCGTACAGTGGAGGGGCAGCTGCGCAAAGCCTATAACAAGGCTGCCGTCCATTGGGATCTGGAAAAGGTCGATCGCGCCAGCCTGATCGCCCTGGTCAACCTGTACTTCACGCTCCAAAAATAGGGGATTTCCCGCATGACAATTCGCAAACCAGATTCTATAATCCCAAATACCTCCACCCTCCTGGCCGGCAGGGGGCGAAGTGTCCGTGTCACGGAGGGTGGATGGACGATTTCGAAAGGAGGGTAAATGGCTGACCAAGTTTATCTGAATGCCCTGGCCGGCTTACTGCACGATATCGGCAAGTTCGCCCAAAGGGCGGGGGTCACTGTCGAACATAAAGTCTTCACCAAAGATGACTATGGCGAACATGGGTATCACGCCTGGTTGGGCTATGAAAAGATGATGCATTTTATCCCTGTTAATTTTCAAAATGCTCTGAGTAGTGTTTTATTTCATCATCGAAATGATTTGGAAGAGCCAGATCTTCTACGCCTCATCATTGCGGATCATTTGGCAGCAGGTGAAAGACGCACTGGAAGTGAAGAGCAGGCAGATCCAAAAGAAGCAAGGCTGTTACCGATTCTTTCGAACGTAGAGTTATTTTTTCCTTCTCCCAAAGGGGTAAAACATAGACTGGCACCCCTATCCATTGATAATAATGACGCTTATCCTACTGATGAAAAAGAGGGTGATTATGCAGATCTTTGGAATCAAATGATCAGGGATTTAACCAATTGGAAGGAGGCAATGGATAAACAATGGGATGATCAACCAATTGATGCTTATTTCACAACGCTAATGGCTGTCTTTCACAAATATCTTTGGTGCATTCCATCTGCAACGCCCTGGCAAAAAGGAGAGGCACAGGTAACATATCGTTCATGGCCAGATGTATCATTATATGATCACTGCAGGCTGACATCAGCGATCGCAGCATGTCTGACATACGATCAATCCCATCCAAATGAACAAAGTGATGAGCCGGTTGCTCTGCTTGTCAGAGGGGATGTGTCGGGGATTCAAGGCTTTATTTATCGTTTATCCCGCCCTGAAGCGGAGACTGAACATATCGCTAAAAGGTTACGCGGCAGGTCATTTTATCTCCAACTTATTACAGAAGCTTTAGCCGAATGGATATTGAGAGAACTTGGTTTGCCGGATAGCTCAGCCATCTTTATTGGTGGAGGCAGGTTTGATTTGTTATTACCCATAAAATCAGAAGAAAAATTGGCAAATATCAAAGCTCAATTGTCTAGTTGGCTGTTGGATGAATTTCATGGCGAATTAAATATTCTCATTTCAGAAGAAAAAATAACTCCTGAAGATTTCAAAGATGCCCGGAATATTTACAATCGCTTGGATGAAAATCTTGAACAAATGAAGCAGAGAAAATGGGAAAGAGAATTACAGCAAGATTTCTTTATCCCACATGGAGAAGTATGGCATGTCTGTAACGTCTGTAATTTAACCCCAATGCCTGACTCGAACCAAACTTGCTCACTCTGCATCCTGCATGCACGAATTGGGAAATACCTGCCTCACACAAAGTTCCTGGCATTTTTCTATGACGATGTATCCGGTTTGGATAACGAAAGATTAATCTCCTTCGAAGGCTTCCCGTTCAATATCAAGACGTATCTTATTCTTAATAAAGACGAGGTCAAACTATTTAAGGAATCAAGGAAAGTAAAAATATACTCAATAAATAATACCGATGAGTTCATTTTCCCTGGACTTGCTAGTTCATTTAAATTTCTAGCGAATGCCGCCCCAATAGCCTTAAATCCATTTGATGTTAAAAATGAACCAACAGTCAATAAAAATGACGTGCTCCATTTCGAGGCTATTGCAGAACTGAGCAAAGGCGCCAGACGGCTTGGCATTTTGAAAGTGGACGTTGATCGCCTTGGATTAATTATGAGCGAAGGTCTTAATGAGGAGGACGAGGTAAAACCTATTGAACAAAGACTACGTCCGACTCTTTCGAGAACCGCCTCGCTCAGCCGAATGCTGGATCTTTTTTTCTCCGGATACTTAAATCGAATTTGCACACAAGTCAGCGAAGAATGGAAAAAGAATAGTAATTCTAGATATACAAACGCTATCGATCAACTTTTCTACATTCTTTATTCTGGCGGCGATGATGCATTTGTTGTGGGTCCATGGGATCAAGTTCTGAAACTGGCATTGGCGATTAACAAGGAATTCCACCTCTATACAGGGAACAACCCCAATCTTTCACTTTCAGCAGGTTTCATTCAAGTGAAACCACGTTATCCAACACAAAAGTTTGCCGAGCTGGTTAATGACGTTGAAAAGCTCGCCAAGAATAAAGGCAGAAACCGAATCGCTGCTTTTGGAGAAACCATGATATGGCGTAATAGCGAAGATTATAAATCAAACGATGAGCCAAGTTTCGAGTGGCTATTTGACCTAGCTATCGTCTGGAGTGATGCAATCATAAAGAATGAATTACCAAAAGGTATTGTCTATGACCTTGGAGCCTTGTATCGTCAACACTTAACTAAGAATGGCAAATTACGCCCCATGTGGACCCCAAGACTGTATTATATGGTCTCGAGGAGGATTAAACCAGAAATCCGAGATAACTACTTGAAAGATTTAATCCGAATCATCACCAGTCGAAATGTGCTGGTACCAGTGTCTATTGTCAGTCTGTTAACCCGCGAAAGGAGTTAGAACCTATGTCCGAAGTTAAAAACATCAAAGATGTGATTGCTGAAGTGAAATCTCTCGAATCTATGGCCAAGCTCAAACCAGAAGTTTATGCAGAGAAGGATGGCTGGGCTGATGTAGTGGTCAAGAACGCCAAAATCAATGCCACTCAGCTTCGGAAAATTTTTCACCATATCAAACAATTAAAACGAGAATTCAAGAAACCCGAAAATTTTAATCGAGCGAAAATCGCGATGATAATGCCTTCTCTCGCTTATGCCAGAGGTCGCCAACATATTGAAGAAGATATGTACGATCTTCTAACTTTATGCTTCGGCCAGAATAAATGCAGAAATAAAGACGATTTTGACAGTGCAGCTAATTTCTTAGAAGCGATCTTGGCTTACCATAAATATTATCATCCCAAAGACTAGTCAACATAATATAAGGAGGATAATCATGACAACAGTATTCTTAGGTAAATATATCTTGACAGGTATTTTAACCTGTCATACAGGGCTTCACATTGGAGGATCGACGACAAGCCTGGAAATCGGCGGAATTGATAATCCTGTCATCAAAGACCCATTAACAGATGAACCAGTCATTCCTGGTTCCTCACTGAAAGGAAAATTGCGCTCATTGGCTGAATGGCACCTTGGATTGATTGAAAAGCATCAGAAGCATAATACCTATCAGGCATATGCTTGCGAGGAAATAAAAAATGATCCACCGGACAAGGATTCACCCGCCTTTGAAAAATGGCAAAATGCCTTGCAGCTGGCACGTCTTTTTGGACCGGCAAGCGATGACTATAAAGTACGGATGAAAGCAGGACCAACGAGGTTAACTATAAGGGATGCTTTTCTTACCGAAGAATCCCGTGAATCACTTCGAATGATTTTAGGACCAGGGTCATTCACCGAGATCAAAACCGAAAACGCTATCGACCGGGTCACATCGGAAGCCACACCTCGACCAGTAGAAAGAGTTCCTGCCAGAAGCGAATTCACTTTAAGCATTATTCTTGACGCATATGACGACGATGATCCAGAACTATATAGAGTCTTATTTACAACGATGTCTCTACTCGAACATAGTTCTTTGGGCGGAGGTGGATCACGCGGTAGCGGTCAGGTATCCTTCCGTGAATTAAAGCTTTGTTGGCGATCTTCAGATGATTTCAAGGCAGGGAAACCCGGTGTAGAAATTTCATTACCTGGCTCAACGATCGATAGCATTCTACAGAACTTCAACACGATCAATTGGCCTACCCCTTAGGAGCCAAGATGAAAGATTATGCTATTTATTTCACGCCTCTTGGTTCTTTAGCAAGTTGGCCGCTGTCTTCGGACACATTGTTTGGCGCGGTTTGCTGGGGCATTCGAACACTGGGTTTGATGGATGATAAACAACTTCTGGTTTGGCTCAAAGGGAATCGGCACTCACCCCCGTTTGCCTTCAGCCACGCCTTCCCATTGCAACTAGAAAATAAATTAAGATTTTTCCCTCGCCCAAATTCTCTTCAAACCTCAACGACTGACATTGAAACTTTATCAGTGGAATATAAAACAAAGAATAACACAAATCTCAAAACATCCAAGGCGAAGATTATAGAGATTGGTAAAAAAATCAAGAATATAAAATATGTAAGTGAAAGTGTTCTAAATCAAATCATCCATAATAATCTGGGCGCCATTGATATCTATCGATCGATTCTCTTTGATCAGGGTGAAGTGACAAATAATTCTTATGCGATCCTGACAAAGAAAGAAGCCGCTGATGTGCCCGACAGACTTCTGATCACAGAAGCTGTACAGCATAATCAAATCGATCGCCAGGCTGGTTCAGCAGCAGAAGGAATGCTTTATTACCGGGCAGAGACATTCTTTGCTCCCGGTGCTGGTTTATGGGCATTACTTCGTTGTGAAGATGAAATTTACCAAGAATATCTTTTGCCATCTCTGAGGTATCTCGAATACACGGGATTCGGGTTGGATAGGACTTCGGGAAAAGGGCATTTCCATATCGATGTAAACCCTTTATCTAGTTTGCCAGCGAGCAAATCTCCTCGTGCGATGATGACCCTCTCCCGATTTCTACCTCAGAAAGGGGAATTATCACTAAAAGGTGCCCCTTTGGCCTATACACTGATCACTCTTCGTCCAAAGCGTGAACAAAAGTTCCCCAGATCATTACCCCCGGATGTCAGCAGCACCCCAATCTATAAAAGATCCTTGCGAGTTTTCGAAACAGGATCGGTTTTCCCATTTACGATTTCCAAAGAAATTTATGGTCAGCTGGTTCGCGTAACGCCATCAAATCACGAACCAGTCTATCAAAGCGGGGCAGCTATTATGGTTTTCCTATAGGAGGCAATTGTGCGGGAAATCTTGTTGAAACCGTATTATCTGATCATACAAACTTTAAGTCCTGTGCACATTGGAAGTGGTAGCAAATTAGGAAAGATTGATTTCATCATACAAGATAAGCAAGCCGCCATAATCGATGAAAATAAATTATATTCCTGGATCTCCAGGCAACCTGATGCAGAGCGATTGGCACTTGCATTGGCTGATTACTTGAGCGACTCTAAGAAGGGTATTAAAAAATATTTGGGTGATCATTTCTTGCCTCGTGGAGACTTATCGGAGATTCTCGCCTATCAGATTCCAATCACAGGAGATCCGAGTAATATTCTTGGTTTCATCAAGGATATTTCTTATCGTTCATTCATACCGGGTACCTCGGTGAAGGGAGTGCTGCGATCAGCTCTCCTGCGTGGTGTGATGATCAAAGACACCAAGTTCGTAGAAATGGCTCAAGGGTTAATTGATTTTCACAAACCCAAAACGAACAGTGACAAAATCCAGGCAAAGCTTTTTGCACATAATGTAGATCATGTAGATCCAAGAAAAATCCCGAATTTCGATATCAACCGTTTGCTGATGGTCAGAGATTCGGAACCATTAAAAAGCGGTTCTTTAGAGGTATGTTTGGTGAAAGTCCTTTCTATTAATAGAAAGAATGGTCTTGATTGGAAAAAAATAATCTTCAAAGGGACAACGAGGGATATGGAGATTTATGCTGAATGTCTTCGTCCGCAACTTATAGATCGACATCCTATCGTTTGGCAAACACATTTATTGGCAGATAAAGCACAAAACTTGAGATTCTCTAATTTAGAACACCTGATGGTGTTCTTGCCGGAATACTGCCGCCGTGTATCATTCAATTTGCTGTCTCAAGAGCATGATTTCTATCAGCGTCATGGTAATACAGAGCTAGCGGGTTGGTTCGAACGCCAATTGAATCGACTTTCGAAAAGCAGTGAAGAGGTTTTCATCTTACCGATGGGTTGGGGCAGTGGATACGATTCAAAAACAATTACAGATCTGCTTGATGAAGCCACATTTAATAGAGTGGTTGATAGTTTTAGATATACTCGCGGACTAGGCAAACCTGGCAGGCGATATGAAGAGAAGTGGCTCGGCCCTGAAGACTCTCCAAAATCACGCAAAGTGGTCGTACGAGATGGGAAATTAGAGCCAATCGGTTGGGTGGCAATGCGTATTATGCCAATCTCGGAATCGGAGGACTGGCTGAAGACCCGTCGATCCGTGCTTGTTGCAAAGAAACCCGAGGTAATTCTCGACAATGAAGATTCCAGCTCAGGCAAAGTCGGCAAGCTATCATCGACCGATTCCACTTCTTATCATGCCCCCTCTGATTCATCAACTTTACTTCGGAGCACATCGATTAGCGAACATGACAACCAACAACTATTTAATACTTTCACAGAAGTACCAACAGTTGGAGATAGATTTCTAGGAAATGTTTTCAACATCGAGAAAGATGAGATCTGGTTGGAAATTCCAGGTCTTGATGCTGATAATCAGGCTTACGCCGTTATTCTTAGATCCGAGGAGCCAACCATCGGTAAGGTGAAGAACGGGCAACGTCTTAGTTGTGAGGTAGTTGAGGTTATGGAAGAAGCAAAAGGATATTGGCGAGTTAAGTGTAAGGTTTCCTAGCATTCTCTTCGAGTGGAGATAATGAGGTCCGCATCATGAAACTGCTCACTTTCTTAGGAGTCGCAGATTATAAAGAAACTACCTATGTCTGGCAAAACCAGGAGTTCACCACGCGCTTCGCTCCAGCAGCCAGCTGTCATTTCTTGGAACCCGAGACGTTGACAGTATTCTTAACCGAAGATGCCAATGAGAAGATCTTCCCCGATTTCCAGCAAGCCTTACCCAACCACTTGAATATAAACCCGGTCTCTGTTCCTCTTGGTCAGAACGAAATAGAGCTGTGGCAAATATTCGATCAGGTGAGCGGTTCTGTGGATTTCAATGAACCCGTCGCCTTTGATATCACTCACGGATTGCGATCTTTTCCTCTAATCGGTCTGCTAGCAGCTGCCTACTTACGAACGGTCAAGAATGTTTCCCTGAAAGCAGTATTATATGGCGCCTATGACATTGGAAGGCAGGTTTCGCCAGGTCGGACGCCGATCTTCGATCTGACACCCATGATAACATTGCTGGAATGGGCAGTCGCAGCCGATCGATTTAACCGCACCGGGGATTCACGCTATCTGGCATCCCTGGTCGAAGCCACCCGGAAAGAACAAGCTCTAGCAGCTGGAGATGACCAGGAACAACTCGAGCAGGTAGGTCGCCTTGCCAACCTGGCTAGGGCATTGAAAGCCATATCCCAGTCGCTCCGCCTGATCCGCCCGCGGCTGGCGATGGAACAGGCACATGGTCTCAAAGAGCGGGTCGAGAAAGCAAAACCTGGACTCGAGCGCGCCATCGCTGCACGCCCGTTCTCGCTCGTTTTGGACACGGTTGTGAACAGCTACAGTTCCCTGGCGTTCTCATCTCCAGAGGAACCCGATAATGCCCGCGAAACACTCAAAATCGAACGGGATATGATCAGATGGTATGCAGATCGTGAACAATGGGTCCAAGCCATCACCCTGGCACGTGAATGGCTGGTCAGCTGGTTTCTGATCCAGCTTGGCATGAAGAATATCACCGATAAAAGCGCAAGACAACGCGTCGAACAGACGATTGGATCGGAAGCAGCCTCCTTTCTAGAATCCAAAAATAATAAAAAGACTTTCTCTCCCCTCTTTCTTAGCCAAATCCCAAATAGTGAATCGGTAATTGCCTTCTGGCTCTCGCTTTCTGATCTGAGGAATGACATCAACCATGCCGGGATGCGCGAAGATCCTGGAAACCCCGAGGATTTAGTCAGAAGGATCAAAGAGGCAATCGATCAGATCGATAGACTACCGCTTTAACCAATTATGCACCTCCTCTCCCTGATCGGCGAACAACCCATCCCCAATCTGCTCGTCGCCCGGGCGCTCCAGGCGGAGAGCAACCTGCTCTGCTGCACGCCAACCACGCAGCGCATCGCCTATAACCTGCGTGCGATGCTCCCCAGCGCGGAAATCCACCACGTGGAACCTTATCATCTCGAAAACGCCATCGCATTCTTCGATAAAGTCGTCCGGGCAGATACCCTGTTGAACCTGACCGGCGGCACCAAACCGATGGCCCTGGCAGCCTTCGAAGTCGCCCGCCAAAAGCGACTGCCTTTCGTTTATCTGCAAAGCGAAGGCGGGAAGAGCATCCTTTATCACTACGATTTCAAAGATGGGTCTCCGGTGTTGAACGACCGCCGCACCCTGGGCACATTGATTGATGTCGAAGACTACCTTCGAGCGCATGGTCTGAAGGCGAATGCCGAGAAGGGCCCCCAGAACGCCCAGGAAGCCGGATTGCGCCATTGGCTGGAAAAATACCTCGACGAGATCCATAACAACATGGTCTTCGAGGCCTTCGAGATCGATTTCATCCTGCGCCGCGGCAACCAGGTGTGTGTCATGGAGGCGAAAATGACCAGACAAAACACCCGGAAGGGCATTGACCAGCTGAACACCTTCACCGGCAGGGATTACCTGGGCACCTATACCGGCAAGATCCTGGCGGTCGGCAAGCCCCTCGGGCCGCAGCTCGCCCGCCTGGCAGAAGCCCGGCACATCCAGGTCGTTCTCCTGGCCGGCAAGATCGATCACCGCACCGGACGCCTGACCCTCTCATCCACATCCCGCCAGGCTTTGCTCTCCACCCTGGACCGCTTGCTGGGTGGCATCCCGGAAAGATCAACCGATTCGCCGCTTACTCTGGTAACCTAGCCATCATGATCCTGCTCAACTTCTCCCACCCCCTCACCCCTGATCACATCGCCGCCATCGAGACCCTCACCGGGCAGAAGGTGGAGCGCGTCATCCCCATCCCGGTGCACTTTGCTAATCATCAACCCTTCCTGCCGCAATTGCAATCCTTGCTGGGAAGCCTCCCCCTAAAACCAGAAGAACTGCAAACGGAAGAGTTTCTGATCAACCCGCCGGCGCACAACATCATCGCCCTGCTGCTCATCGCCGAGCTGCACGGTCAGATGGGTTATTTCCCTTCCG